>Ga0172376_10001409_pt1 | contig 30776 bp, 25 predicted proteins | sample Lak35m_FD_121114 | JGI IMG/M metagenome (GOLD analysis project Ga0172376, IMG submission 121114) | Freshwater microbial communities from Kabuno Bay, South-Kivu, Congo - kab_092012_35m | ecosystem: Environmental > Aquatic > Freshwater > Lake | place: Democratic Republic of the Congo: South-Kivu...
GGCCGGCCGAGCGGGCGCCCCTCGGCGTCGAAGAACTGGATCGCGCCGTCCCGCGATTCCGGCAGCCGTCCGATGGCGACCGCGTCGATCCCGTTCGCGTCCTTCACACGAATCCCACCTCCGCCGCCGACGAGCTGGCCCACGTGAACCAGGACGGTGCCGTCAGCCGCCTCCACGATCAGCTCCCGACAGGTCACCTCGCCCGCATCGAGGCTCTGGCACCGCAGCACGGCGGCGGGCCCCTCGGCGATCGTGGCCGCGCGCAACGCGAGGCCGATCGCGAGCAGGAGGAGCGGATAGACGGTCCAGCGTTCGCGACTCGTCATGCCGGACCGCCCCCGCACGCCGTCTTCGAGCCGGCCGGCCGGCGATCGACGTGTCGCCGATCAGTCGCCATGGAGCTGCCGCAGCCTGCCGGAGAGACGGAGGATCAGCTGGACACGCTCGAACTGCTCGAGCCAGTCGTGCGATGCCGCCGCGAGCGCGTCGGGGGCGGGTACGGCGATGCCCGTGGAGCACGTCGCACCCAGCTGGGCGGCGGCCGCCGTGCGGTAGGCCGAGAGCGTGCGGTCGCCGTAGAAGAGGATCGGGGTGAAGTCCTCGCTGAAGAAGGCCACCGTGGGCACCCGCTGCCCGCCGCAGATCCGCAGGTGGGCGGCGATCTCGGGCAACGCATCGCGGTCGAGATACCTCAGATCGATGGCCGGTGCCGCCTCCGCAAACCGCGCGAAGATCGGGCACTGGTTCACGCAGTCCCCACACCACGCGCCGGCGAGAACGATCACCGGCATGCGCCGCACGAAGGTGGCGAGCAGGGCCCGCTGCGCGTCGTCGAGCGCGGCACGGGCGTAGACCGCCTCCCACCGGTCGCGCTGCTCCGGCGTCCCATGCCGCTCGAGAAAGGCCCGATACGGCAGCGCCGCGGCGAAGGCCGCCGCCCACGCGGCGGATGTCGGCGGCGCTCCCGCCTCCGCGATCGACGGTGTGGCGGGCTGGATCGTCGTCACGTTCATGCGAGCCTTCTCCATCGGGCCCCGATCGTCACCCGTGGGTCGGGCCCGTCGTGGGGATCGGAAGCATAGAGCACGGGACGATTCCCGGCAGCACCGGGTCGGTCCCGGGGTGACCAGCTGATGCGGAGCGACGCGGCCGCCGAGAAATGGGTGAAACGGCCTGAAAAAGCCGCGTTCTTCGGCCTTGACCCGGCCAGGGACGCCACCTACTGTCCCCCCGCCTGAAGGCCATGGGTCGGTCATCGACCGCCCGCCCGACGCTGGCGATGGCATGGATGCCGTCGACGGCGGCGGGGAGTCGGAGGGGTTCGAGGTTCGATCACTCGGCCTCGATGCAACGCCGTCCAATCGCTCCCGGAAACGGTCCAGGTTCTCCGCCCCCCTGGTACCTGGACCGTTCCGGGGGCCTTGGAAGCCATCGTCGTCGCTCTCGACCGACGGCTACCATGCAACGATGGGCGACGCGTCCACACCTCCCGATGCGGGCCCCCTGATCCGCTGGATCATGGGCGCGGTCCTGGTGTGGGGCACGATCCTCGGGATCGGTGCGTGGCGGCTCAACAACGACCCGCGCCGGCTGCTCGTCGTACTGGCATGCGTCATCGCCTTCGTCGGCTTCTGGGCGCTGATGCTCGCCGCCCGGGCGCGGCGCCGGCGCCGCGACTGATCGATCCCGAGCCGAGGGCGCCATCGGCCGGGGGCCGACGCAGCCGGGTCATTCCTCGTGGGGCCGCGCGGCCCGCCGCAGCTGCGTGCTCGAGATGTCCATGCGGAATTCCCGCGGGGAGACGAAGTAGGTGACGCTCCGCAGGGCGTCCGGGAGGTCGAGTCGCGATGGGTCGACGAACGCGCCGTCCCGCTCGCGGCCGAACACGATCAGGCCGCGCGTCCCGGTCGCGATCCTGCGCAGGGCGTCGTCGGCCACCGTGGCCGATCCGCCGTAGTAGCGGGGATCGGCGAGTCGCGTGAATGTGTCGGCCCCCATGACGAACGTGCTCTCGGGAAACACCTCGATCTTCTCGAGGAACGTCGCGGCGCGGGTCAGCCACAGGCGTCGCCGACCCGCGGCCTCGTCCGCCTGCAGTGACGCGACGCGTGCGGTGATCTCGCGGTAGTCGAGCGTCGGCTTGTCGACGTTGGTGACCGAGATCTCGTACTCGACCGGCCGCTCCGCGATCTCCTCCGCGAGCACCGCCATGCGTCGATGACCGTCGTGGAGCGGATTGAACGACCCCGGGAAAACGAGCCCGCCCGCCACGGGCACCTCGGCGTCGCCGCCCGCGAAGGCGACCACGCGTGTCCCGGCCAGCAGGTCCCGCCAGGCAGCCGGGGCCTCGCAGCGTTCGTCGCAAAGCCGTTCCCCATCGCGCAGGCGACCCGCCAGCATGACCGCGGCGCCGGGCGCTACCGTCTCCGCGGCGAGCATTTCCAGCACGAGCGCCGCCGTGATGCGTTCCTCCTCGGCCCGCGACCGCGCGCCCTTTTCGAGCACGAGCCCGGCGACGCGCGTGGCCGCGAGTCGCTGCACGGCCACGAAGATGCGGTGCTCGCCCCGTTTCGGCTGTCGCGTGCGGAGGCCGGCGGTCACGCCCACGCCACATGCCGCAGCCGTCGCATCAGGCGGCGGCATGTCGTGCCGCGCGAGGGCGCAGGCACGCTGGAAGGCGGCCATCGCCAGGAGCCTCGCCGTGCCGGATGCACAGTACGACTCCGGAGGTCCGCCCAGCCACCCGTCGACCGCCGGCCGCGCCGACGCCACGGCTGCCTCGAGGATCACCCCGCTCGCTCCCGGGCACGTCGCCAGGTGGCTGATCGCCTCGCTGCCGCCGCCGGCGGCCACGAGCACGACCCACGCGCCCGCGGACTCGAGCGCGGAGACGAGGGCGGCAGCGTCCGGCAGGGGCGCGCTCATGACGCTCCGCTTCCACGTTGAACGGGCGTCGCAAGCATACCCGCGGCCGGAGGCGGCGGCTTGTGCGGCATCGGGGCGACCGACACACTGGTCGGGGCGTTCGCTCACCCCTCGCGTCCCGCACGGTCCACCCTCATGCGCGCGGCCATCATCGGCATCGGAGCCATCGCCCGCTTCCATGCGCGGGCGCTCGCCGACATTCCGGGCGTCGAACTGGTCGCGGCCTCGTGCCGCACCGAGGAGAAGGGGCGTCGGTTCGCCGCCGAGTTCGGCTGCACGTGGCATGCGGACACGGCGCGGATGCTGCGCCGTGAGAAACCCGACTTCGTGACGGTGGCCACACCGTCCGGTGCGCACCTCGATGCGGTGCTGAAGGCGGCTCGGCAGGGGGTCCACGTGATCTGCGAGAAGCCGCTCGAGATCACCGTCCGCCGCATCGACCGCATGATCGCCGCCTGCGAGAAGGCGGGAGTGACGCTCGGAGCAATCTTTCCCCAGCGCTTCAATCCCGTGGTGCAGGCCGTCCACGCCGCGGCCGTCGCAGGCCGCTTCGGCCGGCTCGCCATCGCCGCCGCGTCCGTGCCGTGGTGGCGGGACGACGCCTACTACGGCCCCGGCCGCTGGCAGGGCACGAAGGCCCTCGACGGAGGCGGCGCGCTCATGAACCAGTCGATCCACGGCATCGACGCCCTGCAGTGGATCGCGGGCGCGACGATGGCCGATGCGGGCCCGGGGCGCGGCCCGATCGAGCGCGTCACGGCCCTGACGGCGGTGCGGGCCCACGACCCCGAGCGGCTCGAGGTCGAGGACACGTGTGTCGGCATGCTCCAGTTTCGCGACGGGGCGCTCGGCCAGCTCCTGGCCGCCACCAGCCTCTATCCGGGACACCTGCGACGCCTGCTCTTCGGCGGTCGTGACGGCACGGTCGTGGTGGAGGAGGAACAGCTGATTGCCTGGCAGTTCCGCACGGACGTGGCGGACGACGCGGCCGTGCGCGAACGGTTCGGCGGCGCGAGTCGCACCTCGGGCGGCGCGGCCGATCCGATGGCGATCGACTTCTCATGCCACACGCGGAACTTCGAGCAGTTCGTCACGGCGCTCCGCGAGGGGCGGAGGCCGATGCTCGACGGCACCGAGGGCCGCAAGGCCGTGGCGATCGTCGAGGCCTGCTACCGGTCGGCGCGCACGGGCCGGTCCGCGAAGGTCGAGGATCCGGCATGAGCGACACCTCCTCGCACGAACCGGCGACGGGTGGTGACGCGGGCGACTTCCGTCACGCCATCTGCAACGAGACCTTCGGTGACTGGCCGCTGGCGAAGGCGTGCGACGTGGCTGCGGCGTGCGGCTACACCGGCGTCGAGATCGCGCCCTTCACGCTCGCGCCGCGGGCGACCGACGTCACCCCCCGGGAACGCGGCGAGATCGTCCGGACCGTCGCCCGCGCGGGCCTCGAGTGCGTCGGGCTCCATTGGCTCTTGGCCCGGACGGAGGGTCTCCACGTCGCCCACCCCGACCCGGACGTCCGTCGGCACACCGTCGAATACCTGGGCGAGCTCGCGCGGTTGTGCCACGACCTCGGGGGCCGCGTGCTCGTCTTCGGATCGCCGAAGCAGCGGAGCCTGCTCCCGGGCGTCACGCCCCGGCAGGCGATCGACTCGATCCACGAGGTCTTCTCACGGCTCGTGCCGGTGCTCGAGGCGACCGACACGGTCGTGGCGCTCGAGCCGCTCGCGCCGTCCGAGACCGACGTCCTGACGACGGCCGCGGAGACCTGCCGGCTCATCGAACGGATCGGCTCACCGCACGTGCGGCTCCATCTCGACGTCAAGGCGATGTGCAGCGAAGCCGCGTCGATCCCGGAGATCATCCATGCCTCGGCCCGTCACCTCGAGCACTTCCACGCCAACGACGAGAATCTCCAGGGCCCGGGCTTCGGTGCCGTGGACTTCGCGCCGATCCTCCGGGCTCTCGCCGAGATCCGCTACGGCGGCTGGGTGAGCGTCGAGGTGTTCGACTACTCCCCCGGCGCCGAGCGGCTCGCACGGGAGAGCATCGAGCACCTGCGCAGGGTCGAGGCCGAGATGGATTGAGGCATCCCGTGCGGCGGGGTGCAGGCGCCGGAGTTCACCCCTACGATCCGGGTCGGGCGTCCGCGGTTCGCGGGCCGGGACAGGTCGCTTCACACGAGGATTCGCACCGATGCGCTGGCAGGGACGGAGACAGAGCGAGAACGTCGAGGATCGACGCAACGTCGGTCAGCAGGTGGTCGTGGGAGGCGGACTGCTCACGCTCGTCGTGATGGCGGTCATGATGTTCCTCGGGGCCGACCCGGAGCAGGTCGCGCAGATCGCGCCCAATCTGGCCGGGCCCCAGAAGCAGAAACAGGCGGCGCCCGCCGACGACAAGCGCACGCAGTTCGTCAAGACCGTGCTGGCCGACACGGAGGACGTGTGGGGCAGGCTCTTCCCGTCCTTCACCGGCCGACGGTACACGCCGCCGGTGCTCGTGCTCTTCTCGGGCCAGGTGAAGAGCGCCTGCGGCTTTGCCAGTGCCGCCGCGGGGCCCTTCTACTGCCCGCTCGACAAGAAGGTCTACATCGACCTCGCCTTCTACGACGAGCTGACCCGCCGCTTCAAGGCGCCGGGGGAGTTCGCGCAGGCCTACGTCGTCGCCCACGAGATCGGCCATCACATCCAGAACCAGCTCGGCATCAGCACCAAGGTGCAGTCGCTCCAGACGCGGTTGTCGAAGTCCGACTACAACCGCATGTCGGTGCGGATGGAGCTCCAGGCGGACTTCCTGGCCGGCGTGTGGGCGCACCACGTGGCCCGGTATGCCGGCATCCTCGACGAGAACGACATCAAGGCGGCCGTCAACGCCGCCGCCGCGATCGGCGACGACCGCATCCAGAAGATGTCGCAGGGCTACATCGTCCCCGACGCCTTCACCCACGGGTCGAGCGAGCAGCGCGTGCGCTGGTTTCTCTACGGCCTGAAGACGGGCGATCCCAACCTCATGGACCGGGCGTTCGAGGTGGACGAGCCGTAGGCCCGGGGGCACACCCACCGGACGCGGAACCCGGTTCGCATCCTCCGCGACAGCCGGTCCCCTCGATCTGGATCGTGGCGTGGCTGACGTGGAAGCGTCCGCCGACGAGATCGTGGGCGGACGCGAGCACCGCGTCACGGTCGACGTCGGCCGCGACCGTGAGATGGGCCGTCAACGAGGTCTCGGAGGTGCTCGCGCCCCAGATGTGCAGGTCGTGCACCGCGACGACGCCGGGCAGGTCGCCGAGCGCCTCGCGCACCGCGTGCGGGTCGATCCCCCGAGGCACCGCGTCGAGCGCGAGGTCCACGCTCTCGCGCAGGAGCCCCCACGTGCCTGCCACGATCAGCGCCGCGATCACGATGCTGACCACCGGATCGATCCACGTGACGCCCGTCGTCATGATCGCAATCCCCGCGACCACGACCCCCGCGGAAACCGCCGCGTCGGCGGCCATGTGCAGGAACGCCCCACGGATGTTCGCATCGCCGTGACCGCGGACGAAGAGGAGCGCGGTCAGCGTGTTGATCACGACGCCGATCGTCGCCACCGCGATCACCGTCGAGCCGCCGACGGCCGTCGGCGTGCGCAGTCTCCCTGCCGCCTCCCACACGATCAGCATGCACGCGGCGAGGAGGAGCAGGGCATTGACGAGCGCCGCGTAGATCGTCGCGCGCCTCAGGCCCCACGTGTAGCGGACCGACGGCGGCCGACGCGCGAGCCAGGCCGCACCCCAGGCCAGCAGCAGCCCGACGATGTCGCCGGCATTGTGCCCCGCATCGGCGAGCAGCGCGAGCGACGACGACCAGAGTCCGGCGGCGATCTCGACCGCCACGAAGGTCGCATTGAGACCCACGCCGATGGCCATGGCCCGGTCGAGGTGTCCCGCCGACAGCCCGTGCGCGTGCGCCCCGTGCGCGTGCGGAAGGCGGTCGTCATGGACGTGACCGCGGTCGTGATCGAGAGTGGCTGGGGCTGAGGGCACGGCGTGTGTCAGACGGGATCGAGCGACCGGGTACCCGCATTGTGCGCTCCCCGTGCCCGCCCGGCGAACCGCACGCGTCGGGGTCGTCACCGCACGGACGAAGCGTCGTCCCGCACTCCGGCGATCCGCGCGAGCGGCGGCCGTCGCGCGGGCACGTCCGCCAACTGTTCGAGCGCGCCGAGCGCCGGGCGGCAGAACCCCCAGCCCTTCTGCGGCAGCATGAACTCGAGCATCTCGAGCACCACGACGTCCTTCTCGAGCAGGGCCCGCCGCCAGTCGGGGGCCTCCGCCTCGAGCGAGCAGACGCGGTGTCGCGGGAACCGCTCGCCGGGCTCGAGTGGTGCCGCGCCGTCGGGACCGCGGTAGTGGGTGCGGTTGTAGTAGAAGAGGTCGACGTCGCGGCCCGAGCCACTGACGTAGAGCGCGTCCATGAGGGTCCAGCAGAAGCTCGATCCGACGAACAGGAATCCGGGCCGCTGTTCCGGCGGAAGCGGGTCGACCCGGACCACCGGATAGGTCATCACCGGCCGGCCCCCGGGGGGCACGAAGGCGTTGACCATCTTGCCCAGATCATGGTCCGCATGGCGGGCCCGGTCGTGCGTGACGGCGACGATCTCCGGGATCGGGATGCCGAGCCCCGACGCCGCGTTCACGACGCTGAGCAGTTCCCGCCAGAAGAGCAGGCAGCCGTGGTAGCTCCAATGCACGCCGGTGCGCGAAAAGAGATGCTCCCCGTGGGTGGACTTGAGCCGACGGAAGATGGCCGGACCGTCGACGACCCGCACGCCCTCCTCGGCGAGAAGTTCGACGAACGCGTCGTAGTCCCGGCGGCAGTCGTTGCGGCGCCGCGCCTCCACGACGTCGTCGGGAAGATACTCGGGATAGAGCTCACACTTGCTCGGGCTGATCGCGAGGACGAACGTCGTGCCGCGATCCGCGAGACGGTCCTGCAGCGACCTGAGTTCGCGGACGAAGCCGCGCAGGTCCTCGTCGGTGAGACGGCGGGCCGGATTGGTGTAGGGGTCGAGGTACGGCCGCCCGAAGAGCCAGTTCTGCTTGCCGATGAAGACCTCGCCGTTGTCGAGCGTGCATCGCGGATCATGCCAGGCGAGCCGCGCCTGGTTCACGAGCCGCACGCTCACCGGCCGAAACCCGATGGCCCGTCGTACGCGCACGTCGAGGGCCGCGGCAAGCGAGCCGTCGGACCAGGCGGCGACACTCCACGACAGTGGCGGCAGCGGGGACTCCACGCCCTCGAGCTTCGGGTCCTTGACGACGGGCAGCACCATCTGCACGGCGGGGAGGATGAGCAGCGCGACGAACCCGGCGCGCAGCCATCGCCGCCGCCGCGCCGCGGGGTCCGCCGCCGTCGCGGCGTCCCGCCCGCCCGGACCCGCCGGGCCGTCGGACTCGTCCAGGCTGGGAGCGTGGATCATCGTCGGGGGGGCCCTCCTCGTGCGGCGGAGGCCGCGGTCAGAACTGGAAGTAGATGAAGGGCGAGAAGTCGGACGACGCCACGATCACGAACGAGGCCGCGACGAGCGCGGTGCAGACGCCGGCCCGCAGCGCCAGCGAGCGCGACTCGTGCACGCTGCCGGGAACCACGATCCAGTCCCCGAGCCAGGCGGGCGAGCGCGTCCAGAGCGGGGCGACGGCGAGCATCGCGGCGCACGCGAGCATCGGCACGGTCCACGGGCGGGCGATCGCCGCGAATCCGACCGTCGCATCCCCATGCGTCGGCCCCAGCATCGTCTCCAGGTAGCCCCAGGCCTGCGGCAGGGTCCAGGCGCGAAAGAAGACCCAGCCGAGCATCACGAGCACGATCGTGCGCGGGATGGCCACGAGGGCGGGCCACGGTCGCATGCCGCGTCCCCTCGCGAAGCGCTCGATCGACAGCAGGGCCCCGTGGAACGCACCCCAGGCGACGAAGTTCCACGACGCGCCGTGCCAGAAGCCGGAGAGCAGGAAGACGATCCAGAGGTTGAGATAGACCCGCCACGAGGCGACGCGGTTGCCACCGAGGGGGATGTAGAGGTACTCCCGCATCCAGGTCGACAGCGAGATGTGCCAGCGCTGCCAGAACTCGCTGATCGATCGTGACACGTAGGGATGATCGAAGTTCTCGAGGAACCGGAAGCCGAACATCCGGCCCAGCCCGATCGCCATGTCGCTGTACCCGGAGAAGTCGAAGTACAGCTGGAGCGCGTAGCAGGCGGCCCCGAGCCAGGCGGCGGTTCGCGTCAGCGTCGCGGGATCGACCGCCGCCGCGGCCGTCGCTCCGAATGCGGCGTCGGCCGTGACGGCGAGCGTGTCGGCCACGAGCACCTTCTTCGCCAGGCCGACGCCGAACCGCCAGACGCCCGCGAGGAAGTCCTCGTCCTCCACCTGCCGCCGCACCAGTTGCGCGGACACGTCGCTGTAGCGGACGATGGGGCCGGCGATCAGCTGCGGGAAAAGCGTGACGTAGAGGAGGTAGTGGCCGAAGTCCGGCGCCGGCTCGACCTCACCGCGGTACACGTCGACCACGTAGCTGAGCTTCTGGAACGTGAAGAAGGAGATGCCGACGGGCAGCACGATCGCGGTCCAGGCCACGGGCTCCGCACCCGCCCAGGCGAGCGCCTGATTGGCCTGCTCGACGAAGAAGTTCATGTACTTGCAATAGAGGAACACCGCGAGGTTCGCGCCGCCCCCGGCGAGGAGCAGAAGCCGACCGGCCCTCGTGCCGCGACGTGCCGGCAGCGCGTGGCTGCAGAGGTAGTCGACGAGGCTCGAGGCCACGAGCACGACGACGAAGCGCGGCGCCCCCCAGGCGTAGAACGCGAGGCTGGCCGTGAGCGCCACGGCGTTGCGGAACCGCTCCGGCACGGCGTGGTACACGACCAGCACCGCCGGCAGGAACATGCAGAGAAAGACGACGGAGGTGAAGACCATCACGGCCGACCCCGGGGTGCGGCGGCCGGGACCGCCTGACATTTGGGGGGTCGAATAGCAGGCCTCGTGGCGTCCCCACAAGGCCGACCCCGGACGGGCACCCTGCGGGCGGCATCGCGCGCGGCCCGGCGGGTAGGATGCGGCACCGTGGACCCGGGCACCTCGAGGAGGCGGAGAGCATGGATACCCTGCGCGTGGCGGCAATCGGGCGGACGGGGCGTGGCGACTGGGGCCATGCCATCGACGAACTCTGGAACGACCTTCCCGGCATCTCGGTCGTGGCCGTCGCCGACGAGTCGCCCGAAGGCCTGGCGAAGGCTGCCGCGCGGCATGGGCTGGCGGACACGGCCGCATTCGCCGACTGGCGGCGCATGCTCGCGGACGTGAAGCCGGACGTGGTCGCGATCTGCATGCGGCACATCGATTGCCATGCCGAGATGGCGATCGCGGCCGCTGAGGCCGGTGTGCGCGGCATCTTCATGGAGAAGCCGTTCGTCCGCACACTCGCCGAAGCCGACGCGGTGATCGAGGCCTGTCGCCGATCCGGGACGAAGCTGTCGCTGGCCCTGGTCAACCGCCACTCGCCGACCTACGCGACGGTGCGCGAGATGATCGAATCGGGCCGCATCGGCAGGGTGCTGGAACTGCGGGGACGGGGCAAGGAGGATCGGCGCGGCGGAGGGGAGGACATGTGGGTTCTCGGCGCACACGTCCTTGACCTCATGGCAGACCTCGGTGGCAGCGTGCGGTGGTGTGCGGCGGTCGTCACGCAGGACGGGCGCGTGATCGGGAAGGCGGATGCCGCGGAGGGCCCCGAGGGACTCGGGCTCATCGCGGGGGATTCGATCGCCGCGATGTTCGGTCTGGACGACGGCCCGACGGGATACTTCGCCAGCACGCGCGAGGCGGGCCTCAAGCAGCCCAACTTCGGCCTGACCGTGGTCGGCACGAACGGGGCGATCCAGATCTGGCCCGATCGCCTCCCCCATGCCTACTTCCGGGCGGCGCCGCTCTGGCGTGTCGATCGCGAGGCGCCCTGGCAGCCCCTCGGGCCGGAGGGCATCGAGAGCGAACCGCCGAGCGGCGTGGACCGGTCCGCCGAGCGGGCCGAATGGGGTCGGCGATGCGTCATCGATCTCGTCGACGCGATCCTCACCGACCGGGAGCCCGAGACGGGGATGTATGCCGGCCGCGCGACGGTGGAGATGAACGCGGCCGTGTACGCATCGGCGCTGTCGGGGCGACGCGTCGATCTGCCGCTCGGCGAGCGCGGCAATCCCCTGGCGTGAACGCCGGGGCGGCTCCGGCGTGTACGCCGCGGCGCCTCCGGCGCCAGCGCGGTTACCGCCCCGTGCGCGCGGGACCGGGGACCGAGTGTGCGAAAAAGCCATGCCCGGCGGAGGGCCCTCGGCAGCATCCGTGCTTTCGGGTTCCGATCCGTGAGGTGTGCATTGCCTGGCCGGATGAGACCGACAGGTCAAGAACGCCCCTCCGTTCCGGGCATGGCTGAAGCTGATTCATGCCGTGAGTTCGTCCATCCTCCGGCGAAAACCGGGCATTTCCCCGGTGACGAAGGCGGCCCATGCTGCCGGCTGCCAGAGCTCGACACACACGGCAGCTCCCACGACGACGAGGTCGGCAGAAGGCTCGACCGCCAGGAACTCGCGAAATCCCTCCGGCACGACGAGCCGCCCTCGAGCCGCCAGCGACACCGTCTCGTGACGCGTCGAGAGCAGTCGACCCAGTTCCTGCACGTCGCCGACACGCTGCGCGAGCAGGCCGGCCTGCATCTTGCTGCGCACGACGGCGACCGCCGCATCGATACGCGGCTTCCAGATCGCGGACGACCAGAGTGACAGACAGCCGAACCGTTCCTTCGCGAGCACCAGCCGGGCACCCCCCGCGAGAAGCGGGTCGACGAGTTCCTGGGGCAGGGAGACCCGGTATCGCTCGTCGAGCGTGCGAACGTACTCGCCGATGAGCAGATCGGCTGCGGTCATGGACGTCGCTGCTCGCGTCGCTCACGAGACCCGCCTCCGCGGGAACCTGTGTGCCGGCACGCCACCGGCACACCCATCCTCGCCATCCGTATTCGAAAATTTCGCAAAATGGGCTGTCAACCCACAACATATGTGCTTTTGCGCACATATTTGGGTCACCCGGCCACAGAACGGCAATGTACCGGCTCCCCAGCCGAATGCAAGGGGCCGGCCGCGACGGTCTGCGGCGGCGCGCGAGAATCACGCCGGCCTGGCGACGGCGACCGTCAGTGGCAGCCATCCGGCCCACAGGCCGACCCGTCCGCTCCCACTTCCTTGCGGTACGCCTTCTGGGCCGCCGCCTCCTTCGAGAGCTTGAACTCGGGTCCGGCGGGGAAGTACTGGATGTCATCCTGGAGGTAGTACGCGCTCGGCAGCGTCTGGCCGCCGACGTCCACCTGGCAGCCGGAGACGAGGGCCGGCCCGGTCACTGCCAGCACCAGCATTCCCATGCGCCCCATCGGGCGGCGATCGCGTCGATTGCCGTTCATGCTCGTCATGCCTCTGTCCCTCGTGCGGACGATTCGGAAGGACTATCGGTCCGGACAACCGGCAAACTTGTGACAATCGTCACGACCGGACGTTCGGCCGTGCTGCCGGGCCTTGAGTGCGGCACCCCGAGGCCCGCGCGACGTTCGATCGCCCGCGTCCCTCCCCCACCTTGCCCAGCTCACGGTGATTCGCCGTGGCAGACGGCGCCGTCGCGGAGAAACGGAACGTGTACAACCGGGGCATGTGCTGCCCCGTCGCGTCGAGTGCTCCGGATCGCCGGCTCGGACCGGCGCCCCGTCCCGTCCGCCGCCTGACCGCGTCTCGCCAGCCACTCGCGGCCGTCCTCATCGCGATGACCACGGCGGGTGCGCTCGTGTCGGCGGTGGTGACCGGACCGTGCCTGGCACAGGTCGTCCTGCCGCCCGATCTCGGTGTGGGAGGCGGCGGGCCGCGCCCGTCTCCGTCGTACGATCTCGCGCTTGCCGCACTGGCGGAAGGGCGGTTCGACGTGGCGCTCGAGCTGGCGACCACCGAGTATCGCACCGCGAACCGCACCGGCGCGCAGCGCTGGATCGATTCCATCGCCGCCGCTGCGGTCGTGGCCGAGTGCCACTACGAGCTCGGCAACCTCGCGGCGGCCGTGGCCGCGACCGACGAGGCGCTCCTGCTGTCCACCGTCCATGCCAACTGGCTTCTGTCGGTGCAGTTCGGCGCGACCGGCCCGCGCCCTCTCGACCGACCCCGCGTGGCGACCTGGGGAAAAAGCCGCCGCACCGCGTCACCGGCCCGCGTGCCGGATGCAGTGGCGATCCGCCTGGGCACCGCGGACCCGCAGGAGGTGCTCAAGCGCGGCGGCGTGCTCGCGGCGCCGAGCGACCGGATCATCCGTCCCCAGGAGATCGCGCGCGGCCTCGTGACGGCCCTCTATCGACATGGCGACATCCTCGGCGATCTCGCCCGTGATTCCGCCCCGCTCGATGCCGCCGCGCGCGCACTCGCACGCCGTGCGGCACCTCCCAACCACTATTCCCAGTCGTGGATCGACGTCGCATGGGGCACGGCGCTCTGGGCGCAAGGCAAGGCGGAACAGGCGCGGCCGCTGCTCGAGCGGGGGCTCGTCCTCGACGGCAGCTTCGACCATCCGCTCGCAGCCTGGGCCCTCATCGTGCTGGGACGGATCGCCCTCGATGCCGGCCAGCCGGCCGAAGCCGCGCGGCTCTTCGAGGAGGCGACGTTCACTGCGGCCGATTTCGGCGACGCGCGGTCGCTCGAGGAGGCCTTCCGCTGGGCCTTCGCCGCGCACATGGCGGCGGGCACGCGCGGCGTGCCCGCCTCGATCGCGCGCGGTGCCGACTGGGCCGCGCAGACGGGGACTCCCGTGGCGGTGCTCGCCTCCCGCATGCGGGCCTGGCAGGCGGAGTGCCTCGCGATCAGCGGCGACGCCCGCACCGCGGAGGCGGCACTGGCCCAGGTCGACGGCCGGCTCCTGCGCGCCGAGCCGGGGCGTGGCAGCCTCGGCACCGACGTCGGCTACGCGCGCGCGATGCTCGCCTACACGACGGGCGCGGCGGGCAAGGGTGACACCGAACTCGATGCCGCGATCGCGCTGGCGCGGCCACGCAGCGCGAGGCTCTTCCAGACCATGCGGCTCGTCGAGCGGGTCCGCGCGGGTGGGGCCGACCTCTCCGACCGGCGGGCCAACGAATCCTTCGGGCGCCTCCTCGGTCCGCCGTCGACCCGGGACCGTGCGATCGATCCTCTCGGCACGCTCACGGTCCTCTCGACACCTCGTGCGGATGCGTTCCAAACATGGATCGGCATCGCGGTGCGGCGCGGCGACGAGGCGGCCATCGACGCGACGGAGGCGGCCGCCTGCGAGCGCTGGCAGTCGATGCAGTTCATCGGGGGGCGGCAGCTCGCGGTGGATCGGCTGCTCGACGCGTCGGTCGCCGATCTTTCGGCGGACCTCGCCGCCCAGCGGGCCGCGATCCTCGGAGCACGACCCGATCTCGCCGCGGCGATCGAGCGGATGGGCCAACTGCGCGGCACGCTCGCCGCGGCCGAGCGCGCCGCCGCGGCGCAGCCGGCCGGGGGAAACGCCGCCGGCTCAGCGGCGGACTGGGCCGCGTTCGGCGATCTCGCGCGGCTTCGTGGCCGCCATGTCGCGGCGCTCGCCGCCGGTCGTGACGGCGTGGGGCTCGACTTTCCCCCCGTCCTCGCGACCGCGGAGGTGCGGCGGCGACTGGCACCGCGCCAGCTGATCCTGTCGTTCCACTGGACGGCCGGTGGTCTCGCCGGTGCGCTCGAGGCCCGCGATCGCGCCGCGACGTGGGAGGTCCGGCAGGCTGCGGATCTCGCGCGCGAGATCGAGCTGCTCGCGCGGGGAATCGGCCTCTTCGATCCGTCGGCCCCGGTGTCCACCGACAAGCTGAGCGCCGGCGACTGGTCCGGCAGCGCGGCACGCATCGAGCGCATCCTCTTCGAGAACGCGCGTGTCTCCCTGGCGGATGGCATCGACGAGCTCGTCATCGTGCCGGACGGCTGGCTGTGGTACGTCCCGTTCGAGCTCCTGCCGGTCTCGACCGGCGGCGATCCGGCCGCACCGGCCCGGCGGCTCCGCGACGTCTGCCGTATCCGGTACTGCCCGACGCGCAGCCTCGCGGTGACGGGCGGCGGAAGGCCCCGCGGCAACGGTCCGGTCGGCATCCATGCCGGTCGGATGCTCCGCGGCGACAAGCCTGCGACCGCGGGGGCCCTGGTGGCGGAGATGGTGAAGACCGTCGATCGCGCGGTGCCATTGTCGCTCGCGGCCGCCACTCCGCCGCCGGCGCTCGTCGCCGACACCTGCGAGGCGATCGCCCTGTTCGAGGAGGTGGCGGCGGATCGGCCCGCGGCGACCCGCCTCCTCGTGCCGGGAACGTCTGGTCAGGCCGGGATGACCTTCGGCGACTGGCTCGCGCCACCGCTCAAGCAGCCACGCGTCGTGATCCTCCCGGGACTCCAGACGGCGATGTCGGGCGGCTTCGATCCGAAGCGGCTGCCGGCACGCCCGGGGGACGAGCTCTTCGCGGTGGCGACCGACCTCATCGCCGCGGGCGCGCCGACCGTGCTGCTCACCCGCTGGCGGGTCGGCGGACGCACCTCGGTGGACCTCGTGACGGAGTTTCTCCGCGATGCCACTGCGACCGTGGCGGAGGATGACGCAGCCCCGCCGGCATCCGACAGCTGGCGCCGCGCGGTCGACGTCGTGACTGCCGACTGGCCCGACCCGCAGCGCGAGCCACGGCTGAAGCAGCATCCCGACGCCGTCATCGGGCCGGGCAGCCATCCGTTCCTCTGGTCCGGATTCCTGCTCGTCGACTGCGGATCCGAGGCGCCCGCGCCCGTCAGGGCTGCGCCATGAGCGAGTTCCACGCGGTGGGCCTGCCGGGCCTCGCCGTGCTCGTGGCCGCGAGCATCGCGGCGGGCGCGATCAATTCCGTCGCCGGTGGCGGGACGATCCTCACGTTTCCGGTGCTCACGGCGATCCTTCCCGAGACGGCCGGCCGTCTCGTGGCGGCCAACGCGACGAGCACGATCGGCCTGATGCCCGGGGCCCTGGCCGCGGCGTGGGCCTATCGCGAGGAGCGGCAGGGGCAGCCGCCGTGGGCCTTCTGGCTTCTCGCCCCGAGCGTGATCGGCTCGGTCGTGGGCGCGATCCTGCTCTTCGCGCTGCCCGCGCGGCTGTTTGACCTGCTGGTGCCCTGGCTGATCCTGCTCGCGGCCGTGCTTTTCGCCGCCCAACCGCGGCTCGTGCGCCGGCGCACGGCCGCGCCCGCGAGCGCCGACGCGACGCCACCCGCCGGGCGGATCGCCTGCGCGGCGCTCCTGCAGCTCCTGGTCGGCATCTACGGCGGATACTTCGGAGCGGGGATCGGCATCCTCATGCTCGCGGTGCTCGGCCTTCTCGACCTCGGCGACATCCACCGCCTCAACGGGATCAAGAACGTGCTCGGCACCGCGATCAACGCGGTGGCGGCGGCCGTCTTCGCGACGATGTCGCTCACCGGGGGGCGTCAGGTGTCGTGGCCGCTGGCGGCGCTCATGATCGTCGGGTCCGTGATCGGCGCGCTCGGCGGCTCCGCGCTCGCCCGCCGGATGCCGCCGTCGCGGGTGCGGCGGGGCGTCGCCATCATCGGCTTCGTGCTGGCGGGCTATTATCTCTGGCGTGAATACCTCGCGTGAGTGCGGGCGCCGTCCGCCCCATCGCCCCGGCCCCGCGTCATGATCGTCCGCACCGACCAGCTCACGAAGCGGTACGCCCGATTCACGGCGCTCGACGCCTGCACGCTGGAGGTGCGGCGTGGGGAGATCTTCGGGCTCCTCGGGCCCAACGGCGCCGGCAAGACGACGCTGCTGCGTCTGCTGCTCGGCTTCATTCGTCCGACGGCCGGGTCGGCGCACGTGGCCGGCTGCGACTGCGAGCACGACTCGCTCGGCGTGCGGCGTCGCACCGCCTACCTGCCCGGCGAGGCGCGGCTCTTCCGCCGCATGAACGGTCATGGCGTGCTCGACTTCTTCTCGCGCCTGCGGCCCGCCTGCCGCCGTGACACGGCCGCTCGCGTGGCCGACCGCCTGGCACTCGACTGCACGCGGCAGGTGGGACGCATGAGCACCGGCATGCGGCAGAAGCTCGCCCTCGCGGTGGTGCTGGCCACCGAGGCCGAACTCGTGATTCTCGACGAGCCGACCGCCAACCTCGATCCCACGGCGCGGGCCGAGGTGCTCGATCTCGTCACGGAGGCTCGTGCCGCGGGCCGCACGGTCATCTTTTCGTCACACGTCCTCTCCGAGGTGGAGACGGCCTGCGACCGCGTGGTGATCCTGCGGGCCGGGCGGCTGGTCCACGAGCAGTCGATCGAGCACCTGCGCCGCAGCCACCGCATCTCGGCACGGCTCGCCGGTCCCTTCACGGGTGTTCCCGAGGCGCTCGCCGCGCACGTGTCGCTCGCGGAGCACCGGGACGACAGGGTCGTGCTCGAGGCCGCCGACTCGCTGCCGCGGCTGCTGGGCTGGCTGGCGACCCTGCCGCTCGAGGAGATGCAGGTGGAGCCCGTGGGCCTCGGCGCGGTGTACGACCGCTTCCACCGCGGCAGCAACGACGCACACGGCACGATCTGACTTCCGGGACGACGGCCTTCGACGGGACGCACGCGCGCATGTGGAACACGGCGATCTGGCGACGGGCCTGGGGCGACCAACGGGCGCTCGTGCTCTCGCTCACGGCGCTCTGGGCGGCCTTTCCCTGGATTTATCTCTGGCTGTCCGCACAGATCACGATGTCGGCCTTCCAGGACGTGCTGCTGCGCGCGATCCCGCAGGAATGGCAGAAGCTCTCGGGCGTGCCCTTCGCCGAAGTGGCCACGCCCGCGGGCCGCGTGGCCCTCGCCTTCGTCGACCCCGTGATCGTGCTCGCGGCCACGGTGTGGGGCATCACGCGCGGGAGCGACGCCGTCTCCGGGCAGCTCGAGCGGGGCACGATGGAGATGGTGCTGGCGTCTCCGATCCGTCGCACGGCCGTGTTCGTCACGCAGGCGCTCGCGGCGACGGGCGGAGCGGCGCTGCTCTGTGGCGTGCTGCTGGTGAGCGTCTGGACGGCCGTGGCGTCCGGGCCGTGGGCCGACCGGGTCGAGCCGGCCCGGTTCGTACCCGCGGTGGCGAACGTCTTCGGCCTCATGGTCTGCCTCGGCGGGATCGCGTCCCTCGTCTCGGCGGCCGACAGCCATCGCTGGCGCACGATCGGCATCATGTGCGGCTTCTACGTGCTCTCGATCCTCGCGAAGCTCGTCGGTCGTCTGAGCACGACCTTCTCCTGGGTGGGAGCGCTGTCGGTGCTGGAGGTCTACGAGCCACAGCGGCTCGTCGGCGGTGGCGCGGAGGCCTGGTGGCTCCTGGCACGCTATGACGGGGTGCTGATCGGGATCGGGATCGCCGCGTACGTCGCGGGAGCCGTGATCTTCGCCCGCCGCGATCTGCCGGCGCCGCTGTGACCCACGACCCGCGGGAATTCCCTCGGGTCGGTGTGGCGTCATGGCCCGCTCGCGCCGCATACTGAGCCGGCACGGCGACGGTTCCCCGAGGGCCGTGCCGTCGAGGATCGAGGACGGCTCCACTGCGGCTTCCTCGATCCGCACCTCGTGCATGAAGAGGAACATCGGCATGTCCCGTTCTGCCCGGCACCTGCACCGGCGGTGGATGCTCGCGACGGCGCTCGTCGTCGCGTCGTGCTGCCCGTCCGCCTCGAATCCCCCGCTCGCAGCCGAGCCCGCGGCGGCCACCGCCGATGGGACGGCCGCGCCTCCCGGACAGGCGGAGCTCGACGCGGCCATCGACGTGAAGATCGGCGCGCGAAGCCTGAACGACTACGACCGCGTCCTGAAGCACTGCCGCCGGGCGATCGAACTCGGCCTCGACGCCGACTCGAAGAAGTTCGCCGAGGAGCTCTACACGGGCACGCTCGTCGATCGGGCGGGGCTGCTCGTCGACGTGATCTACGGATCGAAGCCTCCCGACCCGCAATGGCCGCGGATGCGTGCGCTGGCGCTCGGCGACCTCGCCGAAATTCTGGCGCGCGATCCCGAACTCGGTCAGGCCCACCTCATGGTCGCACGACTGGAGGCGCTTCCCCGGGGCGATCGCGAGCGGGCGCGGACGGCCGCCCGCAAGGCGATCGATCTGCTCGGCGACGACATGCTCCAGCAGGCGCGGGCCTTCATCGTGCTGGGCTCGCTGGAGGACGACGCGGCCGAGCGGAAGAAGCACTACGACCGAGCGGTCGAACTGGCGCCGCGGGACGCCGACGTGCGTCGAACCCGCGGACTCGCGCTGCTCGTCACGGGCGATCCCGGCGAGGCCTGCGACGACCTCGCCGCGGCGCTCGACGAGGAGCCGGACGACGCATCGCTGCACGAGGCGTTCGGGATGGCGTGCCTGATGAACGATCGGCTCGACGACGCCGAAGGGGCGTTCGACCGGGCCATCGAGCTCGACCCCGAATCCGCGGGTGCCCACGCCTATCGCGGACGTCTGCACGCCGTGCGCGGCGACCTCGAGAAGGCGCTCGCCGACATCGACCGGGCGATCGAGCTCGATCCGACCGACACCTCGACCTTCGTGCTGCGGGCGCGCGTCCGCCAGCAGGCGGGGGACGAAACCGAGGCGTTCGAGGACATCGAGTCGGTGCTGGGTGGCGACCCGGGCAATCTCGAGGCGCTCGAGCTCCGCGGCCTCATCCTGGCCGACAAGGGGGATTACTCGGCGGCGATCCGCGATTTCCGACGGCTCGTCGCCAAGAACCCGGACAACGCGGGTGTCGTCAGTCAGCTGGGCATGCTGTACCTGATGGCCCGTCAGCCGCGTGAGGCGATCCGACGCTTCACCCGCGCGCTCGAGATCGACGAGAACCACTTCCCGAGTCGACGGGGCCGCAGCGACGCCCGCATCTCGATCGGTGACCACGCCGAGGCCCGGGCCGACCTCGAACGTGCCCTCGAAGCCCGGCCGGACGACACCGGCGTCCTGAACAACCTCGCGTGGCTGCTGGCGACGTCGCCGGACGACGCCCTGCGCGACGGCACGCGGGCCATCGAACTGGCGACCAAGGCGTGCGAGGAGACGGAGTGGAACGAGGCCCACATCATCAGCACGTTGGCCGCCGGGTATGCCGAGACGGGAGACTTCGAGACGGCCAGGAAGTACAGCCGCCAGTCGGTGGAGAAGAGCGATCCCGAGGCCGGCGTCCGCGAGCAGCTCGAGAACGAGCTCGCGAGTTACGAGCGCAGCGAGCCGTGGCGGGAGCGACAGGAGATGCAGGAGGAGCCGCTCGAAGGGGATGCGGCCCGGGAGGCCGAGCCCGCCGGCGCCAACGCGACGACCGAGGCTCCGCGACGCCCCTTCGACGACGACTGACCGCCCGCGACCACGCGGCGACGACCCGTCGCCAAGCGACCCCGCCGTCACTCAGGGCGGGGCGGCGGGGACGACGGGCCGGCGCGGGCGCCGCGTGTCCGGGTCGAGTGGCTGGAGCGCGGCGTGGGCGTCGCAGGCCTGCACGAGTCCCTGCATCATGCGCGCGAGTTCCCCGGGCCGTTCGCCCGCCAGGTCGTGCTCCTCGAACGGATCGTCGTGGAGGTTGAAGAGCTGGTAGCGAGCGCCGCCGGAGGCCGGCGCGGGCAGGTGATGGTAGATCACCTTCCAGTCGCCTTCACGCCACACGGTGAAGGAGTCGCTGCGGTGCGGCGCATGCGGATAGTGCATGAGGAAGGTGCGCTCGTGCGCGGGGTCGTCGCGTCCCGCGAGCAGCAGGTCGAGCGGCCGGCCGTCGACCACATGCCCCGGCGGGACGGGAACGTCGACGAGTCGCAGGATCGTCGGCATGACGTCGCAGACGTTCGCGATCTGGCGTTGGATCGCACCGGCGGCGATCGGCAGACGGCGCTGCCAGCGGCCGGCCGGATCGGGGGCGGCCCAGGAGGCGATGAAGGGCACCCGCATGCCCCCCTCGTAGTGCGAGCCCTTTCGACCGCGCAAGGGCGCCGCCGAGGCCCACGCGTGCTCGTGGCCCAGCGGGGCGTCCGACCCGTTGTCGCCGAGGAAGAGCACGAGCGTGTCGGCGGCGACGCCGAGCGCCTGGAGATGGTCGAGGATGTCGCCCAGCGAGCGGTCCATTCCCTCGACGAGCGTCGCGAAGGCGCGGGCCGGCGGCGACACGTCGCGATCGGCGTAGCGATCCGCGAAGCGGGGATCGGATTCGAACGGCGAATGGACGGCGTAGTGCGCGAGATGGAGAAAGAAGGGCTGGCGTGCCCCGACCGCCGCCGTGATCTCGGCCGTCGCCTCGCGGGTCAGTGCCTCGGTGAGAAAGATGTCCTCGCCGTGGTAGTGCTCGAGCCCCGGCACGGCGTTGTCGGCGGCGGCACGAGCCCGGGAGGGTGTGTCGCGTCGGGCGAAGTCCCGCAAGCCGAAGTAGGTCGCGGGAGCGCCGATGCAGCTGCCGGCGATGTTCACGTCGAAGCCGAGGGCCGCCGGATCCTCACCGGGCGCACCGCGGGGCGCGAAGTGCCCCTTGCCCACGTGGATGGTGCGGTACCCCGCCTGTCGCAGCAGGCGGGGAAGGGTCACGTCGTCGGCGTCGAGACCGCGCCAGTTCCAGTCGGGCGGACCGAGCGGTCCGGCATTGTCCTGTCTCCAGTTGATCCAGTTCGTGGTGCGGTGCCGCGCCGCGTTCTGGCCTGTCATGAGCGAGATGCGGGTCGGCGAGCAGACGCTCATCGCGTAGAACGTGCTGAAGCGCACGCCGGAGGCCGCCAGCCGCTCCATCGCCGGCGTGTGGTAGAAGTCGTTGAGCGGATGGCGATGTGGTCGGCCATCCGGGTCGGTGAGGAACGGGACCGACGTGTCCATCACGCCCAGGTCGTCCACGAGGAAGACGACGACGTTGGGTCGGTCGGCCGCGATCGCGTGTGCGGCGGCGGGGGCGAGCAGCAGCGCGGCCCAGATGCCCACGACGCGGGCCACGATCGCCCGCTTCATACGTCGCACACCATCACCGCATGCCGCAGGGCGAGCACGGGATCGTCCCAGGTGGGGATGAATTCGTGCGCCACGAAGTCGTCGTAGCCCGCGGCCGCGAGCGCCCGCATCACGGCCGGGTAGTTGGTCTCCTGGGTGTCGTCGAGCTCGCCGCGACCCGGGGTTCCGGCGGTGTGCACGTGCCCGATGAGGTCCCGCAGCGCGTCGATCCGCCGGATCACGTCGCCATTCATGATCGACACGTGGTAGACGTCGAAGAGGAGCTTGAAGTTGGCTGAGCCCACCCGCCGCACCAGATCGACGCAGAAATCGACGTCGTCGCCGAAGTACCCCGGGTGGCCCTTCATGGGATGCGTCGCATCGCGCGTGTTGAGGTGCTCGAGCACGAGCGTCACGCCGCGTGCCTCCGCGAGAGGCAGCACCCGCTGCCACGCGGCGACGCATTCCGCCGCCGCCCGTTCCTCGTCCATGTCCGGAAACCGCATGCCGGTGAACGTGATCACCTTGCGACTTCCGACGCGCGACGCCACGTCGATCGCCTCGACGAGCTTCTCATGGACCTCCGCGCGGTGGGCGGGATCGCACGGCCCTTTCGCGAAGCCGTGGCTGCTGACGAGCGAAATCTCGAGGCCCAGTTCGCGCACCGCCGGGTAGTGCGCCCGATCGATGCCTTCGATGCCCACGAGGCCGATCTCGACGGCATGCCGCGCGAGGGTGATCGGATCCATCGGCTTGAAGCACCAGCCCATCACGGAGTGACGGATGCCCCGATTGCGGATGCGATACGACGGATTTGCCGCGGAGCGCGACACGCTCCCTGCCGTCGCGGGAGCGGCCGTGCCCGCGCCGGAGGCACCGCCCGACGCGGCCCCCGTCAGCCCTGCCGCAAGCAACGCACGACGATGGACCGAGCCGTTCATGGAACACTCGCGCGGCTGGAACGGTGCGCCGCAAGAAGGGGGGTACCGGAGCGGGTGCGTCATTCGCTCGCCACAGCGTACCACCGGCGATGGCAAGCTGGGCAAGCTGCGAAACCGACAATCCTCCCGAACGTTACGGAGTGGCCGTGCGTACGGTACTCAGTTTCGAACAGTTCTTCGACTCGACCATGGAGGGTTGGACGATGGACGCACACTTCAACGAGTACCTGGCGGCGGTCGCGGGCATGCGGGACCTGTACGGCGAGCGTGGCGACGACCACCCGACGGATTTTCACCACGTCGACGCGTCTCCCGTCGCCGGCGATCCGCTCGCGCGGGCAACCGCGGGACTCGCGGCAAGCGCGGCGAACGCGTGCTGTTTGCAGTGACGCGTGGGGGTGCCTTACCCTGCCGGGGTTCCCCGGAGCGCCGCGCGTGGCCGATGACCGACTCGCCGATGACGCCGATCCGGAGGGTATCGGGACACGGACCGCCCGCGATGTCTCGACCTTGCACCCGTCGGACACCGCGTCCTCCGAGGCCGGGCTGCCGCGGGCCGCGACCAACTTCGGCTTGGACCGCCCCGACCCGGAGGTCGATCCGCTGATCGGCCGGGAATTCGGCGACGTGCAGCTCGTGCGGCTGGTCGGACAGGGAGGCATGGGGCGCGTGTACGAGGCCCGCCAGCCCGGCCTCTCGCGCTCCGTGGCGGTGAAGGTGATGCGCACCGGCGCGGGCGGGTCGAGCGCGGCGTCGCTCCGCTTTCGTCGCGAGGCCGAGGTGCTCGGCCGACTGCGTCATCCCGGCATCGCGCACGTCTACACCGCCGGCATGCACCGGGCCGCCGGCGGCGACACGCCGTACATCGTGATGGAGTTTGTTCCCGGAGCCGAACCGCTCGTCGCGTACGCCTCCCGTCACAGCCTCGATCCGCGGGCGCGGCTGCAGCTGCTGCGACAGGTCTGCGAGGCGGTCGCCCACGGCCACCGCCACGGCATCGTGCATCGTGACCTGAAGCCCGGCAACATCCTCGTCGACGAGGATGGACATCCGAAGGTGATCGATTTCGGAATCGCCCGCATCACCGACGACCTCGCCGCGTACGACTCGGTCACGGAGACGGGCCAATTCGTGGGCACGCGGCCCTACATGAGTCCCGAGCAGTTTCTGGGGGAGCCTGTCGATGCGCGCAGCGACGTCTACTCGCTCGGCGTCATCCTTCACGAACTGCTCACCGGCCGCCTGCCGCACGACGTGCATGCCGCATCCCTCGTCGACACCGCCCGACTCGTCTGCGAGGAGCCCCCGCGTGCCTTGGTCGTGCCGGATCGGGACCTGCGCCGTGGAACCGCGGCGATCGCCGCCCATTGCCTCGAAAAAAAGCCCGGCGACCGCTACCCGGATGCGGCCGAACTCGCGGAGGATCTCGATCGGGTGCTCGGCGGGCTCCCTGTCCGCGCGCGGGCGCCGCGGCTCGACGAGCGGATGGGACGCTGGCTGAGGCGGCGGCGGACACCGCTGGCCGCGTTGGGCGCCGCCACGGTCGCGGCCGCGGTCGTCGGAGTGGCATCGTCCGCCCGCCGCATCACGTCGCCCGGCGACTTGCCGCCACCGCGCGTCGCCGCACCGGACGCCATCGACACCGAGGGGCCGACCGCCCGGTTCGACGGGATCTCGAGCGGGCGCACCACGCCGGTCGACCGCGTCGGCCTGCATTTCAGCGAGCCGGTCTCCGGACTGTCCGTGGCCGACCTCCGTCTCTCGCGGGACGGGAGGCCGGTGCCCACCACGGGACTGACGATCCGGCAGGTCGGCGGGGCCACCACGTACGAAGTGAAGGGGCTGCGGCGCCTGAACGCCGAGCAGGGATCGTACGAGCTCTCCCTCGTCGGCACCGCCGACTCGCCCGTCGACGCGTCCGGCAATCGGCTCGACCAACCCGTGCGCGTGACGTGGAGGATGCCCGCATTCCGCGAGGTCGCCTTCAACCTGCTCGACGACCGTTGGCGCTCGTCCGTCGTCTCGATGGACGACGTCGAGTTCTTCACCGAGCGCAGCGCCGGAGCCGCCCGCTTCATTCGGCCCACGGTGCCGGGCAAGGAGGGCTCGATCGTGCTGCGATTCGACTATCCCTTCACGATCCATGCCGCGACGCTGCTCGCGGGCATGCACGTCTGGACGACGGGCGACCCGTTTCCCTACGACCCCGAATCACGCGCCGCGATCGACGTGTCGCCGGACGGCGTGACCTGGAAGACCGTGGCGAGCCTCGAGCCCGGGCGCGGGGGCGAAGTGCACGGGCCACACGACATCGGCGAGACCGTCGAGGGCGGCACCACGATCTGGGTGCGGGCCCGCCTCACCGGCTCGCGCGAATGGCCGGGCGACGGGCTCATCTTTTCGCAGTTTCTGCGCACCGACCCTGAGAAGCCGGAACTCGACACGTTCGTCCTCACCGCCACCGGCGACCATCCGCCGGTGATTCCCGAGACGGACGACCCGTGACACGCACCGTTGTATGCTGCCGACGAGACGGGCCGGATCGGCCCCGACAGACGTGCCCCGGACGGAGAACGGCCCCATGACCCATCGTCGTCGTCAGCATGCGGCCGTCGCGCGCCCTCCGATCCACGTCGTGGCGGCTGGGATCGCGGTCGTCGGCATGGTTCTCGGTGCACCCGCGGTTTCGTGGGCGGCGGACCGGCCCGAGGCACGCGATGCCGCAGACGAGACGGCCCGGCGGCAGAAGCACTTCCGCGACCTGGTCACCGACGTCACGCTCATCGGCCGGTTCACGATCGACCGGCCGCCGGCGCCCGCCGCGCCGACTCAACGGGATGGCGAGGCTCAGCCACGCAAGGACGCCGGTGCCGGTGATGCCGCCGAGGTAACGCTCCGGGAGGAGGAGTACGCGATCACGGGAGCCGTGCCGCTCGGCGGCGACCTCTGGGCGCTCACCGCGCGCATTCGCTATGGCGAGACCGACGTGACCATCCCGGTTCCCATCGCCGTTAAATGGGCGGGTGACACGCCCGTGCTCACGCTCGACCGCATCACGCTCCCCGGCCTCGGCACCTTCTCCTCGCGCGTGGTGCTCGATGGCGACCGCTACGCGGGCACGTGGCAGCACGACGACGTCGGTGGCCACATGTTCGGCCGCATCGAGCGTCGGGCGACGTCCACCGGGTCAGCGTCCCCGCGGCCGGCCGATCGGTGATTCGACGTCTCCTCCCGGAGACCGCACCACCGGCCCACTGGGCTGTACCCGGCCGGGTGATTTCCGCGCCCCTCTCGACTATCCTGCCGCACGGGTCGGTTTCTCCGGGAGGCACGCGCCATGATCCTCAGCGGATGGTCCACGGTCGCGATCGTGATGGCCGCCCTCTTCGGGGGCGGTTTCTTCGGACTCCCGGTGAGCGTGCCGCCGCTGCCTGCCGACCCGGTGATCGAGCGCTCGGCGACCGAGACCTGTCTGCTGCACGCGTCGCTCCGCGGGCTCGCCGAACCCGACGGCTCATCGACCAATCGGACGGAGCAGCTGCTCGCCGATGAAGAGGTGCAGGCGTTTCTCCGCGACCTGCTCCAGGAAGTCGTGAAGCTGGCCGGCACCGCGGCGGAGGCGGCGGGCCCGCCGATGCCCATGCAGTCGATCACCGAGCTGCTCGGCGTCATCGCCACGCGGCCCGTGTCGCTCACGGTGGAGCGGCTGGAGGTGCAGCCCGGCGCACCGCCCGAGATCGATGCCCTGCTGATCCTCAATCCGGGCGCGAAGCGGCAGGTGTTCGACGCCGCGCTTGCCGACATCCTCCGCGGCATCCTCGGCGACGCGCCACCGTCGGCCGCGGACGGACTCGCGCGCATGCCCCTCGGCGCCGGCCCGACGCTCGCCTGGGGCTATCGGGATGACTATTTCATCTGCGCCGTGGGCGATGGGGCGGTCGCTCGCAGCGGTGCGATCGTCGCCGGCGGTCCAGCGCGGACGCCCGCGTGGAAGGCCACCATGCTCGAGCGCATGCCGGTGAAGCGGCCTTCGACGCTCGCGTATCTCGACGCAGCCGCAATCCGCGAACGCATCCTCCGGCAGATCCCCGATTCCACCGTCCCGGGCGTGCGCGAGGTGGTCACCGCGCTGGGACTCGACGAACTCGAGGTGGTCGGCAGCGTGAGCGGCATGACCGAGGAGGGCGTTTCGTCCGCCACGTGGCTGGGATTCACGGGCGAACCGCGGGGCATCTTCGCCCGTGGACGGGGCAAGCCCCTGGCCGCAGGCGACTTCGCCATGATCCCTTCCGACGCCATCATGGCACAGGTGGTGAAGTTCGACGCGGCCGCGACGCTCGAGCAGCTCCTCGACGGCATCGATGCCGTCGTCCCCCGCGCGACGACCGATGCCCGGACGGCCCTCGAGCAGTCCCGGGCGGTCGCGGGCCTCGATCTCGAGGCCGACCTGCTCCGTCCGCTGGGCGACACGTGGCGATTCTTCACGCTGCCGGGCGGCGGACCGCTCGTTCCCGCCATGGCGCTGGTGATCGACGTCGCGGAGTCACGGTACCGCGACGAGACGATCTTCACGCTGAACGCGCCCGTGCCGATCGCGCCGGCGTGGTGCCTCACCGACGAACGCCTGATCGTCACGACCTCACCGCAGCTCCTGCGGACCCTTCTCGCGCGAAGGGTCGACGACGAAAGCCTCGCCGACGTCCCCGAGGTGCACTCGGTCATCGAACGTGGGCACACCACGCTCGTCAGCTTCATGGATGCCTCGTCGCTCGTCTCCTCGGCGTGCGGTGTCTACGAAATGGCGACCCCGATGGCGCGCTCGGCGCTGTCCCAGCAGGGAATCGCCGTCGACCTGCCACCACTCCCCCCCTCGTCGTCGATTCGACCGCACGCGCGCCCGGCCGTCTCGACGTATCGCCACCTCGGGGCCGACGGGGTCATTGCGGAGAGCGCCTCGACGGTGCCGCTCGGGCCGCTGTCGAGCGGCGGCCTCGTGGGGAGCGGTCCGGCCACCACCGGCGTCCTCGTCGGGCTCCTGCTGCCGGCGGTGCAGTCCGCCCGTGAGGCCGCCCGACGGGCGCTGGTCGAGGTCACGACCGACCTGGCCGTGCCCTGGACCAAGCCTGACGACATCGCCATCGACTTCGACGATCCGACGAAGCCGTTCAGGGGCGCGCGGCCGGGCGGGTTTCTCGCGGCCACGATGGACGGTGCCGTACGGTTCATCACCGGATCCATCGACGACGCGACCCTCAGGGCGATGCTCACACCTGCCGGCGGCGAGACGGTCCGGATTCCCTGATGGCGGGGCCCCTCGGTGCGATGCGGACGTCGTCGCATCCCGCGAAACCCCGCGGGTGCGCGTCGCTTCGCGCCTCGCCAGCGCGGCGTTGATTCATTCCACCAGCCGCCAGATGGCCTGGCGCAGGGTGGCCGGACCGGCGGCGGGCTTCTCGTACCAGACCGTCAGAAGCCTCCCGTCGGCGAGTTCGACGGTCGAGGGATAGCCGAGATCCCCCGAGGCCCCGTCGGCGGAGATCGTGAGCGGCTCGCCCCAGGTGCGGCCGTGATCGGTGCTGACACGGGCCTGGTTCCCGAACGGGGCCCTTCGGTACCCATAGGTCATGACGAGCCGGCCGTCGCGAAGACGGAGCAGGTGCGAAGGCAGCCCCCAGACGTCGATCGCCCGCGGGACGGTCCATGTCCGCCCACCATCCGCCGACTCGCTCTGCAGCGTCTCGCCCTCGTCAGCGGCATTGTGGTTGCGAATCTGCACGACGACCCGCCCGTCTGCGGTCTCCACCGCATGCAGTTCGTGGTACCCGCGCTGCACCGCGTCCCCGGGCCGAGCCGGAATTTCCGCGAGCCATCGCCAGGTGAGCCCGTCGTCCGTCGACTCGCAGACGCCGATGCGGCCCGCGGAGGTCCAGAGTTCCTTCCCGGCGTAGAGCAGCCTGCCGTCCGCGAGCTGGATCGGGCCGTGCGGACTGTTGACGATGGTCGGCAGTCGCGCCGACCAGGTCGTCCCGCCATCGGTGCTTCGCACGAGCCACTCGCCACGTTCAGCCCGCCGTCCGTCCGCATCGAGGCGGTCATGCACGGCGAGCCAGCGCGGCCGCCGCGGATCGTCGGCTCCGAGCCGGCCGAGCGGCTCCTCGTAGGCCAGCGACGTGAAGGTGGTGACGAGGAGTGCTCCCGTCGCGGTCTCGACAACACCCGCATCACGGTCATCGATCGCGCCGTCGAGCAGCACGCGCGGCCATGTCCACGAGGCGCCCTCGTCCGTGGAGGTCATCGCCTGCACCTGGCCGAATGGGCACACGTGGGCCTCCCGGCCACCCGACCAAACCAGCCACAGGCGTCCATCCCCGCGGCGCGCCACCGTCGGCCAGCCCGCGTACGGCTCACCGTCAGGGAGAACCGTCGTCGTCTGCAGGATCTCGGCACGTGCGTGGCTCGACCGGGGCGTGCCGGGCTCGTCGCCGGGCGCACGGGCGACACAGACTCCCCACGACACGACGCACGCACCCGTCGCTACCCTCATCCACATCCGCACAACCTGCTCATACCGGCCATGCCGGCCATGCCGGCCATGCCGGCCATGCCGGCCAGGCTGGTCATGCCGGTCATGCCGGTCATGCCGGCCACGAAACCCGTTCATGATGCGTTCCTGTCCTGCGGCGATGCGGCCCCGGTCGGACGATCGATGGTGCGGTTCCCCGCCATGCCGCATGATACCGCGACCGGGCTCGGCCTCCGGGCCAGGGTCGAGCCGCCTCGAGGAGAGTGACGTGCCACGCGAATGCGCGCCGGGCGGGGTCGTGAGCGCCGCTTCCACACCCATCGTCGCGGTCGTCTCACTGGCGCTGACCGTGAGCGCCTGCGCGGTCTGTGCTTCCCCCCCGCCCGAGCACCACGTCGCTCCCGGCGACGATCCCCAGATGGCCGTCGACCGCGCGGCTCCGGGTGATCGCGTCGTCCTGCTGCCCGGCCTGCACGAGCGGCCGCTCGGCAGACATCGATCGCTCATCTTCATCGACAAGTCGCTCGATCTCGAGATCGCCGCGGGAGCCACGCTGCGACTGGCGGCCGGCCAGACCGCCCTCGAGCCGGACCCCGAGATCACCACCGACCACAGCGCGAAGGCCATCGATGACCTCGAGGTGGGCGGCACCTACGACCTGTCGCAGGGACCCCTGCTCCTCACGATCACGATCGACGGCACTGGCGACGGGCCGGACGACGGGGACGCGGACACGTTCTCCTGGGCCCGGGGCGTCTTCGGCAAGCCGGCTGCCGCCCGCGTGCCGATCACCGGCGACTGGCAGCCGCTCGATCATGGCATCACGGTGCGGTTCTCCTCGCGCCGCGGTCACAACCGGGGAGCATTCTGGTTCGTGTCGTACGACGGTCCGGCTTCGTACGGCGTGCGGGTGGGCCATGGTGTTCAGGCCGAGCCCGTCGCGGACGTCCGGATCGGCGGCCGGGGCACGATCGACATGGCGAGCGGCGCGAACGCGCAGCCGAGCGAGATGGTGCGCGACATCTCGGCCTGTGTCCTCGTACACGGCCGCGTCCGCGGCGTGCTCGTCGAGGAACTGACCCTCGCCAACTCGATGCGGTCGGTGATGGTCTACGGCGAGCACACGGGGGCGTTCGTGCCGGGCGGAGGCACGCGGGGCGGCACCTCCTTCGACGCTGCATCGATCTCGATTCTCGGCACCCGCACGATCAACCCGGGCACCCCCGGCTATCCCTTCGGGGCCGCCTACCTGCTCGGCCACCCGTCCCACCGCGGCCGGCTCACCGATGTCCGCTGCAACTTCAACCTCATGGAGTCGGTCACGACGTCGCTCGAGCCCAACTTCA
>Ga0172376_10001413_pt1 | contig 30731 bp, 25 predicted proteins | sample Lak35m_FD_121114 | JGI IMG/M metagenome (GOLD analysis project Ga0172376, IMG submission 121114) | Freshwater microbial communities from Kabuno Bay, South-Kivu, Congo - kab_092012_35m | ecosystem: Environmental > Aquatic > Freshwater > Lake | place: Democratic Republic of the Congo: South-Kivu...
CAACCCGAGCGCACAGCCGGGCTCGCGCGCGGTGGCGGTGTACCTGGGCATCGACGGGCAGCCCGGTCTGCGCCAGGGCCTGTTCGCGCGTGGTGAGGTGCTGCTCGAAGAACGCGTCGCGCTGACAGTGCCGCCCTCTGCGGTGCGGGTCGACCGACCCTTGCCCTATGTCAGGGTGTTGCAGGGCTCGCGCATCACTTCACGCACGGTGCGCACCGGGGTGCGGGGCCGGGCGGCAGGCCAGGATGCGGTCGAGATCGTCGAGGGTCTGACCGAGGGTGACCGCGTGCTCGCCGGCTCGGTCGGTGCCGTCGCAGAGGGCGCGGCCTGGCGTGCATCGGCGGTCGATGGCGCGGCCCGCGGCGCCGCCGGCCCCTCGTCCGCTGCCGCGCCCGCACCGACCACCCCCACGCGCTGAGGCTCGACACCATGTGGTTCACCCGTGTGTCGATCGGCAACCCGGTCATGGCGGTGATGGTGATGCTCGCCTTCATCGTGCTCGGGGTCTTCGGCGTGCAGCGCCTGAAGGTCGACCAGTTCCCGAACATCGAGTTCCCGACCGTCGTCGTCTCCACCGACTACCCGGGCGCCTCGCCGGAGATCGTCGAGATCGAGGTCACCCAGCGCATCGAGGAGACGCTCAACACCATCGGCGGCATCAGCCAGGTGTTCTCGCGCAGCTACGAGGGTGTGTCCGTCGTCATCGTGCAGTTCAACCTCGACGTCGACAGCCGCAAGGCGGCCGATGACGTGCGCGAGAAGGTCGCGCTGGTGCGGCCCCGCTTGCGCGCCGAGGTCAAGGAGTCGCGCATCCAGCGCTTCGACCCGGCCTCGCGCCCGGTGTTCACGCTGGCGCTGATATCGCCCGACGGCAGCCGCAGCCCGACCGAGCTCAGCGCGACAGCCGAGCAGCTCGTCAAGAAGCGGCTGGAGAACGTGCGTGGCGTCGGCTCGGTCACGATCGCCGGTGCGCGCAAGCGCGAGATCAACGTCTACCTGCGCCCCGCGGCGATGGAGGCGCTGGGCGTGGGCGTCGAGCAGGTCGTCAACGCACTGCGCACCGAGAACCGGGATCTGCCAGCCGGCACGCTGCGCGCACGCGAACAGGAGCGCGTGATCCAGATCGAGGCCGCCGTGCAGGCGCCGCAGGAGTTGCGCGAGATCATCGTCGCGCGGCGTGGCACGTCGCAGCAGCCGGTGCGCCTGTGGCAGGTGGCCGATGTGGTCGACGGCCCCGAGGAGGTGGAGTCGCTCGCCCTGTACAACGGTGAGCGCATGGTTGCGGTGGAGGTGGTGAAGAACCAGGGCGAGAACACGATCGAGGTGGTCGAAGGGCTGACGCGTGCGGTGGCCGCGCTGCAGGCCGAACTCCCGCCGGGCATGGCCGCACAGGTGGTGCGCGACACCTCCAGGCCCATCCGCGTGGCGGTGGACAACGTGCGCCGCACACTCGTCGAAGGCGCGATCCTGACGGTGCTGATCGTCTTCCTGTTCCTGAACTCCTGGCGCTCGACGGTGATCACCGGCCTGACGCTGCCGATCGCGCTGGTGGGCACCTTCTTCTTCATGGAACTGTTCGGCTTCTCGCTGAACATGGTCACGCTGATGGCGCTGAGCCTGTGCATCGGTCTGCTGATCGACGACGCCATCGTCGTGCGCGAGAACATCGTGCGTCACGTGCAGATGGGCAAGACGCCGCATGCGGCAGCACTGGACGGCACCAACGAGATCGGGCTGGCGGTGCTGGCCACCACGCTGTCCATCGTCGCGGTGTTCCTGCCGATCGGTTTCATGGGCGGGATCATCGGCAAGTTCTTCCACGAGTTCGGCATCACCATCGTCGCAGCGGTGCTGATCTCGATGTTCGTCAGCTTCACGCTCGACCCGATGCTCAGCTCGGTGTGGCACGACCCGGCCATCGACCGGGAGGGACAGCCCTTTCAGCCGCGCAACTGGTACGACCACAGCTTCGGGCGGTTGACTCACGCGATGGACCGCTTCCAGCACCGGCTGGGCGAGGCCTATGTGCGCGCGCTGGGATGGTCGCTGCGCCACCGCCTCGCCACGCTGGGCATCGCGCTGGGCACGATGGTGGGCAGCATCGGGCTGGTGCCTCTGCTGGGCACGGAATTCGTGCCCAAGGCCGACTTCTCGGAAACCTCGGTGAGCTTCTACACCCCGGTGGGTTCGTCGATCGAGGTGACCGAGGCGCGTGCGCGACAGGTCGATGCGATGCTGCGCGAATTGCCCGAAGTGCGCTACACCGTCGTCACGATCAACAGCGGGCAGGCGCAGGGCCGCATCTATGCCAGCGTCTACGCGCGCCTGGTGGACCGCAAGGACCGCCAGCGCAGCGTCGACGAGTTGTCGGCGGTGCTGCGACAACGCCTGGCCGCGGTGCCGGGCATCACCGTCACCCACGTCGGCCTGCTCGATGGGGTGAGCGGCTCCAAGCCGATCTCGCTGTCGATCCAGGGCCCGGACCTGGCGGAGTTGCAGCGGCTGACAGATCGTTTGACGGCACAACTGCAACAGATCCCCGGGCTGACCGACCTCGACTCCAGCATGAAGGCGAGCAAGCCGGTCGTCAGCGTGGTCGTCCGGCGTGAGGCCGCGGCCGACGCCGGCCTGTCGGTGGGTGCCATCACCAGCACCTTGCGCAGCCTGGTGGCCGGGGAGACGGTCGGGCAGTGGCGCTCGGGCAACGATCTGGCGCACGACATCAAGGTACGCCTCGCGCCGTCCGACCGGGAGTCGCTCGAACAGATGGCTGCACTCGGCCTGGCCGCCGGCACGCAGGCCGACGGCTCCGCCCGCATCGTGAGGTTGTCGCAGGTCGCCGACCTGCGCCCCGGCCTGGGCCCCAGCCAGGTCAACCGTCGCGACCTGAACCGCGAGGTCGAGATCACCGCCAACACCGCGGGGCGTTCGCTGGGCGAGGTCTCGGCCGCCGCGCGCCGGGTGCTGGAATCGACGCCGCTGCCGCCCGGCTACACCTATCGGTTCGGCGGCTCCACCAAGGACATGCAGGAGAGCTTCGCCTACGCCGTGTCGGCGCTGGCGCTGGCGGTGATCTTCATCTACATGATCCTGGCGTCGCAGTTCCGCAGCTTCCTGCAGCCGGTGGCACTGATGGCGTCGCTGCCGTTGACCCTGATCGGCGTGGTGCTGGCGCTGCTGCTGTGGCGCAGCACGCTCAACATGTTCTCCGTGATCGGCGTGATCATGCTGATGGGATTGGTGACCAAGAATGCCATCCTGCTGGTGGACTTCGCCAACCGGGCGCGTGCCGCCGGCATGGACCGGGCCCAGGCCCTGCTTGAAGCGGCACGCGTGCGCCTGCGCCCCATCCTGATGACCACACTGGCGATGATCTTCGGCATGGTGCCCCTGGCCTTCGCCCTGACCGAGGGCAGCGAGCAACGCGCGCCCATGGGCCAGGCCGTCATCGGCGGGCTGATCACCTCATCGCTGCTCACGCTGGTGGTGGTGCCGGTGGTCTATCTCTACCTTGACGATTTCGCCGGCTGGGCGCGTCGGGCCATGGGCTGGCCATCCAGCCCCTCCGCATCGAGGGCCCCGTAGAATCCCGGATCGTTCACGGGCCTCCAGAACGTGCCCCAGAACCCATGGCTCGCACCGCCGACACGACGCACCCATCCACCTCTCGTCCACATCTCGACCACCTCTGCCCATGGATGTCGAACACGCCCGCTTCAACATGATCGAGCAGCAGATCCGCCCCTGGGATGTGCTCGACCCGACGGTGCTGCACGCGTTGGGCCGGCTCAAGCGCGAGGATTTCGTCCCCCCGCAGCACCGGGCGATGGCCTTCGTCGACACACGCATCCCGCTGCGCGACGGTGCGGATGCCGGCGCCAGCATGTTGGAGCCGCGTGTGGAGGCACGTCTGGCCCAGGAGTTGCGACTGCGCGAATCCGATCGCGTGCTGGAGATCGGTACGGGATCGGGCTACATGGCCGCGCTGCTCGCGGCGTTGGCGGCAGATGTCACGAGCCTGGAGATCGACCCGGCGCAAGCCCTCACGGCCGAGAAGAACCTGAGCCAGGCGGGCGTGGTCAACGCGCGCATCGTCCATGCCAACGGTGCCGAGGGCTGGCCCCAACGCGCCCCCTACGACGCCATCATCCTGTCCGGCTCGGTGGCGGAGGTGCCAGCGGCACTGCTCGAGCAATTGAAGCCCGGTGGCCGGCTGGTGGCCATCGTCGGACAGATGCCGATCATGCGAGCGCGCCTGTACACCCGTGGCGCGAGCGGCGCCTGGTCGCACGAAGACCTGTTCGACACCGTGGCGCCCAGGTTGAAGGGCTTCCCCGAGCCCAGTCAGTTTCGCTTCTGAGCTTCTCAAGTAGAGCCCGCTGAGGCCCACACGAACGACCGAGGACTCCTGCATGACCTCCAGATCCCTGAAGTGGGCCGCGATCAGCGCTGTGGCCACCGCCTGCATGTCTGCCGCCCAGGCCCAGTCGCTGCTGGAACTCTACGAGGCCGCGAAGACGTATGACGCCGCCGTGCTCGCCGCTCGCGCCAACACCAAGGCGGCGGAGTTCAAGGCGGCGCAGGCCGACGCACTGAGCCGGCCGAGTGCGAGTCTTTCGGGCAGCGCCACGGCCAGCTTCCTGGACCAGCCACGCGGCACCGGCGACACCAACGCGATCGGCGCCACCGTCAGCGGGCGGTTCCCGCTCTTGAACCGCGCCAACCAGGCGACGATCGCCCAGGCGCGCCGCAGTCTGCAGTTGGCGCGAACCGACCTGCAGTCCAGCGAGCAGGATCTGATCATCCGCCTGAGCCAGGCCTACTTCGATGTGTTGACGTCGCAGCAGGCCCTCGAAGCCACGAAGGCCAGCAAGGCTGCCATCACCGAACAGTTGGCGTCGGCTCGGCGCAACTTCGAGGTGGGCACCGCCACCATCACCGACACCCGTGAAGCACAGGCCAGGTTTGATCTGGCGCTGGCGCAGGAGATCGCAGCCGAGAACGACCTTCGCACCAAGCGCATCGCACTGGACCAGTTGGTCGGCGCCGCTGGCGTGGCCCCCAAGGGCTTGCGCAGCGGCCTGATCCTGCCGCCGGTCACGCCAGACGACGTGCAGGCCTGGGTCGACAAGGCCGCCGGCGAGCACCCGGCGGTCATCAAGGCGGCACTCGGCGTCGAGATCGCCAAGCTCGAGTCCTCCAAGGCTGCTGCGGCCGAGAAGCCCACGGTCGACGCCGTCGGCTCCCTCAACACCACGCGCAATGGCGGCAGCTTCGCCACCTCGTCCGGCATGAGTTCGTCGGCGCAGGTCGGTCTTCAGTTCAATATGCCGCTGTACACCGGCGGCTCGACACAGAACCGTATCCGCGAAACCGCCGAGCTCGAGGGCAAGGCACGCAACGACCTGGCCGCCGCGCAGCGCAGCGTCTCGCAGGCCACCCGCCAGGCCTTCTTCGGCCTGCAATCCGGTCGCGCGCAGATCAAGGCCCTCGAAGCCGCCGAGGCGTCGTCCCGTCTGGCGCTGGAGGCCACACAGTTGGGTTACCGCGTCGGCGTCCGTGTGAACCTCGACGTCCTCAACGCCCAAACCCAACTCTTCCAGACCCGCGCCAATCTCGCTCGCGCGATGAACGACTCCGTCCTGGCCGGCCTGCGCCTGAAACTGGCCGCGGGACAACTGACGGCGCAGGATCTGGCGGAGGTGAGCGGGTTGTTGGAGAGGTGAAATTTTCGGTGGTGATCGAAGACAACGGTCGCACCGCCATGCAGGCACTCGATGTCGTTGCACCCGCATGAAGTGCTTTCTCATCAACCTGGACCGCAGTCCCGAGCGGCTCGCGTTCTTCGGCACCCAGGCCCAGCGATGCGGGATGCCGTTCGAGAGGCTTGCGGGGGTCGACGGGAAGGCGATGTCCGACACTGATTGCGACCGCCTGCGAGCCCCAACCTTTGATTTCCAGCCGATCAACCGGGGCGAAATCGGGCTCTTCCTCAGTCACAGGGCGATCTGGGAGCGTGTGGTCAAGGACGATCTTCCTTGCGCTGCAGTCTTCGAGGACGATGCGGTGTTGTCGCTCGACATATGCGAGGTACTGGAGGCAATCGACCGGGAGCAGCCTGAAGCGGATGTCATCAAGCTCGAGACCACCGGCCGAAAGGTCGTCACCCATCAAGGGGTCCCGATACCCGGAGTACGTCACGGCCTGCATCCCCTGTTGAGCTGGCACGGTGGCACTGCCGGCTACGTCGTGACCCGCATCGGCGCCGCAAAACTGCTCGACACCACATGGCCGCTCGCAGACCCCGTCGACCAGGTGATCTTCCACCCCTTGTCGCGGGCACGGCACAACTTGCGGGTCGTGCAACTGCAGCCGGCCGTGTGCATCCAGAAGAACATCCTGCAAACCTCTGGCCTCGATCCTGCGTTCAACACCACGATCGACCGTCAAGCGACACGAGGCCCCTTCTCGCGACACGGGCTCTGGGTCGACCTGCGTCGTGCCTGGAAGAAGCATCTGGAGCGACGGCTGCGTCGTCGCCTTGCCAGAAAGCCAGGGCATCGGTACGACGTGGTTCCACTCGACAGGCCACTGGCCTGAGTCCCTCGGCGTCAGACAGGCCAGCGGGATGGAACACGGGATCATCGTCAAATTGGCTGGCGGGCTGGGCAACCAGATGTTCCAGTACGCCGCGGCGCGTTCGTTGTCGCTGCGCCTGGGCTTGCCCCTGACGCTGGATCTGTCCTTTTACGACCGGCGCAGGCATCGGCGTTATGAACTCGGGCGCCTCCCGCTGGCGGGGCACAGGGTGATCCAAGCGCCTGCCGGTGGGTGGATCCCGAGGATGTCCAGGAAGTGGATTTCGGCCCTCCAGGAATGGCTAGGCATGCTGCCAACGACCTACCGGGAATCTCACTTCCACTTCGACCCGGGTTTCGAGGGCATCGGTCAATCCGTGGCCTTGGTCGGAGGCTTCCAGTCCGAGAGATATTTCAAGGATGTCGCCTCGCAGATTCGAACTGAACTCAGCCCGCCACCGGCGGCAGACGAGTTCAGCGTTCGACTGGCGCATGAGATGTCCACACGGCCGAGCTGTGCCATCCATGTGCGCAGAGGCGACTACATCAGTTCAGAGAAGAACCGCAACCTCTATGCGGCCTGCGGACTTGATTACTACATGCAGGCAGCGTCGCTCATCCCGGCAGATTGCCGTTTCTACGTCTTCTCCGATGACATGGCGTGGGCCAGAGAGCATCTCCGCCTGGCGCGGCCCATGATCTTCGTGGACTCGGGACACCCCCGTGATGCCTTGTCCGACCTCTGGCTGATGCGCGGAGCCGAGCATCACATCATCGCGAACTCAACCCTCAGTTGGTGGGGCGCATGGCTGAAGACAGGACAAGGGCACATCGTCGCCCCGAAGCGGTGGTTCGCCGACACAGCGAGCCTTGACGATCGAGACCTCGTGCCGTCTGGATGGACACGAGTGTGATCAGACGTCTGTTCTCGCTCGTCTGGATTGCAGCGGTCCCGATCCTCTGGTTGTACTCGCTATGGATGGGAGCGCGAACGAAGACACATGCGGGCAAGAACCGCTTCGCCGAGCGCTTGGGCCTGCCCGGCATCTCGTCCGAACGTCGCCACGGCGTGCTGATCCATGCCGCGTCCGTGGGGGAGATCGTGGCTGCAGCGCCTTTGGTGCACCAGCTGGCGCGGGACATGCCAAGCCTGCCTTTGACGCTCACTTGTACCAGTCTCACGGGTGCCAGACGCTTGCAAGCCGACTTCGGGGAGCAGGCCTTGGTACGCTTCCTGCCCCTTGACGCGGGCCCGATCGTTGGACGTTTTCTGGATGAATTGGATCCGCGAGTGATCGTGCTGATCGAGACCGAACTCTGGCCCAACCTGCTCCACGAGGCACAGCAGCGGTGCATCCCGGTGATGCTGGCAAACGCCCGCCTGTCGGCGCGGTCCTGTCGGCGGTATCGGCGCTTCGAAAGGCTGACGTTCGACATGTTGTCATCGCTGCACCTGGTGTTGGCACAGGACCTCGCCACCGCGCGACGGTTCAAGTATCTCGGTGTCAACGAAAGTCGCTTGGTCATCACCGGCAACCTGAAGTCGGATGTAGAGCCCGATCCAGCCCAAGTGGCTGCGTCAGCGGTGATCCGGCAGCGCATCGGTCGGAGGACAGTGCTCGTCGCCGCGAGTACGCATGAAGGCGAGGAATCGCGGATCCTGCAGGCTTGGGAGCAAATGAGGGACATCGACGAGCGCTGGCTGCTCATCGTGGCTCCCAGACATCCCCAACGCTTCGATGCGGTCGCCAGACTCATCCAGTCGCGCGGCTTCGCATGCGTACGGCGCAGCCGAGGCGAGTTTCCAGACACCAGCCAGAGCGTCTGGCTCGCCGATTCGATGGGCGAAATGCAGACCTGGTTCGCCCTCGCAGAGCTGGCTTTCATCGGCGGAAGCCTGATCCCTCATGGCGGCCACAATCCGATCGAAGCCATGATGCATCGCTGCGCGGTGATTTCTGGCCGTCATGTCCGCAACTTCGCAGCCGTTTTCAGCCAACTCGACCGACATTCTGCTGTGGGGTGGATTGATGAGGCCGAAGGCATTGAACTTGTTCAAGAACTATCAAGGCTGATGAAGGACGAAGACCACAGACAGGTCATGGCTCTTGCCGGGCACGAGATCTATCGACACAGCACGGGGGCGGCCTATCGAACGGCCGAGCTCGTGAAGCAGATTCTGGTGTCGCCGGTCGGAAGTCTGCGACGCGTCCGGACGCAAGACGAACTGTCGTGGACGGACCAGACCTTCATACCCCCCCTACCCAAGCACCCGTTCAATGTGAACGCATGGCAACACAAAGGTTCATGGTCCGCCACCGATAACGCTCAACGCAGCGAGCGATTCCTGCGTCATGGCAATGGAGAACTCGTCCTTCACCATTTCCACCGCCACAGCCTCGTCTCGCGACGGTCAGTTGACCGACACGTCGGGAAGGTCGGTCTGACGGGCAGGTCGATACGAGCTTTCGCCCTGCTGAGCCAGATGCGATCGCTCGGTCTGCCGGTCCCGCGACCATTGGGCGTCAGGGTTGTACGTGCAGGCCGGTATTCTTACAAGGCTGACTTGCTCATAGAGCGGATACCTGGTGCCTTGCCTCTTACGCATCATCTGACAGAGGATACGCATACCGTGTCCTTGCCTTGGAAGGCGATCGGTGAGACGATTCGGCGTTTTCATGATCATGGCTTCGATCATGTCGACCTGAACGCCCGGGACATCCTCCTCGGCGCCCAAGGGGACGTATGGATCAGCGAGTTCGATCGGTGTGTGCGAAGACCGAAGGGAAGCTGGCAGTTGCGGGCCCTATCGAGGCTCAGACGCTCAGTGTTGACCGCTGAACCAAGGCTCAACACGTCAGCTTTTTGCGTTCAGCTCGAACGCATCTGGTCGGATCTGGATGCCGGCTATTCCACGAAATTCCAGCCTGAAACTCATTGAGTGCCTGCATCTGCAATGATGTCGATGCTCCATTATTTACGGTACGAATGAAATGAAGGCTGTTATCTTGGCAGGTGGTCTCGGAACAAGAATTTCCGAAGAAACACATTTGAAGCCCAAGCCCATGATCGAGATCGGTGGGAAACCGATCCTGTGGCATATCATGAAGATGTACTCTCATCACGGCGTCGACGATTTCATCATCTGTTGTGGATACAGAGGCTACGTCATCAAGGAATACTTTGCCAACTACTTCCTTCACATGTCCGACGTGACATTCGACATGCGCACGAACGAGATGGTCGTCCATCAGAAAAAGGCCGAACCCTGGAAGGTGACTCTCATCGACACGGGGGATGAGACCTTGACGGGTGGTCGCCTGAAGCGCGTGATGGACTACGTTGTGAACGAGCAAGAGTTCTGCTTCACCTACGGCGATGGCTTGAGCGATGTCGACATCACCGCCTCGATCCGGTTTCACCGTCAACACGGCAGGTGGGCTACAGTCACAGCGGTCAGCCCGCCCGGACGCTATGGCGCACTCGAGCGCGCGGGTGACGAAGTCTCTGCCTTCACCGAGAAACCTCGGGGTGATGGAGGACGCATCAACGGTGGCTTCTTCGTTCTGAGTCCAGCCGTCATCGACCTCATCGAGGGCGATCGCACCTCATGGGAGAGCGGCCCTCTGGAAGAGCTCGCACGGCAAGGCCAGCTGATGGCCTATGACCACGACGGTTTCTGGCAGCCCATGGACACGCTGCGCGACAAGAATCATCTCGAAGAGCTCTGGGCCCGTGGCAACGCCCCATGGAAGACTTGGTGATGCGTACCTGCTTTGCGAGCACCTACGCCGGCCGGCGTGTGCTCGTGACCGGACACACAGGCTTCAAGGGCAGTTGGCTTGTGAAGTGGCTCGAATCCATGGAAGCTGATGTGACAGGCATCGCTCTGGATCCAGCCACGACGCCCAGCCATTGGGCCCTGCTGCATTCGCATGCCGCAGATCATCGCCTCGACATCCGGGATGCAGATGCTGTCAAGCGCGTCATGTCGAGGGCGCGGCCAGAAATCGTCTTCCACTTGGCGGCGCAACCGCTGGTACGCCGGGGCTACCGGGAGCCTGCCCCAACGTGGGCCACGAACGTGTTGGGCACAGCGCACGTGCTGGATGCCGTGCGCGAAACGCCCGGTGTCCGTGCGGTGGTCGTCGTCACAACTGACAAGTGCTACGACAACAAGGAATGGCCCTGGGGCTACCGTGAAACCGACCCATTGGGTGGGCATGACCCCTACAGCGCATCGAAGGCTGGCAGCGAACTGGTGGTCAACAGCTACCGCAGCTCCTACTTCAACAACACAGGAGCACCACTGTTGGCCACCAGCCGAGCAGGTAACGTCGTGGGAGGCGGTGACTGGTCGGAAGACAGACTGATCCCAGATTTGGTGCGGTCCTTGACCGCTGGCAAGCCCTTGACCATCCGCTCCCCGAGGGCGACGCGCCCATGGCAACATGTATTGGATTGCCTGAGCGGTTACCTGCAGTTGGGTCAGGAGTTGCTTGCGGGCAGGCGTGAGTGTGCAGAGGCCTGGAACTTCGGTCCGGAGGCAGAAGGTACCCGGACGGTCGAAGAGGTTCTGCGTATCCTGCAAGGCCATTGGCCAATGCTCCAATGGCAGGTGACGAACCAACCACAGCCCCATGAAGCGGCTTTGCTACATCTGGATTGCGCCAAGGCCCGCGTCAAGCTAGGCTGGCGACCTGTCTGGGAGCTGGACACCACGCTTGCGCGCACCGCGTCTTGGTACCGCCGATGGCAGCAGGATGCATCGCTTTCGACAGAAGATGATCTCTGCGCCTACGTGTCGTCAGCTCGACGTCTGGGGCTTCGCTGGGCAGATGCATGAACGTCGTCGACACGCCACTGGAAGGGTTGAAGGTCGCCACAACCCAGGCCTTCACGGATTCACGAGGCGCCTTCAGCCGGCTCTTCTGTGAGCAGGCCTTGGCGTCAGTCCTCCAAGGTAGACGGATCGTTCAGGTCAATCACTCCCTGACGCATCAGGTCGGCGCCGTACGTGGCCTGCACTTCCAACGAGCCCCACACGCAGAGATGAAGCTTGTACGCTGTCTGAGTGGACGGATTTGGGACGTCGCTGTGGACTTGAGGATGGATTCACCGACCTTTCTACGCTGGCACGCAGAGGAATTGACGCCCAATAGTGGTGCCATGCTGGTGATCCCCGAAGGATTTGCGCATGGGTTCCAAGCGTTGGCACCGGACAGCGAATTGCTCTACCTCCACACTGCCTTCTACGAGCCCACAGCCGAAGGAGGTCTGCGACACGATGACCCACGACTCGGTATCAGATGGCCACTGGAAGCGAGGGACCTTTCCGCGCGTGACCTCAAACACCCGCTCCTGGACGAGAGTTTCCTAGGACTCCCGAAATGAGATGTCGACACTGCGGCAACGTATTGCAGCACACCTTCTTGGACTTGGGCTTTGCCCCACCCTCCAACGCATACCTGCGAACAGAGGACTTGACGCGTCCGGAGATGACCTTTCCTCTACGGGTGAAGGTGTGCCATCACTGCTGGTTGGTACAGACCGAAGACTATGCTCAGGCAGAAGAACTTTTCAAAGCAGACTACGCCTACTACTCCAGCACGTCAAGTAGTTGGTTGGCACACGCCGAACAATATTGCCGTCATATCACCAAACTGCTCGGTCTGGATGCAGGCAGCAAGGTCATTGAAGTGGCCTCCAATGATGGCTACCTGTTGCGCAACTTCGTCAACGCTGGCATCCCGTGCCTAGGCATCGAGCCAACGGCAGGCACCGCTCAAGCGGCTCGGTCGCTGGGTATCCCCGTACTGTCTGAATTTTTTGGCGCCGCGCTGGCGCGGAGGCTGGCTGCACAGGGCCATACAGCAGACCTCCTCATCGGTAACAACGTCTATGCCCATGTGCCTGATATAAATGACTTCACGAGGGGCATTGCCGCACTTCTGAATCCAGAAGGCGCGGTGACATTGGAATTTCCGCACCTCATGCGGTTAATCGATCAGGCTCAGTTCGATACGGTGTATCACGAACATTTTTCTTATCTATCTCTGACGACCGTGGTAAAGATCTTCGCAGCAGCAGGTCTGCGAGTGTGGGATGTCGAGGAACTGACCACCCATGGTGGCAGTCTCAGAGTTTACGGTTGTCTGACGCGGGCGCAGCGCCAGGAAAGCAAGAGAGTATCTGCCATGATCAGGCGCGAAGCCGACGAAGGATTGACGCAGATCCAAAAGTACACCAGCTTCCAAGCTCGAGCAGATCGAATCAAGGATGACCTTCTGCTATTCCTTGTCGAGCAGAAGCGTGCCGGAAAGCGTGTAGTCGCCTACGGCGCCGCAGCGAAAGGGAACACGCTTTTGAACTACGCTGGAATCAAGCCAGATCTGCTACCCCGAGTCTGTGATGCAGCCACAGCCAAACAAGGCAAGTACCTGCCTGGCAGTCATATCCCGATCTTTCCGCCGGAAAACTTGCGTCAGGATAGGCCGGACTTTGTGCTCGTACTCCCGTGGAACCTTGGGAGAGAGATTCGCGCCGATCTGGCAGACCTTGCCAATCGATCGGTCAAGTTCGTCGAAGCCATACCACAACTCATTGTCCAGTGAAACCTCGAATCCCGTACACCAAACCCTCGATCACCGAGTTGGAGATCCGCTACGCCACAGATGCCACCATCAACGGATGGGGTGAACGCTGTTACGAGTACATAGGACGATTCGAAAACGCCTTCGCTGCGCATCTCGGCGTCAATCATGCAATCGCCACGTCCAGTTGCACTGGAGCCTTGCACATGGGTTTGGCAGCCCTGGGAATAGGGCCAGGTGACGAAGTGATCATGGCTGACACCAACTGGATTGCAACTGCTGCACCGGTCCTGCACTTGGGCGCCAAGCCGGTATTCGTCGATATCCTCGCTGACACTTGGTGCATTGATCCGGAATTGGCAGAAGCGGCCATCACCGACCGGACAAAAGCGATCATCGCAGTGCATCTCTATGGCAATTTATGTAATATGGATCGTCTATTGGCCATAGGCCGAAGGCACGGAATCGATGTCATAGAAGACGCTGCTGAGGCTATTGGCTCGGTATGGCATGGCAAGCGCGCGGGCTCGATGGGACGTTTTGGCACCTTTTCCTTTCACGGAACCAAGACAATCACCACGGGTGAAGGCGGAATGTTCGTCACAGACGACGAAAACTTGTACGAAAAGGTACTGACACTAAGTAATCATGGCCGCGCCCGGAATCAAAATAAACAGTTCTGGCCTGAGCTCATCGGATTCAAGTACAAGATCTCCAACTTGCAGGCGGCGATCGGTTGTGCTCAACTTGAACGAGTGGAAGAACTCGTCGCTCGTAAACGTATGATCATGAGCGGATATCGCCAGGCTTTGTCATCCCACACCACTTTGACACTAAACCCGGAGCCGCCCGGCACGGAGAACGGCTTCTGGATGCCCACGGTTGTTTTCAATCAAACAACTGGAATTGACCGAGATCAGATCCAGGCCGCTTTTTCCGCTGAGAGTATCGATGCCCGGGTTTTCTTCTGGCCTCTTTCTGGACTGCCCGCCTTCAGTTCCATGTCCAGGAATGCGAACGCTTCAGAAATATCTGACCGTGCGATCAATCTACCCAGCTATCACGACATGACAACTTCCGACTTGCAGCGTGTATGCGATGTCGTCACGAGGCTGCTGGAAGCGAAAAGCGCGTCGTGATGAGCAAATCATTCCTGACACCATCGCAGATCGATCAGTTCCGGCGCGATGGCGTGCTAGTTATAAAGAACTTCTACAGGATTGAAGACGTACGGGCGGTACAGCAAGGCATCTATGACATCATTGGAAGGACGATCCGTCGTCATGGACTTAATGACGAGCGTGCCGAATTTTGCGGAGCTAATTTTGATGCAGGTTTCCGCGATCTGATTGCGCTCCACCGTCCTTGGGGCGGCGAGATCTACGACGCAGTCAAGCAAATTCCTGCATTTCTAAGGCTTGTGAGCCATGTTGATCACGAAAGATTGTTCTGCGAACTCCGCCCTGGCGCCACCCCTGGGGTAGCCGCTGGCGGATACGGAATCCGGATCGACAATCCGTACGAGGACAGATATCGCGCACTGTGGCACCAAGAATATCCCGCACAATTGAGAAGCTTGGATGGACTTGTGTTCTGGAGCCCGCTGGTTCCGATTACTCCACAGATAGGTCCGGTATCGGTCTGCATCGGCTCTCAAAGCGAAGGACCTTTACCGGTCTTCATCCATGATCCGGAAGGCTCGGGTCGAATCGGTGCTTACTCGCTTCGCATTCTCAATGAATCACGCTATCTCGCTCGATACCCAAAGATCGAACCGCTAACCGAGCCGACAGACTTGATCGTACTGGACTTCCTCGTCCTCCATGCGTCCGGCCACAACACCTCTGATCGATCGCGCTGGAGCATGCAGTTCAGATATTTCAATTTTGCAGACCCAACTGGATCCGCTCATGGATGGCGTGGTTCATATGCGTCTGGAGTTGACTTCCGGGACATCCACCCCGAACTTTTCGTTGAAGAGGGAGAGCCATGATGTACGCATGTCCAATCTGTGACTCGACATCAGTCGATCTTATTTTCAAGTCGTCTTCGGAACGATCGCTCACATCCCTTTGCGAATTCCGGTCAGGAAAGGTTTACGTATGGCAATGTCGTGGGTGCGGGCATCTATTCGGGAACGAATTGAAAGACACGAAAGGATACTATGAAAGTGACTACAGAATCCTGCTCAATCACGAAGACGAGGATCAGATCTACGAGGTCACAAACGGTCATGTTGTTTATCGTACGGAACATCAGTTGCAAGTTATGGAAAAAAATGTTCCACTGAAACCAGGGATGCGAATCCTCGACTATGGCTGCGCAAAGGCAGCCATGCCAAAGCGCATGCTGAGTGTGGAACCCAGGCTCGAAATGCACTTGTTCGATGTTAGCAGCATGTACCGAAAATATTGGACAGAATTTTTACCGGAGGGCCGCTACGCTGTAGATGTGGTTCCTGAAGCATGGATTTCCAGATTTGACGTAGTGACATCTTTTTTCGCTCTGGAACACATCCCGCGTCCATTCGATACAGTTTGTCATATCAGAGATCTGATAAATGCGGACGGATGCTTTTACGGGATAGTTCCCGACACAATCGGAAACTATGCCGACTTTGTGGTCATCGATCATGTCAACCACTTCACCGAAAGCTCTTTGTTCACACTGTTTCGAAGAGCGGGCTTCGGCGAGATCCGCATTGATCGAGATTTACATCGCGGAGCCCTTGTTTTCATGGCGAAACGTGGCGAATCGACTACAGCCCCTCCGCTGTTGGATCTAGAGCCTCCAAAGAATGTGAGCGCTTTTTGGGTATCGATCGGAGAATACATCCAAGCAGCGGAAGCAAGTCATCCCAAAAAGAGATCTTCCATATATGGATCCGGGTTTTACGGGGCATACATTGCCTCGCTCCTCAAGCGCCCCGAGGATTTGCATTGCTTTCTTGACGCCAGCCCTTTTCGACAAGGCAGGAGTCTTATGGAAAAGCCGATTTTGGCACCAGCCGAATTACCAGAGTCCATTGAGTTAATATATATTGGCCTAAACCCTTCGATTGCCCGGAAAACCGTCGCCGAGATGGCCTGGATGGCAAAGAGATCGACTAGTATTGTTTACCTAGATGGAGACATCTCGTGATCGAGGGTCGTTACATGCGGCTGCGTCCCTGGATCGATTCTGATATTCCGGCGCTAACCGCACTACGCAATGACATCTCAATCCAGGCTCAGCTTTTGTCCCGCACGCGTGGAAGCAGTCCGATGCAGATTCGTGACTGGCTCAGCGCTCGGTCCTCACACAATGATCGACTTTTCTATGTGATTGCTGAATCGGCTACAGATCGATGCGGAGGCTTTCTCCAGATCGACAAACTTAACTTTTTGGATAGGCGAGCAGAACTGGGTATCTGTGTTTTGCCGGATTTTCGAGGTCGCGGCTTCGCCAAAGAGGCGATCTCACTCGTCAAAGGGTATCTTGTTGCGTACTGGAACCTGCGAAAGTTGAACTTGAGCGTACGGGCGGACAATGCTGTCGCGAGACAGGTCTACTGCAAGATCGGGTTCCGAGAGTGTGGCCGACTGCGTTCCCACGTTTTCGTTGAAGGCAATTGGCACGATGTTGTTCTTATGGAATGGCTGTTGGACGGGATGACCGAGCAGTGAACGTCGTTATTTCACAGTCAATGTACTTTCCGTGGGTGGGCTTTCTGGAGCAGATCCGCCTAGCGGATGTCTTTGTACGTTATGACGACGTCCAATTCTCCAAAGGAAGTTTCACAAATCGAGTACAAATAAAAACTCCTACGGGAATACGCTGGTTGTCTGTACCCTTGAAAGATCTGCATCTGGGCCAACGCATCAGTGAGGTTCGATTGCCTGATGATGACGTCTGGCGCGAGCAGCACATAGGGAAACTTGCTCATGCTTATGGAAATGCGCCGTACCGGGATGAGATGCTTGCGCTCGCGAAAAGTGTTTTGTGTTCTTCAGAAGATCAAAATCTCGGCGACCTTGCGTTTAAATCCACTTGTGCACTTGCTCGATACTTTGGTCTGTCAGACCGAGTGCAATGGAGGAATGTTTCTGCCATGTCTATCGGGGGAGGCGGCAGCGCTCGTGTACTCGAGGTAATTAAGTCGGTCGGCGGCACTCGCTATATCACAGGTCACGGAGCACGCCACTATCTTGACCATGAAGCGTTCGAAGCCGCCGGTGTCGAAGTTCGCTACATGCAATACAGCTGCAAAGCTTATCCGCAGCTGCATGGAGATTTCACGCCATTTGTCTCTGCGCTCGATTTGGTAGCGAATCTCGGAAGACGCAGCGAATTTTTTATCAAACCGCACACGATTCACTGGAGGAATTTTTCAAATGAAGCCTGAAGAGCAGTTTGCACTGGAGGTACGGCGTAACATACAGGGACTTGCGGCAGACACAGATCTTCAAGCCCTCTCGCGTATCTGGGTGCGGGAAATCGCAGCACACAAGTGGGCTTACAATTTTACCTGGTTGGGTCGTCCGGCGATCCAGTTCCCGAACGATGCATGGGCGATGCAGGAACTGATCTGGGAAGTCAAACCCGATCTCATCATCGAAACAGGCATTGCGCACGGTGGATCTCTTGTGTTCAGTGCATCCATGCTTGCACTGCTTGAGATGTGCGAGGCGTCCGAGTCCGGCCAGCTGCTAGATGCCAGAAAGCCGAAGCGCACTGTACTCGGAATTGACATTGATATCCGATCACATAACCGCGCCGCGATTGAGGCACACCCTCTTGCGCATCGAATTCAAATGATTGAAGGATCAAGCATTGATACTGAGATTGCGTCGGAAGTACATGCGATCGCCGCAAGACACGAACGCATATTGGTTTGTCTTGACAGTAACCACACCCATGATCACGTACTCAAGGAGTTGGAACTGTATGCACCCCTTGTATCTCCGGAGAGTTACTGCGTTGTGTTCGACACCTTGATTGAGGATATGCCGAAGGAATTTTTCTCCGATCGACCGTGGGGTCCTGGAAATAGCCCCAAAACTGCTGTTGCGGCATTTTTGGATAGTTATCCAGACTTCGTGGTCCAGAAAGAAATACAGCACAAACTTCTCATCACTGTTGCGCCGGACGGCTACCTCAAACGAAAAACAATATCAGAATTTGAGTGACCTTATCTATGCAGGCTACAGAATATATGGAAGACAAGCCACTTCTTCCATTATCGATCGGCATGCCGGTCTACAACGGACAAGAATTTATTGAGGAAGCCATTTCATCCATACTCAGCCAAGAGTTTGCTGACTTTGAGCTTATCATCTCCGACAATGCATCCTCCGATCAAACTGAAAGGATATGCAAACATCTCAGCAGCAAGGATAGCAGGATTATATATTTCAAGCAGGAAAGGAATATCGGCGCACTTCGAAATTTCGAGTTTGTCCTAGAGAAAGCGCGCGGACGATTCTTCATGTGGGCGGCATGTGATGATTTGTGGTCTCACAATTGGACTCATGATCTTCTTGCCATCTCTGAAAAAACGAATTGCCCATCATACGGTCGTGTACGTGCAATTGACAGTCAAGGCCGCGCTGTCAAGCACGTCGCGAACGATAGGGTGATTTCTTTCTCCGGACCCCGAACATTGCGTAGGATTGCATATTTCATCGACCCAGGCATGCGAGGAAAATCAAACGCCTTTTATAGCTTGTTCCCGAGAGAGTTGCTAAGAAGATATAGTAAGGATTTTCTTTTCTCGAACAAGAAGGTTGAAAATCTAGCGTTTTTAGATACATTATTTCTATATCACATTCTTGGCGATTCCGAATTAAAATGTGCCCATACCACCTTGATGTACAAGCGAATTCACCCAAGCGCCGCAGGGGGAAGAAGTGCGAAGTTATCGGATTCAGAATCAAGTAGTCGCTCACCCATAGATGAACTTGTTCATTACTTTACGCGCTGGAAAGCGTCAACCGACTGGATTCACTACTATGACATGAGCACCAAGAAAGAAAAGTTTCTGATAACTCTCCTTCTGCCCGTGCTCGTTCTCAACAAATTCCGCTGGAAAGTCTACAGGAGCTTTATGAACAAAAAAACCGCGTAGTCGAGATATCCACTACCACACCCTGGAGTCAATATAAATCCCATTGATGTGCGTATGGGCGTACTGAAAATAGCCTGCCGACTGCAACAAATCGTCTATATCTTTCCGCTGCACGGCCCTCCTTGTCCCGTCGTAAACGATTGTCTCAACACACACCACGCGTGGTCTTTTCAACTCAAAGTCCCAAGAGGAAAGAATTTCGTAATCTAGGCCCTCTACATCAATCGAGACAAAGTCTGGACAAGTCTCCGGAAAAAATTCTTGCAACAAGTTTACAACTCCCTTAACAGGTAGCAAAATTTTCTTCTCAACTTGGGTTCTACCGGTTTTTGTTGCAGCGTTAGCCTCCTCTTCAGAGAATGTATTGAGTGTCTTGGTGGTCATCACATAAAATATAAGGTGACCATCTTCAGCACCAACACCCACATTGACGTTCTTGTCGTCAGGACGCACTTCGAGAAATCTTGAGAACAGATCCGGATCGGGTTCCACATTGACACCCCGGGAACCCTCGAGATAAAATTTATAAGTATTGTTGAGGTATGTAGGATGGTGAGCGCCAATATCAATATATGTTGGATTTGGAATTTTCAGCGCATCAAAAACAAAGCGCACGATGAGGTCCTCTCCGCACTGCGAGTAGGAGGCTTTTTCATGGTCTCCCACGCGTTTGGCGATCTTCCCCGACAGGCGGTAGAGGAACCACTTCAGTTTCTTGGACATGTGGAAGGCGGTCAAAATCTATTGTTCAATGCCCCGCCCCCTGCACCACCGCATCCCCCTTCACCGCCCGCAACGCAGCCATGAAATCCCGCTCGATCCGCGCCAGCGCGTGCTGGGTCTGGCCTTCGAAGCGCAAGACTAGCACCGGCGTCGTGTTCGAGGCGCGGATCAGGCCGAAGCCATCGGGGTAGTCGGCGCGTACGCCATCAATGGTGGAGACTTCGGCGCCCGGGAAACGAGCCGATTGCTGCAGTGCGTCCACCACACGCCGGGGTTCGCCTTCGGCGCAGGGGACGTTGAGTTCGGGGGTGGAGTGGCTGGTGGGCAGGTCGTTGAGCACCTGGCTCGGATCGGCACTTCGCGAAAGGATCTCGAGGACGCGCGCGGCGGTGTAGGTCGCGTCGTCGAAGCCATACCAGCGTTCACCGAAGAAGATGTGTCCACTCATCTCGCCGGCGATGGGGGCGCCGATGTCCTTCATCTTCGCCTTGATCAGCGAGTGGCCGGTCTTCCACATCATCGGCACGCCGCCAGCGGCGCGGATGGCGGGCGCCAGGCGCTGGCTGCACTTGACGTCGAAGATCACCGTGGCGCCAGGGTTGCGTGCCAGTACGTCGGTGGCCAGCAGCATCAGTTGCCTGTCCGGATAGATGATCTGACCGTCCTTGGTGACGATGCCCAGGCGGTCGCCGTCGCCGTCGAAGGCAAGTCCGATCTCTGCGTCGGTGGTCTGCACGGTACGAATCAGATCCGCCAGGTTCTCGGGTTTGCTCGGGTCGGGGTGGTGGTTGGGAAAATCACCGTCGACCTCGGAATAGAGCTCGGTCACTTCGCAGCCCAGAGCGCGCAGCACCGAGGGTGACGACGCGCCGGGGATGCCGTTGCCCGAGTCGACCACGATCTTCATCGGGCGCGATAGCTTGCAGTCCCCGGTGATGCGTCGGGTGTACTCGTCCTGGATGGCGAGCGTCGTGCAGTGGCCAGATCCGTTCGCGTAGTCTTCCGCTTCAATGCGCTCGCGCAGTTTCTGGATGTCGTCGCCGTAGATGGCGCGCCCTGCCATCACCATCTTGAAGCCGTTGTAGTCCTTGGGGTTGTGACTGCCGGTGACCTGAATCCCCGAGTGACAGCCCTGCGCGCCGCGTGTAGCCGCAACGTAGTACAGCATGGGCGTCGTCACGGGCCCGAGGTCGATGACGTCCAGTCCGGCGGCGCACAGTCCACGGATCAGTGCCGCGGCGAGACCTGGGCCCGACAGACGCCCGTCCCGGCCGACGGCTACGGCCTGCTCGCCCAGCGCACGGGCCTGCGTGCCGAAGGCACGGCCGAGGTGTTCGGCAAAGGCTTCGTCGATCGTCCTGCCCACGATGCCACGGATGTCGTAGGCCTTGAAGATGGACGGCTCGACGCGCATGGAACTCCCCTGGAAGATGGCTGTGACCCGCACCCCGGCGCGCGCCGTGGACGAGAGATGCTCCACCGCATTCTAGAGACGTGGCCGACACGATCGCGCGGATCGGCAACCTTGGCGGCGATCGGGCCGCGTCACGACGCGGACGGCGTCGATCAAGGGGTCCTGTGCCGGCTCGCCGCCCTCCTCACCTCGCCTCAACTCCTCTGTGCCCGGCGCACGACACCTCGCCTACGCACTGAACCGACACCCGCACCCGGCATTCCGATCCGCATCCGGCGACTTCAGCGCCGATGCCCCACCTGGAAGTCGTTGCGCCCGCTGCGGTCGACACCGCGCACCAGCCATAGGGGCCGGTTCGCAAAGTTGACCGGCACGCCCGACTTGCCGTCCACCGGCCGCAGATCGCGCTCGAAGACCGAGGTCGACGGCATGTAACGCAGCGCGGCGCCGGTGCGGCGCTGTCCCGATGTGTTGGCGGCGGCCCCGTGGATCATGTAGATGTCGTGCAGCGACATCTGTCCGGGCTGCAATTCCAGGTCGACCGCAGTGGACTCGTCGAAGGCGCCATCGGCCATGCGCTGGTTCAGCGTCAGGTCGTCACGGTCTTCGTGCAGATGGTCGTGCAGGCGCTGCCCGACGTGCGACCGTGGGATCACACGCAGGCAGCCGTTCTCGCGCGTCGAGGGCTCGAGGGCCACCCAGACGGTGCAGGTGGCCAGGGGCCGGATGGGCCAGTAGTGCCCGTCCTGATGCCAAGGCGTCTCGTAGCCCTGCCCGGCCGGTTTGCAAAACACGTGGCAACCCCACAGGATGACATCCTGGCCGATGACATCGGACACGAGTTCGACGATCTCCGGATCACGCGCGAGATCGAGGAAGTCCTGCACACCGCGCACGCCCTCCCCGTTGTCGCCCGCGACGTGGGCCGAGACAAGCTTCTCGGGCCGCACCCCCGGGTTCTGGGTCAGCAGGGTTTCCAGGGCGTTCGTCATCGTGGCCACCCGCGAGGCCGGCAGACGGTATTCAGGGATGACCCAGCCTTCACGCTGGTACTGGGAGATCTCTTCGGGGTTCAGGTGTGCCATCGTCCGGACTCCAGGGCAGATTGCTCGACGCGAGGATAACGGACAGGCAGGGCCCCACCGCCATCGCAGCCGGTCCGCCAGCCGACGCCGAAACAACTTGGGAGCGCAAAAGAACGAAGCCCCTCGGACATGACATCCGAGGGGCTCGAAGAGGTGGCGGAGTGGACGGGGCTCGAACCCGCGACCCCCGGCGTGACAGGCCGGTATTCTGACCAACTGAACTACCACTCCGCGTGGCCGGTGACTTCAGGCTCTTGCGAACCTCAAGCGCCACCGCAACTTGGCGTCCCCTAGGGGATTCGAACCCCTGTTACAACCGTGAAAGGGTCGTGTCCTAGGCCTCTAGACGAAGGGGACTGAAACCTCCGAAACCAACCGACGACTTGCCTTGGTGGAGGTAAGCGGGATCGAACCGCTGACCTCTTGCATGCCATGCAAGCGCTCTCCCAGCTGAGCTATACCCCCGGTTTTTTGAACCGCTGGCGTGTCGCCGATCAGTCAAGCCCTGCACTATAGCACGGAAAATGGGCTGATCGATCATTCGTGTTGCATCCGCTCCAGAACACTTCGTCGTTCGAACAAGGCCAGCACCGCATCGATCGACGGCGTCTGGACGCGCCCGCACACCAGCACTCGCACTGCAGGCGCCAATTGCGGCATCTTCAGGCCATGCGCAGCAAGCGCCTGCTTCATCGCCTGTGCGACAGAGGCCTTGTCCCAGGGTGTCGCGTTCGCGAGCAGGTCACGCAAGGTGCGCAGCGCCGGCACCACGGCATCGGTCAGGTGCGTCGCAAGATCAGCCGCGGTCGGGCGGACCTCGACGAAGAACATCTCGAGCCAATCCGCGAGTTCGACCACGGTACTGCAGCGGTCCTTGAACAATGCGCAGGCCGCGATCGTGTCGAATGCATCAGGCACCTGCACGCCGCGGCTGGCCAGTTGCTGCGACACGAGCCTGGACAGCCGATCGTTGTCGGCCTGCTTCATGTAGTGCGCGTTCACCCAGGCGAGCTTGGCCGGGTCCCACTGCGCCGGGCTCTTCGACAGGTGCGAGCCGTCGAACCAGGCCACCATCTGCTCGCGCGTGAACAACTCCTCGTCGCCGTGGCTCCAACCCAGGCGCGCGAGGTAGTTGAGCATCGCCTCGGGCAGGTAGCCCGCGTCCTCGTAGGCGGTGACGCTGACGGCGCCGCGGCGCTTGGACAACTTCAGCCCGTCGTCGCCGAGGATGATCGGCAGGTGACCATACTGCGGCAGCGCAGGCACCTGCCCGGTAGCGGGTGCAGGTGACAGCACGTCCCGCAGTCGGAAGATCGCCTCGAAGATGTTGATCTGCCAGGGCGTGTTGTTGACGTGCTCATCGCCTCGGAAGACGTGCGTGATGCGCATGTCCCAGTCGTCGACGACGACAGCGAAGTTGTAGGTCGGCACGCCCAGCGCGCGCGCGGCCTCGGGCAGGTCGGCGGTGGCGTCCTCGGGCGGATGGCGCAGGATGATGAGGTCGTCGATCTCGCGGTTGGCGATGGTGATCGGCCCCTTGACGAGGTCGTTCCAGCTCACCTCGCCATCCAGCGGGTTGCGGAAGCGCACCACCGGCTTGACGCCTGCCGGCACCGGCGGCAGCACCTTGCCCGGCTCGGGGCGCCAGCGTCCGTCGTAACGCGTCTTCTCGCCGCGCGCGCGCTGGGCCTCACGCATGGCATCCAGTTCCTCGGGCGTGCACCAGCAGCGGTAGGCGAGGCCCGCGGCGATGAGTTGCTCCGCCACCTCGTGGTAGCGCGCCAGCCGCTGCATCTGGAAGATGGGCCCCTCGTCGCAGTCCAGACCGAGCCAGTGCATCGAGGCCACGATCTGGTCCACCGAGTCCTGCGTCGAACGGGCCACGTCGGTGTCCTCGATGCGCAGCACGAACTGACCGCCATGATGACGCGCGTAGGCCCAGGAATACAGCGCCGTGCGCGCGGTGCCCAGATGCAGGAAGCCTGTGGGCGAGGGAGCGATGCGGGTGCGGACGGTCATGGCATCCTGGGGTTCAAGGAGGGTTGCGGCGCGGACGCGGCGCTTGTGATCAAGCCACCAGCCGGTCCAGCCCCCGGGCGAGGTCGGCCTTGACGTCCTCGACGTCCTCGAGCCCGACGCCCAGGCGGATCATGCCCTGGCCGATGCCGGCGGCCTGGCGCTGCTCCTCGGTCAGACGGCCGTGCGTGGTGCTGGCCGGATGCGTGATGATGGAGCGCACATCGCCGAAGTTGGCTGCGATGCTGCAGACCTGCGTGGCGTCGATGACCGAGAAGGCCTCCTCACGCCCGCCCTTGACGACGAAGGTGATCACCGCCCCGCCCTGCCCGTTCTGCTGGAGCATGGCCAGCGCGTGCTGCGGGTGCGAGGCCAGACCCGGATGGAGCACGCGCTCGACCGCCGGGTGCGCCTCGAGCCACTGCGCGATCTGCAGCGCGCGCGCGCTCTGCTCACGCACGCGCACGGACAGCGTCTCCATGCCCTTGGCCACGACCCAGGCGTTGAAGGGCGAGAGGTTGACGCCGGCGCTGCGCATCATCGGCACGAACTTGCCCGCGACCAGTTCCTCGCTCGCGCACAGCGCGCCGGCGTTCACGCGGCCCTGGCCGTCGAGGAACTTCGTGCCCGAGTGCATCACGATGTCGGCGCCGAACTTGACCGGCTGCTGCAGCGCCGGCGAGCACAGGCAGTTGTCGACCACGAGCAGCGCCCCGCCCTCGTGCGCGATGTCGGCCAGGGCGCGGATGTCGCAGACCTCGGTCATGGGGTTGGTCGGGGTCTCGGCAAACAGCAGCCGGGTGTTGGGGCGCATCGCCGCGCGCCACTGCGCAAGGTCGGTCTGGGCGACGAAGCTCGACTCCACGCCGAACTTGCCGAACTCGCCCTGAAGCAGCTTGATCGTCGCCCCGAAGACGCTGCGCGAGCACACCACGTGGTCACCGGCCTTCAGCAAGCTCAGAAAGAGCAGCAGGATGGCGCCCATGCCGCTGCTGGTGCCGATGCAGGCCTCGGTGCCCTCCAGCGCCGCCAGGCGGCGCTCCATGATGGTCACGTTGGGGTTGGAGAAGCGGCTGTAGACGAAGGCCTCCTCCTCGTTCACGAAGCGCCGGGCGGCGCTGGCGGCGTCGGGATGGACGAAGCAGCTCGTGAGGAACAGAGCCTCGGAGTTCTCACCCCAGGGTGAGGGCGGCAGTCCCTCGCGCACGGCCAGGGTGTCGAGCCGGGCGTCGGCGGGCAGCGCCACGCGCGGCAGGGTCTTCTTCAGTGGGTTCATCATCGTCCTTGGCCCGCGGCGTGCAACGCAAGCCGTCCACGCGCGGGATCCTCTTCTTCTTCGGGTTGGGCGCGGCGGCCGGCCTCGAGGTTCGAGAGTTCGTCGGCGCCGATGTCGCCGGTGATGTAGTGGCCGTCGAAGCAACTGGCCTCGAAGCCATCGAGCCGCGGGTTCAATGCCGCGACCACGCGCTTCATCGCGTCCACGTCCTGGTAGACCAGGGCATCAGCGCCGATGAAGGCGCGCACTTCCTCGAGGCTGCGACCGTGGGCGACCAGTTCCTCGCGCGTGGGCATGTCGATGCCGTAGACGTTGGGATGACGCACCGGCGGCGCCGCCGACGCCATGTAGACCTTGCGCGCGCCGGCCTCGCGCGCCATCTGTACGATCTCCTTGCTGGTCGTGCCGCGCACGATGGAGTCGTCGACCAGCAGCACATTGCGTCCCTTGAACTCCATGCCGATGGCGTTGAGCTTCTGGCGCACGCTCTTGCGGCGCACCGCCTGCCCCGGCATGATGAAGGTCCGGCCGACGTAGCGGTTCTTGATGAAGCCCTCGCGGTAGGGGCGGCCGATGCGGTAGGCCAGTTGCATCGCACTCGGCCGGCTCGACTCGGGGATGGGGATCACGACGTCGATCTCGGTGGGCGGCATGGTCGAGATGACACGCTGGGCCAGCGTCTCGCCCAGGTTCAGCCGCGCCTGGTACACCGAGACGCCGTCGATGACCGAGTCCGGCCGCGCGAGGTAGACATACTCGAACATGCAGGGATGCAGGCTCGGGCGCTCTGCGCACTGCTGGGTGTGCAGGCGCCCGTCCAGCCCCAGGAAGAGTGCTTCGCCGGGGGCGATGTCGCGGGCGAGTGTGTGGCCCGTGCCCTCGAGCGCCACCGATTCGCTCGCGACCATGAACTCCGGGCCTGTGGAGCCTGTGCTCGTGCCGAAGCACAACGGCCGGATGCCGTGCGGGTCACGGAAGGCCAGCAGACCATGCCCGGCGATGAGCGCGATCACCGCGTACGAGCCGCGCACCCGTCGATGCACGCCGGCCACGGCACGGAAGATCTGGTCCGACGTCAGCGGAAGCTCGCGTGCGACCTGCTCGAGCTCGTGGGCCAGCACATTGATCAGCACCTCGGTGTCGCTGCCGGTGTTGATGTGTCGCCGGTCGACATCGAAGAGCTCGGCCTTCAGGGCCTGGGCATTCGTCAGATTGCCGTTGTGCACGAGGACGATGCCAAAGGGCGCGTTGACGTAGAAGGGCTGCGCCTCTTCCTCGCTGAAGGCGTTGCCGGCCGTGGGGTAGCGCACCTGCCCCAGGCCCACCGTGCCCGGCAGCGCGCGCATGTTGCGCGTGCGGAAGACGTCGCGCACCATGCCGCGCGCCTTGTGCATGTAGCAGGTGGTGCCTTGCATCGTGACGATGCCGGCCGCGTCCTGTCCGCGATGCTGCAGCAGCAGCAGCGCGTCGTAGATCATCTGGTTGGCAGGCGCCCGGGAGAGGACACCGACGATGCCGCACATGGAGGTGGGTCCGAACAGGTTGAGCCGTGTGCGCGTCCGCAGGGTCAGGCCGGGAGCCACTGCCCGATCTCGGGCGGAAGCATCGGCTTGATCCCCTTGACCAGACCCACCAGCCAGGGAGCGGCCTGGGATCCAGACCACCAGGAGGATTGTGCCGCGGGTGTCAGCAGCACCACGGTGGTCAGCGCCAGCAGCAGCACGCCACCACGCAGCACGCCGAAGACCCCCCCGAGCACGCGATCCATCAGCGACAAGGGGGTGGCGGACACCAGCCAGCGCATCACCCGGGCCAACAGCCCCCAGGCGATCAGCACCGCGAGGAAGGACACGACCATCGCGGCCGACTGGTTCAGCGCGGAGCCTGCTTCGCCCACCGGGATCCACGGCGCGACACGCGGCGCCAGCCACGCGGCGCCGAAGTACGCCACCACCCACCCCGCCAGGCCCATCATCTCGAACACGAGGCCACGCGCCACGCCGATGGCCATCGACAGGAGCAGGATGCCGGCGAAGATCCCGTCGACCGTCGTCGCCGCAGCCATCACAGCGTCAGCACCATCCCGCCCGACACGCCGGACTGCTGGAGTTTCTCCAGCGCACGGTTGGCGTCCTCGCGGCTTTCATAAGGTCCCATCCGAACCCGTATCCGCCGCCCCGCCGCGGTGTCGACCGCCTGGGTGTAGGTCGACAGACCCAATCGCTCGATCCGGGCGCGGAGGCTGCGCACCGAGCCCGCGTCGGCGAAGGCGCCCACCTGGACGATGAAGCGCGGGGCTGCGGCTGGCGCAGTCGGTGACTCACGGGCCGCAGGGGCCGCCGACACCGCTGGGGCGGCTGGGGCGGCTGGGGCGGCTGGGGTGGATGAAGCGGCCGAGGGCGCCGCGGCAGCCGCGGTGGCCGGAGCACCGGCCGACCCGACCGAGGCGCCCGCAGCCGGGGCGGGCGAGACGGTTGCGGAACCGGACACGGGCGCACGCTTGGCCGCAGGGTCTGGCAGGCGTTCGGCGGTGCCGGCGGAGGGCGACAGCGTCGGTGCGGCGCTTGGGGACTGTGCAGGCCCCGCAGCCTCCGCCGTGGTGGAAGCGGGGGTCATGACGCCCCCACCCGCTACAGGCTCCGACACAGGCTCCGACACAGGCTCGGCGTCGGTCGCCGATCCGGGCGGCATGTCCGTCGTCTGCGCCGATGCCGGACGCGACGCGATCTCCCGCTGCGCGAGCGGTCTCGTCTGTGTCGACGTCGGGGCGACCGGTTCACGGGTCAGGCGCATCGGCAGATCCGGCGCGACCACAGGCCGCGGCTGTGTCTCGAACACCACCGGAAAGGCGATCACGCCCAGCGACAACAGCACGCCCGCACCGATCAGCCGTTGCCTCGCCTGGCGACGCGCCTGATCCACGGCCACGTTCACCGAACTCGCCGGCGGTGGCGTGGCGCGCTTGCGCGGCAGCAAGGAGGGCTCCTCGCGATCCGGCGGGGCCGCAGGCCGGGCGCGCCTGAAGCGCGCCAGGAAGCCGGCTTCAGACATGGTGGCCTCGTCCGGCGGTCAAGCCCCGGCCTGCCTGCAGGGCGGCACCGGGCATGCGGCCGTACGTCATCGAACTCACGGCGTCGCCCCGATGTGCGGGGCGGCACGTTGGGGCAGCCCGGATTTCAGGACGGGGCCGACGGTGTAGAACGAACCGAACACGACGATGCGGTCCGTGGGTTCGGCACGGTCCCACGCCGCCCGCAGCCCCTCTGGCGGGCTCGCGTGCAGGTGCACGGGCACGTCGCGTCGCTGGGTGGCGGACAGGGCCGCTTGCACGAGCGACCACTGACTCGCCAGCGCCTCGGCGCGTGCAGCGCGCGGGGTGTCGAGATCGCAGAAATGCCACTCGTCCACCAAGGGCGCCATGCGCCGCAGCATCGAGCCGACGTCCTTGTCGCGCATCGCGCCGAACACCGCGCGGGTGCGCGGGAAGAAGCCCATCTGGTCGAGGTTCACCGCCAGCGTGGCCACCGACTGGTCGTTGTGCGCCACGTCGAGCACCAGGGTCGGCTGCCCGGGCACGACCTGGAAGCGCCCTGGCAACTCCACCAGCGCGATGCCGGCGCGCACCGCCTGCGCCGTCACGGGCAGACGAGGTCGAATCGCCTCGAAGGCGGCCAGCACCCCGGCGGCGTTGATCAGTTGATTCGCCCCACGCAGCGCCGGGTACCCCAGGCCGCTGAAGCGCTGGGACCGTCCGGCCCACTGCCATTGCTGCCGGTCACCCGAGAAGACGAAGTCACGGCCCGACAGCCACAGGTCGGCGCCGATCGACTTCCCGTGGTCGAGCACGCTTTGCGGGGGCATCGGGTCGCTGACGATCGCCGGCCGGCCAGGCCGCATCACATGCGCCTTCTCGCGCCCGATGCTCTCCCGGTCCGGGCCCAGGTACTCGACATGATCGATGTCGATGCTGGTGATGACCACGCAGTCGGCATCGATGACGTTCACCGCATCCAGCCGCCCGCCCAGCCCCACCTCCAGGATCACGAGGTCCAGTCCCGCCTCGGACAACAGGCGCAGGATGGCCAGCGTGGTGAACTCGAAATAGGTCAGCGGCACGTCGCCCCGTAAGGCCTCGACCGCCTCGAAGTGCGGCAGCAGGCGCTGCGCATCCACAGCGGTGCCCTGGACGCGGCAGCGCTCCTCGAAATCGATCAGGTGCGGGCTGGTGTACAGACCCACGCGGTAGCCCGCCTGCATCGCGATCGATTCGAGCATCGCGCAGGTCGAACCCTTGCCGTTGGTGCCGGCCACCGTGACCACCGGCACATCGAAGTGCAATCCCATGCGGGCCCGCACCTGCGCCACCCGATCCAGCGACAGGTCGATGCCCACAGGGTGCAGGCGCTCGCAATGGGACAGCCAACCGGCCAGAGTGGTCGGACAGGTCATGGAGGACAGGAGGACAGGAAGTGAAGACCGCAGCGCGCGGGCGGCACGGCTACTCAGACTCTCAGGCCAGTGCGTCTGCGCTCTGACCCGTCAGCATCGCGACGGCACGGGCCACGCGGGAACGCAGTTCGCGGCGATCGACGATCATGTCGACGGCGCCCTTGCCCAGCAGGAACTCGGCGCGCTGGAACCCCTCGGGGAGTTTTTCGCGCACCGTGTTCTCGATCACCCTCGGCCCGGCAAAGCCCACCAAGGCCTGGGGTTCGGCGATGACCACATCCCCCATGAAGGCGAAACTGGCCGAGACGCCTCCCATGGTCGGGTCGGTCAACACGCTGACGAAAGGCAGCCGCGCGCGTGCCAGATTGGTCAGCGAGGCGTTGGTCTTGGCCATCTGCAGCAGGCTCAGCAGCCCTTCCTGCATGCGCGCACCCCCCGTGGCACAGAAGCACACGAAGGCCGTCTTCTGCTCGATGGCCGCCTGCACCCCC
>Ga0172376_10001414_pt1 | contig 30726 bp, 27 predicted proteins | sample Lak35m_FD_121114 | JGI IMG/M metagenome (GOLD analysis project Ga0172376, IMG submission 121114) | Freshwater microbial communities from Kabuno Bay, South-Kivu, Congo - kab_092012_35m | ecosystem: Environmental > Aquatic > Freshwater > Lake | place: Democratic Republic of the Congo: South-Kivu...
ACAGAGTTTTTAGAACTACCGATTCTATGGTGTAGCGGTGGCGGTGGGGTGGGTGCCGATCTGATGCCGGTTCGTGGGTGGGCCCCACGTTAGTGGGGCGAAATATGTCTTGTGAAGAAAATTAATAATCTAGCTCTCGCATGTTTAATTCAAAACCAGCTTTGCGTTTCATATATCGATTAGGATATATGATGGAAAGGTTTCCATTTTTTAATCCTTTTATTGCAGATGGAGCAGTAAACATTTGCGCACCTGAGGGCATGCCCATACGATATCGATGTAGGGATTGAATTGGGTGGAATCCACTTTTTAACATCAGTCGGATGCTGGCTATATTTTCTTCACTTGCTGTGGCAAATATGGTATGCAAAGGGGCTTTTTTGCCCGTTACACAATTTATAAAAGCAGGAATATCAGATTCCTTAAGAAATGTGCACCAACGTATCAATGCGCCCATAACCTCTGTTGCTAAACCTTTGCCCCTAACAGAAGGATCCGCCATAATATAAAACTCACCTACTCCTTGGGCTTGAAATAATCCAATTCCTACTAACATTACAGCACGGTTGTGTTGGATCACTGCAAAACCACCTAGTAAAGATTGTTGAGTCCAGGGTTTTGAATATCGTGTTAGTGCAGATAGACTTTCTTCTTTTGTCTTAACGTCTCCTAATGCCCAAAATTTCACTGTTTCTGGGTCTGTAAAGATATTTTGAAATAAACGTTGGTGTTCTGTATTATCTTCTGAACAAGGTTCTAAATAAAATGTCGAGCCTGCAATCGCGATCGGAGTTCTTAGTGTGCTGTTCCAGAAAATATGATTTGCAAGGGCTTTTTCTGCCAAAGATGGAGGCGTTTTGTCCATAAAAGCAAAAATAATTAAGCTGATATAAAGGGTTAGACGTTTCATTCTTATACTCTGCATTTAATCTTTTTATAGCAGATTTACAAAGAAAAGGGGGAGCAAAAAAAGGAAGGGAATCCCTTCCTTTTTGGGTTGTCTATCAAATATTGATCATTATTCAGATAGATAGCTTTCGGGATTATCTCTGCACTGTTTAATAAACTTAGTCCCCCATTCAAAAGCATCTATGTTGGCTGGATTTATATCATGCCAATTTAAAGTTAATAATTTATCTTCCGTTTTGCTCATGGATCCATCATCATTTACAATTATGCCTTCTGCTAATAAATAATCTTTATCATTGTTGGCTAATTTTTTCTTTGATCTGTATTCTGCTATAAGCTTATCTTTCTTTTTGTCCGCTGCATTCATTTTAGCTTCACGCATTTTGCGGTTTTTGCCATCATCTTGTAAATCGTGTAGTGCAAGCTTACACTTTGCTTCTAATATTTCGCCGTCTAAAGATTCGCTAATGTGCCATCGACGTCGTAATCGAGCTGCTTGAAGTCCCTTCTCGTCATCTTCCAAGGTCTTATGTGTACAAGATTGCATAAACCATTTGGGAATCTCGCGCTCGGCTATTTCTTCAGCGCGTTTTGTACATTTTTTTATGTTACTTGTGCGGGGAGTCCCCCAAGCATCAAAAGTTGACGAGAATAATGTGGTTAATAGTATTATAATTATAGAACGGTGCATGTTTTTATCCCTTTTATTATGCAATATGAATTAGATTAACATAGTCTTTTTTAGATAATAAAGATTAATAGCGGGCAAGCTCTCCTAAAGAGATAAATCCAAGCTTATTATAAAGAGGGACTCCCATGGGTTGAGCTTGCAATATTACAAAGCGGATGCCTTGTCGTCGAATTCGATCTAAAGCCCTTAATAGAATAGCTTTGCCAAATCCCTTCCTGCGTTCTGTTGGGATGACTCCCACCCAGTAAAGACTGGCGTAAGAACCTTCATAGAAAATTACCGTTGAGGCAATAGGCTTTGTATTTTTATAAGCAACCAAAAATTCAAAATCATTGGATTTTTCTTCAAAAATATCTTTGAAAAGGGTATTTACCCCATATTCAGAGTTATTGGTTGAGGCTGCAGCCACGTTTACCCAATCGGCTTGAGATTTGGAAGTGTCTACTAATCGAATATCTTCCAGTGTTGGGCGTTGAGCAACGAACTGTAAATCTAACATCATGGTTATAGTTAAATCTCCTGTGCGACTGTGCCCATCTATTACGTAAGGTAAAGATTGAAGAGAGTGGATCCAAGAGGGTGCATCGTCTATTTTAAGCTCTTCTGAAAATGCAGTATAAGGAGTATCTGAATTTACATGAGTAAGATCGAAAAATTTTTTATGACTGTTTACAGCAATAAGATGCCATGTTTGAGCGTAATCTTGCCATAAAACAGATGTGTCATAATTTTCAATATCTTCTGTCAGGATGGCTCTTGCAAAAACATTTAAATGAAACAGAAAAAATAGCCCAAAGAAAGCTTTTAACATTATATATCCATTATTTTAGGTGTTATCATAAAAAATATGGTTTATTTCAATTCACTTTAGCTTTATTTGATGCAATCTGTCTAAATTAAAAAACTGTGAAATAAAGACTTGCATTTTATATGTGAATCATGCGTACAATAAATAAAAAAAAAGAATAAATGATGCAATCAAAAAAACTTCTCTCTTCTCTTGCTGTTACTTGTTTTATAAGTTCTTTTAACACATCCGTGATACATGCAGATGCTGGATTTAAATGTTATGGCATTTCAGGGCCAGGTGAAAATGATTGTGGCCCGTTAGACCACGATGGGCATACATGTGGAGGGGAATCTGAGCGAGATCACCACATAGGTGACTGGAAGGTGGTTGAGAATGAGGAAAAGTGTAAAGCAGAGGGCGGGATTTCTGAAGCGGTTGCCAGAGAAAAATTAGGGTTGCCACCTACTTAATAATGATAGATTTCCAAAATCCTCAACCATCTGTTGGCATCGGTTTGCGTTCAAAATATTTGGACTATTTCTTAACTGATATTCCCCAATTACCCATCAGATGGTTAGAGGTCCATCCTGAAAATTACTTACACCATTTTCTTAATCGTCGAAAACTGCAAACGATTGCAGAGAGGTTTCCAATTAGTTTTCATTGCGTTAGCTTATCACTTGGTGCGATGGAGCTGCCTGCAATAGATCATTTAACGGCCTTAAAAGACTTAATGGGCGAGGTTAACCCTTTTTTGATTTCAGATCACTTGTCGTGGAATACGTTGGATGGATACGGCTATAATGATCTGTATCCTATTCCGTTATCGACAGAGTCCTTGGATCATATGCGGCAACGTGTGCACTTAATGCAAGAGTTTTTTGGCCGTCAAATTTTGATCGAGAATCCTTCAACATATTTAGCATTTCAAAAAGAAGAATATACAGAATATGAATTTCTAAATGAGTTATCACATTTAACAGGATGTGGGATTCTTTTAGATGTTAATAACTTGTATGTGCAATCCGTAAATCATGGATGGGACACATCTGCATATCTTTCTGGCTTAAATTGGCGGGCTGTAAAAGAAATTCATTTGGCAGGGCATCTTCGGTCTAAAAATGGCAATTTTTTAATTGACACCCACAATCAGCCGGTATGTCCAGCTGTGTGGGATTTATATAAAGCAGCAATTCAATATCAACCCAATATATTTACGTTAATTGAATGGGATGATGATCTTCCGGATATTCAAGTATTGTTTGACCATGCGCAGCAAGCGGATAGATTGTGGAGCACGAATAAGTGTCTAATATGTTAGAATTTCAGCATGGTTTTATAAATGCTGTACTAAATAAGGATGTGGAGCCTAATATATTTGTCCCTTATATAGATTTGGAGGCGCGAATAGACGTTTATAGGCGCAATTTTATGCAAGGATATGGCAGAGCGCTAAAAAAAACATTCTCCATGACGGCCAAGTATTTGGGCGATGCATTCGAAGAGGCAGCAGTATCTTATGTGTGTGCAAACCGTCCAAAGGCGGGGCAGCTATTTGTAACGTATGGGCATACATTTCCTTGGCATCTACAAGATCCTGTAGCTGAAGAGTTGGCGCGCTTAGAGTGGGATTTGCAAACCATTTTAATTGGGCGAGAAGATGTGCGGTTGATCAGAAATCTCCCAGAAAATCCTGATGGAGTGATGTGGCAGTTGCGATCAGATGTTATTCTTTTTCAAAGTAAGTATTCGATCGGTCATTTGTATTTAGACTTAATAAACGGCCATACGGTGAATGGGTTGCCATCCTTGCATCCATCTTACTATTTATTATACAGGCTGGATGAAAGTCCCATAATTTTGCCAGTCAATGAATATGATTTTATTGTGCTAACACAGCTTGTTACCCCTCATACGTTTGGAGAATTATTTGACAAATTAACCTTTTCTAAAGAAATTTTTGTTAATCTTTTATCGAAGATATTTAACACTAATTTCTTAAAGGTAGCCTATGTCAATGATTCTTCTAATACATAGATGTATCCAAATTTATGAGAGACTGATCGAGTTTCTGATAAAATATACTTATGATATATTATTGTTAATGGTCCGTACGTACGTTGCAAGTATTTTCTTTCAATCAGGGTGGAATAAACTTGACAATCTATGGGATGGTGGATGGTTTAAAACAGTTTTTTTATTTAAAAATGTGCATCCAGTTCCATTTTTATCAGCAGAAATTGCGGCAGTCGTGGGCACTGCGTCAGAGGTTGTTTTTTCGGTGTTGCTTGCATTGGGCATTATGGCCCGCCTAGGGGCTTTGGGATTGCTTGGTGTTACGGCCGTCATCACCTTTGGAGTACATTCGCATTTCACACATACATTTTGGGCATTATTGTTGAGTGTCTCGCTTATTATAGGGCCTGGAAGATTTTCCTTTGACGAGTGGTTGCGTAGTTGGTGGACAAAGTTACACTCAAAAGTGTTGACTCATTTAGAGGCGGCTAAAGTTCCAGTTGCCAGGACAACGCCGAATATTCTGCGCAAAGAAAACCCCAATCGTAAAATCATGCTGGATAATCGGAAAGATCCTATTGTGAAAATGCGACTGAGTAAGCAGAAATTAACTTCTTTGCCTGAAGAGATTGTGACGGTGAAATCTCTTTTAAAGTCTAAGCGGTTAAGACAAAAGAATTCTGAAAAATCTGTTGGTAAGCGAACTAAAGCAACATAAGATTATCTTAGCTTGATAGAGGTAATAAGACTTTGATATATCTTTGTGTAAGATGAAAGATAACTTTAAGCTGTTCTAAAATAAAATCTTCTTGGTATCAAACCCTTAAAAGGTGCTTTTTAGAAGTCAACCTGCATTTAAAACCTTCAAAAACTTGTATCATATTAAGACTTTTTTCATAATTTAGCACTTTAATACACTGAGTGCTAAAAAATATTTGCATTTTGAATTTCAAATTGTATAATGGTGACATATTAGAATTTTAGGAGACATAACATGGCATCAAAAAAAGTAATTGGAATTGACTTGGGGACCACAAACTCATGCGTTGCGATCATGGACGGTGGACAAGCAAAAGTAATTGAAAACATAGAGGGGCGTCGTACGACTCCTTCGATTGTGGCGTTTACAGAAAGCGGTGAGCGTTTGGTGGGGGATCCCGCAAAACGCCAAGCGGTAACAAATGCCGAAAATACGTTTTTTGCAATTAAACGTTTAATTGGTCGTCGTTTTGAGGATGATGCGGTGCGCAAAGATATCGATCTTGTACCGTATAAGATTATGAAAGGTGATAACGGTGATGCGTGGGTAAAATCACGGGATAAAAATTATAGTCCCAGCGAAATTAGCGCATTTACCTTAATTAAGATGAAAGAAACGGCTGAAAAATTTTTGGGCGAAGAAGTAACTCAGGCGGTAATTACAGTGCCTGCATATTTTAACGATGCTCAACGTCAAGCGACTCGTGATGCGGGTAAAATTGCCGGTTTGGAAGTTTTACGTATTGTGAATGAGCCAACAGCGGCTGCACTTGCTTACGGTTTGGATAAAAAAGAATCTGGCGTTATTGCTGTATACGACTTGGGTGGCGGTACATTTGACGTATCTATCCTTGAAGTTGGTGAAGGTGTATTTGAAGTTAAGTCTACGAATGGTGATACGTTCTTAGGTGGTGAAGACTTTGATGCGCGCATCGTACAATATCTGATCGATGAATTTAAAAAAGAAACAGGTGTAGATATTTCTGGCGATCGTATGGCATTGCAACGCTTAAAAGAAGCTGCTGAAAAGGCGAAGATTGAGCTATCCAGCAGCATGCAGACAGAAGTTAACCTTCCATTTATTACTGCAGATGCAACAGGTCCAAAGCACATGAATATCAAAATTTCTCGTGCAAAGTATGAATCATTGGTTGATGATTTAATTCAACGAACAATGAAGCCGTGTGAAAAAGCCTTGAAGGATGCGGGATTAAAAGCATCTGACATCGATGAAGTAATCTTGGTGGGGGGTATGACCCGTATGCCTAAGGTGATTGACGAAGTAAAACGTTTCTTTAACAAAGAACCTCATCGCGGGGTGAATCCAGATGAAGTAGTTGCGATGGGTGCTGCGATTCAAGGTGGCGTGTTAACAGGTGATGTTAAGGACGTTGTATTGCTTGATGTAACTCCATTGTCTTTAGGTATTGAAACATTAGGCGGTGTGTTTACTCGATTAATTGATCGTAATACGACTATTCCTACAAAGAAAAGCCAAGTATTCTCAACAGCGGAAGATAATCAAACAGCCGTGACAATTCGTGTGTTCCAGGGCGAGCGTGAAATGGCTGCAGATAATAAGATGTTAGGTCAGTTTGATTTGGTTGGGATTCCATCGGCTCCTCGCGGCATGCCTCAAATCGAAGTGACCTTTGATATTGACGCAAACGGTATTGTGCACGTGTCTGCAAAAGATAAGGCAACCAATAAAGAGCAGCAAATTCGCATTCAACCTTCTGGTGGGTTAAGTGATGCTGATATTGAAAAGATGGTGAAAGATGCAGAGGCGAATGCCGAAGTGGATAAAAAACGTCGCGAGTTAATTGAAGCTCAAAACCATGCGGATACGTTGTTGTATTCAACAGAAAAAACGTTGAAGGAACATGGGGACAAGATTTCTGCTGCAGATAAAGACGCTGTAGAAAAAGATTTAGCGGCATTAAAAGAGGTTGCGAAGTCTGAAGATGTCGAAGCTATTAAAGAAAAAACCGAAGCCTTGATGCAATCTTCAATGAAATTAGGTGAAGCGATGTATAAGGCAGCTCAAGAAGCACAGAGCTCATCTTCCTCAACGGCAGAGGATGCAAAGCAGGATGATACGGTTGTTGACGCTGAGTTTAAAGAGGTCAAGGAAGATCAAGACAAAGAGTAGTGTTTAATTAGAGATCTTTGCATAAATAAGCAAGGGTGCTGTGATTATCTTACTGCCATAGACCTGGATACAGCTTACTTTGCTTTCCAGGTCTTCTTAATCACTTGTTATTTGGTCAACTTTTGAAAGTGTCTAAAATTAAGAGTGATTAAAAGTATCTTGTAGTATGGGCATAGGAGGATACGTTGGTGCTTGATCAAAGAGCAAATGTCTGTTTATAAGAGATTATATGATTTAAGGAAAGCATAATGGATATAATTGTAAGATTGGCGGATCGTTCTGATAAAGAGTTAAAATCTGCGGAAGAATTTCTTGTTGAGGTGTGTGCCGAGCGAGATCCCAAAAAAGTCAATCCTTTCATAAGGTTTAATATAGATGATTCCAATTACTTGGATATATCTAAGTTAAAGCAACATTCAAAAAGACGCGTTTATAAACAAGAGTTTTCATTTGCAGAGAGATATTCGACATTGTCGGTATGGAAAGAGGGAGTACAACGTGCTTTAGATACCGCTAAAAAGTTGAATATTAATAAAGTAATTGTCTTGTTGGATTTTAATTTTGCTGGAAAAACTCCCTCACTATTTAGCGATACGAATGTAGTCTTAGATAAAGATGCTCAAGCAAAGTTAAATTTGTGGGGACAGTATGGTATTATTCAACCGATGGTTGCAGGTACTGTATATGAAGAGCTGTTAGAAGAAGGCGCAGTACGTACTTCTATGATTGCTCTTCTTGATAATGAGTCGGATTATGAGGCAAAATCATTAGAAAAACATATTGAACTTAGCAGAGGCAATTCAAAAAGAGAGAACATTGTTAATGACAGCACTATACATTTTACTACAGAGAAATATGGAGGGACATTGTTAACAAATGATAAAGACTTTTTGAAAAGAGCAAAATCTGTTTCTAAATCGAAGAGTAATAGAAACGATGAAGAATTAGAATTTGAAACTGGTAAGAACATAAACACTGTAACCACGCCAGATAACCATTTTGATAGATATGAGTATACCCAAGAAGAATTAGAAAAGGTTCTAAGATATTTACAACAACCTGATATTTTGACAAGACAATCCTGGATGTATATTTCCAAAGAGAAAATTTTAAAGGCGCAATAAATGGCTGCAAAAAAAGATTATTATGAACTGCTGGGTGTTTCCAAGACAGTAACGCCAGATGAATTAAAAAAAGCTTATCGTAAACTGGCAATGAAATATCATCCAGATCGCAATCAGGGTAATAAAGAAGCTGAATCTAAATTTAAAGAAATTAGTGAGGCTTATGAGGTCTTAAGCGATGAGCAAAAGCGGGCTGCCTATGATCAATATGGTCATGGTGCCTTTGATGGAAGTATGGGGGCTGGTGCTGGTGGTTTTCGAAGTGGTGGTGGTTTTTCTGATTTTTCTGACATTTTTGAAGAAGTTTTCGGACGCGGTTTCGGTGGCGGCTTTGGTGGAGGTCGGGCCAGTGGAGGGTATTCTCAAGGTCAAGCGGGTGCGGATTTGCGCTATGATGTTACCATTACGATGGAACAAGCTCATCAAGGATTAACACAAAGTGTTGCTTTGAATAAAAGTGATAAATGTGGAGATTGTCATAGTTCTGGTGCAGCAAAAGGAACCAAGGCAACTACGTGTGATGCATGTCATGGTTCTGGGACTATGCGGTTTCAGCAAGGTTTTTTCACTTTAGAAAGAACTTGTACAAAATGCAGTGGTGCCGGACAAATGATTAAGGATCCGTGTAAAACATGTGGAGGATCAGGCCGCATACAAAAGCCCAAAACAATCTCGATTACTATTCCAGCGGGAGTAGAAGATGGAACACGATTGCGAGTCGCTGGTGAAGGTGAGGCCGGCATGCGAGGTGGTCCAGCTGGAGATTTGTATGTATTTATTTCTGTGCGACCGCATGATTTATTTATTCGTCAAGGCGATGATGTTCATTGTCAGGTTCCGATTCCTATGACAACAGCTGTGCTGGGCGGAGAAATAGAAATTCCTACGATAGATGGTACTCGAGCTAGTGTAACAATTCCAGCTGGTGTTCAGCCCGGTGAAAAATTCCGTCTTAAAAATAAGGGAATGAACGTGATGCGCACTACCAGACGTGGAGATATGATCGTGCATGTGATGGTAGAAATTCCTGTGAACCTTAATAAAGAGCAAAAGAAGTTGATGGAGGATTTTAAAAATACTGGAGATAGTAAGACAGATACCCATCATCCCAAAACAAAAAGCTTTTTTGAAAAAGTAAAAGGATTCTGGGAAAATTTTAAAAATTAACTATGTTTATTGAGGGATAAAAATGAATTTTTTAAGAACAAGAAATTGGTCTCCTTATATGTCGGGTTTGATTATAGGGCTTTTACAAATACCGGCTGTTTTTTTGGTTGATTATACACTTGGTGTTTCTACAGCTTTTGTTACGATTGTAAAAGAATTGTATTTGTTTTTTGTTGACCATGATGCTCCGCACACTTTGGGGGCTACAAATATTTGGCAAGTTGGTTTGGCATTGGGGATTGCCTTGGGTGCGTGGGTTTCTGCCAAATTATCTGGAAATAAAAGACCTAATATATCGCCGGTATGGAAAAGGGAAGTGGGTATTTACTCTATAAAGGTAAGATATGTACTAAGCTTTTTAGGTGGTATTCTTCTAATTTTAGGGGCTAGACTGGCCAACGGCTGTACCAGCGGAAATGGTATTTCTGGCACATCACAGTTAAGTGTTAGCTCATGGGTTGTTTTAATTTCAATGTTTGTTTCGGCTGTAATTGCTGCCCATTTAGTGCGTTGGGTAGCTGCGGTTATTAGAAAAGGATAAGAAAGATGTATTACTTGTTTACAGGGCTATTAATAGGGGTAGTTTTTGGATTTGCGTTTGAAAAATCTAAAGTATTTGAAGCGTTTTCTATTATTGGGCAACTTTTTTTTAAACGTTTTACAATGTTAAAGGTTTTAATGACGGCGATGGTGACCAGTATGATTGTCTTGGGCATTATGCAGCAATTGGGAGTATTTGAATTTAAGTTAAAAGAGTTAAATCTATTTTCTAATATTTTAGGTGGTGGATTATTAGGGGTAGGCATAGCTTTATCCGGGGCTTGCCCAGGGACAGTTTTTGCGCAAATAGGTGTTGGGTATAAGGATGCTATTTTTACATTCTTAGGTGGCTTGGTTTCTGCATTTATATATAGTTTTTGGAACTGTAGTATTTCAGATCTTTTTAGCCCATGGTCAATTGGAAAAATATCTTTAACTGACTTATTAGGGGTGTCTCAGCTTAGTCTAACATTAGGAATTGCTGTATTATTTGTAGTGTTTTTAATTGGTTTGGAAAGATTTCGTTCATGGCGCGTCGATGTATTAGAACAGTAATCTAAGTAAGGCATTTTTGATCTTTTTTATAAGCTCTATCTTCTCTTAGAGGCGTCTATTTTTATCAGAAGCTACTTATATACAGATGTTTTAATCGTTTTATCTTTCACACTTTTGAAGTATAATCCAATCAATCAGTAAGGAATTTAGGATGGATTCGCAATTTTCACATGGTCTTAGTCCGTGGCACGGAACTACTATTTTATCTATTCGAAGGGGTAATGAAGTTGTCGTAGCGGGTGACGGGCAGGTTACAATGGGGCAATCTATTATTTTAAAAAGCAATGCCAATAAAGTGCGCAGACTTGCAGAAGGACGTGTAATTGTTGGTTTTGCAGGGTCAACCGCAGATGCTATGACGCTGTATGAGCGGTTGGAAGGAAAAATTGAGCAGTATCCAGCTCAATTAAAACGGGCCTGTGTAGAGCTTGCTAAAGATTGGCGTACTGATAAATATCTGCGCAAATTAGAAGCATTAATGGCAGTTGTAGATAAAGAATCTTCCTTAATTCTTACAGGAACAGGTGATGTATTGGAGCCTGAAGGAGGAGTTATTGGTATTGGTTCGGGAGGCGCTTATGCTTTATCTGCTGCGCGTGCGTTATATGCAAAGTGTCCAAATATGCCACTAGTTGAAATGGCGCAACAAGCAATGACAGTTGCAGCAGACATTTGTGCGTTTACAAGTCATAATTTTGTGATTGAAAGTTTATAAAATGAAAGCCTTTACCCCAAAAGAAATTGTATCTGAATTAGATCGTTATATTATTGGCCAAGATAATGCAAAACGTTCTGTGGCTATTGCATTACGTAATCGTTGGCGTCGTCATCAATTAGATGAGGTTATGCGCCAAGAGATCAGCCCTAAGAATATCTTAATGATTGGTCCTACAGGCGTTGGTAAAACTGAAATTGCACGTCGGTTGGCGAAAATAGATAATGCCCCTTTTGTAAAAGTAGAAGCAACAAAATTTACCGAAGTGGGATACGTAGGGCGCGATGTAGAACAAATTATTCGAGATCTTTTAGAGTGTGCCATAAATATTATTCGAGAAGAATCTCGTCGGGATGTTAAAGTGCAGGCTGAACTGATCACTGAAAAAAAACTGTTAGATGCATTGGTTGGAAAGGAATCCTCTGAGGAAACACGGAATACATTCCGAACGCGTTTGCGTGCGGGTCAGTTGAACGATAAAATGGTTGACATTGAAGTGCCAGATACTGCCGGGAACAATCCTTTTTCGTCCTTTGATATGGGCGGCGGTCAGATGCAAATGGGCATGATTGATATGTCCGATATGATTAACAAAGCATTGGGTGGTGAGCGTACAAAGATCCGAAAAATGACGGTTCAAGAGGCAGAAAAACTATTAATACAAATCGAATCAGATAAGTTATTAGATAAGGATATTATTATTGAAACAGCCATTCGTGAAACCGAACAAAATGGTATCGTATTCCTGGATGAGATTGATAAGATTTGTAGTCGTAGTCAGAGAGAAGGAAGCGTTAGCCGAGAAGGAGTCCAACGCGATTTATTGCCTTTGCTTGAAGGGACAACCGTTACCACAAAGCATGGACCCGTAAAAACAGATCATATTCTTTTTATAGCATCTGGAGCTTTTCATGTAGCCAAACCCTCAGATTTATTGCCAGAATTGCAAGGACGTCTTCCAATTCGTGTCGAATTAGAATCCTTAAAGGAAGAGGATTTTGTAAGAATTTTAAGTGAACCTGAAAATAGTTTGGTTAAGCAGTATAAAGCCTTAATTGAAACAGAGGATGTTCATATTGAATTTACAGATGAAGGGATACAACATCTTGCAAAATTAGCATTTAATTTAAATCAAAATGTTGAAAATATTGGTGCAAGGCGTTTACATACAGTGATGGAAAAGTTATTTGAAACCATTAGCTTTAATGCTTCTGAAAATTCGGGAACAACATATACAATTAATAAAGAATATGTTGAAGAAATGGTTGGGAAGCTATCGCAGAATATCGACATATCTAAATTTATTTTATAAGAATAATAAAAGGTTGAAATGGTAACAGTAACATCAGTGGATTATGAAATTGTAGTTAATCCATTACAAGCGTTAGAAGAACTATTTTCAGATAAAATTCATCAAGTCAATCAGTTGTTGTACAAAAGTGCTTATAGTAAAGTATCTACGTTACCTTTAATTAGTTCCCATATTATTGGTTCTGGGGGGAAACGAATCCGCCCTCTTTTAACATTAGCAGCCGCTCAGTTGTGTGGATATACCAATGGTGATCGGGACGTTCATATGGCGGCATGTATCGAATTCTTACATACAGCGACCTTATTGCATGATGATGTTGTTGACGAAAGCCTTTTGCGTAGAGGAGAACCTACTGCACATACCATTTGGGGAAATCAAATGAGTGTATTGACCGGGGACTTTTTATTCGTAAAACTGTTTGGGTTATTGGTACAAGATGGTTGTTTGGATGTTTTAAAATTATTTGTGAAAACAACTCAAACTATTATTGAGGGAGAAGTGCTGCAAATTAATGCCAGAACAAGCTCAACTTTAAAACGTGAAGATTATTTCGCTATTATTGAAGCAAAGACAGCCGTATTGTTTGGTGCGGCTTTAGAGTTGGGGGGGATGGTTGCAAAAGCAACGCCTTATCAAATGGTTGCCTTACAAAATTATGCTAATAATATTGGGGTTGCTTTTCAATTGATTGATGATACTTTGGATTATACTTCAGAGCAGCCAGTATTAGGCAAACCTATTGGAAATGACTTTTTCGAGGGGCAAATTACTTTGCCATTGCTTATATTATTAGAAAAACTAAACTCTAAATCTCAGCTTCTATCTGAAGTGCAATCAATTCTTCAAAATGTAGAAAAAGATGTAACAGATTTTAAGCGAATACAAGGCCTAATTTATGAATATGATGTCGTATCATCAATTTACCGAGAGGCTGAAAGTTTGTCAGAAAAAGCGCGGAAGGCATTGGATGTATTTCCATCGAGCTTCTTAAAAGAAGTATTGCTACAGTTGACTTATTTTGTCGTTAATCGTTGCAATTAAATCGCATATATCCATAAAATTTCTTGAATCCTGGTAATTTATTCCTGAACATTATAAACTTCTTATAAGTAAATTATAAAATAAAAGTAGGTATAAAATGAAAACAAAATTATTATTAACGGCTACTGTTGTTTTAGGATTGTCGGATATTGTGGCATCTGGTTGGAATGGATTTTATGTGCGTACAGACTTAGCATTAGTAGGTGCAGGTAATAGCCACAAAGAAAATCCAGATGCATTGCTGGCGGGGAAAAAAGAAGGCGCTAGCGAGCGTTTGGTACATTTGGGTGTTGCTGGCGGTTGGGGTAGAGTATTTGGAGGCAGTTTTTATGGTGGGGTTGATGCTACATTACTAGGGATGTCTGGTGTAATGTCAGCAGCTGAAGAAAATAAATTTAGTTTCTTATATGATCCCAAAATAACCGTGAGGTTAGGATTTGCGCGATGCAATATGATGGTTTATGCAGGAGGTGGTGCAGGAGCCTTATATGCTTTTACTGATACTTCAAAATTACAAGGTCATCATGCGCACTTTCCCAAAAATAAAGAGGGAAAGAATGAATTGCTGTGGACATGGCATGCGCGTGTAGGGGCAGATTTTAAAATTAAAGGAAATTGGATGGCTGGCGTGTTCTATGAATACCAACGTTCATTCAGTCATAAAAATGAAGGCGAAGCAACCACTTTAAAACGTGAAGATCTTTCACTTGTAAGTGATCGTTTAGCTTTTGTATTTGGGTATCAAATGTAAACTGTTTATGGTCTTATAAGCTCTGTCGATAGAATGGCAGAGCTTATGATCATTTTGTGTTAAGCAAAGAACTCTTTTTATCCTAAGTAGGGTTTTAAGTATTTTCCGGTATAGCTGGCTTTAACTTTACAAATTTCTTCTGGCGTTCCTGTGGCTACGATTTGGCCTCCACGGTCTCCCCCCTCTGGTCCTATATCAATAATATGATCTGCAGTTTTGATAACTTCTAGATTATGTTCAATTACTAATACTGTATTGCCTTGATTAACAAGCTCTTGTAATACGGATAATAATTGCTCAATATCATGGTAGTGTAGTCCAGTTGTGGGTTCGTCTAGAATATATAAGGTTTGTCCTGTTGCACGCTTAGATAATTCTTTTGAAAGCTTGATGCGTTGGGCCTCACCCCCAGATAGTGTGGTTGCGCGTTGTCCGATTTGAATATATCCTAAGCCTACCCGTTGAAGCGTTTCTAATTTGCGACGGATAGTAGGTACATTTTCAAAGAAATTAACCCCATCTTCTACTGTCATTTCTAAGACATCGGCAATAGATTTATCTTTGTATTTCACATCTAACGTCTCGCGATTATATCTGCGGCCCTTACATTGGTCGCATTCTACATATACATCTGGAAGAAAATGCATTTCAATCTTTAAGACGCCGTCTCCCTGGCAGGCCTCGCATCGTCCTCCTTTTACGTTGAATGAAAAGCGACCTGCTGCATATCCACGCGCTTTTGCCTCGGGTAATGCTGCAAACCAGTCTCGAATATGATTGAAACATCCAGTATAAGTTGCAGGATTTGAACGCGGGGTGCGTCCTATAGGCGATTGATCAATGTCAATTACTTTATCGATATGTTCTAGACCTTTGATAGCTTTGTGTTGACCTGGGGTATCAGAGGATCCATAAAAATGTTTTGCTAAAGCTCTATATAATGTTGCGATAATTAAAGAAGATTTGCCTCCTCCACTGACACCAGTTACGCAGGTTAAAGTCCCAAGAGGGATATCTACGGTAACATTTTTTAGGTTATTATGCGCGGCCTTTTCGATGCGTATGATATTACCATTACCTTTGCGACGTTTTAAAGGAAGGGGTATTTTTTTTCGACCAGACAAATAAGCACCTGTGACACTTTTGGGATCATTCATAACATATTGAGGGGTGCCCTCAGATACAATAGTTCCTCCATGAATTCCAGCAAAAGGACCCATGTCAATAAGGTGATCGCATGTTTTCATGGTGTCTTCGTCGTGTTCTACTACGATAACAGTATTATCCAAATCTCGTAAATGTTTTAGCGTAGCAATTAACTGATCATTATCTCGTTGATGCAATCCGATAGATGGTTCGTCTAGGACATATAATACCCCAGTTAATCCAGAACCGATTTGAGATGCTAAACGAATGCGTTGACTTTCTCCCCCTGAAAGTGTTCCGGCTTTTCGAGACAGGGTAAGGTAATTTAAGCCTACATTAACAAGAAAGCTAAGGCGTTCTTTTACCTCTTTTAAAATACGGTGTGCAATTTCTGTTTGCTTGGAGGTTAGTTTTGTTTCCAGAGTATTTGCCCACTTATGAGCCTCTTCAATTGATAATAAGGTAATTTCACCAATATGTTTGCCATCAATTTTAACAGCTCGGGCTTTGTCATTTAATCTCCATCCATTGCAGGTTTCACAAGGAAGAGATTTTTGATATTTTGACAGTTCTTCTTGAATCATTTCACTGCCAGTTTCTCGGAAACGTCGTCCGAAATAAGAAATTAATCCTTCATAAGATTTGCTTTTTTTATAAGTCCCTGTACCCGTGCCAGAAAAATCAAAAGAGAACAAAATTTTCTCCTTTGTCCCGTATAAAAGTGCATCTTTAAGTTTTTGAGGAACTTTTTGATAAGGGGTTGATGGATCAACTTTAAAATGTTCGGCAATACTGGTCAAGATCCCTTTATAATAGCCAGCTTTATCGGTATTCCAGGGTGCAATTGCATCCATAAAAGGTAAGGTGTGATCTGGAATTAGCAAGTCTGCGTCAAATTCTACTTTTTCTCCTAATCCATCACAGGTTTCGCAGGCACCGTGAGGACTGTTAAACGAGAATAATCTGGGTTCAATTTCTGGGATAGTAAATCCTGATACAGGGCATGCAAAATTTGCAGAAAATATCTGACGGTCATTGGTCGTTGCATCTTGCACATACACTAAACCTTGTCCTATGTCTAATGCTGTTTCTAAAGTATCTGCCAATCGTGTTTCGATGCCTGATTTTAAAATTAAACGGTCAACAACGACTTCAATGTCATGGCGAATATTTTTTTCCAGTGAGGGAGTTTCATCAATGTTGTATAAAGTGCCATCTACGATTACGCGCAAAAATCCTTTTTTGTGAAGGTCTTGTAGCTCTTTTTTAAATTCTCCTTTTTTGCTTCGAGCAATTGGAGCAAGCACATAAAATTTCCAGCCCTCATCGTGTGTCATAATGCGATCAACCATTTGACTGACCGTTTGACTTTCAATAGGTTTTCCAGTCACAGGAGAGTATGGAATTCCCACCCTGGCATATAGCAAGCGTAAATAATCATAAATTTCAGTAACTGTTGCCACGGTAGAGCGTGGGTTTTTAGAGGTAGTTTTTTGTTCAATCGAAATAGCTGGGGATAATCCTTCGATCAGATCAATGTCAGGTTTTTCCATTAGTTGTAAAAATTGACGTGCATAAGCCGATAAGCTTTCCACATACCTGCGTTGTCCTTCGGCATAGATTGTATCAAAGGCCAGAGATGATTTTCCGGACCCACTTACCCCTGTGATTACAACTAATTTGCCTTTCGGAATATCAAGGTTGATATTTTTTAGGTTGTGTTCGCGTGCTCCGCGAATATGGATAAATTTTGTTGGATCGTGCATGGGGCATTCCTTGTTGGCAGAAGTAAGGTGAACCTTCTTTTAACATTTATTATTGATTTGTGCAAGGTTTCCTATAAGAGACGCTGTTGTATTAAGTTCTATATAGCTAGAATGATGCGACAGGTTGAAAAGTACATTGTTATTTTAAGTTAATTGAATTTTTGGGCATAGTTTTAAAAAATTTTTTGTAGTTTGCTCAACCACGGTGTGTAAGGGGATATTTTTTATTTGAGCGATTTTCTCTGCTACATGTACTACGTATGCAGGTTGATTGGGTTTTCCACGATATGGGGTGGGGGCTAAATAAGGAGAATCTGTTTCAATTAAAAGTTGATCTAAGGGGATCCACTTTACAATTTCTTGTAGAGTAACAGCATTCTTAAATGTAACAATTCCTGAGATTGAGATGTAATAACCCAGATCTAGGCAAGTTTTTGCCATTTCTGCAGATCCCGTAAAACAATGAATGATGCCTTTTGCGCCGTGTGCCAGGTCAGATTGCAGATAAGCAACGGTATCTGTATCGGCATCTCTTGAATGAATGACCAAAGGCAGATCTGCTTGTTTTGCTGCTGCGACATGCGCCATAAATGCCTTAACTTGTGTTTCTTTGTCAGAAGATTTGTAGTAATAATCTAAACCGGTTTCGCCAAAGCTAATAACTTTTTCATTTACTTCGGCTAGCAATGCCTCGGTTATTTGATCTTGAGATAAGCTGGCAACCTCAGCTGATTCATTTGGGTGGATCCCAATAGAGCAATAGACATGATTAAATTGTTCAGCAATTTTTTTTATCATGGCGCTTTCATCTAAACGTGTTGAGATAGTATGTAATAAGCGTACATTCATATCCCATGCCGTTTGTATAATATCTTTTAAGTTATTATCTTTTTGTAGGTAGTCTAAGTGACAATGTGTATCGATATACATAAATTAGCTTTCAGTTTCCAAAGAACGACGAGCAGTAAGAGCAGTAATAATCGTACCAGAATCCAAATAATCAAGTTCACCACCTAAGGGAACACCGTGCGCAATTGAAGTAATTTTTAGGTTGGGATGATTTAATTCTGTTGCTAAATAATGATTTGTTGTTTGCCCCTCTAAAGTAACGTTTAATGCTAAAATTACTTCTGTGATATTATTTTGTTCAATGCGTTGTTTTAAGTAAGGAATTCGAAGTTCTTCTGGCCCAATACCATCTAAGGCTGAAAGTGTACCCCCTAGAACGTGATATACACCTTGAAATGCACCAGACCGTTCTAACGCCCATAAGTCTGCCAAATGCTCTACAACACAAATAAGGTTATGATGGCGTTTGGGATTTGTGCAGATTGTACATGGGGCTTGAGTATCTAAATTACCACATTGCGGGCACTCGGATACATGTTCCGCTGTATGGGTTAGTAAATCAATTAACGGAAGTAGTTTTTGCTGTTTGTATTTGAGTAAATAAAGTACAAAACGACGAGCCGATCTTGGGCCTAATCCCGGCATTTTAGAAAAGAATTTGATTAAACCTTCGATGTCTGCTCCAGCCATTTTTGATCCTTAAAAAGGTAACTTCATACCAGCAGGTAGGCCAAGACCACCGGTGATTTTTTCCATTTCAGCTGCAGCTTTGCTGTCAATTTTACGTTTAGCATCATTGAGCGCTGCAATTAATAAATCTTCTAGTATGTCTTTTTCACTTACATTCATTAATTCATCAGAAATGTTGATCTTTTTAACCTCATTTTTTCCATTAATGGTTACTGTTACCATACCGGCACCGGCGGTGCCGTCTTCGGTAAGATTTGCCAAATTATCCTGCATCTCTTGCATCTTCTTTTGCATTTCCTGGGCTTTTTTCATCATGCCTGCAATATTCATTTTGCGTCCTTATATTGTCGTTGAATGACAATAAATTAGCCGAATATGATGGGCTGTGCAAGAGTATAAAATATAGAAAGAGTTTTAAGCATAAGTCAAAAGACAGGTTAAGCTATTTTATTCTTGCAATTTCAAGGGGTTTTGCGTACAAATAGGATGCAGTCAACCCTGCATATTAATTAAAAACACATAGGTTAATCGGTGCGTCACTCAACGAGTACAACCCCGATGATGGCACAGTATCTTGCTATCAAAGAGCAACATAAAGATGCGTTGTTGTTCTATAGATTGGGCGATTTTTATGAGCTTTTTTATGAAGACGCCATTACTGCATCTAAAGCGCTTGATATTACCCTTACAAAACGCGGCCAAAACCAAGGGGAAGATATTCCTATGTGCGGGATTCCCTTTCATGCTTATGAAAACTACTTAAATCGATTGATTCGTCAAGGCCATTCGGTGGCTATTTGTGAACAAATGGAAAGCCCCGAGGAAGCCAAAAAGCGCGGAGGAAAGGCCGTTGTGCGACGTGATGTTGTGCGGATTGTGACGCCTGGTACGTTGACAGAAGATACACTGTTAAATGCGGGACAACCAAACTATTTAGCGGCAGTCTATTCTGGTAAAGAGGCAATAAACTTAGGGTTTGTGGACATTTCTACGGGAGCATTTTTTTTGGAATCATGCGACGAAAGTATGGTGGAAAATATTCTTGCTAAGTATGCGCCCTCTGAAATTTTGATTGCAGAAAATGCGCGCTACATTGCAGAAAAAGGGGGCTACATTGCAACCAACCGTAAAAAAGTAACATGGCAGCCTCAAAGTCGATTTGATAGTTATGCGGGACACAAAAAACTGTGTCAGATGTATAAAGTATCAACGCTGGAATCTTTTGGTCATTTTTCGGAAGATGAAATTTCTGTTGCTGGTGCTTTGGTGGATTATATTTCTTTAACGCAAAAACAACAGTTACCACGATTAAGCCACCCTAAGAAAGTAAGTTTGGATGGATTTTTATTCATTGATGCACAAACTCGTCGCAGTTTGGAGCTTACGAATACATTAAATGGGGAATTCAAAGGTAGTTTGTTATCCTTTTTAGACCAAACAACCAATAGTCTTGGGAAGCGTATGTTATATGAACACATATCGCATCCGTTATCGAGTGTTCAGAAAATTAATGAACGATTGGATGGTGTGGGTTTTTATGTACATCAGTCGGTCATACGTAAGGATGTCCGTGAATTATTGCGAAAAGTTCCAGATATTGCAAGGTGTGTATCGCGCTTAAGTGTGGGGCGAGGTTCCCCAAGAGACTTAGATGCAATTCGTAATGTGCTTAACTTAATACCTGACATCAAAGGGTTGCATGCGTCTGAGAACGATTTGCCTGTTATTCTGACACGTTCATTGCATCTATTACAGGATTTGACAGCTTTAAAAGAGCAGTTAGATAAGGCTTTAATTGATGTGGGATTGCCTATGTTGGCGCGGGATGGTGGATTTGTTCGAAATGGGTATTGTCCGGAATTAGATGAATATCTGCAGTTGAGAGATCACGGCAAAGAACTGCTTGAGCAGCTGCAAGCACGGTATATTGATGAGACAGGTATTCCCGTTCTTAAAATCAAATATAATCAAGTTATTGGGTATTATATTGAGATAACTCAGACGCACAAAGATAAAGTGCCTGATTGGTTTATTTTGCGTCAAACATTAGTCAATGGTCAGCGTTATGTCACCCACGAATTGGTAGAGTTGCAAGAAAAAATCCTGTCAGCTTCTGCGAAGGCGTTAAATCGAGAGCAAGATATCTTTGCGGAATTAGTACAGCATGTGTTGAATGAAGCAGAGGCTTTATCTTTGATTGCAAAAGCATTAGCTTATTTGGATGTTGCGGCATCTCATGCAGAGTTGGCCAAGCAATACAAGTTAACCCGACCACAGATAGATGATTCAATTACCTTTAGAGTGGAAGAGGGGCGCCATCCTATAGTGGAACAAGCTCTGTTATTTGATCATCAGTCCTTTGTGCCAAATACCTGTGATTTAAGCAGAGGACAGTCTTTATGGTTAATGACGGGGCCAAATATGGCAGGCAAAAGTACATTCTTGCGTCAAAATGCTTTAATTGTTGTCTTGTCTCATATTGGAAGTTTCGTTCCGGCAAAGATGGCTGAGATTGGCGTTGTGGATCGATTGTTTAGTCGGATTGGAGCATCGGATGACTTGGCGAGTGGAAAATCTACTTTTATGGTTGAGATGATTGAAACTGCGGCAATTTTAAACCAAGCTACGACAAAGTCGTTTGTAATTTTGGATGAGATTGGTCGTGGAACAGCGACCTATGATGGGATGTCGATTGCACATGCAACGGTAGAATATTTGCATAATGTGAATCAATGCCGAACTTTGTTTGCAACTCATTATCATGAATTGACACATTTAGAAACAGAATTACCCAATATGGAATGTTATACTATGGCAATTCAGGAGTGGAACGGTACAATTGTTTTTAAGCATAATGTGATTAAAGGATGTGCAGATCGATCATATGGTATTCATGTAGCAGAATTAGCAGGATTTCCAAAGGAAGCGTTACAACGTGCGACAATGGTTTTAGAACACCTTGAGGCTGAGGCATTTTCTGTAAAAGGTAAAACAATGGCAAGTATAGATAATCCTATAAAATCTGTTTTGGATTCCGAGATGGGAAGATATGTGAGAGAGTTAAACCCAGATTATCTAAGTCCAAAAGATGCTTTAGAGGCAGTATATAAATTGAAACAATTCATTAATAGCGGAGGAAATTAAATGGGGTTATTACGTTCCCTGATTACAATTAGCGGGAACACGGTCATTAGCCGTATTTTAGGATTTTTGCGTGACCGACTTGTATACTCTGTACTGGGATTAAGCCCTATGGCAGATGCTTTTTCTGTATCTGTGAAAGCGCCAGCCTTATTTCGGAGACTGTTTGCTGAGGGGGCTTTTAACGCAGCATTTGTACCTACATTTTCAGGTGTATATGCAGATAAGGGAGCTTATGACGCAAAAATTTTTGCTGAAAAAGCCTTTACTTTATTGCTGTTTATATTGCTGGGATTGGTGGTTCTTGTTGAGCTATTTATGCCTCAATTTATTGGATTAGTGGCTGGAGGGTTTAAGTCAAAGCCTGAAACTTTACAGTATGCTATTGAATACACACGCATTACATTTCCGTATATTTTATTTATCTCGTTAACTGCGTTGTTGGGGGCAGTTTTAAACTCTATGGATAAGTTTGGAGCTCCTGCAGCGACTCAAATTATTGCTAACGTAGTTGTAATTACATATTTTGTATTATTTCAGGATGTGACTGATACTCCTGGACATGCGGCTGCATGGGGATCTGTAATGTCTGGGTTTATTCAATTAATTTGGCTGCATTGGGTATGTACGCGTCAATCGGGATTAAGGATAGGACTGCGGTGGCCAACGATTACTCCAGAAATGCGCCAAATGTTTAAATTATTTATTCCAGGGTTAATTGGATCAGGAATTGTTCAATTAAATTTATTCATGAATATGGCGATCGGTTCACGGTTACATACTGGTGGGTTGGCCTCATTACACATTGCGGATCGCGTAAATCAGTTACCTTTAAGCTTGATTGGAGTGGCCATGGGAACTGCGTTGTTGCCCTTATTGTATCGTCAATTAAAGGCGGGACAGTTAAACGAGGCTTTGGATACTCAAAATCGAGCACTAGAGCTAACATTGTTATTAACGTTTCCGGCGACAGTTACATTAATGATTTATGCGGATTCATTTATCGCAACGTTATTTATGGATAAAAATTTTGGATTGTCAGATGTGATGAAAACGGCACCTGCATTGGTGGCATATTCTACAGGTCTGCCGGCGTATGTATTTTTAAAAGTGGTTAGTGCAAGTTTCTTTGCACATAAGGATACAAAAACCCCTATGTATGTGGCGGGTGTGTGTTTCTTTTTGAATGCAATACTGTCGGGGGTGTCTATTTTAATGTTTAATCATTTAGAGATGGGGCATGTTGGGATTGCAGCATCTTTATCCTTGTCTTCATGGGTGAATGTGGTTGCCCTTGGATGGATAGCTTATCGCAGGAAGATGTTAAAGTTGGATAAGGGGTTTTATAGAACGACAACTTTAGGGTGTGTTGCATGTATAATAATGGGAGTAATTATTTATATAGCAGAACCATTCTTTCAGTCATATATGTTGTATTCTCCGGTTTATATTAAAATTGTCATGTTATTAGCATTAATTGTTATTGGGATTGTTGCTTTCTTTATTCCAGCGTATTTTTTTGGGATACTAAAACTAAAAGAAGTAAACGTGCGTTCATTGGGAGGGGACTCAAAATGAGCTTAGGTCGTCATATTAGTATTATAGGATTTCATACCGCGTTAGGACGCTTTCTTGGATACTTAAGAGATACGCTTGTAATTTCGGCGTTAGGAGCCACCGCAATTGGGGATGCTTTATTTATTTCTACTAAAATTGCATCGTTGTTTAGGCGGTTATTCACAGAAGGTGCGTTTAATGCTTCGTTCATTCCAATATTTGGGAGTTTAAAAGAAAATAAAGGCGAGCAGAAAGCGATTTATTTTTCCGAACAAGCGATTGTTTGGATGATGGTTATTATTGGAGCAATAACGTTATATGTATTGTTTTTTACGGAATCATTTGTCGGGTTAATTGCGGCTGGCTTTAAAGATGACCCTGAAAAGTTGCAGTGGACTATAGACTTTACCAGGATTGTGTTTCCGTTTATTTTACTAATTTGTATGACAGCGGTGGTTGGAGCTATATTAAATGCTATGCATAACTTTGCACAAACAGCAGCAAGTCAGACTGTAGGAAATTTAAGCATTATTTTATTATTTTTAGCGTTGCAAGATGTTACAGAAACAAAAGCTCATGCGGCGGCTTGGGCTATTTTAATTTCAGCAGCTGTTCAATTTGCATGGTTGTACATGGTGGCGCTGAATTTAGGTATTGCTATATTGCCCAGAATGCCCCGTTTAACTTCTCCGCTTAAAGAATTTATGAAGCGATTGTTACCGGGGATCTTTGGGACAGGGATGGTACAGATTAATGTATTAATTAGTATTTACTTTGGTTCTTTTCTTAAAGATGGAGGCGTTTCTTACTTACAAATCACCGAGAGGATCAATCAATTTCCCTTAAGTATCATTGGTGTATCTTTAGGTACAGTTTTAATTCCAATGTTGACGACCGAATTGCAACAAAATAATTTAGCCAAAGCGCTGCAGACTCAGAATAAGGCTATTGAAGTATCGTTGGCATTATCACTTCCAATAGCAGTTATGACGATGATATTTGCAAGCCCGGTGATTGCTGTATTATTTATGCACGGCAAGTTTGTCGAAGCTGATGTTTTAATTGCTAGCCCTTGTTTAGTTGCCTTTATTTCGGGGTTGCCGGCTTATGTATTATTAAAAGTGTTTTCTTCAACATTTTTTGCATTAAAAGATACGTTGCGTCCTGCGATTGCGGGCGGGGTTGCGATGATAGTGAATGCAGTTTTATGTTATTTGGTTGTGCATGAAGTTATATGGGCAGACATCCCAAATCATACAGGGATTGCAATTGCACTGTCTATATCTGGATGGTTTAATACTTTAATGTTAGGAATATGGGCCTGGAAATCTGGGTATCTTAAGCTGGATAATGGGCTAATTCATTCTGTAAGGAAAACTATAATTACCACCGTGTTATTAGGGGCAATTTTTTTTGGAATATATCTTTGGGTTGAGCCGTTCGGGATTTCGAATAGTTTTTTAACGCGAGCTGTTACTATGATATTGATTGGAGTAACAGGGGTAGGCATGTATCTTTTATTAAATTATCTATATAAGAAAGTTATACGAGTAGAATAATGAAGCGTGTAGTATCTGGGATTCAGCCCACGGGAAATTTAACTTTAGGAAATTATTTAGGGGCAATTCGTAATTGGATTGCTTTTCAGCACACCCATGAGTGCTTGTTTTTTATGGCGGATTTGCATTCTTGGACTGTATCACAAGACCCTGTTAAATTAGCAGATCAATGTAGGCTGGTGGCTGCTGCATATATTGCAAGTGGGATAGATCCATCTAAATCCAGTATTTTTATGCAAAGTCACATATCTGCACACAGTGAGCTTGCTTGGCTGTTAAATTGTATCACTCCATTAGGTTGGTTAAATCGGATGACTCAGTTTAAAGATAAAGCAGGAAAAGATAAAGAAAAAGCAAATCTTGGATTGTATGCTTATCCAGTATTGATGGCGGCAGATATTTTATTATACAAGGCGACTCATGTTCCTGTAGGGGATGATCAAAAGCAACATTTGGAATTAACGCGAGATATCGCTGGCGCTTTTAATCAAACATTTGGTGAAACCTTTGTATTGCCGGAACCGATGATTGTAGGGCAGGCAACTCGGGTAATGAGTTTACGAGATGGGGCCTCTAAAATGAGTAAATCTGACCCATCAGATTTGTCACGTATTAATTTAATGGATGATGCTGATACGATTATTAAAAAAATTAAGAAAGCTAAGTCTGACGCCCTTCCTTTGCCGGGATCGATAGATGGATTAAGTGATCGTCCAGAAGCGAAAAACTTATTAAATATTTATAGCGTATTTGCAAATCAAAGCTTATCGGATAGTTGTAAAGAGTTTGAAGGGGCAAACTTTAGTGAGCTGAAGCAAAAGTTAGCAGACAGTCTTGTCAATGCCTTGTCGCCAATTCGAAATGGGATGTTGCGTCTAATGCAAGATTCAGGTTATTTAGATCAAATTTTAGCAAGTGGAAGAGAAAAAGCAATAGTTATTGCTGCACATACCTTGAGTGAAGTTCATAAAAAGATGGGGTTTTTGAAGTAACGTTTATATGAGCGAGTAATATAAATAATAGATAATAAAAGGAAAAATAAATGTTGAGAATATTGCTTATATCATTGATATGTATGGTAAGTGTTATTGATGCAGCTGCGCTTAGGCGACTGGTTGAAAGTATACCAAGAGTTACACTAACGGTGAGTGTAAGAAAGTTCAGCACAACCCAATCGCCAGAACAACATCCTGCGATAATTTCCAGTTTATTTTCCAGAGAGGAGGATCGCCAGGCTTTAGAGCTTTTGGCTGAAGGTGTGGATATCGAATCTTTAGTATGCATGTTTCCGCATATTGATAGAGGCAGGTTACAACAACAACGACTAAAAAACCAACAACACAGTATTGAAGTTATCAAGTCTCTATTGGATCCACTGCGGGGGATGGTTCGTGCTGAAAAATAGGATAGATATCTTGCAAAACATAGGGTTTCAATGTATGAATACTTAAAATTCATGTTTAAAGGAAATTTATTTTTATGCCTAAAATAGTATTTATTGAAAAAGATGGGAATCGTAAAGAATTAGAAGTTCCAAATGGAATCTCTGTTATGGAGATTGCTCATATGTACGATATAGATTTAGAAGGGGCATGTGGGGGATCATTGGCATGTTCTACGTGTCACGTAATTGTAGATTCCGAATGGTTTGATAAGTTAGACGAACCCACAGAAGCTGAAGAAGACATGTTAGATTTAGCCTTTGGGTTAACACACACATCACGTTTAGGATGCCAGATTATTATGTCGGATGATTTAGATGGTTTGATTGTTGGGTTGCCAAGCGCAACGCGGAATATGCAGGGTTAATCAAACTTATTATTGCGGGGAAATCCATGGGGGGCTAAGCGACCAGACTGGCCCCGTTTTACATTCCATCGTCCAAGGTCTGACTCTTTGCGGATGCCATTACCACTTTTCCAGGTTAGACCATCATTAAGATTAAAGATTTTTAAATCAGATAGGCCACCTTGTAGGTATTTTTGGAACATAACGCCTCGTCCCCGATTCATTACAGGGGCTTCCTCTATAGCGAATACAATAAGTTTGCGGTTATCACCGATGGCGGCGATATGGTCCCCCGTTACAGGGATGCAAAATTGCGCTTTTACATCATCAGAGACATTTAATAGTTGTTTACCATTTCGGGTTTGCGAAATCAATTGAGACGCATCAAGTCTGAATCCACGACCGTCAGAGGCTGCGACAATGAACTGCGCTTCGTTATGAGGATAGATAAATAGAGCGATAACATCTTCTGTTGCATCCATTTCGATCATTAATCGTAAGGGGTCTCCAAATCCACGTCCACCTGGAAGTTTATCACAAGGAATAGTGTAGCTTTTTCCGAATGAGGAAAAAAGAATCAATTTGTCCGTAGTTTCAGCCTGTAAGATATACCCTTCTTGGTCACCTTCTTTGTACTTAAAGTCTGCAGAATCTGTGACATGTCCTTTGATTGTTCTGATCCATCCTTTTTCAGAACAGATGATGGTGATTGGTTCTTTTTCGATAAAATCATTTAAGTTAACTTGAACATCTGCAATATCATGCTGTATTGTTGAGCGTCTTTGTCCCCGAGGGTCTTTTTCAAAATATTTTCGAAGATTTTGAATTTCTGCTTTGATGGTTTTAGTTTGTAAATTAGGCGTGGCAATAAGTTTTTCTTTTTCACCTTTTTCATGGGTTAAATCATCAAATTCTTTTCGTAGCTCCATTTCTTCTAGCTTGCGTAATGAGCGTAGGCGCATGTTTAAAATGGCTTCGGCTTGAATTTCGTTTAGCTCAAAGCGAGTCATTAGTATTGGTTTTGGCTCATCTTCTTCTCGAATAATACGAATGACTTCATCTAAATTAAGATAAGCGACCAGGAATCCGGAAAGCAAATTTAATCGATCTTCGATTTTCTTTAAACGGTATCGCGTGCGACGATCTAAAACTTGCAACCGATGCTTTAAATAGCTGTTTAATATGTCTTTCAGCCCAATTACAACGGGACGCAAATTATGATCTAAAACATTTAGGTTTACGCTAAATCTGGTTTCTAATTCAGAGTTTTTGTACAGAAATTCCATGATAAGGTTTGAATCAATAGAGGATGATTTGGGCTCTATAATAATACGAAGATCTTCTGAGGACTCATCCCGAATATCATTAATCAAAGGAAGTTTTTTTGCTTCCATTAATTGCCCCAGTTTTTCTAAGAGTCGGCTTTTAGGAACTCCATAAGGAATTTCTGTTACAATGATGTGATACTTGCCGCGTTCAAGATCTTCTGTGGAATATGTTGCGCGAATGCGTACGGTTCCTTTGCCTTCAGCATAAATTTCGGTAAGGGTAGAATGGTCTGCATAAATGCGTCCACCTGTTGGAAAGTCGGGTCCCTTTAACTGTATTAATAGATCAGCCAGTGAAATCTCGGGATTGTCTAAAAGCGCCAGTAGCGCATTGCAAATTTCAATAATGTTATGAGGTGGAATATTAGTGGCCATTCCTACAGCAATTCCTGATGCGCCATTTGCAAGAAGGTTTGGAAAGCCTGCAGGGAGAACTTTGGGTTCATTCGATTCACCATCATAGGTCTCTTTGAAATCGATGGCATTTTCATCAAGGCCTTCAAATAAGAACATGGCTATATCAGTTAAGCGGGCCTCTGTATATCGCATTGCAGCAGCATTATCACCGTCGATATTTCCAAAATTTCCTTGTCCTTCAATAAGGGGATAACGTAGAGAGAAATCTTGTGCAAGACGGACTAATGCATCATATACGGCAACGTCACCGTGAGGATGGAATTTACCTATGACATCACCGACAACTCGGGCACATTTTTTAAATCCAGAATCTGGATTAAGCTTAAGCTCTCTCATTGCAAATAATAAACGACGATGTACTGGTTTTAATCCATCACGCACGTCCGGAAGAGATCTGGACATAATTGTGGATAGCGCATAGGAAAGGTATTTCTCGCCTAAGGTTTCCTGAAAAGAGCGTTCAATAATGTCCATCTGATCATCTAAGTTGATATAAGAAGTTTACATTTATTAAGCATATTTAAAGCGCAGTATACCTTATTATTGCCCTTAATTCACTTGAAAAATAATAAAGTGTTCCTATAATAACGATAGGGGATTTTCATCACATTATCTAAATACCAAAAATAGCTTTTTTAGGGAGAAAAGGAAGATGCAATTGAGAGCGAGATTATTAGTTACAGCAATGAGTTTAGTGATTGGGGGTACAGGTGTTCATGGAGCCGATGGGAGTATGCCAGCAGAGTTTGCAAGTGCCGTCCGTACACCGGTAAGAGGAGCAACCGCCGTTGCAGCAGCTGCTTCGGCGACATCTGCAGTAGAGCCGACACCTGGAGAGAAGGTCGCGCAACGGCAACGGGAAGTGTTTGTTAGGGGACGATTTGAGACGGTGTTTGGTGCAGAGGTGATCGAAGGATTAGGTATTAATTGGGAAATCCTGGGAGATCCTTGTATTCCTTTTAATATTTCAGTTAAGCGCCATGAGATTTATAGAATTAGTAAGTTTATGGAAAAGATTTTTAAGTCAAAAGCGCGAGAAGAACAATTCCAAGATTTGTTTGGTGACGTAATGGATATCAAAAGTGATATTGATTCTGTTCCTGGAGATCGCCTTGAAGAACATGCGGGAAGATACTTTAGTAGAAGATTTCCTGGGGCTGAAATAAGCTTTGATACAAAAACAGGAGGCGATCAGTTAGGGCGGATAGCGATCATTAAGCCTATAGATGGACCGGAGGTAAAGTATTATGTGAAGACCCACGCTGGAGGCACAAAAACATTTCTGAGCACAGGAGCTAAACCTGTGAATGCAATCGAGTTAATGGTGTACAAGGTCTTGGAAGGGTTGGGGGTTGGGTGTGAGACGCACTTTTTTGGACGAGATGAAGAGAACTTTTACATAGCGACCCGAGATGCGGGAGCCGAGGGAGCGTTTGAAGAGTATAGTAAAGTTGATCGTAAGGATCAATCAAGTACAGGACCCGTGTGGGGAGTATTAAGTAAGGTGCTTGTAAGAGATGATCGAATTAATGAGGGTAAATACGCAGAAGTAGAATCCGCGATTGCAACGGATCCATTAGCGCAGAATTTCATAGAACAGATGTCAATGTTAGATGTATTGGCGCGATTAATGTTGCTAACGGACTTACAGACGAATGGAGGGAACTTTGGGTTTGTAAGACGAGATGGAGGATTGCCAGTATTAAAAGTGATTGATTTTAGGTTGTGCGATGTTAGCGAAATTGGGGAACATAGATTTAAGGACGAACGATTCAGAGGGTTTTTAGCGGGGAATGGGTTTTTCCGATATGCCTCAGCAGATGAGGCCGTGTGTTATGCATTAAGGAATCGTCCTAAGGAACTTCGAGTAAGAGAAGGTGTAAAGATATTCGATCGGACACTCATCAGGTGGGGAGAAACGATCGAGAGAGCACACAGATCTGTACGAGAAGCTTTAGTAAGT
>Ga0172376_10001416_pt1 | contig 30717 bp, 27 predicted proteins | sample Lak35m_FD_121114 | JGI IMG/M metagenome (GOLD analysis project Ga0172376, IMG submission 121114) | Freshwater microbial communities from Kabuno Bay, South-Kivu, Congo - kab_092012_35m | ecosystem: Environmental > Aquatic > Freshwater > Lake | place: Democratic Republic of the Congo: South-Kivu...
CCGAGCTACGGCAAGGGCAGCGTGCAGACCCTGAAGCGCATCGACGAGGACCGCGCCATCGTGAAGCTGACGACGGCCTACTATCTGAGTCCGTCGCTGCGCCGTATCGAGCACGTCGACCAGGATGCGAGCCGGAGCGGCATCGCGCCGGACCTCGTCGTGGCGCTCGCGCGCAGCGAGCGTGAGACGCTCTACCGCTTCCTGCAGAGCTACTCGCCTCCCGGTGCGGCCCTGGACTCGCTGCGCGCGTGGGAGCGGCGCGCCGCGACGAGCCTGATCCGCGAACCGCCCGTGGACCGCCAGCTGGACGCCGCCGTCGCGCTGCTCACCGACCAGCCCCTCGAGCTGCATGCCGAGCTGCCCTGAGTCCCGCGGCCTGGTGCTCGGCATCGAGTCCTCGTGCGACGAGACCGCCGCGGCGGTCGTGGCGCACGGGCGCACGATCCTGTCCTCGGTCGTGCACAGCCAGATCGCCGAGCACGCGCCCTTCCGCGGAGTCGTGCCCGAGATCGCCGGCCGCTCGCACCTGCGCGAGATCCTGCCCGTGGTCGAGCGCGCCCTGGCCGAGGCGCGCGTCACGCTCGACGGGCTCGACGGCATCGCCGTCACGCAGCGCCCGGGGCTGATCGGCTCGCTCCTGATCGGACTCTCGACCGCCAAGGCGCTGGCCTTCGCGCGCGGCCTGCCGCTCGTCGCCGTGCACCACATCGAGGCCCACGCCTACGCGGCCGCGATGGAGCACGAGCTCGAGTACCCGCTGCTCGCGCTGGTCGTCTCCGGCGGGCACACGGCGCTCTACCGCATGCGCGATCCGGCCACGCTCGAGCTCCTGGCCGAGACGCTCGACGACGCCGCGGGCGAGGCCTTCGACAAGGTCGCGAGCCTGCTCGGGCTCGACTATCCCGGCGGACCGGCGGTCTCGAAGCTGGCCCTCGCCGGCCGACGCGACGCGCTCGCCCTGCCGCGCTACCGCCCGAAGGACGGCCGCCCGGGCTTCTCGTTCAGCGGAATCAAGACGGCCGTGCTCTACGCCCTGCGCGGACAGGACGCGACCGGCACCGCCGAGGCCCCGAGCGAGCAGCGCCGGGCCGACGTGGCGGCTTCCTTCGAGGAGGCCGTGGTGGACGTGCTGGTCGAGCAGTGCCTGGCCACGGCCCAGCGCGAGGGGCTACGCACGATCACCGTGACCGGAGGCGTGGCCTGCAACCGCCGCCTGCGCGAGCGCATGGTCGCCGCAGCCGGGGCCGCCGGGCTGCGCGCGGTCTTCCCCAGCCCTCAGTTCTGCACCGACAACGCGGCGATGATCGCCGGCCAGGGCTGGCACCACCTGCGCTCCGGTCGCCACGCGGACCTGGCGCTGGACGCGATTCCGCGCTGAAGCGCCGGACCATCCTCGGCCGGAGGCGCGGCTCCTGGTATCCTCTCCGCCCCCTTGGACCGCGGGAGCCTCGAGTCGCTGCTCGCCGCCGTGAGGCGTGGTGAGACCTCGGTCGAGCAGGCGCTCGATCGCCTGAGCCACTTCCCCGTCCAGGAACTCGGTCACACGCGCCTCGACACCCAGCGCGCCCTGCGCTGCGGCTTCCCCGAGGTGGTCTTCGGCGAGCGCAAGACGCCCGACGAGCTGGTCGACATCGCGCGCGCGCTGGTCGCGCGCCACGGACGCCTGCTCGTGACGCGCGTCAGCGAGGCCGGCCAGGCGGCCCTGCGCGCCGGCGTCCCCGGGATCGAGGTGCAGGCGCGCGCGCGCGCCGTGACGGTGAACGCGCCGCCCGCAGGGAGCGGCACCGGGCTCGTGCTCGTGCTCTCGGCCGGCACCGCCGACGGCCCGGTCGCGGCCGAGGCCGAGCTGACGGCGCGCATGCTGGGCGCGCGCACCGAGTGGCTCTCCGACGTGGGCGTGGCCGGACTGCACCGCCTGCTGGCCCACGCGGCGCGCCTGCGCGAGGCGCGGGCGCTGGTCGTCGTGGCCGGCATGGAGGGCGCGCTGCCGAGCGTGGTCGGCGGCCTGGTGGCCCGGCCCGTCGTGGCCGTGCCGACTTCGGTAGGCTACGGCGCCTCGCTCGGCGGCCTGGCCGCGCTGCTCGCGATGCTGAATTCCTGCGCGGCCGGCGTGACCGTGGTCAACATCGACAACGGCTTCGGCGCCGGTTACGCGGCCGCCCTGATCAACCGCTGGAACGAAGACGAAAAGGAAGAAGGACGAGAGTGACGGAAGCGCGCGCATCCCTGGCCGTCGAGAACGGACTCGTGCTGCATGGACGCTCGGTGGGCGCTCCCGGCGAGCGCTCGGGCGACCTCGTGTTCAACACGTCGATGACCGGCTACCACGAGATCCTGACGGATCCCTCCTATGCCGGGCAGACGGTCGTGATGACCTACACGCAGATCGGCAACTACGGCGTGGCCGAGGAGGACGCCGAGTCGGACGGCGCCTGGCCCGAGGCCTTCGTGATGAAGGAGATGGCGCCGCTGCACTCGAACCAGCGCGCGAACTCCTCGCTGGGCGACTGGCTCGCGAAGCGTGGCGTGGTCGCGATCGAGGCCGTGGACACGCGCCGCCTGACCAAGCTGATCCGCGAGGCGGGCTCCCTGCGCTGCATCGTCTCGACGATCGACCACGACGAGACCTCGCTGGTGAAGAAGGCGCGTGCGGCGCTGGCGACCGACGGGCGCGACCTCGCCTCGCAGGTCTCGACGCCGAAGCCCTACACCTGGAGCGAGGGTTACCACGCCTCCTACCCGACCTGGATCGGCAAGTCCTCGGGACCCCGGCAGCGCGTCGTGGCCTTCGACTACGGCATCAAGCGCAACATCCTGCGCAGCCTGGTGCACGCCGGCTTCGACGTGACGGTCGTGCCGGCCGGCATGAAGGCCGACGACGTGCTCGCGCTCGACCCGCAGGGCATCTTCCTCTCGAACGGGCCCGGCGACCCCGCCGCGGTGAAACCCGCGATCGACACGGTCTCGAACCTGATCGGCAAGCGCCCGATCTTCGGCATCTGCCTCGGGCACCAGATCCTCTCGATCGTGTTCGGCGCGAAGACCCACAAGATGCCCTTCGGCCACCACGGCGCGAACCACCCGGTGCGTGATCTCGTCACCGGGCGCGTCGAGATCACCTCGCAGAACCACTCCTTCGCGGTCGATCCGAAGACCCTGCCGAAGCAGGTCGAGCTCACGCACATCAACCTGAACGACCAGACGGTCGAGGGCATGCGCCACACGAAGGCGCCGGTCTTCAGCGTGCAGTACCACCCCGAGGCCGCGCCCGGGCCGCTCGACAGCGCGCACCTCTTCCAGCGCTTCCGCGCGCTGATCGGCTAGCCCCTCACATCATCGAGGCCGGGTCGACGTCGACCTTGACGCCGACCTTGGCGCTGCGCGCCGGGTGGGCCGCGGCCCAGTCGACCGCGGCCTGGAAGCGCGGATCGGCGGCGGGCGCTTGCAGGCGCAAGTCGAGGCGATGCTCTCCGCGCAGGAGCGCCAGCGAGGCGGGCGCGGGGCCCAGGATCTCGAGTCCCGGACCGGGCACCAGGGCGCGCAGCTCCGCGGTGAAGTCCTCGGCCCCCTTGCGCACGGCCGCCTCGTCGGCGCCCTCGAAGACGAAGCGCAGGATGCGCCCGAAGGGTGGGTAGCCGCGCTCGCGGCGCAGCTCGAGCTCGGCGCGCGCGAAGCCCGTGTAGTCGCCGCGCGCAGCCAGCACGATCGCGGGATGCTCGGGCTCGGTCGTCTGCACCACGACGCGCCCGCGCAGCGAGCTGCGCCCGGCGCGCCCGGCGACCTGCGAGACGAGCTGGAAGGTGCGCTCCTCCGCGCGGAAGTCGGGCAGAAAGAGCGCCTGGTCGGCCGAGAGGATCCCGACCAGCGTCACGCGCGGGAAGTCGAGCCCCTTGGCGATCATCTGCGTGCCGACCAGCACGTCGAGCTCGCGCCTGCCGAAGGCCTCCAGCGTGTTCTCGTAGTCCTCGCGCCGGCGCATCGTGTCGGAATCCATGCGCGCCACGCGCACGCCGGGCACGAGCGCGCGCAGCTCGTGCTCGACGCGCTCGCTGCCGACCCCGACCGGCCGCAGCCCGGGGCGACTGCAGGTCGGGCAGGCCGGCGGCACGTCGCGCTCGTGGCAGCACGAGTGGCACACCAGGCGCCGGATGCGCCGGTGGTAGGTCATGGCGGTCGAGCAGCGCCCGCAGCGGATCTTCTCCTGGCAACCCGGACACCACAGGAGCGGCACGAAGCCGCGCCGGTTCAGGAACAGGATCGCCTGCTCACCCGCCGCGAGCGTCTCGCCCAGGTAGGTCGTCAGAAGACGCGAGAAGAGGGCCGATCCGCGCGCATGCTCGCTGAGGAGGCGCATGTCGACCACGTGCGTCACGGCCTGCGTGCCGCCGCCGACCCGTCCGGGCAGCGTCAGCAACCCGAGGCGCCCGTCCTGCGCGCCCTGCCACGACTCGAACGAGGGCGTGGCCGAACCGAGCAGACACACCGCCCGCGCGCGCCGCGCGCGCTCGACGGCCACGTCGCGCGCGTGGTAACGCGGCACGCTCTCCTGCTTGAAGGACGGCTCGTGCTCCTCGTCCACGACGATCACGCCGAGGTCGGCCACCGGCGCGAAGATGGCCGAGCGCGCACCGACCACCACGCGCGCCTCGCCGCGCTGCAGGCGGCGCCACTCGGCCAGGCGCTGGTTGTCGCTCATGCGGCTGTGCAGCACGCACACGCGCTCGAAGCGCGAGCGGAACCAGCCCACGGTCTGCGGCGTGAGCGCGATCTCGGGCACGAGCACGATCGCGCCGCGCCCGGCCGCCAGGGCCTCCTCGATCGCCCGCAGGTAGACCTCGGTCTTGCCGCTGCCGGTCACGCCGTGCAGCAGGAAGGCCCCGTGCAAGCGCGCGGCGAGCGGCTCGCGGATGCGCGCCAGGGCCGCCTCCTGGGCGGGTGAGAGCGTCGCGGGGCGCGTGCGTGCGCTGCGCGAGGACTGCAGCGGGTCGCTCTCCTCCTCGACGTAGTCGATCACGACCAGCCCGTTCTTGCGCAGCGTCTTCGCGGGCGACTCGGAGAGCTGCAGCTGGCGCAGGAGGTCGCGCAGGAGGATCGGCGTGCCGAGCTCGAGCAGCGTGCGCAGGAGGCGGAACTGCTCGGGATGCTTCGCGCGCAGCGGCTCGAGCTCGGTCGGGCCGAGCCCGGCGCGCGCGGCGATGCGCGGCAGCTTGCGCCGCCCCTGCTCGCGCTTGAGCGGCGCCGGCAGCACGGCCGCCAGGGCCTCGCCCCAGGCGCAGGCGTAGCGGCGCGCGATCCACTGCGTCAGGCCGAGCAGCTCCTCACCCACGACCGGCGCGTCGTCGAGCACGGCCAGCACGTCCTTCAGGGCGCCCGGGACCTCGCTCACGTCCTCGCGCGCCACGATCACGCCGACCTCGCGGCGATGCGCGAACTGCACGGCCACGCGCGCTCCCAGGCGCGCGCGCTCGGCCAGGTCGGCCGGAACCGAGTAGGTGAACTCGCGCGGCACCGGCCGGTTGAGGGCCACGCGCACGAAGAGCCCGGCGCGCCGCACGGGCGGCGGCGGCGGCTCCGGCGGCGGCTCGCCGAAGAGCGACGGAGTCAGGCTGCGCTTCACGCCCATGGGACGCTCGCTCGCGCCGGTCAGTGACAGGCGCAGGGAGTTTTCGCGCAGCGCGGACAGCCGGCCTCGTACTTCTTGCGCGCCGCGGCCTCGAGATCGACGCCGGCCATCGAGGCCAGGGTCGAGAGCCAGGCCAGCACGTCGGCGAACTCGCCCTCGAGCTCGTGCTTGTGCCCGCGCCGCAGGGCACGCGTCAGCTCGCCGACCTCCTCGCAGAACCACATGTGGGTCCCGGCGAGACCGCGCGCGCTGTCACGCTCCAGATAGATGGCCTCGATGCGACGCTGAAAATCCTGGATGCGCATGGTCAGGCGTTACGGGCCACGGTGACGATCGAGAGGTCTTCCTGGAAGCCGGGTTCGCCGGCGTACTGCTCGAGGTCGCGCCGCAGGGCGCGCAGGAACTGCGTGGTGTCGGCCGTCGCGTGGCGCTTGACGCGCGCGTAGAAGGCCTTCTCGCCCAGCTCCTCACCCGCGCCGTTCGCGATCCGGACCGGCGCGCTGTTGGTCAGCACCAGCCGGTCGCCGGGCTCGAGCGGGACCTCGACCACCTGCAGGCAACGCTCGAAGACCGAGCCCTTGTCGAGCCCCAGGGCGATGCCCTCGGGCTGCACCACGCGCAGCTGGCCATCGGCTGCACACACGCGCAGGAGCGGGATCTTGTGCCCGGCGCAGGCCACGGTGACGCGCCCCTCGGCCGGCTCGAGCAGGGCGTAGAGCGCGCTCACGAACACGCCGCGGCGCACATCACCCGCCAGCCAGCGGTTGACGCGCTGGAAAGCCTCGGACACCTCGCCCGCGCGCGCCAGCTCGGCCCGCAGGTAAGCGCGCGCGATCGAGCCCACCAGGGCGGCCGGGATGCCGCGTCCGCTGACGTCGCACACGAGCACGCCCCACTTGCCGTCGACGCGCTGAACGAAGTCGTGGAAGTCCCCGCCGAAGCGCGGCGAGGCCAGGAAGGCCGCGCCGAGGTCGTAGCCCTCGATCAGCGGCGTGCCCGCGGGCAGCAAGGCATCGCGCACGCCGGTGGCGAGCTCGAGCTCGCGCTCGCGCACCGACAGCTCGAGCTTCGACTCCTGGCCCTCCGAAAGGTCGGTCGCCATGCGGTCGAGGGCGCGCGCGAGCAGGCGGATCTCGCCGGGTCCGTCGGTCTTCACGCGGTGCGAGAGGTCGCCCTTCGCGAGCTGGCGCACGTCGTCGATGAGCTTCAGCACGGGGCGCGAGACGGTGCTCGCGACCCACACCGAGACGCCGGCCGCGACGACCAGCACCGCCACGCAGATCACCGCGATGATGCGCAGGAGGTCACCCGAGCCACGCGGACTGTCCGGGACGAACAGGTCGAAGCGGTCGAGCGGTACCCCCGCCTGCCCGCCGGTCTCGTGGCGGAAGAGCCGCCCGGGCCCCTGCGACGACTGGTACGGGAAGACCTGCACACCCTGCGGCCCGGAACGGCCCTGGGTCTCGACCTGCGGCGCGGCGGGTTCGTGCGTGAAGCGCGTCGCGCGTCCGAGCGAATCGTCGCGCGCCGTGTCGAGCAGACGCGCGGTGGTCGCGTAGAGCAGCACCGCCGTGACCGCCATCACCACCGCGAGGGCCAGCGACATCGACAGCGCGAAGCGGGCCTTCAGCCCCAGCACCTTGATGCGCAGCTCGCCGTCGCGCGCGGCAGGCTTCACGGCGCGTGGACCCACTGCTCGGGGCTCATCACCGTGAAGCGCAGCACGGCCATGACGAGCAGGCCGTAGATCCCGGCCATCACGTCGTCGAGCAGGATCCCGTCGCCCCCGCCCAGGTTCTCGAGCGCGCGCGCCGGCGGCGGCTTGACCACGTCCAGCAGGCGGAAGAGGAAGAAGGCCACCACCAGCGCCACCAGCGACGGCCCCTGCAGCCAGGCCACCGTGATGAGGTAACCGATCACCTCGTCGAGCACGAAGAAGCCCGGATCCTCGCCGCCGGCGTACTCCTCGGACCACTTGCCGAGCGAACGTCCCACCAGGTAGAGCACGGCCGAGATCGCCAGCACCCAGTACAGGAAGTTAGGCGAGCCGCGCAGCAGCCAGGCGATGGCGACGCCACCCAGCGTCCCGGCCGTGCCCGGTGCGAAGGGCGAGAGCCCCAGGAACCCGCACGAGACGATGCCGAGCTTGAGCTTGTTCACGCCTTGCCCTCGAGCAGGAGCCTGCGGGTCTTGAGCACGTAGGAGAGCCCCGAGCCGACCGTGGTGACGAGCGTGGCCCACACGAAGAAGTGCCCCGCATGCTCGAGGAAGGTGCGCAGCGGCGCCGGCCAGCGGAAGGCGTACAGCCCGAGCACGATGCCGAGGGCGATGCACTGCACGATCATCTTGACCTTGCCGAACCAGTCGGCCGGGAAAGCGAGTCCCAGGCTCTCGACGTAACCGCGGATGCCGGTCACGAGGAACTCGCGCGCCACGACGATCACCACGATCCAGGCCGGGAACCAGGGCTGCGACCAGGGCAGCACCGCCAGGTACACCATCGCGCCGATCACCAGCACCTTGTCCACGAACGGGTCGGCGATGCGCCCGAAGCTCGTGATCGTGTTGCCGCGGCGCGCCAGCCAGCCGTCGAGGAAGTCGCTGGCCGCGATCAGGATGAAGAGCCAGAAGGCGACCACGAGATAGGGATCGAGCACCTCGGGCGTGGCCTTGCCCTTGACCTCGAGCAGCGCGAACAGGACCAGCGATCCGACGAAACGCATCATCGTGATGCGGTTCGGCCAGTGGGCGAAGACGCCCTCGCTCACCGCCGGCCTCCGCGCGCGCGGGCACCGACCGGGCGGCCCACCAGGTTCGCCATCGCATCGAGTTCCTCGACCACGATCTCGAGCCGCTCGCCGACGCCGGCCCGGCACTCGCGCACCTCGGCCACGAGGTCGACCTCGGGCGCGTCGGTCTCCGGGCGCGCGATGGCGCGCTCGCCGTGCAGCTCGTCCACCAGCACGGAGAGCTGTTGACCGACGCGCGCGCGCTGGCTGGCGTGCAGCACCTCGTCGCGCGCGTCGAACACGGCCGCGAGGCGCTGCTCGATCTCCGCCTCGGGCACCTGCCCGGGCAGCGTCGCGCCGTGCGTGCCCTCCTCGGGCGAGAAGGGGAACGCGCCGAGCCGGCCAATGCGGTAGCTGCGGATGAAATCCACGAGCTCGGCCACGTGCTCCTCGCGCTCGCCCGGGTAGCCGAGCAGCACGGTCGTGCGCAGCGTGATGCCCGGCACCTCGGAGAGCAGCCGGTCGAGGATCGCGCGCACGGCATCACCGCTGCCCGAGCGGCGCATCGCGCGCAGGACGTCGGTCGCGATGTGCTGGATCGGGATGTCGAGGTACGGGATCACGCGCGGGTGATCGCGCAGGAGCGGCACGAGCGCCCAGGGGAAGTGGTGCGGGTAGGCGTACATCAGCCGCAGACGGTGGTCGCCCTCGAGCTCGGCCAGGCCCTCGACCAGGGCCGGGAGCTCGCTGCCGAGGTCGCGCCCCCAGGCGGTCGAGTCCTCGGCCACGAGCACGAGCTCCTTCACGCCCGCGCCGATCAGCTCGCGCGCCTCGTCGAGCACGGCCTCGGGCCGCTTCGAGCGGTGCGGGCCGCGGATCGAGGGGATCGCGCAGAAGGCGCAGGTGTGGTCGCAGCCGTGCGAGATGCGCAGGTACGCGTAGGAGCCGGGCGTCGCCAGCAGGCGCGCGCCCTCGCGCTCGGGCGCGCGCAGGCCGCCGTTCGAGAGGTAGCGAGGGCCGGCCTGGGGCGTGCCGAGCGCGCGCACGGCCTTCGCGAGCGCGCTGTAGTCGGAGATCTCGGCGAAGAGGTCGACCTCGGGGAAGCGCCCGAGCAGCTCGTGGCGGTAGCGCTGCACGAGGCAACCGGCCACGACCACGGCGCGCAGCTCGCCGCGCTTCTTGCGCTCGACGAGATCGCGGATCGCGCCCTCGGACTCGGCCCGCGCCGGCCCGATGAACGAGCAGGTGTTGACGATGCCGACCTCGGCGTCGTCGAGACTGCCCGAGACGAGGCAACCCTCCTCGGCCATGCGCGCGAGCATGACCTCGGAGTCGATCAGGTTGCGCGCGCAGCCGAGGTGGACGAGGGAGACGGGAGTGGGAGCGCTCACGGGCGGTCGGGACGAGGCGGAAGGGGGTCGCGCGCGGGCCGTGAAGATAGCCCCACCCGGGCCCCGTCCGGAGCACCGGACGGGGTTTCCACCCGGATCAGGCCGTCTCGGCGGCCTGGGCCTGCCACTGTTCCTTCGTGAGCAGGATCTCGCGCGTGCGGCCGCCGATGTAGGGGCCGATCAGGCCGGCCTGCTGCAGCTCGTCGAGCACGCGGCAGGCGGTGTCGAAGTCGGTCCCGAAGCGCCGCTCGAGCATCGAGACGGCCACGCGCTTCTGCTCGAGGATCAGGAGGCCCGAGTCGAACACGAGCTTCTGCCACTTGTCGTCCGCGCCGTCGCGCGCCACGACCGGCTCGGGGCGCGGGGCCGGCTTGGGCTGCAGCACGAACTCGGGCGCCGCCGCGGGCACGGCCGCGGCCTTCGGAGCGGGCGGCGCGGGAGCCACCGCGGCGGGTGCCGCGTCCTCGAAGGCGAGCATCGGCTCCGGCTCGAGCTCCTCTTCCTCGGCGGTCTCGGCGGAGTCCTCGACGCCGTCTTCCTCGGCGTCTTCTTCGTCCAGCTCGGCTTCGTCCAGCTCGGCTTCCTCGTCGAGCTCGGCCGCGGATTCCTCGGACTCTTCCTCGGGGGCCTCGGCCGAGAGCTCCTCTTCCTCGGCCTCGGCGGCGGCGAGCGGCTCGCGCGCGGCCACGACCGGCGTGGGCGGGACGACCGGCTCGGCCGCGAAGGGATCGTCGGCGTTGCCGCGCTCCGGCTCGTGGGTCGCGCGGGTCGGCTCGCCGAAGTCGAGCGTGCCTGTCGAGACGGGCTGCGGCGCGGGCGCGGGCTCGACCTCCTCGGTCGCCGCTTCCGCCTGCTCTTCGTCGAACAGGCTGACCTGCTCCCAGGAGGCGGCCGGCGGCGCCGGAGCGAGCTCGGCCGCAGCCGTCTCGACAGCGGCCATCTCGATTGCGGCGGGTTCCTCCGCGTCGTCCTCGGCCTCACCCGCGTGCAGGGCTTCGGCCAGCTCGGCGGCGAGCTCTTCGTCCTCGTCCTCGTCCGGAGCCGGCGCGGGGACAGCGGTCGACGCGAGTTCCTCGTCCTCCTCGGCCCCGGTTTCCCAGGCGGGCGCGGACGGCCGCGCGAGCTCGGCCGCGGACGCGGCGGGCTTGGTCTCGAGCGGACGCGCGACCGGCGCGGCCACGCGCGCTTTCTCGGGCGCCAGCGGGCGCAGCGTTTCCTCGCGCAGCGGCTGCTCGCGACGCGCGGGCTCTTCCTTGCGCGTCGCGGGGCGCGCGGCGGGGCGCGTCTCGCCGACCAGCAGCGAGGCCTCGGCCGAGGAGACGCCCGAGGCGTGCTCGTTGCGGCCCCCGATGCCGGCGCGCATCACGTCGGCCGGGCTGGACGCCGGCGCCTGCGGCGCGACCAGGGTGAAGGCGAAGAAGGCCACCACGACGCCGAGCACGGCCCCGATCAGGCGCCCGACGGTGCCCTCGACGAAGCCGGGGAACACGTCGCCGAGGCTGCCGCCGTGGGCGAAGGCACCCAGGATCAGCGCGAAGCCGAGCGCGCCGAGCGCGAGCGCCCCCAGCGGCCGACCGACGGCGGGCGGCAGCGTCGCCAGGAAGATCCAGGCGCCGATCACGGCCGCGCCCAGCGAGAGCAGGGCCGCCGCAACGGGACCGAGCAGGGACACGAGCTCGAGCACGGGTTGCGTGGCCGGCGCGTACACGGGCTCGTTGCCACGCCAGTTCAGGTAGATCGAGACCAGGAAGAAGCCCCCGATGAGGCAGAACAGGACGCCCACCGCGTCCTGGCCGATGCTCTTCTTCGCGCGATCACTCATTGGAAACTTCCTCTGGCTCGGTTGTCGGTCGTGTTGCTCCGGGAGCGTCGGCGCGCATGCGCTCCCAGTCTTCCAGGCTCATCAGCACCTCGCGCGCCTTGCTGCCCTTGAACGGGCCGACGAGGCCTTCGGCCTCCATCAGCTCGAGCAGGCGCGTGGCGCGCGTGTAGCCGATCGCGAGCGCGCGCTGCAGCAGGCTGGCCGAGCCGCGCTTCGACTTCAGGATGATGCGCGCGGCCTCGTCGAAGAGGTCGTCCTGCTCGGCCCCGCCCGAATCGCCGGGCCCGGTGCGCTGGCCGGTCGCCGACTGGATCAGCTCCTGGCTGAAGGTCGGACGCGAGTGCTGGGCGATGAAGTCGACCACGCCCTGGATCTCGTGGTCCTCGACCAGCGCGCCCTGCACGCGCTTGACCTGCGAGCTCTGCGGCGGCGTGTAGAGCATGTCGCCCTGGCCGAGCAGCTTCTCGGCCCCCATCTGGTCCAGGATCACGCGGCTGTCGACCTTGCTCGCGACCTGGAAGGCGATGCGGCACGGCAGGTTGCCCTTGAGCACGCCGGTGATGACGTCGGTCGAGGGGCGCTGGGTCGCGACGATGACGTGGATGCCGACCGCGCGCGACTTCTGCGCCAGGCGCGTGATCGAGAGCTCGGCCTCCTTCTTGGAGGCCATCATCAGGTCGGCCATCTCGTCGATGACCATCACGATGTAGGGCACGTGGCGCGGCGTGCGCTCGGGATCGAACTCGTCCCCCAGGCGCTGCTTCAGGCCCTCCTCGCCGAGCGCGTTGTAGCCCTTGATGTTGCGCACGCCGGCCTTCATGAAGAGCTCGTAGCGGCCCTCCATCTTGTCGACCGCCCACAGGAGCACGTTGGTCGCCTGGCGCATGTCGCTGACGACCGGCAGCATCAGCTGCGGCACCTGCGAGAACATCTGCAGCTCGACCATCTTCGGGTCGACGAGAATCAGCTGCACGTCGTGCGGCGAGCGCGTCAGGAGCAGGCTCACCAGGATGCCGTTGATGCACACCGATTTGCCCGAGCCCGTCGTGCCGGCGATCAGGAGGTGCGGCATGCGCGCCAGGTCCTCGACGATCGCCTGGCCCTCGGCGTCCATGCCGAGGAACAGCGGCAGGGCCATGAACTTCTTGTCGTAGGCCTTCTGCGTGACGAGCTCGGAGAGGCGCACGGTGCGGCGCTTCTCGTTCGGCACCTCGATGCCGATGGTCGATTTGCCAGGGATGGGCGCAATGATGCGCACGCTCTTCGCGCGCAGCGCAGCCGCGATCTCCTGGGCGAGTGTGGTGACCTTGTTGAGACGCGTTCCCTCGGCCACCTCGAGTTCGAACAGCGTGACGGCTGGACCGACCTTCGCGCCGACGACCGTCGCGTCGACGCGGAAACTGCGCAGGGCCGACTCCAGCTTGCGCGCCTGGGCCTCGATCGCGCGCTCGTCGTCGGGGCTGGTGGCGCCGGCGGGTTCGAGCAGCTCGAGCGGCGGCAGCTTCCAGTCCCCGAGCGGCGGCACGACGGGCTCGAGCGCCGCCGCCCGCGCGGCGGGAGCCCGGATGGGCTCCCGCTTGCGCGGCTCGGAAGCGGCCGGGGACTCGTCGGCCTGGTTCCAGTCGTCCAGGTCGCCGTCGTAATCCTCGGCCGGCTCGGCGTCGTCGTCGTCGTCCGACTTCTCGTCGTCGTCGTCGTCGTCGTCGTCGTCATCGTCGTCATCGTCGTCATCGACCCAGTCCGCATCGTCACCCACGAAGTCCTCGTCGTCCTCCTCGGCGACGAGCTCCGTGGGCGCTCCGACGGGTACCGGGATCGATTCCGGCGTCTTGAGCGGCTTCTTCTTGGCAGTCGGTGCAGCGGGAATGAGCACGGCTTGCGCCGGCTCCTCGAGATCCGCGCCACGGAGGAAGCTCCACAAGCCGACGAAGAGCCGCCTCATCCAACCGAGGATCGCCATCGAGGGGCTCTCGCCCCCCTTGCCTTGGCGTTCGGCGATCCAGTCCCGAAACGCTAGGGCCGCAGGGTAGAAGGCCATTTCAGTCGCAAGCATGAAGGAAATGAGGGTCGAAAGAACGAGCAGGATCCAGAGCCCGGGTGAGCCGAGCTTCTCGACCAGGATCGGCGGCACTTGGGTGCCGTCGATCCCTGCTCCGACGAGTTCCAGGGCCAGATAGCCACCGGGCCCGTGGGGTAGATCTCGTCCGTGGCTGTCGCCGACGGCGAGCTGAAAGAGGAAGGCCGAGGAGAGCAGGAAGCAGGCGCTGCCGAGCAGGCGCACCAGGGGCAGCGCGATGTGCTTGCGCGTGATGAGCACGAGGCCCCAGGCAACCCCGAGCAGCGCCAGGAAGTAGGCGCTCCAGCCGAGCCCGGAGAAGAGCCACGAGGCGAGGTACCAGCCGGCCTGACCGCCCCAGTTCGGACCGTCGGGCGATTCGAAGCTGCGCCGGTAGCTCATCAGCGAGACGAGCATCCACAGCGACAACCCGGAGAACAGGAAGCCCTTGATCTCCTGCACACGCTGCGAGGTCTCCGCATCGGCGGAGCCCTCGCCCTCGCCGAGCCCGAGGCGCTCGAACAACGTGGGCCCCTCGCGCGCCTTCGCGCGACGGGTCTTCTTCTCCTTGCTGCCGGTCATCGAGGTTGGGTCCGTGGACGTGCGACGCCTGCGCGCACGCCCGGCGGCCGAAGGGTGCGAAACATAGCGTCTCGCCCCAAGGGTTCCGCCAGATTCTTCCGGCCCTAGCGCGAGTCGGGCGCGCCGCGCGTGAGCAGCGCCACGATCGCCTCGGCCGCGGCGCGCTTCGTGACGTCCGCGAGCCGCCGCCGGGATCCGTCCCGCCCGAGCACGGTGACGGTCGTGCGCGCCGCCCCCAGCACGGCCGCATCGTTCAGCACGACGTAGTCGGCCCGCTTGCGTGCGAGCTTGCGCCGGGCCCGGACCTCACCCGCCCCCGTCTCGAGCGCGAAACCGACCACGAGGCGCCGCCCCTTGCGCGCCGCCAGGGTCGCCAGGATGTCCGGGTTGCGCACCAGTTCAATCTTTGCGACTTCCTGCCGGACGGCTTCCTTGCGCCACTTCCCGGTCCGCCGGCGAAGGGGGCGCCAGTCGGCCACGGCGGCGCACATCAGCAGCGCATCGGCGTCCCGGAAGGCCCGCCGCGTCACCGCCAGGAGCTCGCGCGCACTGACCACGTCGAGGCGCACCACCCCGCGCGGGGTCGGCAGGTCGACCGGCCCGGCGACGAGCGTGACCGCGTGCCCGGCGCGCTTTGCCGCGGCCGCCAGCTCGAAGCCCATGCGCCCGCTCGATTCATTGGAGAGGTAGCGCACCGGGTCGAGGTGCTCGCGCGTCGGTCCGGCCGTGACGAGCACCCGCAGGCGGGGCCTCATCCCGCGGCGCCCCCGAGCAGCGTGCGCACGCGCAGCACGATCGCCTCGGGCTCGGCCAGCCGCCCGCGCCCCTCGTCGCCGCACGCGAGATGGCCCGCCTCGGCCGCCGCGACGTGCCAGCCATCGGCACGCAGCGTGGCCAGGTTCCGCGCCACCGGCGCAGCCGCCAGCATGTGCGGATTCATGGCCGGATACAGCAGCCGCGGCACGCCCGGCGCGAGCGCCAGGGCGACCGTCGTCGGCAGGTCGTCGGCCAGACCGAGCGCGAAGCGCGCGACGAGATCGGCCGTGGCCGGCGCCACGAGGAAGAGCTCGCAGGCGCGCGCGAGCTCGATGTGGTCCATCGCACCACGGCGCTCCGCGCCGAACTCGCTGGCCGCGGCCGGCTGGCCGGTGACGGCCTCGAAGAGCTGCGGATGCACGAGCTCGGCCGCGCGCGGCGTCAGGAGCACGCGCACCGCGTGCCCGGCCTGCGCGAGCTTGCTCGCGAGATCGACGCCCTTGTGCAGCGCGGCCGAGGCGCCGCAGGCGAGCACCAGGCGGCTCATCGCGCGCTCCCGGCCGTCTTGCCCAGCCCCACGCGCGCGCGCACCTCGGCCACGGCGGCCTCGAGCTCGTGGTTCACGACCACGTGGTCGTAACGCTCCTGGGCGCGCATCTCCTCGGCCGCCTTGGCCATGCGCCGCTCGATCACCTCGGGCGTGTCGGTGCCGCGCTGCTCGAGGCGCGCGCGCAGGCTGCCCAGGTCGGGCGGCGCGATGAAGAGGTAGATCCCCGGCAAGCCCAGGGCCTTCAGCTGCGCGCCGCCCTGCACGTCGATCTCGAGCAGGAAGTGTCGTCCGGCCGCGAGCGCGCGCTCCATCGGCGCGCGCGGCGTGCCGTACAGGTTGCCGTGCACCTCGGCCCACTCGATGAACTCGCCGCGCTCGATCATGGCCCGGAAGCGCGCCTTGTCGACGAACAGGTAGTCGCGCCCGTCGACCTCTCCACTGCGCGGAGCGCGCGTCGTGGCGCTGATCGAGAACTCGACCCGCGCGTCCTCGAGCAGGCGCTTGCAGATCGTGCTCTTGCCCGACCCGGAAGGCCCCGACACGACCAGCATGCGTCCACGCTCGACCATGGGCTCACTCGATGTTCTGGACCTGCTCGCGCAGGCGCTCGACGTTGGTCTTGGCCTCGACCACGAGGTGCGCGGCCTCGGCGTCCGAGCACTTGGAGCCGATCGTGTTGACCTCGCGCAGGAGCTCCTGCACGAGGAAATCGAGCTGCCGTCCGACGCGCCCGCCCTTCGAGAGCAGCCCGTCGAGCTGGTCGAGGTGACTGGCGAGGCGCGCGAGTTCCTCGGATACGTCGAGCTTGTCGCACAGCAGCGCGACCTCGCGCGCGAGGTCGGCGGGCTGCAGGCTGAGGCGCGCGCCGACCAGCTCCTGGATGCGCCGCTCGAGGGCCGCCTTGTGGGCCGCCTGCACGAGCGGCATGCGCGTTCCGATGCGCGTCACGAACTCGCGCAGGGCGGCGGCGTGGCGGCGCAGGTCGACGGCCAGGGCCTCGCCCTCGCGCGCGCGCATCGCGAGCAGCGCCTCGAGGGCCTCCTCGACGCGCGCCAGGAAGGCGCCCGCGAGATCCTCCGCGGCCGGCTCGCCGCTCGCGGCCACGAGCACGCCCGGCAGCGTCGCCAGGGTGTCGAGCGACAGCTCCGGCGCGAGGCCGAGCTCGCCCGCGAGGGCCTCGAGCTCGAGCTTCAGGGCGCGCGCCGCGCGCCGATCGACGCGCGCCACCGCGCCGTCGCGGCCGCCCTCGAGGCTCGCGTTGAGGCTGATCGAACCGCGCTCGCAGCGCGCGCGCACGCGCGCCTCGACCTCCGGCTCGAGGGCCGCGAGTGCCTCCGGCAAGCGCAGCTTGAGCGCCAGGTGCCGGTGGTTGACCGAGCGCACCTCGACCCGCACCGCCGCGCCCGCAGGGGCCTCGCCCGCGGCGGCCCCGAAGCCCGTCATCGAGCGCAGCATCGTGGTCGGATCCGGACTACTTCGGCTCGCCCGCGTCGCCACCCGGCAGGGCGTCGCCCTTGAGCAGCGGATTCGAGGTGTCGGTCACGCTGTCGAGCACGGAGTAGTTGCTCTCCTTCAGGTGCCCGCGCGTCAGCACGACGGCCACGGCGAGGAACACGATCGCGACCCCCATCGTGAACTTGTGGATGCCCTGGGCTTGCACGCCGAAGGTCTGCTGGGCGTGCTCGCCGAGCGCCTGGCCGAAGCCGCCGCCGCGCCCCTCCTGCAGGAGGATGACGACGATCAGGATCAGGGCCGCGATCACGAACACGATGTAGAGAAGAGTGGTGAGCATGACTGGGGTGCGCAGCGAGCGAGGTCAGCGCGTGGCCGCCTCGAGGATCGGGAGGAAGGTCTCGGGCTTCAAGGAGGCGCCGCCGACGAGGGCTCCGTCGACGTCCGGCGCCCCGAGGATCGTGGCCGCGTTCTTGTCGTTGACGCTGCCGCCGTACTGGATGGTGAGGGCCTCGGCCGCGCGCTCGTCGTAGAGCCCCGAGAACACGCCGCGCAGGTACTGGTGCACCTGGCTGGCCTGCTCGGGCGTCGCGTTCAGGCCGGTGCCGATGGCCCACACGGGCTCGTAGGCGACCGTCACGCGCGCGAGGTCGGCGCGCACGACGCCCGCCAGGCCCTGGGTCAGCTGGCGCGCGACGACCGTCTCGGTCTTCTTCGCCTGGCGCTCCTCGAGCGTCTCGCCGACGCACAGGATCACCTCGAGCCCGGCCTCGAGCACGCGCAGCAGCTTCTGGTTCGTGAGCGCGTCGCTCTCGCCGTAGACGTGGCGGCGCTCGGAGTGCCCGACCAGCGCGAAGTGCGCGCCGACGTCCTTCAGCATCGCGGCCGAGACCTCGCCCGTGAAGGCGCCCGAGACGCGGTCGCACACGTCCTGCGCGCCGACGCGCAGGGGCGAGCCCTCGAGCGCGCGCACGATCTCGGGCAGGTACACGAAGGGCGGCGCCACGGCCGCCCGGGCCGAGCCCGCGCGCACCTTCTCGCGCAGCGCGCCGACCAGCGCGAGGGCAGCCTTGCGGTCGAGGTTGCACTTCCAGTTGCCGGCGACGTAGCGCTGTCTCACGTGCCCACTCCTTCGGGGGTGCTGACGGATCGGACGCGCGGCTCGATCGGCAGCACGAGGTGCCGTCCGTCGAGCCGCACCAGGGCGGAGGCATCGCGCGCCAGGGCCGCGAAGGCCGCCGGCAGCAGGGCCTGGGCGCCGTCCGAGCGCGCCTCGCGCGGCTCGGGATGGACCTCGACCATCAGGCCGTCGGCTCCGGCCGCGAGGCCGGCGCGCGCCAGCGGCGCGACGAGCTCGCTCTTGCCGGCCGCGTGCGAGGGATCGACCACGACCGGCAGGTGCGTGACGCGCTTCAGGTACGCCACCGCGCCGAGGTCGAGCAGGTTGCGCGTGGTCTTGTCGAAGCCGCGCACGCCGCGCTCGCACAGCAGCACCTTGCCGTTGCCGCGCGCGAGCACGTACTCGGCCGCCAGCAGGAACTCGCGCACGGTGGCGGCAGCGCCGCGCTTCAGGAGGAGCGTCTTGCCGGTGCGCGCGACCTCGAGCAGGAGCGCGCTGTTCGCCATGCTGCGCGCGCCGATCTGCAGCACGTCGGCCGCGCCGGCCACGGCCTCGACGTCGCGCGGATCGAGCACCTCGGTCACGACCGGCAGCCCGACCTCCGCGCCGACGCGCGTCAGCCAAACGAGGCCCTCGCGCCCGACGCCCTGGAAGGAATGCGGCGAGGTGCGCGGCTTGTAGGCGCCGCCGCGCAGGAGCGTCGCCCCCGCGGCGCGCACGGCGCGCGCGATCTCGAGCAGGCGCTCCTCGCTCTCCACGGCGCACGGTCCGGCGATCAGGCTGACGTGGCCGCGCCCGAAGGCCGCGGCACCGACCTCGACCAGCGTGTCCGGCTGACCGGAACGGCGCTCGTGCAGCTCGGGCGCGTCGGCCGCCTCGAGCACGGCCTGCACGAAGGCGAGGTCCTCGAAGGCCGCCCGGTCGGACGGGTCGCCGCCCGCCGCGCTGCGCACGAGCTCGACGAGGGTGCGCGCGCGGCCGAGCCAGGTGAGCTCGAATCCGCGCTCCCGGGCCACACGCGCGAGGACCGTGCGGTCCGCGTCGGAGGTCGAGGAAGCTAGGCGCAGGAGCATGGGCGGGGCGTTCTTTCTCTCGTGTCCGCGGCGAGAACCGAGCAGTATAGGGGCACCTCCGGAAGCCCACAAATCCGCCCACCGTGACCGTCCTGGCCGAGCTCCTGCCTTTCCTCGCCCTCGAGCGCCTGCCGCGCACCGGCTGGCTCCTCTCCGGGGTCCGCCAGCCAGAGAGCGTCGCCGCCCACTCCCTGGGTACCGCCCTGGTGGCCCTGACCCTGGCTCCGCGCGTGCAGCCGGCCCTCGCCCTGGACCGCGCCGTGACCCTGGCCGTGGTGCACGATGTGCCCGAGGCGCTCCTGACCGACCTGCCGCGGGTCGCGGCCGAGCTCCTGCCACCCGGGGCCAAGGCCGAGGCCGAGCGCCGCGCCGCGACGCGCCTCCTGAACCCGGAGGGCCAGCTCCTCTTCCAGGAGTATCGGCTGGCCGAGACGCGCGAGGCGCGCTTCGTGCGCCTGTGCGACAAGCTGCAGCTCGGCCTGCGCTGGCTCGGCTACCTGCGCGAGGGCGTGCGCGGCCTGGAGGAGTTCCGGCCGGGCCTCGCGGCCCTGGATTGCAGCGAATTCGCGCCCTGCGCCGAGCTGCGGGCCGAGCTGCTCGCGGCGGGCGACGCGCTCCTCGGGGGGCGCCCGTGAAGCGCCTCGTGCCGTGGCTCGCGCTGCTCGTGCTGCTCGGCACCGGCCTCGCCGTGTACGCGGGCCGCCCCGGGCCGCTCGACGAGCGCATGTTCGACGAGCAGCAGGAGCAGGCCTACGCGCCCGCAGCGCTGGACTTCCCGCGCGGAGAGATCGAGCTCGCCGGACACGTCACCACCCGCGACGGCGCGCCCGCAGCCGAGGCGCTGGTCGTGCTCGAGCGCGCGCGTCCGTTCGAGAAGGGCCCCGCGCCCGTGCGCGCCACCTACACCGACGACCTGGGCGCCTTCCGCTTCGAGCGCCTGAGCGCCGGGCCCTGGCGCGTCGTGCTGCAGCACGCCACGGTGCCGCCGCGCAACTTCACGGTCGAGCTCCCGCTGGCGGGCGCGGTGACCTGGACCCTGGCGCCCCCGCTCGCGCCGATCGAGAGCATGCCCGACGTGGTGCGCGCGCCGCTGACGGGGCGCCTGACCCTGCCGGCCGGCCTGACGCAGGACGAGCGCGGCGGTTGCGAGGTCGTGTTCCGGCCGAGCGCGGAGACGCCGGCCCTGTCGGGCGCCACACTGCGGCGCGCGGAGTGCGAGGCCAGCGGCCACTTCACCCTGCCGGACCTCGTGCTGGCCGACTACGACGTGCGCGTCCTGCCGGCCTGGGCGCGCGGCGGAAGCTGGCCCGAGCTGGCGCGCGCGACGTGGTCCCACCGCGCCTCGGGTGGCGAGCTCGTGCTCGAGCTGGCGGTCGGTGCGCTCGAGGGCACCCTGCTCGAGGCCCCCGGTCAGCCGCTGGTCGGCGCGGTCGTGCGCATCACGAGCCTGAGCGCCGGGGACGCGCTCGGCAAGCCGCAGCTCTGGCCACCGGCCGTGAGCGACGAGGACGGCTACTTCCGCAGCGCGCTGCTGCCTCCGGGCCGCTACCTCTTGCACGCGCGCGCCGGTGCGGGCGCCCAGGATCTCGAGCTCGAGGTGCGCGCCGGTGAGCTCGCGCGGGTGCCCTTCGCGCCCCTCGCTCCGCGCACCGACGGACGCTCGGACTGACCGGCGCCGCTTCCTGGACCGCCCGCGGTCGAAGCGCCCGCGGCGACACGAAAAGAGGGCAGCCCGTATGCTCTCTGCCCCTTGGAAGCGCTCTACCTCGACAACGCCGCCACCACGCCGATCGCGCCGGAGGTGCGCGCGGCGATGCTGCCGCACCTCGCGGAGGAGTTCGGCAACCCCTCCTCGCGCCACGCGCCCGGCGTGCGCGCCGCGCGCGCGCTCGAGGCTGCGCGCGAGGAGCTGGCGCGCGCCGTCGGAGCACGGCCCGAGGAGCTCGTGTTCACCTCGGGCGGCACCGAGGCCAACAACCTGGCCGTGACCGGCTTCGCGCGCGCCCGCGCCGCGCTCGGCCGGCACGTGCTGATCGGCGCGACCGAGCATCCCTGCGTGCGCGAGCCGGCCCTGGCGCTCGCGGCCGAAGGTTTCACGGTCGAGAGCCTGCGCCTCGACGCGCGCGGCCAGCTCGATCTCGACGACCTGGCGCGACGCGTGCGGCCCGACACCGTGCTCGTGGCGCACATGCTCGTGAACAACGAGTTCGGCACGCTCTATCCGCTGGCGCGGGCCGCGCGCCTCGTGCGCGCCACGGCCCCGCAGGCCCTGTTCCACGTGGACGCCGTGCAGGCCCTCGGCAAGGTCGAGGTCTCGCTGCCCGAGCTCGGCGTCACGAGCCTCGCGCTCGGTGCGCACAAGTTCCACGGCCCGAAGGGTGTCGGCGCGCTGGTGCTCGCCACGCCGGTCCGGCCGAAGCCCCTGTTCCTCGGCGGCGGCCAGGAGTTCGGCCTGCGCCCGGGCACCGAGAACGTGGCCGGCATCGTCGGGCTGGCGCGCGCTGCGCGCCTGGCGGATGCGGCCCTGGCCACGAGCCGCGCGCACTTCGCGCTCCTGCGCGACGCCCTGCTCACGACGCTCGCGCCGGCCGGCTTCGCGCGCATCGAACCCGGCGGCCCGGACGGCACGACGCCGGCCATCGTGGCCCTGCAGCTCCCGGGCGCGCCGGCCGAGGCCTGGATGCACCACCTCGAGGCGCGCGGCGTCTACACCAGCGTCGGCAGCGCCTGCCAGGCGAAGAAAGGCGGCCTGTCTCCGGCACTGCTCGCGCTCGGCCTCGACGAGCGCCGCGCGAAGCAGGTCCTGCGCCTCTCCTTCGCGCGCCACACGCGCGTCGAGGAGGTCACGCGCGCGGCCGGACACCTGCTGGAGCTGGCGCGCGAGCCGGCCCTCCGCGCCCCATGAACTCCACCGGCGAGGTCGTGCTGTGCCGCTTCGGCGAGCTGTGGCTGAAGGGCAAGAACCGCGGCGAGTTCGAGCGTGTGCTCGTGCGCAACACGCGCGCGGCCCTCGCCCAGATCGACCCCGAGGTCAAGGTCGAGCGCGAGCACGGCCTGGTCATCGTGCGCCCGACGCGGCGCGCGGCCGAGGCGGCGCGCCGCCTGCGCGAGGTCTTCGGCTACAGCTCGATCTCGCTGGCGCGCGGCTGTGCGTCGACGCCCGACGCGATCGCGCAGCTCGGCGTGCAGGTCTTCGGCGCGGCGCTCGAGGCCTATCCGCCGGACCGCGTGGTGACCTTCCGCATCAAGACCCAGCGCGCCGACAAGCGCTTCCCGCTGACCTCGCCGCAGCTCGACGTGCACGTGGCCGAGGCCATCCCGAGCGAGCTCGTGCCGCGCATCCGCGTCGATCTCGGCCACGCCGAGCTGGTCCTCGGCATCCACGTGCGCAAGGAAGCGAGCTACGTGTACGTCGGCCGCGAGAGCGGCGCGGGCGGGCTGCCGACCGGCTCGATCGGACGCGCCGTGGCGCTGCTCTCGGGCGGGATCGATTCGCCCGTCGCGGCCTGGATGACGATGAAGCGCGGCTGCGAGGTCGTGCTGCTCTCGTTCCACTCCTACCCGTGGGTCGGCGAGGCCTTCGAGCGCAAGGTCGAGCGGCTGGCGAAGGTGCTGGCGCGCTACCAGACGCGCACGCGCCTCGTGTTCCTGCCGCTGGCCGAGATCCAGCAGATCGTGAAGGACCAGACCCCGCCTGCCTACCGCACCGTGCTGTACCGGCGTATGATGCAGCGCCTGGCGAACCGCGTCGCGCACGAGGAACGCGCCCTGGCCGTGGTGACGGGTGAGAGCCTCGGTCAGGTGGCCAGCCAGACGCTCGAGAACCTGACCTGCATCGAGCAGGCCGGCGAGCTGCCGGTGCTGCGCCCGCTGATCGCCTTCGACAAGCCCGAGACGATCGCGCTGGCGCAGCGCATCGGCACCTTCGCGATCTCGATCGAGAACGAGCCCGACTGCTGCACGGTCTTCCAGCCCGAGCGCCCGATCCTGCGCGGCCGGATCGAGGACTGTGTGCGGGCGGAACGTGCCCTGCCGCTCGAGGAACTCCTGACGCGCGCCCTCGCCGGGCGACGCGTGCTCGACCTCGGCCCCTGACGGGCACGCGTCCGCTTCAGGGCGCGACCAGCCCGATCAGCTCGGCCGGGCGCAGCGGTGGACGGATGCGCGCCAGGCGCGCGTAGCGCACGTGCGCCCCGAGCTGCGCGAGCGTCTCGGGAGCGTGCGCCAGCAGGTCCTCGTCGAGCAGCACGAGCTCGAAGTTGCCCTCGGGCGGCACGGCCCGCGCCTCGCGCACGTCGCACCCCTGCTCGCGCAGGAGCGTGGCCGCGAGCTCGCGGTCCTGGCCGGGCTCCTGCAGCAACAGGACGCGTCGCTGCGCCGCGCGCGCGCGTCCGGGCACGAGCTCGCGCTCGAACAAGAGGGGCAGCGTCAGGCGCAGGCCCACCCCGCGCGCGCTGACGCGCTGCGCGCAGGCGAGGCCGTGCGCGCGCGCGTAGTCCAGCAGCACGCTTCCGGCCCGCGCCATCCCGAGCGGGCCGCGCGCGACGAGCACGAGGCGCGCCTCGTCGCCCACGGCGGAGAGCGCCAGACGCAGGTGGCGCGCCTCGAGCGGCTGGCCGTGCAGAGCCACCAGGAACTCGTGGCAGGTCACCAGGACGAGGCTCTCGAGGCCGGCGTCGCAGCGCGTCGAGAGGCTGGCCTGCGCCTGCACCTCGAGCTCGACCTTCAGGGTCTGCGCAAGGGGTCGCAGCAGCAAGGTGCAGGAGTGCGTGAGCTGCTCGAGCGCGACGACCTGCGGGCGCGTCGAGGGCGCGCGCGCCAGCAGCGACAGGCGCGCCAGCGTCGAGCTCAGCACGGCCAGCTCGCGGTGGGCGATCTCGCGGTCGCGCGCGCTGGCCCGCGCACCGAGCTCGAACACGCCCTGGAACACCGCCACGGCGTTGTTGAGGCGGTGGACGAGGGGCGGGAGGAGCCGCTCGATGGCCCGGGCACGCAGCGTATCCACCATGGAAAAGAGTATGGAGAATCGCGCCACGGCGAGCGATGGCTCGCCTCGGACGTTGGCGTCGACCCGCGCGCGACGCATACTCCTCGCCGCCCATGAACCGGGGAACGGTCGTCTTCCTGGCGCTGGCGATCCTGCTGGCCCACGCCTTCGCGATCCACCAGACACCCGACGGTGCCTTCGCCGCACCCTACGAGTTCGCCCACGTCGCCTTCCGCATCGGCCGCAACTTCGTCTACGAGGGACGCGCGGCCTGGAATCCGGGCGGACCGCTGGCCGACTCCTACCCCTCGCTGGCCTGGATCGGGCTCTCGGCCCTGGCCGCCCGGCTGTACCTCTATCCGACGCTCGTCGCCCAGGTCGTGGACCTGTTCAGCGCGCTGGCGACGGTCGTGGTGCTGGCCCAGTTCAGCCCGAAGCGCTCGGCCGGCCTGATCGCGCCGACCCTGCTGGCGCTGAGCGGAAGCGCGGCGGCCGCGGCCCTCGGCGGCACCGAGGCAGCCCCGGCGATGCTGCTCGTCACGGCCTCGTTCCTGGCCTTCGAGCGCGGCTGGCTGCGGTCCTTCGCGACGGCCAGCACGCTGCTCGTGCTGACGCGCCCGGAGGGCGTGGCCGTCGTGCTCGTGCTGCTCGGACTCGAGCTCGTGGCGCGGCCGCGCACCGAGCACGCGCGGCGCCGCTCGCTGCTGCGGGCCTTCGCGGCGCCGCTGGTCGGCCTTGGCTTCGCTCTGTTCCTGCGGCAGGCGCTCACGGGCAGCTGGCTCTCGTCCCACGCCGCATCGCTGTTCACGCCCGATCCGGAGCGCTGGAAACTCGGCGGGCTGTACCTCGCGGGCTTCGTGAGCGCTTCGGGCTTCCTGCTGCTCGTGCTGGCGGTGGTGCTCTCGCTGTGCGCGGCGCGCCTGGGCGCGATGGCCGTGCGCGCCCTCGCGGTGGTCGGTGGCTGGTGCCTCGTGCTGGCCGCGAGCGGAGGCGACGGCCTGCCGTTCTGGACCTCGCTCGTGCCGGTCTTGCCGCTCTTCTTCCTGGTGGTGCAGGAGGCCCTGCGCGAGTGGATGGACCGCACTCCGGCGCTCGAGCGCGTGGTCTGGCCGGTGCTGTTCGTGAGCGCGGTGGCGGCGCTCCTCGCGAGCAAGGTGCCGGGCGATCTGGGTCCGCTGCGGCTCGAGCAACCGCTCACCCGCTGGCAGACCCCCACGGGTCCCCTCGCGCAGGCCTACCCGCGCCCCTTCGGCCGTCTCGGCCTGCTGGAGGAGATCCGCACCGTCGAGCACCTGCGCACGCTGGGCGTGTTCCTGAGCAACCGCGTGGCCGACGACGCGGTGATCCTGACCCAGTGGCCGGGCGCGATCGGGTACCTGTCGCGCAAGGAGGTCGCGGATCTGTCGGGGCGCGCCTCGCCGCTGCCGCAGCAGACGCGCACGAACGCCTGGAGCGGGGCCCCGTCCGTCGACGTGGTCACGGCCCTCTCGAGCCGGGCGGATTACCTGGTGCCGGTGCTCGGCACGCTGAGCGAGACGGCAGCGCCCGGCGACTTCCTGCGCCAGTGGCTCGAGCGGCAGGACACGATCGGTCCGACCGACGAGCGCCTGCGCGAGCTGCAGCGCGCGCTGATCGGCTACGAGCTCACCTGCGTGCCCGTGCCGCACCGCAGCTCCCGGCCGCACGAGCCCTCCGAGCTACCGTTCCCGCTGCTCCAGCGCCGATCCCGCGGGCACTCGCCCGTGCTGACGCTCGTGCGCACGCAGGATCGCGTCGCGGTCCTGCTGAGCCACAGCGGACACCAGCAGGTCGCGGATCTGTGCGTGCAGTGGCTCGGCGCGGATGGCGTGACCTCCTACCTGCGTCCGACCGGCGGCTTCGTGCCGGGTGAGCCGCACGACGCGCGCACGAGCCTGCTCGTCTACCCGACCGCCACGCGCCAGATCGAGCTCGTCGCGCTGCAGCTGCCGCCCGGCCCGGGTCGCCTGCGGGCCTGGCTGCACAACCCGGGCATGCGTCCCGACGCACCGCTGGCGGGCGTCGGCGAGCCGGTCGAGCTCGCGCGCTGACGCCCCCCGCCGCACGGCGTCACTTGATGCCGTGCGTCTTCAGCTTGCGGTAGAAGGTGCTCTTGCCGACGCCGACCAGGCGCGCCGCCGCGAGCTTGTCGCCGCCGGTCTCGGACAGGGCGTGCAGCAGGGCGTGCTTCTCGTAGACGTCGAGCAACGAGACCGTCGAATCGATCGAGACCTCGGGCAGGAAACCGCTGCGCGGCCGGGGCCGCGGCAGGGGTGCGCGCGGATCGGCCTCGGAACGCGCGCGGTAGGCATCGACCAGCGGAACGGGCAGGTCCTCGAGGCCGAGCTCGTTCGTGTGCGCCACCTCGCAGGCGCTCTGCAGCGTGCGCGCGAGCTCGCGCACGTTCTCGGGCCAGTCGTGCTGGGCCAGGGCCGCGGCGGCCTCGGGCGCGAGGCGCGTCTCCTCGAAGCGGGCGTGACGGGAGAGCAGATGCTGGGTCAGGATGTCGAGGTCGGCCGGACTCTCGGCCAGGGCGGGCAGGCGCAGGATCTCGCCCGCGAAGCGCGCCAGCAGGGCCGAGGAGAACTGACCGGCGTCGACCTCGCGCGCGAGGTCGCGGCGCGAGCCGAGCACGAGGCGCACGTCCGCCTTCTCGTCGCTGCTGGCGCCGACGCGCGTCAGACGTCCGCTGGCGAGCACGGCCTCGAGGCGCTGCTGCAGCGCGAGCGGCAGACGCTCGATGTCCTGCAGGTAGAGCGTGCCGCCCTGGGCCAGCTGGAAGGCCCCGGCCTGCTCGGGCTCTTGCCCGCTCTTGGCCGAGCCGAACAGCTCGCGCTCGTACTCGCGCGGCGCGAGGGAAGCGCAGGGGAAGGTCACGAACGGGCCTCCGCGGGCGCCCGAGAAGTGCAGGATGCGCGCGGCGAAACCCTTGCCCGAGCCGGCCGGGCCGAGCAGCAGGACCGGCGCCTCGCTGCGCGCGGCCCGCGCCAGCCGCGCGCGCAGCTCGCGCACCGCCGAGCTGGTGCCGAGCAGGGCCTGGGGCTGGAAGACCTCGCGCGCGGCCTCGAGCAGCGGTCCACGCTCGCGGCGCAGGGCGGCCACGTCGCCGACGTTGCTCTCGATCGGCCGGCGACCGTCGTGCAGCAGCACGATGCGGGGCATGGGCTCGACGCGATCGGGATGGGGCACGAGCGGCACGATGCTGGCCACGACCTGGCGCGGGAAGCGGCCGGCGCGCTCGGGCAGCAGGAAGCGGATGCCCTCCTGGACCTCGGTGCGCGCGTCGCGCACGAGGGCCTCGAGCCGTGACTCGGGCGCCAGGCTGGCGAGGTGGCGGCCCTCGAGTTCATGCCCGAAGAGCTCGCGCGCGCCGCGGTCGGCCTTGCTGACGATTCCGTCTCCGTCCACGACGAGCACGCCGTCCGGGCGCGCGATCGGGGCCGTCCCGCGCGGACTGCCCGACGAAAGGGCGTGCTCGAGATCCGCCGTGCGCGTCGTGGCGACCTCGAGCCGACGGTGACGCTCCTCCAGCAGGCGGTTCTGGAGGGCGAGATCGCGCTGCAGCGAGCGGATGCGCAGCATCGCGCGCACCACGTCCTCCAGCAGCATCAGGTCGCCCTTCACCAGGAACGACTGGCAGCCCGCCTCGTAGCCCTTGTGCAGGTCCTCCTGGGCGCGCACGTGGCCGCTGATCAGCACCACCGGCACGCCGTGCAGCTCGGGGATCGTCTTGAGGCGCCGGCAAACCTCGTAGCCGTCGATCCCCTTGCCGAGGTCGATGTCCACCAGGAAGAGGTCGAAGCCGGCCGCGCGCGCCTCCATCAACCCGGCCGCGCCCGTGGGCGCCACGACCACGTCGTAACCGAGGTCGGAGAGGCGGTTCTTGTAGAGCAGCTGGGCGCTCGTGTCGTCCTCGATGAGGAGAATGCGGTTCACGGCGGGGCCTGGGATGGGAGACCTGAGGGGAAGGACCGGTGCAAAAGTGGGATCGGGAAAGGCCAGGTCCTGCTCGCGGGAATTGCGTCGACGAACCGCTCTCTCCCTTCAGCTTTCCCATTTGTGGGAAGAAAGTCGCTCGCGCGGACCGAAATCCCGTTCGCCACCACCGCCGCCGTCCGCCGGAGTCCCCCCCTGTGCAGGGCGCGGGAAGCCCCCCGCTCGCGCCGGAGGGTCCGGACGGACGAAAGCCTGCCCGGGGCGCGATCTCCATGCCCCCCCCCGCTATCCTCCCCCACCCCGCGGATGAGTTCCGCCTCCCCCCCGCCGAGCGCGCCGCCCGCGTCCACGCCCCCGCCCGCCGCTGACCAGCGCCTCGGAGGCCTGGCCAAGCACTCGGCGATGTACAGCGCCGCCCCGGTGCTGCGCCAGGCGATCTCGATCGGGATGACGCGCCTCTACACGCGCCCCGACTGGCTCGGGACGAGCGGCTTCGGCGTCAAGGAGAACGTCGACCTGTGGCTGATCGCGCTGCAGCAGATCCTCGGCCAGAACGTGCTGGCCGCGATGATGCGCTTCTACTTCGAGCAGAAGAGCGAGCGCGAGCGCAACGCGGTGGTCACCTCCTGCACGCTGGTCGTGACCCTGGCCGCCTTCCTCGTGTGTGGCCTGGCACTGCCCTTCGTGGGGCCGCTGACACCGCTCCTGCTCGGACGCGGAGGTGAGGTCGGAGCCGAGGAGCTGACGCGCATCGCGCTGCTCCTGCTGCTCCTGATCCCCTTCCAGCTCGGCACGCTGTCGGGGCTCTACTACCTGCAGACGCTGCGGCGCTCCGGCCTGTACACGGTGCTGCAGACGGCCAAGTTGCTGCTCGAGATCGGGCTGAACTTCTGGTGGATCGGGCACGAGGGGCTCGGCGTGCGCGGCTTCCTGCTCAGCATGCTGATCGGCGAGGCCGTGACCTCGAGCCTCCTGTGCGGCTGGATCCTGTGGAGCCTGAAGCCGCGCATCGACCTCTCCGTGCTGCGGCCGATCCTCGCCTACGCCGCGCCGCTGATCCCGGTCGGACTGCTGCAGCTCGCGCTGCACGGCATGGACCGGCGCATCGTGGTCGAGCTGCTGGGCCAGGGCCCGGCCGGGATCTACGGCCTCGGCTACAAGGTCTCGTACCTCGTCACGGCCCTCTTGCTCGGGCCGTTCATCCAGATCTGGCAGCCCTGGATCTTCGCCGTGCAGGACGTGGCCGAGCGCGCGCGGCTGGTGGCGCGCGTCGGGACCTATGCCGTGCTGTCGATCGGTGTCGCCAGCCTGGGCGTGATCCTGTTCGGGCGCCAGGCGGTGATGCTGCTGGCGGCCGACCCGAGCTTCTGGGAAGCGGACGCGGTCGTGCCCCTGGCGGCCACCGGCTACGTGTTCTGGGGGCTCTACCACGTCTCGCAGACGCCGCTCTACCTCGACAAGAAGACGGGCCGGCTGGTGCTCGTGAATCTGGCCGCGGTGCTCTGCAACCTGGGACTCAATCTGTGGCTGGTGGGCCGCCTCGGGATCCAGGGTGCGGCCCTCGCGACGCTGCTGACCTTCGCGCTGATCGCGGGCCTCGGGCTGCTGGCGAGTCGCAAGGCGGCGGGCGTCACCTTCGAGCACGGGCGGCTGGCGAAGGTGCTCGCGCTGGTCCTGGCTGGCGCGGGTTGCGCGCTGTGGGTGGACGCGCGCGAGAGCGCTGGACAGCTCGCGCTGACGGCGGCCGTGCTGCTGAAGGCGCTGGCCTTCGTGGCGCTGTGCGGTGCGGCCTGGACGGGCGTGCTCGCGCGCGAGGAGCGCGCGAACTTCGCCACCTGGGCCCGCGCGCGCCTCGGGCGCTGATCAGACGCTCATCAGGCCTTCGCGGATCGCGAGGCGCGCGAGCTCGGCGGCCGAGCCGCAGCCGAGCTTCCGCTGCAGGTTCTCGCGGTGCTTCTTGGCCGTGCCGAGCGAGATGTCGAGCGCCAGCGCGACTTCCTTGTTGCTCTTGCCGAGCGCGAGCAGCTGGAAGACCTGGCGTTCGCGCGGCGTGAGCTCGGTCAGGCGCGACCCCGACTGCTTCTTGCCGATCTCGCCGCCGCGCAGGCCGTGCACGAGGCCCGAGGCCACACGCGGCGAGACGTAGGGATCGCCGCGCTGCACGGCCAGGATCGCCAGCGCGAGCTCGGCCGGATCGGAATCCTTCGAGAGGTAGCCCTCGGCGCCGCCCTTCAGGGCCTGCTCGACGAAGGTCTCGCCCTCGTGGTGTGTGAGCATCACGACCTTCGTGCGCGGCATCTCGGCCCGCACCATCGGCAGGAGGTCGAGGCCCGAGAGGCCGGGCATCGTGATGTCGAGCACGACCACGTCGGGCCGCAGGCGCTGCAGCTCGGAGAGCGCCATGCGTGGATCGCCGGTGTCGCCGACGACCTCCATGTCGGTGCGCGCGCCGAGGAAACTCTTCAGCGCAGCGCGGATGATCGCCTGGTCGTCGACCAGGTAGACCCGGATCTTGGCCAAGGACTCGCCGGCTTTCGTTTGCGTCATCACGCACGCATCTTACGGCCGGGGAAGGAGTCCGCGCTCTACGCTCTCGCCTCGCTGCCGCTACGCACTTCGACG
>Ga0172376_10001419_pt1 | contig 30715 bp, 9 predicted proteins | sample Lak35m_FD_121114 | JGI IMG/M metagenome (GOLD analysis project Ga0172376, IMG submission 121114) | Freshwater microbial communities from Kabuno Bay, South-Kivu, Congo - kab_092012_35m | ecosystem: Environmental > Aquatic > Freshwater > Lake | place: Democratic Republic of the Congo: South-Kivu...
CGTTGCCATGCAGGTCGAATGCACCAAAGGAATTCGGCTTCAGCCGGTGTACTACCCATCGTGAACTGCCCCGGCGGGATGAGGCGGAACTTCATACCAATGGAATTGGTGTATTCGACTGGGACACCAAGATGTTTAGCCCAATCCTCTTGATGTCGCAGCGCTTTTGTGGCTTCGAAAGGGGCCACAGCAAGCGGCGGTGTGTTCGCCTGCTGAAGTAACTTACGAACGGCTTCGACCGGTAGCGAGATTCGGAAGCCGACATTGCGGTCGCCGTATGTTGGCGGAACGGTGTGTCTCGCCGATGATCGACAATACGAAGTTGCTCCCGCCCAAACTCCACCCCGCAAGACTCGCCAGGGAAGTGTGTCGTCCGAGCAGATTGGATCCACGGCGACTTTGCTAGCGGATGTCTTGTAGTAGTTTTCATCCCAAGCATCCGCGACCCATTCCCAGACGTTGCCATGCAGGTCGAATGCACCAAAGGAATTCGGCTTCAGAGAACCAACCGGCTTCGTTGTGGCCGCTGACTTTCCACCAGACCAACCGAAGTCAGCGAGATCCTGATCGCGGTCCCCGCTGAAGTATCGGGTGGTCGTCCCAGCGCGGCAGGCAAACTCCCACTGAGCTTCGGTGGGTAGCTGATAGCCATTCCCAGTAAGCCGTGTTACGACTTTGTCATTTCGGCGATAGGCTGGCTGAAGCCCTTCAGTAGCACTCAGCTTCTCGCAGAATTCGGCAGCATCATTCCAAGAGATGCTTTCTACGGGGTGTTTCTTGGTGTCGGTATTTGCTACCGCATCCTTTCCCGGCCCCGACACTGAGAAGTACGACGGAGTGGCTTTCATGACCACTTCGTAGTCTTGTTGAGTGACCTTGTGCCGGCCGAGATAAAACGGACGAGTAGTCACGACTCGATGCTGGGGAGCTTCACTCATCACAGCACGCCTCCAGACCGTTGCATCGGCGGGAATATCTTTCAGCGCGACTTCGATCTCATCCGCAGTACTCCCCATGACGAATTCCCCAGGTGGAATGAGGACAAACTGCATCCCAATGGAATTGGTGTATTCGACCGGAACACCGACATACTTCGCCCATGCTTCTTGGTAATTCTTGGACTCGTCCGCATTGAATGGCGAGATGGCAGGGACAGGAGAAGCCGCCTGTTTTTGGTTTGCTTGTAACGAGCCGAAGATTTCTCTTTGCACCGACTCGACTCGCAGCCAAAGCCGCACTCCCACAGAAGCATGCCCAAACTCAGAAGAACCAGCATGCCGAACCGATGCTCGGCAGAGAAGTGCAGGCCGACTGACATCCCCCCCTCGAAGCATGATTTGAATTGGCTTTTTCCCAGTAACAACTGGATCAATCGCGGGCTTATTGTTGAATTGTTGATACGCGTCACGGTCCCACGCGTCACGACAGAACTCCCAGACATTACCGTGCAAATCGAAGAGGCCGAAGGGGTTTGCGGGCAGTGTTGCTACGGCATGGGTTCGACCGGTGTAGTTCGCTCCAACCCAGTCGGACTTGGCGAGATCCTCGGATGTGTCTCCACTCCAAAACTTGCTGGTTGTGCCAGCACGGCAAGCGAATTCCCATTCAGCCTCTGTCGGCAACAAGTAAGACTCAGCGGCGCGTTTCTCCTTTTCGCCAAGCAATCTGCAGAGACTATTTGCTTGCTGCCAATTGATTTGTTCGACAGGCAATAGTGTATGGTCAATATCAACTACGTTCTTTGCGCCGGTGCCTGTCGGTGCAAAGTACGAAGGATTCGATTTAGTCGCTAATTCATATTGCCCTTGAGTGACTTCGCTGATTCCCAAGTAGAATGGCGATGTAATGATTACTCGGTGCGGAGGGGCTTCTGACGCGAGTAGCTGAATCCAGTTTGGGTCTTTTAGTTCAATGGCTGCGGCATCAACCTCATCCTTATTCGCGCCGCGTGTGTATTCCCCCGGCGGGATGAGGCGGAACTTCATGCCGACTGAATTGGTGTATTCAACAGGTACTCCCAAGTATCTCGCCCAAGCCTCTTGGTGCTCTCGTGCTTTTTCGGCATCAAACGGAGCGATGGCTGCGGCTGGTGAGTTGGCTCGCTCAATGGCCACTCGAACGGCATCTACCGAGAGGGCAACGCGCAATCCCATGCCGGGATTCTTGGTCGTCGCGGCGGCATACAATCTCGCTTGCGTGCGATTAGCTAGTAAGTGGCTCATCCAAGCTCCACCTCGCAGTACTCGCTCCTCTGTGGCCACGTTTGTGCCTTGCGGGTCGGTGGCTGGTTGATCGGCGAATTGTTGGTAGTAATTCGCATCCCATGCATCGTGTACCCATTCGAAAAGATTGCCGTGCATATCAAAGAGCCCGAAAGCGTTGGGCTTCTTTTCTCCGACTGGATGGCTACGGCGATCTGAATTCACACCGAACCACGCGGCAGGTTCAAGATCTTGAGTTGTGTTGCCTGAGTAGTAGTCCGTCGAAGTCCCGGATCCACATGCAAACTCCCATTCGGCTTCAGTGGGTAGTCGATAAGCCTGGCCAGCCATTTTTTCATGGGCCGTTAGCAAACGGCAGAACTCGACCGCTTCAAGTTGGGTGGCGCTATCGACGGGATATTGCGAAGTATCTGCCGGGACCGCGTCCTTCCTCGCTCCCGTTGACGCAAATTCCGAGGGGTTCGAGCCCATGATTCGTTCATAGGCAGCTTGGGTCAGTTCGTGGATTCCAAGATAGAACGGGCGAGTGATCACGACCTTGTGTCTCGGTCCTTCACTGCGAGCGGCATCGATCCAGGGTTGTACGCCGTTAAACGGTTTAACTGAGGCTTCAATGACCTCGGGGGTACTACCCATAATGAACTCGCCAGCTGGGATGAGTCGAAACTTCATACCGATCGAATTGGTGTATTCGACAGGTATCCCCAATTGCTTAGCCCAGGCCTCTTGTTGAGCACTCGCGAGTTCGGCACTGAAAGGTGCTACGGCCCGTGGCGGACCTTCGTTCTCGGTGGTCGGTTTCTGGTTCGACTCCTTTCCACGTTGGCGAACGGCTTCGACGGAAAGAGTCAGCCGAAAGCCAGTGTTACCTTGTCCTGTTGCGGCCCATGAACTGGCTCGAAATCGCGAAGCTGTGAGAAATGGAAAGCAGTCCCAGGCGCCGCCACGGCAAACATGCAACGGGTCGCCTTTGGTGATGCAGGGATCGATCAAACGCGGTTTCGTCCCGAGTTCGGTATAGGGACGCCATAAATCTTCACACCGCTCCCAGGCATTGCCGTGCATATCATGCAAACCGAAGGGATTGGCCGGCTTCTGGCCGCACGGTTGTGAAGTCTGTTGGCCGAGCCACATGAACTCGGCAGCGGATTCGCCTTTGTCACCAAACCACCAAGCTGTGTCGGTGCCAGCGCGACAGGCAAACTCCCACTCGGACTCAGTCGGTATTCGGTAAGGCAGTCCACGTTCTCGCGGTGAGCGAGCATCATTCGAATCAGGTTCGATCCACGCCTCTTTCTCCGAGAGCGCCACGCAGAACTGAGTCATATCGTTCCATGTCACGGAATCGACGGGATGTTGTGCGGTATCGATGTTTGCGACGCGTGTCGCCAGTTCGGGATTTGTTCCGAACTTTGAAAACACAGAGGGGTTACTACCGGTAATCGTCTGGAATTCGCGCTGAGTGACTTCAGTGACACCCATGTAATACGGCTTCGAGATCACGACGACTGAGTTGTTGAGTTGCAGGTCCAGCCGACTGACGAACCAACCATTGGGGTCGATCTTCTTGGCTTCTTCGACCAATTGCTGTATTTCCGGCTGTGTGTTACCCAGTCGAAACTCGCCGGGGGGAATCAGTCGGAATCTCATGCCAATGGAATTGGTATATTCGACGGGCACACCCAAATGCTGTGCCCACGCTTCTTGATGAGCTTTGGCTTGGTCGGCGCTGAAAGGATTGACGGCAGATGGTGGGGCAGAGCCTCTCTTGCGACGCACCGAAGAAAACAAGCTCCAGATCCGATCGGAGTATGGGTTGGGAGCCTTGGGGTCGCGTGCAATCTTTGTGGCTCCTGATTGCACTTGATCAACGATGCGAAACACGTCGGTTAATGACTGATAGGCGCTGCCATCATCGGCGGCTGCTTCAGCGAGTTGTTGGAAGAGTGGTTCTGCCTCGGAATCTTGCTTGTTGAGGACGAGCGCAGCGGCGAGTTCGACTTTTCCGCTGGGCACGTCGTCATCGGCTTTCAATGCACGACGCAGAAGTGTGATGGCTTCTGGGAACTGTTTTGCATCTCGGGCTTTGCGGGCTTCTAAGACCAGCGGCCAGGCAACTGGGTAGCTCAACTGAAAGAGTCGTTCGCTTTCGACTCTGGCAGCTTCGGCGTTGCCTAACTCGTGATACACCGCGACCAACTGAGCCTGCGGGAGCGGCGCCGTCGGACGAATCTTCGCCGCAGCACGCAAGGGCAAGATCGACTCACTCAGAAACGAAGTTCCTTCACCCGGACGCGCCTGAGCCACACCTCGTAGAGCCACCGCCAAGGCCGAGTTCGTGACGAACGATTTGGGCGCCTCTTGAATGAGTCCTCTCAGGACTCCTAGCGCTTCCGGGTTCTTCTCGGGCGACCTGCTGGCGACTAACAGTGCGAGCCATTCGACTTGCTCGGCCGAGGGCGATGAAGACAGCGCTTCGCGAATGGCTTGCAGCAGGATTTTTTCATCGCCATCCGTTCGTGCCAGGCGAATCGTGCGGCGCCAGTCGAGGCTCTCGAGGGCTTCTTGTGCTTGGCGAAGGGGCTCAATCTGAGCGACTTGCTTGTCGGCGAAGGCACTGGCTTCCCAGATCTCAAGTGCGAGCAAGATGGACTCGCGGAATTCTGCGGGGCGGTCTTTGAGTGGCTCCGCCCAACTCGCCACGTCGGTTTGACCGACGTTGAAACCCAATTCACGGAAGACACGATCGAACTCGGCACCGGCATCTGAGTAACGAAACTTCCACACGTCACCTTTGGCGTCGGGGAGCAATGTTTCTCGTGCAGCCAGAAGGGCTAGTTGATGCTTCTGCTCTGGCGTTTGAGCCGCTACTGGTTGATTGGGAACCGCATCGGACTTCGTGCCTTCGTCTGGCGAGGTCGTGCTTGTCGTCGCTTTCTGAGCGGTGCGGTTGTCGTCGGAATCGCTCGCTCCCTGACGGCCCAGCCACATGCCGCCGAAAATGGCTGCGAGGACGAGCGCGGCTGTTGTCACCATCGCCACGACTCGCAGGCCGACATTCCGGCGCGGCGGAGTGACTCGATCCGCTTCAAGAAAATCCTTCAAGGCGGCAGCGAGGTCGGCGGCGGTGGCGTAGCGCTCGTTGGCGGTCTTTCCGAGGCACTTCAGAACGATCGCATCCAGTCCGGCGGGAATCTGTGGATTGATGCTGCGGAGTGACGGGGCAGGTTGCTCAACGACGTTGATGAGCAATTCGTGGATCGCCGTCCCGACGAACGGCGGGCGTCCAACTAAGGCAGCGAACAGAGTGGCCCCCAAGCTGTAGATGTCGGTCCACGGACCAATGGCCGAGTTGTCGCCGAGAGCTTGCTCAGGCGCCATGTAACTTGGAGTACCGAGAATCTGCCCCGTCGCCGTGAGGCTCTGCTGGCTGTCGAGACGTTTGGCTAGTCCAAAGTCGGTGACCTTCGGCTCGCCTTCAGCGGTGATGAGCACGTTGCCCGGCTTGAGGTCGCGGTGAACGACGCCTAGGCGATGCGCGTAATGCACAGCCTCCGCCACTTTTCGCATGAGTTCCGCCGCCTCGCGATAAGGCAACGGTCCTTCCTTCGAGAGCCTGACCGACAGGCTCGGTCCATCGACAAAGCCCATTGAGAAGAACTGCTGGCCATTGAACTCGCCGATCTCGTAGACGGGCACGATATGAGGATGATCGAGTCGCGCTGCCGCTTTGGCCTCGATATGAAAGCGACTGACTTCGCTACTGCTGGCATCCTTGCCAGAGAGCACGAGCTTCAACGCGACAGTGCGATCGAGCGCCAATTGCCGCGCCTTGTAGACAACACCCATGCCGCCACGAGCGATCTCCTGTAGCAATTCATACCCACCGAACTGCAGCGAAGGGGATGCTTGGATCATCGTCTGCTGAATCATGGTTTCAGAGTGCGCGGACTCTGAGTTGTCTGGCAGCAACGGGTCGGTCGAGCCCCGCGAGTCGGATGCAGGAAAGTCGCTCGGAGTGGCAGCAGTGGGCGTCGAAGTGCTCGGCGAGTCAGTGGCTTCGGAAGGTTCGAACCAATTGCTATCGACGACTCCCTGGAGCAGGCCCTTGAGGTTGTCGTTCTTGCGCGGCGGCTGAGGTAGTGGAGGCCCCGAGGTATCGGAACTTGTCGACATAGATAGATCCGCTGGTTGGTGAGGTCAGTGAAACAGCGCGGTGTGAATGCTGGACAACGGCTCGGACTGACGTAGCCCGAAGCGTCAGCGAGGGATGATGTTTGATGATGCTGGAATCGCGAGATGGAATTCCGCGCGAACGCTGCAGGCTAGATCTTCGATGAGACCGTCGGTGACATCGTTACGCAGTTTGGGCAGTCACATTGAACTTCCTCGCTGACGCTCCGGGCTACTTGGTTGATCCGCCTCGGACTTCGAGGATGACTTTGGGGCGCGCGGACTTGAAGTGATCGAGGTCGGCCTGCTTGAGTTTGGAGTTCTCCACGATGACTCGATTCAGCGCGACGAATTGTTGCAGAGCGGCCCAGTGCTCGTCGTTGAGATCTGCTTCGGTCAGATGCAGCCATGTCAGTTTTGGAGCGGGGCTCAAGGCTTTGAGTGCGTCTGGCGTTAACGAGGTCGCGACATAGATCGAGAGATTGTCGAGCGCGGGGAGCTGCGCGAGTTCGGTCATCATGCCGGCATCGACTGCTGAGCCTGAGACATAGATCGCACTCAGCGACTTCAACCGTGAAAGCGAACGCAGCCCGGCAGGAGTGGCTTGCGTGCTGACGAGTCGCAGATCGCGCAGCGTCGACTTGTCTCCTGCCGCATCGAAGCCGCTGCCGGTGAAGCCGGTGTCTCCATTGAAATCGAGGTATCTCAACGGCAATCCCATGAGTGCCCGCAACGCATCGTCTGAGATTGCAGCTTGAGTCAGCGTGAGCTGGTTGAGGTTCTTCAAACGCGCGATGGCCTTGGCGCCTCGATCAGTGGTTTGGCCCGCCTGAATCATGAGCCAGCGCACTTGAGACTGATCGGTGAAACCGTCGAGCACGTCGTCACTGGCGGCCGAGCCATAAAACGTGAGCCGCCTCAAGGCCGAATTCTTTGAGAGGGCTGCTGTCGTGCGACTCGTGAACGTTCCTTTGTTGAAGTGCAGTTCGCGAAGCTGCGGTAAAGTTGCCAATTGCTCGATGGCGTCGTCGTTGAGGTCGATGCCATACGCGACCAACTCGCGTAGTCGAGGCAACTTGGCCACATGCGAAATGATCGCGGCCGTTGGTTTTGAGCCACTGAGATCCAACGCCGTCAACTGCTGGAGCATGGCCAGTTGCGGCCCAATCGCATCGGAGAATGAAGTGCTATTGAGCGAGAGTCGGCTCAACTTTGGGAAGAGGTCCAACTTCAGGTTGTCATCAAGGGCGGGGTTGCTCTGTAGGAACAGTTCCAGCAGTTGTGGCTGAGGTCCGATCGCGGTCAGTGCGGCACTCGTCAGCTTCGGGCAATTGCTCAAGTCGATGCGACGAATGAGCGGCAGTCCCTTGAGAACTTCGAGATCAGTATCCGTGACTTGAGTGTTCGCTAACTCGACCTCGCGAAGTTGCAACGAGCCTGCCGGGATCTCTGCAAGCTGTCGGGGTGCTACGAGGCGACCGTTCGAGACGACTCTCCCCCAGCCGCCAACGCTGATGATCTTGCTAATCGCGCGACGATCCGCTTCGAACGACTCTGCTGATTGGGCCGGAGGGCTCGGTGTCGCCTTCGGAGGAATGGTCGCCAACGTGACTTGAGTCGGGTCATTGCCCCAGCCGAAGCGCGACTTGAACTCGGCTGCGGTCAGCATGAATTGTCGGCCTTCGTTGTCGATCGCCACAAAGGCCAATCGCGGCTCGACGAACGGCGTCCCGCGCCAATGACCGTTAGCCGAGATCGTCGCGTGGTCGTACAGCTCTAAGCCCAGGAGCGTGCTGCTGAGGGTTCGATTGAGACGCGACGAGTTCACGCGTAACAGTGCTCCGGTTTCGAGGACCAGACTGCGATCGTTGTCATTCAAGGACGCAACGACGTTCGCGCCGATGCTGGCGCTCGATGCCGTGCGTTCGATGACTGCACCCGTCTCGGCATTGATGCGCAGCGTGATACCAGAGCGCGAGCGCACTCGCAGTTCTTTGTCGTCTGCTTGCCACACGATGTCGTGATCGCAGAGGTCCGGTAGTTCGAACTTCTTGATCTGCGTCGCGTTCGTTGTGTCCCAGATCAACAACGCTTTGTCCTGCGACATCGAAGCCAGTCGCGAACCGTCCTTGTTGAAGCTCATGGAGTAGATGTAGTTGCCATGTCCGCGCAGGTCGGTCTGCTTGCGATCGGTGGTTGAGAAGAGCACGAGCGTCGCTTCTCTTCGAGCCGCAAAGACGTTGTCGAGCGGGCTTGGCGCGATGCCATGCCACGACTCCCAACGAGTCCGATTCAACACGCGACCTGAGTCTGCATCGAAGGTGAAGAGCGTGTCGTGAACCACTGCGAAGAGCCGCTTGCCATCCGCTGACGAGGCAACCGCCGGATTAGTGTTGGAACTGCCTTGCAGGGAAGACGACGACACCTCACGGCCAGTCATGAAATCCGTCACGACGATCTGATTGCCGCGCAGTCCTGCGACGCGCTGACCATCGGGCGAGAGATCGCAGCCAGCCAATGCAGGCACACCTGCGATGACGCGGCGCGTGGCGACATCGAAGACTTGCCGACCATCGGCACCTACTAAGGCGCGGCTGCCATCCTGCGAGAACCGAGTGCGGCGCGGATTGAGTGCAGCAGGAGTGTCGCCGTCTCCGAGGTATTGCCCGGTTGTTGCGTCCCAGATTCCAATGCGTCGCGAATGGGCTCCGAAAGTTCCAATCAACACATCGCCGTGCGGGGACCATTCGAGGACATACACGCCACTCACTGCTGGCGGCACCGCCAACTCACGACTCAACTCAAGCGTCTGCGCGTCGTGAATTCGAATGACATCCCACTGTGCCACCGCCAACCATTTTTCGTCCGGTGACCACGTCGGCCAATAGACTGCGCCATCGCGTTGGTTCGCAACTTCTTCGATCTGCCCTGACTGCGCATCGACCACCAAGCAGCCGCCATAGACCGCCGCAGCCAGCCGATCGGCATTGGCGGACCAAGTGAGATGCACTGCCGCTGTTGGCAAAGTGATCTCGCGCAACAACCGACGCTCGACCACATCCCATAACCGCACGACGCGATCGTCTCCGGTCGATGCCAAATAGCGACCGCTGCGTGACCAACTGAGAGTCGTGATGGGACTCGTCGAACCCACGAGGACGCCGACCGACCGACACTGCTCGGCCTCCCACAACCGCACGACGCAATCATGCCCTGCCGAAGCAATGACCTTGCCGGTCGGGCTATAGGCCACTGCCGCTTCGATGTAGCCCCGATGTCCGGTGCTTTCGATGGTCCATGTGGCGAGCCCTTCGACCTTTGTCGGTTGAGCGACGAGTGCTCGCTCACCGGCTCCGCGTTGCGACCATGACTCGATGAGTCGCGGATCTGCCGTCAATGCGACTTCGTTCTGACCAGGCAACGTTGCGAACAGTTTTCCCAAATCGAGTTCGGAGGTCGGAGCCGTTTCTGTTGAGAGTGGCTTCAAGAAGGACGCCTGAGTGGAATCATTCTTCCATCCGAAAGACTTCTCGAATTGCTGCTGGCTATAAGTCCGCTGCTCTCCGGACTGAAGCAGCGCGACATAAGCGACCTCGCTCGCTGGACCGCGTACATGACCGTTGCCGCCGATGCACAACGATTGATCGGGCCGATTAGCGAGGGCCGGGATCAACACGCCAGTGCGGCGCTGGCGTTGGGTATCGTACCCAAACAACTCGAATTGATTGGCCAGCCCCACCGTGAGGCGCCTGCCGTCCGCATGCCAGGCGGCGTTCAAGAATGGAGTCAGTCGGATGCAAGTCCCACGGTGCAGTTCGAACAAGACTCCTTCGCCATAGCCCGTGCGTGAGAATGCTCTCTGACCATCGTTCGCCCAAGCGTTTGAGCCACCGAACGGGGCCACTGGAAGCGGAGTGCCGACCGAGGAAAACTCGCCGGACTTCACATCGAGCAACTCCACGCGACTGCTCGTGCCCCCGGTCGTCAGCCAGCGATCGTCCGGCGACCACGCCAAGCCGTGCATCCCTGCGGCGAAGGCATAGCTCTCAGTTTGCGCGTGCCGTCCTGTAATCGTTGTTCCATCGCCATTGAGCAGTACGGTCTCGTTCAACAACGCGACGGCAACGGCCTCGCCACCATGCGACCACACGGCGTCATATGCCGGTCCCGCGAACGCTTGCTGAGCCGTCTCTCGACCGGTCAGCGCATCCCAAATGCGAACGGTCTTATCAGGACTGGTCATGACGATCTGCTTGGCATCAGGAGACCATGCCACGCTGTGAATGCCTTCCTTCGGACCCTTCAGAGTTGCGACCTTCTCACCGTCGCCGCGTTGGATGATGCGTACTTCCGCGCCGGACCAAGTGGCATAGTGCCGTCCGTCGGGAGCCCATTCGAGATACGCATACGATCCCATCACGTCGCGATGAGTGCCGCGCGACTCGCCGGTCTCTGCGTCAAAGAACAACGCGTCTTTGCCAATACGTGTGAGAACTTCGCTGCCATCGGGAGACAGAGCGTGCCAACCATCCAGCTGCCGTCCTCGATCCACAGAACGCGCCAAAGGCAGCCCGGCCAACGAACGCATCTCCAGCAAACCGTCGTTGCGTCCGAAGACCAACGACTCGCCCGGTTTGACCCATGTCGCAGCTCCGGCGACGGGCAACGCTTTGACTTGTTGCCCCGCTTCGAAGTCCCACAACACGGCTTGTGTCCCGGTGAAGACCAGTTGCTTGCTGTCGGGCGTCCACAAGATCTGTCGCGGCTCAAGGGGCGACTTGAAGGTCTTCGAGACTTCAAGAGTCGCGCTGTCGAGCACTCGCACATCAAGCCCATAGTTCGAGACCAACCATTTGCCATTGGGCGACCACGACAAATTCACTGCGGGCGAACCTGTTGGCAGCGTCCTCAATACGTTGAACGCCGGAATGGAGAGGATGCGAACTCGGCCACTGTGTTCGCCGACGGCAAGCTGCTTGCCGTCGGGCGACCATGTCACGGCCCTCGTCTCGTATGACTCGATGCTGCGGCAGATGCCGGTGCGCACTTCGCGAACGATGGCCTGATAGTTGGATGCGAGTGCGAGATATCGGCCATCTGGCGACCAAACGACCGCCGGAGGATTCCACATCATGATTCGATCTCGGCAGATCAACCGGCTGCTCGGAACATGCCAGATCCACAAGCCGTAGTCCCAGCTTCCGCGCCAAGCACACGCCGCAAGGAACTTTCCATCTGGCGAAAACGCAAGGCTCGTTGTGTCGCTTTCCGATCCCAGCAACAGGCGCTGCAACACGAGCTTCTCGTCATAGACGCGAATGACCGGATCTTGATTCGTACCGCCGGCGGCCACCAATCTGGCTGCCGGGGAATAGGCGATCGACTCGACCGGGCCGCGAAAACCAACAGGCTCGACGGACCAACTCTGCACGCCTTCCAACGTCGACGGTGATGACACGCTGGCGCGCGCCGTGAGCGGCTCACCACGCTTTGGCTCCGGCACATCCGGTTGCGGTTCGAGCGCGGCGATGACCGGTAATTCTTTCACCACTCGGAAGCCCGTATGCCCGTTGGGCCGAGTGTTCGCCAAGCGGATCGCCGGGTTGCAGCTTGATGCCGGCTCAAACCAACAGCCGCCACGTCGCGGTGCTCCAGCTCCGGTTGATAAGGACGGATTGACGAGCACGTCGCGCTCAGGATCGCGTTGATAGCTCGCGGGATGAAAACCTTCGCCGCATAACTCCCAGACGTTGCCGAGCATGTCGAAGAGACCAAAAGGATTGGCCAACTTACCGCCGACAGGATGCGGATAAGGCCGCCGATCCGGTGCCAGCAAGAGGCGCCCTTCATCGCTCCAAGCATGCGCGGCGACATCATTCGCGGACTCGGTGACTCCGAATTTCGAGCCACTTCCGGCGCGACATGCGAACTCCCACTCGGCTTCGGTCGGCAAGCGGTACGTCGTCTTCTCTTGCTCGGACAGCCAAGCGCAGAAGGCTTCTGCATCGACACGATCGACAAAGCGCACGGGCTCTTGAGCATCAACATCAGCACGAGTCGGCTGCGACCAAACATGCTCAGTCTTTTGCTGCTCGACGGCGTTCTCATCAACGAGCCAGCCGCCTTTGCCATCCTTCTCGGCAAGCGTCTTGTAGCCAGTGGCTTCGATGAACCGCCGGAACTGCGCGACGGTGACTTCCTGCACTCCCAACTGGAATGGTCGCGTGAGCCGCACTCGTCGCACGGGCCGAGATTGATCGAGTTCATAGATACCCGCTGCGCCCGGATCGACGATGCCAAAGACATTGCCCGGTGCTCCCATCTCGAACTCCCCCGGCGGGATGATCGCCAGCGGCATGTCAAGAGAGTTCGACGCAACGACCGGCAACTTCACCGCTTCGGCCCACCGAGTCTGAAGCAGCTTCGCTTCGTCGGTCGTGACCGGCGCTATCAACGGCTTTGGCAAGTCCTTCGGCCAAGACCAGGCGACGAGCGGCCATTCATCCTTCGCGACGACTGTCAACTCGGCCGTGGGCGCTTCTGCTTTGGAATCAGCGGGATCGGTCGATGAAGGCGGAGTCGATTGAGCAACCTCTTTGATCTCCGGCGCGGGCTCGTGTTGCTTCTCACCGGGACGAGTCAAAAGCCAACCGACCGTTGTCAGCAACAGCACTCCCACTGTCGCAACACCAAACAGCATCCCTTTTGACCGACGCGCTGGCACCGGAGCTTCGCGAACGAACGAGTCGACCAGTCGAGTCTCGTCAAACGCCGAGTCAACTTGCTCCGGCGGCGTTTCGAGATCCTCTCGCGTACCAGTCAGCACTTCGAGAACTTCACCCAGCGCGGTCACGACATCTTGCATCGAAGCCAATCGCTGCTCGGGCTTCTTGGCGACCATCCGTCGAAAGACCTGCGCCAACATTTGCGGCACGCTATCGCGCAGCTTCGTGAGGTCAGGAATCTCGCCCGAACTGTGTTGTCGGATCTTGTGCAGGATCGAGTCCGACTCGTAGAGCACCTTGCCCGTGAGCAGGTAATGCAAAGTACATCCGAGGCTGTAAATGTCGGAGCGAGCATCCGCGCGCTTCGAATCGCGAGCTTGCTCAGGAGCCATGTAATCGACTGTGCCGAAGACCGAGCCCGTACTCGTCAACTCCGTGACGCGGGTGGCTTCTTCAAGCTGCGACTCGATGCGTGCCAGTCCCAAATCCAAAAGCTTCACGGTCTCGGTCTGCCGAGCGAGCATCAGATTCGACGGCTTGATGTCGCGATGGATGACGCCGCATGAGTGTGCATAAGCCAATCCCGTCGCTGCTTGCCGGATGTAATTGACCGCCGTCATGACGGGCGGCAGTCCCTCGGCTTTGACCAGCTTTGACAGGTCGATGCCCTCAATCAATTCGAGTGCGAGGTAGGGTGCACCGCCGATCTCGTCGGCATCAAACGCAGCCACGATGTTTGGATGCTGGAGTCGAGCCGCTGCTTTGGACTCGCGCTGAAAGCGTCGCACAGCGGATTCGTTCTGCGAGGCGTCCAAACTCATCACCTTAAGCGCGAAGAGTTGCTGCGACTCTGTGTGCTTCGCCTTGAAGACCTTACCCATGCCGCCGTGACCGATTACGGACAGGATCTCATAAGGACCAAAGATGGCCCCCGGCTTCAGTTGGGCATAAGTCGAAGCCGCCGAACCTCCGGGCAGTGTCGACCCTGAGAGCGGTCCATTGCTTCCGCTGTGAGAACTGCCGGGCGAACTATTGCCTGCGCCTTGAGTGTGAGACGGAACAGAGCCGCTCGATCCATCCTGGGTTTTGTCGTCGATCATCGAAAGCGGTTTCCTAGGAGTCTGTCCGAGTAGTCGTAGCATGGACTTCCTGTCCGTGCATATTGGGCATGTTCGAACGAGCGTGAACTCGGCAACGCCCGGCACCGGATGGAATCCCATGCTACTTGGACACGCTCCTAGTTCGTCAATCACCCGCGAAATGTTGGTTACCCCTCGCGCAACGGAGATTGAGTCGGCGCTGTCGTCCTAAGCGTGATGGCTCACTCCTGACCGCGAGTCGTTCGTTGGAATTGGCCCACTGTTTGGAATCCTGATTGGGTTTGAATAGTGAGAAAACTGATCGGACACGAATTGCAGCTTTTCGTCAGTCAGCATCGAGAGAAGCTCGCGCAGTTGAGATTGAGCAGGCGCCGTCGAACGAAGCGTGAGCGAGGAATGCGCGCTGCATTCCCTTGCTCACGCTTCGGGCTACGTCACCTGCGTCTGAAGTGCTGCGGCAAGAAAAAAGAGAAATCGCTGTCCGGTTCGTAAGGCCGCTTTCGCTGAATGGTGTGTGACACAACGACGGTCAGTGGTTCTGACCGATCAAGAAACATACGGCCCAGAAACGAAAGCACGATCATGACTCTCCGTAACACACTTCGCCGCACGGTTCTCAAGGTTCTCGGTTTGGCTGCCCTCACTGCTGCGAGCAACGCATCGGTCATGGCTGGCGATGGGTTCCTCGACCAGCTCAAACGAATCGATCCCACTAATCGCCACAGTGATGTCCGCCAAGGACTGCGGGATTTCGATCGGGCTCGAATCAACGCGATGACTCGCAAGGAAGAGCCCTACGACGATGGCACCTATCGACTGGTGATTGAGAATCGCACGCCCAGCACGATCAGCGGAGTTGTTCGGATGGGCTACGAGTACCGCAACGCTCCGGGTACTTCGCGATTGGCGGTGGTCGAGGACCCGTGGTTCTTCAAGGAATTCCGCGTGGAGCCCGGCCAGTCCAGCGACCTCGGCGAGGCGAACAACAACAACTTCTACATCCATGCGACCAGTCAAAACGGTGGCGAATGGAAAGGCGACATGCCGTTTGACTACCGCAATCGAAGGCTCAATTTTCGAGCCTTCGTTGCAAGTCGAGATGCCGAACACCGCTTTATCCAGCCGCTGACTCAGTCGGCACCGGTCATTAACGCTCAACGAGACGTACCGCAGCGTCCACAAGTTCAAGAGCGCGTCCCGACGGGGCTGAGGGCCGATTTCTACAACCAAAACAACGGTCGGACTTACTGGTATGTGCAATCGGGAGGTCGCGACAGCTCGTTAAGAGTGGGACGCGATTCGACGGGCATCCACACCGCAGTCTTCGCAGGGTTCGCTCGACTCCATGACCGAGGTTACTGCCGCTACCGAGTCACCTGGGGCAACGAAACGACTCCGCAGTGGGTGATGCAGGCGATTCAAGCGGGCCGGTTTGAGATCTGGTTTCCGGAGACCGGAGTGGGAACGGTCTACTACAGCGCCAACGGCGGCCAAAGTTTTGTCACGCCAGCGGATGTCCCAATGTCGGGATTCGTGAATCGCCCCCAGTAAGCCAGCGCTCGTCGATCAATAACTTCCCGATTCGGCGAATGAAGTAGCCCGAAGCGTCAGCGAGGGAATCCGATTCAACGGTCCCAGCACCGACCGATGGACTCCCTCGCTGACGCTGCAGACTACGTCAACTCGGTTGATTGTTCTCTGACTCTGCTCAAACGAGACAATTACGCGGCAAGCAAAGTATGGCGCACCACGCTTGCCTCTTGGGCTGTTCGTGGTGACAAAGTGTGCCACAAGAGAAGCATGCAGCGTCGGGGCTTGGGAGTCGCTGCTGGTCGACCTCACATCTTCAATCACATGGGAATGATCTCGCTCATGCTCGACCAACAACTCGACGAGCTGCTTTCAATTTGGCAGCGTGCTTCGGATGCAGGTCAGGATTTATCTGCGGACGACATCTGCCGCAATCACCCGGAGTTGAAAGTCGAACTCAGCCGTCAGATCGACTTAATGCGCCGGGTGAAGAAGCTGGCGCAGCCAGAGGCGACTGAGGTTTTTTCGCAGCAACTCGAAGCCAACACTGAGAGCAACGCCAGCCAAGTGTTGACGGATCTTGCTCCTCAGCAGCCGCTGGAGATTGGCAATGTGCTGGGCAACTACACGATCGTGGCAAAGCTCGGGCAAGGTGGCATGGGACAGGTCTTCAAGGCCGAGCATCGACGCATGAAGCGCGTGGTGGCGCTCAAGGTGCTGCCGCCGAGTTTGTGTCGCGATGCCGCGACGATCGCGCGGTTTGAGCGCGAAGTGGAAGCGGCGGCCAAGCTCTCGCACCCGAACATTGTCACTGCATTTGATGCCGACGAAGCCAATGGTCGGCATTACTTGGTGATGGAGTATGTCGACGGAGCGGACTTGTCGTCGGTCGTCCGTGAGCAGGGTGCATTCTCTATTCCACTGGCGATGGAGTGCATCCTGCAAGCCGCGCGAGGTCTGGAATACGCGCATCGGCGCGGTGTCATTCATCGCGACATCAAGCCTTCGAACTTGTTGCTCTGCCGCGAGACGCACGAGTCCTCCGCCTCTGCGACCGACATCGGCTCGCGCGTCACGGTGAAGATTCTCGACATGGGTTTGGCTCGCATTGATGCCGACGATGAGACCCCCAAATCCGATCTCACGGCAACGGGTGCGGTGATGGGCACGGTCGACTTCATGTCGCCCGAGCAGGCGTTGGATACGCGACAGGCGGATGCTCAGAGCGACGTCTACAGCTTGGGTTGCACCTTGTGGTTTTTGCTGGTGGGTAAGCCTGTCTTTGAAGGGGACACGATCATGAAGCGGTTGCTGGCACATCGAGAAACTCCGGTGCCCTCTCTGTCGGGCAACTTACGAGTCGATCGAGCGGCCAAAGGCACGCGAGACTCGGGCGCTTTGGATGCGAAGCGGTTGGAGCGGATTGCGAAGTTGGATGCCGTGTTTCGCAAGATGGTCGCCAAGCGCCGCGAGGACCGGTTTGCTTCGATGACTGAAGTCATTCAGAGCCTGCAAGTCGTGCAACGCTTCGGGCAGACGATTGATGGCAACGAGGTGTCGTCGTTGAGCAATTTGGATGGTGCTGCTCAGGCCGACGCGGACTCGTTCGCTTCCGACTCGGCATTGGTTGCAGAGGGAGCGTTGTCCTCAGCCACCGTGGTGATGCAACCCAGTTCGGTCTCAGCCGGCAACGAGCCCGCTGCGGCGCCGCTCGCTCCTGCATCCAGCCAGCGCGGCCGAGCGGACTCGGGCTCTGATCAGCCTCCGCCGCCGACAGGTAAGAAGTCATGGCTGCTGTGGGCGGGCATGGCGATCGTGCTGTTGTTGGGAGTGATCGTCTTCAAGATCACGAAGCCGGATGGGACGGTGACGAAGCTCACCGTGCCGGAGGGGACCGAGGTTGATCTCAGCAGCATTCCGAAGGGGAGCAAGGTCGAGATCACGGAGTCTGGCATGAAGCCTGACGTTCCCGGCAAGGCATCAAACGGCTGGCACGGTTGGCCTGCTGAGGCACCGCCTGCGGCCATTGCTCCGTTCGATGCGGAGAAGGCCAAACAGCATCAGGAAGCGTGGGCCAAGTACCTCGGCGTGCCGGTCGAGTACACCAACTCCATCGGCATGAAGTTCCGCCTCATCCCGCCGGGTGAGTTCTTGATGGGAAGTACGGAGAAGGAGATCGAAGAAGCACTTCGAGGGTTTGGCGACAATAAGTTGGCGCAGGAATCTATCTGGCGCAGGAATCTATCAGGCGCGAAGGGCCTCAGCACAAGTCAATCCTGACGCAACCATTTTTCTTCGCGGTCCACGAACTCACGCAGTCCGAATACGAGCGAGTAATCGGACACAACCCATCAAATTTCACTTCAACTGGGTCGCAAAAGGACAAAGTCGTCGGACTCGACACGGGGGAGCATCCCGTGGAATCAGTCAGTTGGCATAACGCTGTCGATTTCTGCATCAAACTCAGCGAAAGAGAGAAACTCACTCCAGGGTATTTCCGCGAAGGCGACGTTCTCACTGTGACGAAGGGTGAGGGATATCAGTTACCGACAGAGGCTCGCTGGGAATTCGCATGTAGAGCAGGCACGACGAGCGCCTATTGGTTTGACGGTGGCGAGGATGGTGTGGCAAGAGTTGGCTGGGTATTCGCCAATGCTGAGTCCCGAACCCACTCAGTGGAGCAATTGAATGCAAACCCATTTGGACTTTTCGACATTACCGGAAATGTTTGGGAATGGTGTGAGGACTTGATGAACTCCCCCGACTACTCGGAGTTGAAAAGCCAACCATCAATTGATCCCCGCCATGCGGTCGGCAGAGGGGCACATCGCATCGCTCGTGGGTGCGATTACAGTTGGGGGGGAAATGATCGGACCCTTATTCACAGTCGGTCGGCCTTTCGAGGCCGTTGGGAACCGAACGAACATCACGCCAGTATCGGTTTTCGCGTCGTATTACCTGTCGACGCCGTGCGTCAAGCGTTGAAGGTGACGGGGCAGCCAAAGCCTGCGACTCTGGCGAATGCAGCCGATGCGTTCGACCCCGCTGCCGAGCGGAAGGCGGCGGAAGCGATCGTCAAGGTCGGCAATTGTTGGCTGTATGACGAGAAGGATCAGTTTCTCTCGCAGCACAATGGTGGCATCCCGGTCTTGCCGCAGGGGGCGTTCTATGTGCGTGAGGTTTCGTTGTCGGGAATGGATAACGCGAGCTTGAAGGTGCTCGCGGGATGTCGGCGATTGCACAGCGTCAAGCTGGTGGGAGACAACGCCAAGGTTTCAGCGGCGGGCTTGCAGGCGTTGTCGGGGAGTCAGTCGCTCCAGAAACTCGAACTCAATAACACGTCGGTTAGCGCGGGGCTGGCCGAGCTGCTGAAGAGTTGGCCGCAATTGGAAGAGCTGACGCTGCGAGGCACTCCGGTCTCGGGCGATGTGCTGGCTGCCTTCCCGGCTGGTCCGAAGTTGAAGGTGCTCGATGTCGGGCGCGTGGCGGCGGTGACGGAGGCCGTTGTGAAGTCGTTGGCTGAGCGTTGTCCCAACTTGGAACGCCTGACGCTCGGTGACGGCAGCGACTTGCCCGAGTTCACGCCGCAGCCATTGGCGGGACTGCCGCGACTGAAGCATGTCTCGCTGACCTCCGACAAGTTCGACGATGCGGGACTGGCGGTGCTCGCCGCGCTCCCATCGCTGCGTGAGGTCACGCTGCAAGGCGCGGGCATCAGCCGATCGCTGCCGAAGCTGTTGGCGACTGATGCGAAGTGGCGAGCGCTGACTCTCGATAACTCATCGAACAAGTCGCCACTCACTGATGCTGACTGGGCAACGCTCGCTCGGACTCGGGGCTTGCGAGAGCTGCATGTGCGCGGCCCCGCTCCGGTGACGGATGCGGTCTTGCTGCAACTGGCTGAGATGCCCGATCTGCAACGACTCAAGCTCAGCAATCTGGCGGTCGCGGCGACGGGGGCCGTGCCGTACTCAGAGAGCGGCATTGCGAAGTTCCGCGAGCGGCGGGCTGATGTGCATCTCATCGAGGGGAATAACGATTACCCGCCGTCGTCGAGCGTTCCGTTTGCCGTCTTGCAGCAGTTGGATCAGACCGATCCGTTGCCCGGGTGGGAGCTCCCTGCCGGAGCGCCTCAGCCGGTCGTCGTGCCGTGCTCGGCAGAGGACGCGGTCGCGCGGCAAAAGGCGTGGGCCGAGTTCCTGAAGCGACCGGTCATTGAGGAATTGCACCTCGCTCGGGTGGCACGCTCAGAGCAACGCGATGGGCGTGGAGAGTCAAAGCCGGGCGAGAAGCCGAAAGATGCAGACCACGCCCTTCCCGATGGTCAGGGACGTGCCACCCAGACGCTGAAGTTCGCACTCATCCCGCCGGGTGAGGTTCGCAAGTACTTCCCGCGTGAGTTCCAAGGCGAATACGAGCCTGGGACTCCGGTGCGGCGGCTGCGAGTCAACCAGCCGTTTGCGATCAGCACGACCGAAGTCACCTGGGACCAGTTCCGGCAGTTCGTCGAGGCGACCGGCTACCAGACCGAAGCCGAACTCAACGGAGTCGGCGGACGCGATCGCGACCTCAAGCGGGATCCTCAAGGCAAGATCACCTGGCGCAATCCCGGCTGGAAGGTCGATCCCAATGAGCCTGTAACGCAAGTGACATCCCGCGATGCCGCAGCGTTCTGTGATTGGCTGAGTGAAAGTAGCCCTCACGCTCCGCGTGAGGAGCCTTCCAAGTCAGACGCCCAAAGTGCCAACGACTCGCCACGCAAACAGAACGTCGATCCCAAAGGCTCCTCTCGCGGAGCGAGAGGGCTACTTTACCGCCTGCCGACCGAGGTCGAATGGCATCACGCGTGTCGCGCGGGGAGTCCTCATCGCTACGTCGTCAGTCCCGATGCGAAGGACTTGGCCGAGTACGCGTGGTCGCGTGAGTCGCTCGATCCCGATCCGTTAGCCAATCCGCTGCATCGAGTCGGGACGAAGAAGCCCAATCCGTTCGGCCTGCACGACATGCTGGGCAACGTGTGGGAACACGTTTCGGAGAGTTATCAGTTGGCACAGACTCCGTACTTGCGCGGTCACGATCCGATCGGTGCGCCTGTGGGAGGCGTCAGCGGCGGGTCTTGGTACGAGCCATATACGTCGTTCGCTCCGACCGAGCCGTTGTCTGGCTATAGCGTCGCCTTACCCAACATCGGCTTCCGAGTCGTGAAGCAACTGGATGACGCGCCGCAGCGCGGTTGGTTGGAGCGTCCGTTGGTGCTGAATCCGGGTCAGTCGCTGAGTCGTCTGGCGTTGGTTCCGCGTCCCGAGTCAATCCCCGGCCTCCGCAGTTGGTCCGTCGAACTCGCGGGGACACACCGTGGAATATCGGGCTTCACGGCGGTCGCCAGCAGTCCGAAAGGCGACTTGATCGCAACCAGCAACGAGTACGGAAAGATCAGCCTGTGGGATCGCGAGGGCAAGTACCGAGGTGCCTTGTTGGGTCACGATGGCTGGGTCAGGTCGCTGCACTTCTCGCCCGACGGTCGCTGGCTGGCGTCATGCGATACTGTGTCTGGTTACCGTGGCTCGCTAGGCAATTCGATTCGCATCTGGGATGTCGAATCGCGGTCACTGCGTGCGCTCGTGCCCTGCGGTTACGGCGGTCAAAACGAGACTTATCAAGTGGAGTTCTCGCCGGATTCGCAGCGACTGGCGTTCGCTCAGTACAACGGTGCGACTTTTGTCATCCTCGATCTCAAGATAGGGCGAGTTCAGGAGTCGAGCCAGCGGGGAATGCTGCACAACTCGGGCTTCACTTGGTCACCGGATGGAACGAAGTTGGCCTCGGTGTCAGATCGGCTCCGCATCTGGAACAGCCGGACGCTGAAGCTGCTGCAAGAAGGGGACCTCACGCCCCATCGACCGTGGGGCCACAAAGTGGGTTGGTCGCCGGACGGCAAATGGCTGGCGACAACTCATGAAGGTGGGAAGCTGGCCATTCGCGACGCGACGACCCTGAAAGTCGAACGGACGTTTGGCTCCAATGTGGCGGACTTCCAATGGCTACCCGACAGCCAGCGAGTCGCGCTCGCTCAGGAAGGACCGAGCATTGAAATCTTCAACGGCATGACCGGCGAAGTCGCGACCAAGATTCCGGAACTTGGCTACCTCGCGCTGCTCGACAACGGCCGCGAACTTGCCATTCCTGCTCACACGGGGCTGCACATCTACGACACCACCACCGGCAAGCTGCTCCGCGAAAGCCCACGAGTGGGAGCGGTGTGGGGAAACAACGTTCCGCACATAGTCTCACACAAAGGGACCGAGCTGATGTCGTTCTTCAGTTTCCGCACCATGCGATTTACCGACACGGCGACAGGTCGCGAGACCCGCACAATTACGGCGGCAGTTCAGATTGTAAGTCCCGTGGTGTCACCGGATGGTTCATTGCTGGCGGGCATGGGTGAAAAGCCATCGGACGGCACGATCGTCAATACCAACACCGGAGCGTGGATCGCCGACCTGCCGCATCCGGACTCCGAATTGCGGTGTTGGACGTGGTCTCCCGATGGCAAACGATTGGCGACAGGCGGAACCGACAAGAAGGTCCGCCTCTGGAACATCGCCGAGACGAAGGTCGAACACGAACTCGTCGGACACACGGGAACGGTCACGCATTTGGCGTGGTCTCCCGATGGCGCTCGCCTCGCTTCCGCCGCCGAGGATCAAACTGTCCGCCTGTGGGACGCTCGCACTGGCAAGCTGATCGCCAGCTACGACAAGTTTCCCGAAGCGACTCACTTTCAAGAGACCCATCTCCGCAACTTCAAGTTGCTCGAATGGTCCCGCGACGGCCGCCAGCTCTGGATCGGCCTGCATGTTCACATCGTCTCTCTCGATGTCGAAACGGGTACGTTGGGCGGTATGGAGTCAGTCTCGGACGGAGGCTGGGTCAGACGCCTCAACCATTCGCCCGACGGCCAACGTCTGCTCGTGCGAGCCGCTGAAGAATGGACCTTCGTCCGAGACCATCAGGCACCGACCCCGCGACTCCTCGGCCAACACTTGGGCTGGACCGCCGAGTGGCATTCCGACAGCCGCCGCTTCATCGGTTGGGATCATGCCTATGGCTCGGTCGGCTTCGACGTGGAGACGAACCGTCGTTTGGGGACGCACTTCCCGTGGCTGATCGACAAGCACTGGCTGACGATCGGCCCCACCGGCCACTACGTCGGCAGCCCCGGCATCGAAGACCACATCGTCTTCGTCGCCATGCACGAAGACGGCTCCCAACTCACCTACACCCCCGCCGAATTCGCCACCAAGTTCAACTGGAAAAATAACCCCGACAAAGCCGAGCTACTCGGGAAGTGACAAGTCGGCGGGCCGTGGCAACAACCAGATTCCATCAGGAGATCAAAGTTGGCTGAACCATCTGGGTCCGATTTGCAGTTGATCTACGTTCGACAGATCAAAATCGGAGTTGTCGCCGCCGCAGTCCTGCATGCGGCCGTGCGGTTCGCTCACGAGACGAATTCATCCAACGTGCTGGGGATGACGCTGATTTCACCCGTCTATGTGGTGCTGAGCATCGTTGTTGGCTCGTTGATTCTGATACCGGCGTTTGCGGTGCAAGCTAGCCTGTTCCATCTGCTGACCAAGCTCCGAACACCACCGACATTCGTGATCGTCCTGTGCGGCATGCTGCAGGCCGGGTTCGTGGAACTGTGGCGATTGACGATTGGTCTTGAAGGTTCCTTGCCAGGCGAATTCCGGCTCGCCCCAGTGATGCACGTGGCAGGCTTCGCAGCCGGTGCCCTCACCGCACGGGCGACTTTCAAGAGTTTGAACACTCCGAATCTGCCTCTGAGTGACCATCCCGATCATCCTCCGAAGTCAGCGTCTCCGAACGCCGGTTCGTAGAGCAGGTGGCTACTCTGCTCGTCACGGTCTGCAATTCCGCTCGTATTTCGCGTTCGATCACAGGCGAGCTTCCGGAGCGACGAGATGCTCATCCGACTGCTCACGTCCAGTGGAGTTCGCTGCGTTCTTTTCGCCGGAACCGTACATAAAGGGCCCGAGGACAACAGCGGCACAAGCCGACAACGCGATGAATTGAGGGGTCACCACCAATAGCCCATGCTTGCAAATCGCTAACAGCAAACTCAACAGCACGTAGCCTGCCGTGAATCCCGCGAGTACCAGACCCATTTTGCCAAGAAACCCAAAGAGATTGCCGCGCGGTGCTGGCGTCAGGCTCCAACTCACAATGAAGAGCCCAAATCCATAGGCCGTCCACTCGCCAAGAGCATCCCAATCAGGCGAGGAGTCTCCGAGTAAACTGCTCAATTCGTAGGCCCAATAGGCACTCAATCCTTGAAGTGGAACACTGAGACAGACTAGCTGCCCGATGTGGCGGAACAGCTCTGCTGGCGAGATGGTAATTGCTGGGGTTGATTCGGTAGCGGTTGCAGTTTCGTCTGAGGCTGTGGCATTCATGCGAGGCGGCTTTCGTGTGAGATGAAGCGGGCTCCAGTCGTTGAACCAAGACTGTTTCCCATCACAGCGAGAACTCCGATTGCAACCGGACAGCGTTGATGCCCAAGTTCTTGGGAATCATGAAAAGCTCAGCGAACAGATTTCTTCATCGAAGTCTGACAGTTCTGCGTTAGCCCGAAGTGGCAATGTGGAAGTGCGTCTGATGTGGTTGGGACTGGCCTGATTCGGAATAGCAAGAAGCGAAACAGGTTCATCAGGCAAGAGGCAGCGGCTGAATCGGACTCCCTCGCTAACACTTCGGGCGACTTTGAATTGGTCACTTTCAAATGGAAAAACGCCCGGCAGATCGTGCCGGGCGTTTTCACTTTGTGGTTCAAGTTGATCGAGTGCGTAGTGGCTAGCTCGGCAAGTCGGTTGGGGGTGTGTTCAACGTGACTGTGCTGCCGTCTTTGTCCTTCGCCGTCGCAGAGGTCTTGAAGTTGGCACCATTCAAACCGGGATCAGGGAACTGGGTGTCGTCGATCGTCGATGATTTGTTGGCTGCCATCAGGAACAAGTCTTGTCCGTTGCGAACTTGGTTGCCGAACTGAGGATGATTCACTGTCGGGCAGGCACACCAGTAGACCTGAGTCGCCGGATTGAACCAGTAGACCCAGTTCGGATTGTTGTTGTATGAGATCAGGTATTGATGGCCACCGGCTGGCAGCCGACAGATGCGATAGCTGTAAGGCTTCGAGGGATGTGCCATCCAGTTACCGTAAGTGCCACCTCGGGGTGTATTGACACCGCCGAAATTCGGACGTGCCACGCAGCTCAACCGACCACTCCAGCGTCGCTCGCTATGGCCCACCATTCTCCACGAGCCATTCAACTCTGGCGGATTGAGGTAGTTGCTCGACTGAAAGCGAAAGCTGCCATTGCAACTACCGAGTGCCCAGCGTCCCGTCAGCGTGACGGTGAACTTGCCACGATGCTCACTAAAGCGGTAGTCGATGTCGTACAGATCGCCGCGAGCACCGGGAATGTCGTAGTACCCTCGACTTCCTTGCAGAACGAGCGTCGCAGGTACGCGCTGACCGTCGAGGGCTTCATAGGATGTGTCCCAAGTCGTGTATTTGAATTGGTCCATGGTGTCGATCTGGGCATTCGCCACAGTCACCAGTCCGAGAAACGCCACGCAAGCCAACGCGAGGTTCTTCAGAGTCTTCATGATTCAGTCGCTTTCCTTGAGAGTGTTTGTTGTGGCGGGCAACCGACCGTTGTGTCGGTCGTCCGATTGCTGTCACACCCCCAAGAGCGAAGCTAGGTTCCCGAACCGGACAGCAATTTTGCGAGAAAGAAAATCACGAGGAGAACGCGATGGCCGAGTTCGAAACGTTATGGCTGCAGGCCCAACTTGACCGCGCAAATGACGGCGACCACGACGCCTGGAATCCCATCATCGAGCAGTGCATGACTAGGCTCGAAACAATCGCTCGCCGCATGCTGAAGAACTTTCCTCGGGTGCGACGCTGGGAAGACACCAACGACGTCGTGCAGCGAGCGGTCATGCGGCTGATGCGGTCGCTGAAGGATGTCCCGATCCGGTCGACTCGTGATTTCTACGGTCTGGCCGCGACTCAGATTCGCCGCGAGTTGCTGGACCTCACGCGGCACTACACCGGAGCCGAAGGGCTCGGCGCGAACTACAATAGTGGCTTTCATGGCAAAGCCGGCGAGGATTCAACTCCCGGCATGCAACCCAGTGACGAGCAGTCCTGCATTACCGAACTATTCAGTTGGCAGCACCTGCATGAGGCGGTTGAGAAGCTCGATGCCGAGGCTCGCGAAGTGTTTTCATTGGTCTTCTATCACGGTTGGACTCAGCCGCAGATTGCTGAGTTGTTTCAAGTCGACGAGCGCACGATTCGCCGTCGTTGGCGATCCGTCTGTCAGCAACTCGGGGAATCTCTCGGCGACGACTGGGCCGGAGTGACCGGCGAGTGAGCTGATGCTGCCCGGCGCGTCAGCAAGGGTGGTATTGAGCGAGAAGGAGTCGGTCACACACTCTCTCTCAATCACGCGTCGGGCCGTGTTTTGAATCCCTCGCAGACGTATCGGGCTACTTCGCTGAAACGGGCTTCCTGGCTCGCGCTGGGGGCTATTTCAAGAAATCTTTGTCCGGGTTCTTCGACCGCTTTCGCTGTTCTGGGTGTTGGCAGCAAACACCCACAAATAACTCAGCGAAAAGGTTGAAAACATGTCCCGAATGAACTGGCTCAATGGTTTGAAGAATCGGATCTGCGGTGTGCGTCGGATGGCTCGCCGCCGAGTGGTCTCAGCAATTCAGATGCAGGGCTGCGGCAGTGAAACGCTCGAAGTTCGCAGCTTGATGGCGGCTGACTTCACTGCCTCGCTCTTACAGACCGTGCAATCCGAAGTTGACTCCGAGATCGACGCTCAACAGGCGGCGTTCGACGCGATGGTTCGCGAAGTTAGCAGCAAGGTGAATCAGTTTGCTGACAAACTCGACAAGATCACTGAAGCCGTGAAAGACATCCCCGTCACGGGCGACGAAATCGCGGCGAAGCTCAACACGATCGTCAACAATGCGTTGAAGCTGGATGTCCCTCAGAACGAAGTTCGCGGCTACTTGGAGGCTCGCGGCTTCAAGGTCGACTCAATCGCTTCCACTCAGGACCTGCTCAACGGCACGGCGAAAGATCTGATCGTGCTGACCTATGTCGGCATGACAACCACTGATTCACCCTTCGTCGTCAGTGCGGAAGGTCAGTTCGGCAAGTCCAACGGCATCCACTTTGGCCTGACAGGACAGATCTCGGCGACACCGAAGATTGGCTTCAATTTGACCTTTGGGCTCGACGGAAACGGCGACTTCTTCGTGCAAGAAGGCTCGGTCGTTGGTGCCCGAGTGACGGTCGACGGCTCGCTCGACGGACGCGCGGTGATCCCGAATCTGACTGACGTCACGGTGCATGCTTCGGCTCCGGCGGGAAAGCACCTTGTTGATGCGTCGGTCGATGTGATCTTCAGTGACTTCGACGCGATCGAGGACGAGCGGCTCTATCTGACCGGCGAAAAGTCGGTGTCGGTTTCTGACCTGCTCGGGCATGACGACGCCATCACGTTGTCAGGAACAGCGGACCTGAATGCGGAGCTGTCGGTCGCTAGCCCGTTGGGGGCTCTACCGGACTTCATGCGAGATGCACTCAGCGGTTTGCTGCCCGAGTCGCTCACTTGGTCAGCCGATGTGGACTACGACTTTGTGACCGGAGAAGCGAGCTACGACATTGACACCTCTTCGATCGAGCAGCTTGTCGAAGTACTCAGTTCGGACAGCATCGAAAACGCCGTGTTCAATGTGCTGGTCGACCAAATCTCTGAACACAATCCGATTCCTGAGTCGGTGCAAACGCTGCTTAGCAAGAAGCTCCCGGTCATCGGTCGCAACTTGATGGACCTGCTGGATGTTCCGCAGGCAGCTCAGTTCCTGATTACTCCCGAAGCCTTCCGCAACAAGCCGGTTGATGAAGTTCAAACCGAGCAGGAGCACGACAAGCTCGACTTCAACTTCGATCTGTTCTCTCCCTCGAACATTCAAAAACTGCTCAGCGGCGAGACCTTTGACATCGTCAGCGTCGATATCGAACAACGCTTCGAGAAGGCCCTGACTCCGATCACGGTTCTGCCCGAGACGACGCTCTTTAGCTACTGCGGCATCGTCAACGTGACGGCTCAAATCAATCTGTTGCTCGATATGCACTTCGGCTTCGACATGACTTTGGGCTTCGACAGCAAAGGCTTCTACGCCCTCGGAGCGACTCGCGGTGAAGACGGCCAACTGCTGGATGACGGCGAAGGCAACCGTCCCAACATTGAGTTCGGTGGCGGTATCACGGGCCAGATCATCGCGGAAGGCGACCTTTGCGTAGTGATCGACTTTGTCCGTATCACCGCAGAAGTTGGCATCGAAGCCTTCGGTGGTTTCACGTTCGTCAGCCCAAACGCGGACAGTGCGAAACTGCGAGCCGATCAACTCTTCAACGCAGACAACATCGAAGTTTCAGCCGGGATCGACCTGAACCTCGGCTTGAAGGGCGAGCTGGGCTTGCTCGACTTGGGTCTTAAAGCCGAAGTCGCCGAGCAGCAGACGATCGAGCTCTATCGTCACTCCGGCGGCACGTTGTCCGACCTGCAAGCCAAGCTCGCCAACTTCAAAGACCAACTGCAAGAAGAGGCCGACGGACTGGCTTTCAACATGGTCGAGCACGCGGTTGAGCAAGCGATTAACGATGTCAACAAGTGGGTCGAAGACAGCAATCGCAAAGTCAAAGATTGGTTGGCAACGGAAGCTGCTGAGATCAACGGGTTCATCAAGAGCCGCACCGATGCCGTCGAACAATGGACTCGTCAGCAACTGACGAACTTGGAGACATGGGCGAGCAAGCGAATTGACGACATCAACAAAGCGACGAACGCCCAAATTGATGGCTTGAACAAACTGCTCGACTCGCAAATCGGCAACATCAACAAGCTGTTCGACAACACCATCGGTCGGTTGAACTCGAAGATGTCCGGCCCGGTTCGTGACCTCATCAATCGAGCCACGAGCGAAGTTCGTTCGGCGGTTGACACCGTTCGCAAGACCGTGACGTCGGTCATCAAAGGGGCTCAACGACAGATTGGTGACTGGGCCAAGAACGCCAACGGCCAAGTGCTGTCGATCGTCAAGAAGGCACAAGGTCAGATCTTCGCTCAAGTGGAAGCCGCATCTGACAAGATTACCGAGACCGCGTTGGCTGAAGTGAATCGTCTGATCGACGCTCAAACGGCTCTCATGACCAAAGCCGTCGAACAACAGTCAGCAGCGATGCTCAAGGTGATCGGGACGTCCGATGAATTGCAGCAGAAGATTCAAGAAGCGTCACTCGATTCGGCTCGAACTTCAGCTGATGTGACGAAGGAAGTCTTGAACGAACTGCGTGATGCACTGAGTTCGGCGAAAGCTCAAGCTCAAGACGTCATCGACCGCCAAGTTGATGCGGTGAAGAAGGCCACTGAAGACGGCTTGCAGAAGGTCGAAGACCAGGTGAATCGCCAATTGGATTCTGCGAAGGACGCGGCCAGTAAGGCGCTCGATCAAGTTCGTTCTTCCGCGAATCAAGTCGTGGATCAAGTGAGTCGGCAAGCGACGGAACTGGTCAACAACATCAAAGACCAAGTGACCCGTGCAGCCTCGGAGTTCAAGAACAAGGCAGAGGGAGTTGCCAAGAACGCCTTAGACCAAGTGGCCCGCATCGAGCGTGAAATTCGCGAAGCCGCTGAGCGTGCTGCGAAGGCCGCTCGTGAAGCTGCCGAGAAAGCTGCAAAGGCTGCTCGCGAAGCTGCGGAACGAGCCGCGAAAGCTGCACGTGAGGCGGCTGCCAAAGCCGCCGCACTGAAGGCTCAGCAAGCTCGCGAAGCCGCTGCCAAAGCCGCTGCCGCCGCGAAGTCGGTCGCCAAGAAACTTCGCTGGTAGTCCGAGAGATCGCAGACTCTTGAAGCCTGATTCGGAAGCCGAGGAACCCGAGCCTTCGCGACCGTCTCAGGCTTCTTTGTTGTTATGCGTCTCCCGGCACAAGTGAGGTGATGACGTAGCCCGAAGCACCAGCGAGGGAGTGCGGCTGATGACGTCGGGACTGCTGAAGCGAACTTCCTCGCTGACGCTTCGGGCTAAGTCGTTAGACCGGTTGAAATCGAGCCCCACGATGCCGGTCGGAATCGCCTTTTTTCCTTTTTCTCAAAATCGTTGTCCGGTCGGTCGGACGTCTTTCGCTGTTCTGGGTGTAGCCAGCCAATCACGACGCTGACTCAAACAAAACACCTTAATGAAAGACGAAATCATGTTGACCACCATCACTCTCCGAAACGTCCGCCTCGCTTCTGCTGCTCTGGTTCTGAGCGTCGCCGCTACTCACTGCGAAGCCAAAGACTGGCTCAAGGCTGCCACCGGCATCAGCACCCCGAAGGTTCCGTCAGTGAACCTTCCCAAGCACCCGGTTCATCTGCCTCAGCCTCACATCAATCTTCCGAAGATTCCTCAACATGTCCCGAGCGTGCCCAACTTGCCTCGGTTTGATGTTCCCAAGACGCCGAAATTCGAGACGCCTCGAATCAATGTTCCGACGACGCACTTCCCACAACCTCCGGTGAACCTGCCGAAGATCCCCGCTCAACAAGCCAACAACGTCTGGAACGAGATTCAAAAGCAGGCTCAGAAAGTCGCGAACACACCGCGTCATACGATGGATGCCAGCCGCATCATCCCGGTGCAGCACCTGCCACAAGCAGCCGCTCAGTTAATCCCGCAACGCGAACTTCCGAGGGTTCCGGCTCTGCCTTCGATTCCGAAGTCAGTCTCGAATCTGCCTAAGGTCAAGCTGCCGAATCTCCCGAAGCTTCCAAACGTCGCGATCACAGCTCCGAGTTTGCCGCAGCTTCCAAACGTC
>Ga0172376_10001421_pt1 | contig 30651 bp, 30 predicted proteins | sample Lak35m_FD_121114 | JGI IMG/M metagenome (GOLD analysis project Ga0172376, IMG submission 121114) | Freshwater microbial communities from Kabuno Bay, South-Kivu, Congo - kab_092012_35m | ecosystem: Environmental > Aquatic > Freshwater > Lake | place: Democratic Republic of the Congo: South-Kivu...
AGCGGTGTCGAGTGGCTGGAGGAGATTCCTGCGGGGTGGGAGGTGTGGAAAATTGGTCATATTTTCAAAACTGCAACAGGCTCTACACCTTCACGGGGACAAGGTAATTATTACAATGGTAATATACCTTGGGTGAAGACAGGTGAACTCAAGGACGGGGAGATTTTCAACACATCAGAGAATGTAACTGAAATCGCCTTAAAAGAAACTGCACTGACATTGTTACCCGCTGGTACGTTATTGATTGCCATGTATGGACAAGGACAGACAAGAGGGCGTACAGGTTTATTACGTACACAAGCAACTACTAATCAGGCTTGTTTTGCAATTTTACCCAACGAAACTAGAGTATTGCCTAAGTACATTCAATATTGGTTTATCTCAGCTTACTTGCATCTTCGGTTTATCAGTGATGCCCGTAGTAGTACACAGCCCAACCTAAATGGGAAAATGCTTAATGACGAGAGAATAGCAATTCCCGTTATTTCCGAACAAAGAGAAATACTTAATTTTCTTGCCCGTGAATTGAAATCTCTAGAAGAATTGATCCAATTCCAAGTAAATAGCATCGACCTCATCCGCGAATACCGTACCCGCCTCATCGCCGATGTGGTCACAGGCAAAGTGGATGTGCGCGGGGTGGCGTTCGAGATGCCGGAAGCATTTGAAGAAGATGATTTGCTCGATGTCGATGAGGATGAGCTACTGGAAGAAGATGAGCTAGACCTGGAGGAATTCAGCGATGAGTAACCCGACTCAACAAGCCCTGACGCTCGAGGACCTGCGAGCGCATCGTGAAGCCATCCTCACCATCGCCCGCCGCAACAAAGCCTATAACGTGCGCGTGTTCGGCAGTGTGGCGCGGGGGGAGGTGGCTCCCGAAAGTGATGTCGATTTTCTGGTCACGTTCGAGCCGGAGGCAAGTCTCTACGATCTGTCGGGCATTGTGCTGGATCTGCGGGAACTGCTGGGCTGTAACGTGGATGTGGTCAGCGATCATCCCGGACTGCGCGAACGGTTTCGCCGTCGCATTATGCGGGATGCAGTCGTGCTATGAAGCCGATACGCGATTTTCTGCTGGATATCCTGATTTACATCGGTCATCTGGAAGACTTCACAGCCGATGGCAATGACGTGATTGTTCATGATGTTCAGGCACGCTTTGCCGTACAGCGTGCCTATGAGGTTATCGGCGAAATTGTCAAACGCCTGCCCGATGACCTGCTCAACCAGCAACCCCACATCCGATGGCGACAGATCAAGGGCTTCCGCGATGTGCTGGTCCATCAGTATGACGCGGTAGATGTGGCGTTCGTCGTACTGGCATTAGCTGATTTGCCCAATCTGCGAGCCGCGGTTGAGGCACTGTTAACGGTTGTTACGGAAGACGATGAAGGAGACGATGATGGCGAAGAGTGATACCAGCGAAGCGAGCTTAGAGATAACCATAGTCAATGCCCTGCTGGAGCGTGGCTGGATACAGAGCCAACCCAACGACTATCACCGCGAATACGCCGTTGACCTGGTACAGCTCAGGGCATTTCTGGAAGCCACCCAACCGACAGTTCTGGAACACCTCTCCCTTGACCCAGATGACCCAGCAGGACGGCAGTTTCTGGCGCGTTTGCAGGGTGAAATCACCAAGCGTGGGGTCATTGATGTTCTTCGCCATGGGGTAAGTCATGGTCGAGTCCATGATCTACGCCTTTTCTATGGCACGCCTTCGGAGGGCAATACCACCGCTCAGGCTCATTACGTAGCGAATCGGTTTAGCGTCACACGCCAACTACGCTATAGCCGTGATGAAACTCGGTTAGCGCTCGATCTGTGCCTGTTCATCAACGGGCTACCGGTGGCAACGTTTGAACTCAAGAACAGTCTCACCAAACAAACGGTCGAGGACGCAGTTCAGCAGTACAAGCGGGATCGCAGTTCGCGTGAATTGCTCTTTCAGTTCGGGCGTTGCATCGTACATTTCGCGGTGGATGATGCCGAAGTCCGCATGTGCACCGAACTCAATGACGCGAAATCATGGTTCCTGCCCTTCAACAAGGGTTGGAACGATGGGGCAGGCAATCCCCCCAATTCCGATGGCATCAAAACCGACTACCTCTGGAAGCAAGTTCTCACGCCGGACAGCCTGACCAACATCCTTGAATACTTTGCACAGGTTATTGAGAAGAAGGATGATAAAACAGGGAAACGGCGCAAACAACAAATATTCCCGCGCTATCATCAACTGGATGTGGTGCGCACGCTGTTGGCAGATGTGCGGCAACGCGGTAGTGGTAAGCGTTATCTCATTCAACACAGTGCTGGTAGTGGCAAGAGTAACTCTATTGCGTGGTTGGCACATCAACTTGTCGGCGTAGAACGAAACAACACTCCCGTATTTGACTCAATCATCGTCATTACCGACCGTGTGATTCTGGATCAACAGATTTCCGACACGATCCGACAGTTCGCACAGGTCAGTGCGTTGTTTGGTCGTTCGGACAGTTCCAGCGACCTTCGGCAATATCTCGAAAGTGGCAAGAAGATCATCTCCACCACCATTCAAAAATTCCCCTTCATCGTTGATGAAATTGGTAGCGTGCAACGGAAGCGCAATTTCGCCATCATTATTGACGAAGCACACAGTAGCCAAGGTGGGCGCACCTCAGCCGCGATGAACATGGCACTCTCCGAGTCGGACGAAGCTGAGGAGGAAACAACCGAGGATATCGTCAACCGCATCATGGAAGCACGCAAAATGCTGGATAATGCCAGCTACTTTGCCTTCACCGCCACACCCAAGAACAAGACGCTAGAAATCTTCGGTGAACCCTACCCTGAAGGGGAGGTCGTGAAGCACCGTCCCTTCCACAGCTATACGATGAAGCAGGCTATCCAGGAACGCTTCATCCTCGATGTGTTGCAGCACTACACACCGATTGAAAGTTACTATCGCCTCACTAAGACGATTGAGAGCGATCCTGTGTTTGATGCGAAAAAAGCCCGGCGGAAGCTCCGTCGTTACGTCGAAGGACATGACCACGCGATACGCATCAAGGCAGAAATCATGATTGACCACTTTCATGAGCAGGTCATCGCTCAGAATAAGATTGGCGGTCAGGCGCGGGCGATGGTGGTTACGTCGGGGATACAACATGCAATACAATATTATCATGCCATCCGCGACTATCTAAGTGAGCGCAAAAGCCACTATCAAGCGATTGTTGCCTTCTCCGGCGAGCATGAGTATAGCGGGCGCAAGGTTACGGAAGCGACATTAAACGGCTTTCCCAGCAGCAAAATCGCAGAGAACATCCAAGAAGACCCATACCGCTTTTTGGTTGTCGCGGATAAATTCCAGACTGGTTACGACGAGCCGCTACTGCACACCATGTATGTTGACAAACCCCTCTCTGGCATCAAGGCGGTGCAGACGCTCTCAAGGCTCAATCGTGCGCATCGTCAAAAACATGATGTGTTTGTCCTCGATTTTGTGAATGACTCGGAGACCATTCGTTCAGCATTTTCCGATTACTATCGAACAACGATCCTTAGCCAAGAGACCGACCCCAACAAACTCCACGACCTGAAAGCCGCTCTGGATGGGTATCAGGTTTACAGCAATGGGCAGATCGCGCAGATTGTTACGCTTTATCTGGGGGGTGCAGATCGTGAACGCCTCGACCCCATCCTCGATGCCTGTGTCGCAGTGTACAAAAGTGATCTCGACGAAGATGGGCAGATCGACTTCAAAAGCAAGGCGAAGGGCTTTGTTCGCACGTATAACTTCCTCGCCTCGATCTTGCCCTACAACAACGCAAGCTGGGAAAAGCTGTCGATCTTCCTAAATTTTCTGGTGCCTAAATTGCCTGCTCCGCAGGAAGAAGACCTGACACGTGGCATCCTAGAAGCAATTGATATTGAGAGCTACCGCGCTGAAAAACGGACAACCATGCGAATCATCTTAGAAGATTCAAATGCAGAAATTGAGCCTGTTCCTACATCGGCTGGTGGTTTCCACCCCGAGCCGGAAGTTGACCGTCTGAGCAACATTGTCCGAACCTTTAACGATACCTTTGGTAACATCGCTTGGACAGATGAGGATCGCGTGCGCCAACTCATCACAGAAACCATTCCAGCACGAGTAGCTGCGGATAAAGCATTCCAAAACGCTCGCCAAAACTCTGATCGGCAGAATGCCCGTATTGAGCATGATAAGGCACTCCAGCGGGTGATGACATCTCTGCTGAAAGATGATACGCAGTTGTTCAAGCAGTTCAGCGATAATCAGGAATTCAAACGGTGGTTAACGGATACGGTGTTTAAACTGGCATATGAGTAGGAATGTGTCGGTTGTCAGTCTTCTTTGCGTTCAGTGACCAGCGGGAAGACCTGCGCCTGATTCACCCCTTCGCGGTACAGATTCGGTTTTCGGTCCTCCACCTGCACCATTTCCAACGTGCGGAACATCTGTATCGGTTGGCATGCATCGGATTTGTGGGCGCGGCGTTTCTGAGCGTTGGAGCGGTTGTCCACCAATTCATCACCGAAAAGCTCCAAGGCTTCAACCTAAAATCCACAATTCGCCGATAATCCAAATCGTAGACAATCTCGTTCATCAGGTTAAGCGTGGTTTCATTCACTCCCAGATTCTTGATGAGCCTCTCAAAGTCCGCAAGCAGAGCACCCTACAAGAATATTAAAATTGGCTCATGGTGAACGTGTGTGCGCAACACATTGTCTAAGTGGTATGACCTGCTTACATCGCACATAATCATAAGTTCACACTTTTGAACCTCTTCCGTCATGATAGCAATTATTTGCACAAATGCTCATCAAACATCTTGGTGTAAAACATATATGCGGATACTATTAGAATGATGCAGTTGCGTATTGATGACTAGAAAAAGGTTAATTTTTCATGTTGAACGATCAGCGACCGGATCTTGGATTAAACGAATTTATCGATCAAGTGAAGTCCGAACTATTTAAGGCTCAGAAGGAATCTGACGCACTCTTCATACTCAGTGAGGTGGAGCTAGAGATTGAGTTTGAAGTGGCGAAGCACGCCAATGGGGGGGTGAAGTTTGTTGTACTACAGGCGGGGGTAGACAAAACCCTGACCAGTGTCCAAACCCTACGGGTGAAGCTGGAACCCTTGCTCACGCCAGAACAAATTCGCAACCAACTCACCGATGATGAAAAGACCACCGCCACTGAGGTACTGAAGCGTACCTACCAACGTCGTGGTTAGCCCAAAAGGAGCACAATGACTCATGAGACCGCAACCCCGTTACCAACCTGGCGACCGCATTGGCGGACGCTACCGTGTTCACAAAGCATTGATGGGAGGCATGGGCGAGTGGTAAATGCCCTGTGAAGTTAATGTAAAGTCAGTTCTTTAGCGATATTGTAGCACTCGAATGAATTTTCCCGCATTCCCGACGAGACTACCTATTTTAGTTGCATTCACTTAAACGCTTGAGAGTTCGAATGCGTGAGGCTTCTAAATGATTTAACAAGGTGGCACTTAACCGTTCGGGCGACCGTTCTTCTAAGGCAGCAAAAAGCTGTTCGTGTTCAAAATGCATTGCATCAAAATCGCTCGGATGGAAGATCGCACTGATGCGGCTGAGATGGGTATGCACGTGTGTTTGCTGGAATAATTGCAACATACGTGGTGTTCCCCCCACTGCAATTATCCGTTCGTGTAGTTGACGATCCAGTTGTAAATATTGGTGAATCACAGCTAACCAATCATCACGCCCTACCCGCGCCAGTTGATTCATTTCACGGTGTATTTGATCAAAAAAAGCAAAATCACGATCTGTTAAATACTTAAACAAACACAACGCCACATAAAGCTCGAAGGCACTTCGTATTTTGTAAGCCTCTTCTAAATTGCTCTGGGTCATGTTGGCAATGAAGGTACCCCGGCGCGGTTGAACCTCAACCAATCCCTCATTTTCAAGGCGTGTCAAGGCATTTTTAAGAGGGGTACGACTGACATTAAACAACGTTTCTAATTCACGTAGGTCTAAGCGCGTCCCTATGTCAAGCGGTTGAGTAGTAATGTAATGATACAAATCACGATAAACGCGGTCATTTAATGTCAGGGAATTGATGTCACTCAAATTACAATCCATATAGTCTGAAATTTCAGGTAGGGTGAATTTTACACACATTTGAGATATTTTCAACCGATTTCTTGACAGAAGTACGTAAACATGGTAAAAGTGTTATAGGCAAGTGCTTAAACAGAAATTTCAGTTTTTAATTATTTTTGGAGTTATTGATGCGAATATTAGGAATTGAAATCTTTTATTGGATTTCCGATTGGGCAACTCCCCAACCTCCTTTCTTTTCCAAAGCACGCGAATGCGGCTTTGACGCGGTTGAAATATCACTGGTGAACGGACCTAATATTGATTTCCAAGCCTATCACGATGCACTGCAAAACAATGCTTTAAAGGTCTATTGCAGTATGGGGCTTCCGGCTGACAAGGATATAACCCATCCTGACGCATTTGTCCGAAATGCAGGTATTGAATATCTAAAACGCTGTTGTGAGGCTTCTGCCAAACTCGGCAGTTCGATCCTTGGTGGATTGCCTTATGCCCCTTGGCTGTACTTTCCAGATGACCAAGACCTACAAGTTTATCGAGACCGTTCGGCAGCGGCATTACGCGAAGTTGCCGTTACCGCTAATGACTGTGGGATCACACTCACCCTCGAACTCATCAACCGTTTTGAAACATTCATGTTCAATTCAGTGGATGAGGGGTTGGTATTCCTTGACCAAGTGGGACATGACTCGGTCAAACTTCAGCTTGATACGTATCATATGAACATGGAAGAAGACCATATTGCCGATGCAATTCGTCGTGCTGGGGACAAGGTCGGGCATTTTCATTGTGCAGCTAGTAATCGTAAATTGCCGGGACAAGGGCATCTTGATTGGTCAAGCATCGGGCAAGCCCTGAACGACATCAATTATTCGGGTGGAATTGTAATCGAAACATTTCCCAATCCATACTCCGAAACTGGGCGCACTGTCAATACTTGGCGACCACTGGTTGAGGATTACGACGCCGAAGTTCGTACATCACTAGAACTTCTCAAAAGTAATTTAATTTAGTTGTCCATAATCCACATTTTGATGTGGTTAGGAAATAGCATTTTCAGCACAAATTAAAGGAGCTAATTGCATGAATAAAAAACTGTTTTCAGTTTTGCTGATTGCTGTACTTATTGTTTCCGCCTTCTCCACTGGTATGGCACAAGATGGAGAACTATTGGGTGAGGTACCGGGTTATGAAAGCTGGGCAGATGTCTTGGCTGCAGTTGAAGGTACAACGGTGAACTTTTTCATGTGGGGTGGTTCAGATACCATCAACTCTAACGTAGACGCTGACATTGGTGACCCAGTACTTGAACAATATGGCATCACCTTGAACCGTGTTCCTATTGCCGACACCTCCGATGCCATCAACAAGGTTCTTGATGAAGCAGCAGCAAATGTTGAAGAAGGAACCATTGATCTCATTTGGCTCAACGGTGAAAACTTCCGTACCCTCAAAGATGCTGAATTGCTGTACGGTCCTTGGTCAGAATCCATTCCAAATGCTCAATATGTAGACTGGGAAGATCCAGCTTTGGCATTTGACTTTGGTACTCCGGTTGAAGGTTATGAATCTCCTTGGGGTCATGCGCAATTTGTAATGGAGTTCAATACCGCATTGGTTGGTGATGAAGCACCTTCAACCTTTGAAGACCTCCAAGCATGGATTCACGAAAATCCTGGGTTGTTCACCTACCCATCGGTTCCTGACTTCACTGGTAGTGTATTCATCCGTCATGTTTTCTATTGGGTAGCTGGCGGTCCAGAACCATTCCTCGGTGAATTTGACCAAGCGGTCTTTGACGAATATGCCCCTGCTGTTTGGGAATACTTAAACGACATTGAAGCCGACTTGTGGCGTGGTGGTGAAACCTACCCAGCAACGGCAAGCGTTATGGATAACTTGATCGCCAACCAAGAAATTGCCTTCCACATGGCATATGGACCAAACCACGCCGCAACCAACATCCTCGAAGGTATCTACCCAGACACCATCCGTACTTTCGTGTTTGACACCGGAACAATCTCTAACAACAACTTCGTAGCGATTCCATTCAATGCGCCAAATGCGGCGGGTGCAATGGTGGTTGCAAACTACATGCTTTCTGAAGAATACCAAGCCGAAATGACTAACCCAGAATCATGGGGTTGGTTGTCACCGATTAGCCCAGTGGTTTATTCTGAAGAATTCCAAGCCACCGTTGGTGCCTATGAACGCCCAGAATCAGTCTTGGCTCCAGAAGTCCTCAATGCGGCGGCACTTCCAGAACCAAGCGCAGCATGGGTAACGGCGATGGAAGCCGGTTGGACCGAAAACGTTCTTGAAAACTAAATCATAAATCCCGTTTGGGGCAGAACACGTTTCTGCCCCAACTGTATTAAGGATATTTGCATGCGCTGGCAACTTCTTATTGAACGGTTACGCATCCCCTTGATGTTGTTCCCATCCCTCGCGGTCTTGGTCGTTTTATTTGGCGGTGGGATGCTATTTGGGGTCGGTCAAAGCTTTGGTTACTTTCCCATCATTGGTTTAACCGACTTAACATTTCAATACTATATCGATGTACTTACTGACCCTAACTTCTTTTTGTCGTTGTGGTTGACATTCCGCATCGCTTTTATAAGTACGTTCTTATCATGTGTTTTTGCGATTGGTTTCGCGATGGTTTTAAGACACCAATTCCGAGGAAGTCAACTGTTTACGTTCATCTTTCAAATTCCGATTCCGATCCCTCATTTGGTAGCAGCCTCTGGCATTGTGTTACTCGTCACACAAAGCGGTGTTCTCTCGCGTATCTCGGTTGAGTTGGGTCTTACCCAAGTCCCGCGTGATTTTCCGGTGATGGTCTTTGACCGCAATGGGATTGCGATGATTTTGACCTACCTCTGGAAAGAAGTGCCCTTTATTGGGATTGTGGTTTTAGCGGTCTTACAGGGTGTGGGTCCACAATATGAGGAAATTGCGCAGACATTAGGAGCCAATCGCTGGCAGCGTTTCCGTTTTGTTTTATTGCCCCTCATTTTGCCGGGGGTGCTTTCGACTTCCATTATTGTGTTCGCCTATGTGTTTGCGAACTATGAAATTCCGCTTTTGCTAGGGGTTCGGCACCCAACCACACTACCCGTGTTGGCGTTCGAAAATTACCAAGACCCCGACTTATCCCTGCGTCCACAAGCCATGGCAGTCAGCGTCATTTTAGCTGTTTTAGCGATTGGATTGTTGGTGACATACAAACGATTGGCACGACTAGCGGTTAACCGATAGGTAGATTTTAAGATGCAAAGATTTATTCGCTGGTTTACCATCATTTTTATCGTTGTTGCGGTACTTGCCCCCGTAATTCCTCAGATCGTTTGGTCATTCTCCTTTCGATGGTTTTTCCCAGATTTGCTACCCACCAGTTGGAGTCTGGATTCATGGGAATATGTGTTCACAGATTCATCACGGGTCGGTGAAAGCTTCTTAAATAGCTTGTATATTGCGTTGTTGTCATGCTTTATGTCGATCTTGGTGGGGTTACCCGCTTCGCGTGCCATCGCACTCCATGAATTTCCGGGTAAAGCCGTCATTGAATGGGTGTTGATGGTCCCCATCATTGTGCCGGGGTTGGTGTCTACATTAGGAATCCACCAAGTTTTTATTCGACTCGGTCTCACCGATAGTTATATCGGCGTGAGTTTAGTCCATCTCATCCCTTGTATTCCATATTTTGTATTGGTCATGACGAGTGTCTTTGCCAATTATGGAACCCTTTTAGAAGACAGTGCGCGTACCCTTGGGGCGAACCCATGGCAAGTGTTCTGGAATGTCACGTTTCCGGGTATTTTACCCGGTATGACAGTGGCTTTGATGTTCACCTTCTTGATTAGCTGGGGGCAATATGTCACCACTCTGTTAATTGGTGGTGGCAAGATTATTACACTGCCTATGGTCTTGTTCCCCTTCATTAGTGGTGTCAATTACTCGAACGCCTCAGCCATCAGCCTTATATTTGTGGCACCCGCTATTCTGGTGCTGGTTTTGACATCTCGACAACTTGGTAAAGAATCATCCGTCATGGGAGGTTTCGGTAGACTATGACAATTTTGACCATTAACAACCTTACCCGACTTTTTGACGATGTCGTTGCGGTCAATCAACTCAATTTAGAAATCAACAGTGGCGAACTCATCGCTTTCTTGGGACCTTCTGGTTGTGGGAAAACCACGACCTTACGTATGATTACGGGGTTATTGTTACCTACGAGTGGTGATGTCTTGTTTGATGGTAAGTCCATCCTCAATGTCCCCACCGAAAAACGCGGGGCAGTCATGGTCTTTCAAAAGCATTTGCTGTTTCCTACGATGAACGTTGCTCAAAACGTTGGATTTGGGCTAAGAATGGCAGGTGTAAATCGTGCTGAAATTGACCGCCGTGTCAGTGAGATGCTCGAATTGGTACGACTTCCCGGATATGAGAACCGTCGCCCCCATGAGCTTTCCGGTGGTCAACAACAGCGGATTGCGTTAGCACGGGCGTTGATTGTTAAGCCCAATATCCTACTGCTAGATGAACCGCTCGCCAATTTGGATGCGAACCTACGCCTTGAGATGCGCGAGCTTATTCGCAGTATCCAACGCGAAACCGGGATTACGTCTATCTTTGTGACGCATGACCAAGAAGAAGCGGTTATGTTAGCAGATCGAATTGCGTTGATGTTTGAAGGTGTCTTGCAACAATTTGATGTACCTCAAGCATTTTATCAGCAACCTTCCACCATTGGGGTGGCGCGGTTCTTTCGTAATGAAAACTTTTTAACGGGAACCCGTAGTGGCGACACGGTAAACACCCCGTTGGGCACACTTAAAATTGACCCGAATATTGTCAACCAACCCAATGGTGATGTGGTGGTTTCAGTGCGCCCCGAAGATGTGGTACTCACGACGACGATAAACGAAAATTGCATTCATGGTGAACTTATCACCCATGTTTATATGGGAACTTATTCACAACTTCAACTGATGGTGAACGGTAATCGGTGGTTAGTGAATGGGCCCATTAGGTTTGCAGGCAATAAGGGCGACACAGTTAACTTACACTTGCCCACCGAACAGATATGGCTCTTGCCGAAGGAATAGAATTCATCATGGAAAACACCCTCCTGTTCAAAAAAGTCTATGGGGCAATGCTCGGTGGCGCTATTGGTGATGCGTTAGGTGGGCCCGTCGAAAAGATGGAACCTGAAGACATCTACGCCAAATATGGCAACCTTGACCAATATGTACCTTATACCAATCCTCCTAGTTTTCATGCTCACTTTGGGGAGGGTGACCGCATCGGTGCCTATACCGATGATACCCGCCTCAAGCATGTCCACTGTGAAGCCATTTTTCTAGCCAACGGCACACCGCGTCAGGGTGATCTTGTACAAGCATTAGCCAATGCTTACCACTCTGCCCCCGATGAAATGTACGAGGGTTTCATTGAGGAATACTACAAGAAAGCCATTTGGCGTGAAGACAAAGCGGTCTTTAGTGGTGAACCAACAAATGGTTCACTAATGGCAAATTCTCCATTGGGCTTGATGACTGCGTGTGATCCTGATGCCGCGTATCAATTGGGATATGATCTCGGATTTTTAACCGAAGGGTATGCCCGCACTGCCTCTGCATTTTTTGTGGCGGCTTTAGCCGAAGCGATGCGCCCTAACGCGACGGTCGATTCTATCATTGAAGTGGCTCGGTCCGCTCATTTGAACTTTGCCCGTCGCCGTGAGGGTGATAAGTGGCACCTCATGGATTGGCGTTATGATCCCAATCTCAAATTCCTTGACCAAGCCCTCGTCGTTGCGCGTGATCTTAAAGATGTCTTTGCCCTGCGTCAACCACTCATGGACATCCTTGAATGGGGGCACCTGTTCTCAGAAGCTACCCATACCTTAGTCGTCGCGCTGGCGATGTTTGTGGCGGCAGAGGGTGATGTGTATAAATCTATCGTGGGTTCCATTATGTATGGGCGTGATAAAGACAGTTATGCCAGTGTTGCCGGCGCACTAGCCGGAGCATTACATGGTGTAGATGCGATACCCGAAAATTGGATACAACCTGTCATTGATGGTAACCCAGAAGTTGATATGTTGGACTATTCCAAACGATTAACCACAATCATTGCCAACGAGAATCAGGTGCGTCAGCAAAATGCCACTGATTTGGCATCACTATATTAAAGGAAGCGGATTATGTTCCCCACTTTAACCGAAGCTGAAATGCGTGAACGCCTAGCATTACCAACGGGCAAAATACGTTTATTGATTGATACCGACGCGCATAACGAAATTGATGACCAATTTGCAATTGCATGGTCAATCTTGTCACAAGATCAGTTTGACCTTGAAGGGGTGGTTGCCGAACCCTATTCACAACGCCATCATAAAGCTGGGACTTTGCAAGCCTATGATGCGATCTCAAATGGTGAATCAACCGCTGAAATGCCTAAGCGTTATGTCGCCATTGCCCAGAGTATGCACGATCATGGTCGGTCTGCACATGATGTGGTTTTTGTTGACCCTGATGAAGGCATGGAACTTAGCTACCAAGAGATTCTAAAAGTTTTCGACCTGATGGAAGAAGACATAAATGGGCGGGTTCATCGTGGTTCACCCGATTATCTGCAATCGTATGACACCCCCATTGAAAGTGACGCGGCGAAGTTCATTATTGAACGAGCGATGGCGGACGATGACCGCCCGCTGTATATTGGTGCCATCGGATGTGTGACCAACATCGCTTCCGCCATTTTGATGGAACCCGAAATTATCAAGCGGATTGTAGTTACCTGGACATCGTCTTACCCTTCATACTCACCTCATCACAACTTGCCTTCCCTTAATCTGATGCAAGACCCTTTGTCATCACAGTTGTTGTTTGATTGTGGTGTGCCTAATGTTTATCTGCCCGGATACTACATCGGCGAACAACTCAAAATGTCGCTCCCAGATATGGAACGCTGGGTTAAGGGAACAAGTAAGATTGGGGACTACTTGTATGAGATTTATGAGAATAATCCACTGTACCCCATGTTCGGGATGTATGACCATTTCGGGCGTACTTGGGTTATTTGGGACTTAATCAATTTTGCATGGTTGATGAACCCAGATTGGGTACCCTCGATGTTGGTAAAATCACCGATTTTGACGGATGATTTATATTGGAAGCATGATGAATCACGGCATTGGATGCGTGAAGCAACCCACATTAACCGCGATGCTATTTTCCGTGATTTCTTTACGAAGCTCGAAAAGGCACCCTAATGCTGAACTTCCGTTCCATCATGGACATTGAAGCCAACGAATGGCTCATAGCACTGGGCTTAACGGAGCAAGAAATTCCCGATACGGTAATCGTCGAAGGTAGTTGGTGGCGGGCACAACGGCAAGAATGGCGACTCGGCTTATTAAGTGATGTCCGTGAGCTGAACTTCCCCGATATTTATTGGGGACGGTGGAAAGATACCAAAGTTGCTTTTTGTATGGCATATGGTGCACCGCGAACCGTTGAAATCATGCACCTGTTTGGGGTATTGGGCACGAAACTGGCGGTACAAATTGGCACCTGTGGCGGTTTACAAACGCACCTTAACCCAGGTGATATTGTGGTACCGAATGTGGCTATTGGGCGTGAAGGGGTGGCACATATGTATAGCACAGATGCAACACGTGGAACCACTCAATGGCTTGACCGTGCCCAAACTCAATTAAAATCCCGTCAACACACGGTATATCGTGGCACCCACATGACATGGTCGTCGCTCTTTACCGAAACGGTTAATATGATGGAAGTCTGGCACCATGCCGGATACTTGTCAGTGGATATGGAAACCGCTACGACATATGCGGTTGCTCAACATTTTGGGATGTCGGCGGTTTCGATGCTCGTTGTATGGGATGAGCTTACTAGTGGACGACGCTTTCTTGATCCCCTTACCGACGAAGAGCAAACCAAGCTAGACCGTGCGAATGCTTCGGTATTTGATGCCGCACTCGAACTCACTGAAATGGTGGCTGAAGAGGTGAATTCATGAATACACTTTCGATGGGGAAATATCGTGCTCTCGGACGTGCGACCAACTCCGATGGAATTTTCAGCATTCTCGCGCTCGATCATCAAGATTCTCTTAAATGGGCAATGAATAAAGAAAACCCACAATCCGTAACATCAGTGGCGATGATAGATTTGAAACAGCGCGTAGTATCAGCTTTGATTGAGGATGTAACCGGAGTTTTGCTAGACCCAATTTATGGTGCTGGACAAGCTGTTACCGCGAATCTATTTACCAACAAAGCGTTGTTGGTCGAACTTGAACGAGCCGATTATATGCTTGAACCGCTTCCCGTTGACATTGGGATTGATCCTGATTGGCATGTCAAGAGCATCAAAATGATGGGGGCGGAGGGTGTGAAGTTATTCTATTATTATAATCCAAACGATACCGAACATGCCCAACGGCAGGATAGTGTCATTGCTCAGATCGTTGCGGACTGTACGACTTATGATATTCCCCTTTACGCTGAACCCATCTTTCGACGAATGTCGGCAGACGAATCCAAAACGGAGGCTGTGATTGAATCTGCTAAACGGGCTGAAACATTGGGCGCGGACATTCTCAAACTCGAATTTCCGGTTGATGTCCACGCCGAACCCGATACCGCGCTGTGGATGGAAGCCTGTTCCGCGTTAAGCGATGCCGTGTCAATACCTTGGGTGTTGCTGAGTGCGAGTGTAGACTATAACACTTTCACGCAACAACTTGAAATTGCGTGTAAAGCTGGTGCGAGTGGTTTTATTGTGGGGCGTGCCTTGTGGGGGGATGTCACCGCCTTGAGCGATGATGAACAACAAGCATGGTTATATTCGGTTGGACACGAACGCTTGCACGAATTACGGACAATTGCTGAACAACACGCGACTGGTTGGCACCGATTTTATGCACCACCGACCGTGACAACGGAATGGTACCGTGACTATGATCGGAGGCACCATGACTGATCGGACTCCGGTGATTGTTGGGACGGGTATGACCCCGTTTCGCGCTAATCGAGATGATTCTAACACCCGTGATCTAGCGACTGAGGCGGTACTCGCGTGTCTTAAAGATGCTCAGTTAGATGATGTCAAGCACCTTGAACATGGTCTAACAAGCTACGAAAGTGATCATTTCAATCGTCAAATGACACTTGGTGCAATTTTGCATGATACGCTCGGTCTCACCCCGTTACCGAACGTTCGTGTAGAAGGGGGTGGCGCGACTGGCGCACTTGCCCTTCGAACCGCCTATGCTTATATCATGAGCGGTTTGTGTGATTCGATTCTGGTTTATGGGGTTGAAGTCAATGGGAAAAGTATTTCATCACAGACCGCCAATCAACTGTTTGCACTCTCGGCAGATGTGGATTGGGAAATGATGGTCGGTGGAACCTATACGGCATTTTATGCTGCCATGATGCAAGCCCACATGTACCGCTATGGCACCACCGAAGCTGATTTTGCTTACGTTGCCGTGCGGAATCGTCGTAACGCCTTTGACAATCCTTATGCTCAAAAACCAATGGATATTACAATTGATGATGTGCTGAGTTCACGACCCATTGCTGAACCATACAAACTCTTTGATTGTAGTCTGCTCAGTGATGGTGCTGCCACAATTTTGTTGGCAACTCGTGAATGGGCAGAGAATCACAGCGAAACATTTATGAAACGTCCTGTTGTAGCTTTTGCGGGTACAGGCTGTGGCACCGATACCATGCGCTTAGGGGATCGCTTCCCAAACATTACGCATTTCAACGGTAAACGGATTGCTGCACAAATGGCTTATAACATGGCTGGCATTACCGACCCACTAGAGCAGATCGATGTTGCCGAACTATATGATAGTTATAGCGGGGTCGAAATCCAAGCGGTTGAAGATTTGGGTTGGGTCGCAGTTGGTGAGGGTGCCCAAGCCATTACCAGTGGCACATTTGATAAAGATGGTCAAATCCCCGTTAATTTGAGTGGGGGGCTATTGGGACGTGGTGCTCCGGTAGGGGCAACGGGAATTGCACAAGCGATTGAAGTGATTACCCGCATCCAACAAACCCCCGCTATGCAAGTGGGCTTGACGGATACCCATGCTGGAATTGGTACGATTTGTGTGGTGAATATTTTCGAGCAACGGGATTAAATCATGAGCAAAGTGACCAGTCAATTGAACCTTAAACGGGCGGAATCCCTACTGGGAACAACCGATGAATGGGTCGAATTTCGTGATATTGAAATCATCTCGTTGCAATTCTCCCAAGGGTATAAGCATAGTCTTGGCAAGTATTCCAAGTTTTTTATCGAACTAGAAAACGGCAAATTGTTCGGTACCTACTGCCCCTCATGCAATAAGGTTTATGCTCCGCCCCGCCCATTGTGCCCATCTTGTCATGAGATCACTACTTGGCAAGCACTGCCTCAAACGGGAACCGTACAAACCTATTCGATGATGCACTTTATCTCTAATGTCAATGCTGATACTGATCAACTAGAAACCCCCATTGCCTTAGTCTATGTTCAGCTTGACGATACCGACACGCTCTTTCCACACTTGTTATATTCCGATTCAGTATCCATTGGGATGCGGGTACGAGTTGCGTTTAAGACTGATCCTGTACAGCATCCCATTCATTTAATGCACTTTGTGAGGGAATAATGGCACCGAGAACCAAGAAACTCATCAACCAACCCGAAACGATTCTGCAAGACATGTTAGAGGGCATAGCAAGTGCTTACCCTGATGTCGTGCGCTTAACCGATAGTGGCTTGATTATACGTGCCACTCCCAAAACTACGGGGAAAGTGGGCTTGGTCATTGGTAATGGAACGGGGCATGAACCCGCTATGATAGGCTTGGTCGGGCAAGGTTTATTCGATGTGAATGTGCCCGGCGAAATCTTCGCAGCACCGGGACCAGATCGGATTGTGGAGGGCATCAAAGCTGCTGACTTGGGTGGCGGTATACTGGTGTGTGTGAGTCATCATGCGGGTGATTTAATGAATGCTGAAATGGCTCTCGAATTGTGTGAACTTGAAGGTCTTGAAAATGTTGATATGGTGGTGCTATATGATGACATTTCAAGTGCTCCCAAAGGTAGCGAACCTGAACGACGTGGAACGGCTGGGTTGTTCTTCGTATGGAAGATGCTCGGTGCTTACGCTGAAGGTGATGTTACGTTAGCAGAGTGTAAAGCCCTCGCTGAAAAAGTACGTGACCATACCCGTACCCTTGCGGTAGCGATCACCCCCGGCACCAATCCAGTTACTGGTCAAGTTATGTTTGAACTCCCTGAAGATGAGTTAGAAATTGGCATGGGTGTTCATGGTGAGATTGGGCAAGGGCGGCAAAAACTCACCACTGCAGATGATCTCATTGACGCGATGTTACCACCAATCCTTGAAGATTTGCCATTTACGGCAGGCGATGACGTGCTTGTTTTCATCAATGATGGTGGCAGTATGACGCAGATGGAATTATTTATTTTATATCGGCGCGTTGCACAACGTCTTGAGGAACACAGCATCAACGTGTATTCAAGCTATATTGCGCCCTATGCGACCACCCAAGAAATGGCGGGGTTTGCGCTCTCACTGTGTAAAGTAGATGACCAACTAAAAGCCTTGTGGGATGCCCCCGCTATTGGTGCCAATGTTCGGATGGTCAAACCATGATTACGGCAGATGATCTCAAAAGGATGCTTCAGGCAATCAGTGATTTGCTCAATGCACATGTTGATGAGTTGAATCAACTGGACGCGAATTTAGGGGATGGGGATCATGGAACCGGAATTTCAACTGGATTCACTTCTGCTAGTGAGGCAGTCATCACCCAGAATACCCCCACCGAGGTTCTCAAAGTAGCTGCATCAGCCGTAATGAATCGTATGGGTGGATCATCGGGGGCATTGTTTGGCACCTTGTTGCTGAAAGCGGCACTGACCGTTAAGGATCATATGGAGCTATCGCCCGTTCAATTTGCCGATATGTTGATAGCGGGTAAGGATGGTGTCGCCCAACGTGGGAAAGCCCAACCCGGTGACAAAACGATGTTAGATGCGCTGGTACCGGCTACTACTGGTTTTAAGGATGCCATCATTAACGGGCAATCATTCATTGATGCTTTGGCGGTTGCGGTGGAAGCAGCTGAATTGGGTGCCCAAGCCACCGCTACTATGCAAGCAAAATTTGGACGCGCCAAATTTCTTGGCGAACGTTCGATTGGTCATATTGATCCGGGCGCACGCTCAACCACCCTCATGTTCCAAGCTATCTATACGTATTGGGAGAATACACATCATGGCGAAGCATAAGCTACGTGTTGGTTTTGTTGGACTATCATTAAATGCCTACTTTGCTGAGAAGTATCGTTACCGCGAACGCTCGATTGAGGGGCTTGAACAACTTGCCCAACAGTGGGATTTCGAACTCATTGCCATTGCCGATAAGCTGGCATCCGAAGCCGATTCCATCCGCGTCGCGAACGAACTGCGGGACAAACAAATTGATTTCTTGCTGATTCAGAATAGTTCTATCAGCGTTGGAGACCAACTGTTGCCACTTGTTGACGTTGCACCACGAATTGGTTTATGGTCACTCCCCGATCCCACCCTTGAAGGTGATGTACAAATTCACTCATTGGTGGCTTTGAATGAACATGCCAGTATTTTGAAACGCTACCTGCGTCATAAAGCGATTCCATTTAAGTGGTTTTATGACCATGCCGATACCGAAATGTTCCAAACACGCTTTGAAGTCACGGTGCGTGCGCTCACCGCGATTAAGAATTTTGAGCTAGGGCGCGTTGGTTGGATTGGCGGTGTGTCGCCGGGCTTTTTCAATATGCAAGTTGATCCCCGTAAACTCCATGAACGCTTGGGGATTCGCGTTGGTGAACATGAAATGGGGGAACTCGTCCGCCGTGCCGAAGGCTATGATGAGCCTGTTGTTGCCCAAATTGCGTCTGAAATGCGCGGAGGTGCTACCGAAGTTACAGTGCGTTCCGAAGCCGCATTTAACCGTGTCGCACGAATTTATCTAGCACTCAAGGATATGAGTGTGGAATACGGCTATGATGCTCTATCAATGCAATGTTGGTCAAAGATTCAAGACCTTTACAAAGTCGTGCCGTGTATGGCATATAGTTGGCTCGGCAGTGAAGATGGCATTGCGGTTGCTTGTGAAGGTGATTTACAAGGTGCGTTAAGTATGTATTTGCTCAATTTGTTGAGCGAGTCAACGCAATCCTCAACCTTGCTTGATCTGGCAGCCCTTGACCCACAAACCAACTATATGATGATGTTTCATTGTGGGGTAACACCGCGTCATTTTAGTAATCAAGATGGCATCAAATGGGTTGACCACACCACTCTAGGGCGTAATACAGATGTTGAACCTGTCGGTGTGGCGGGTGACCATATCTTTGCCCCACAAGAAGCCACGACCATCAGCTACTTGGGCGATGACGGTTCCAGTTTATTGGTGTTGCGTTCCAGTATTATTGAACATAATCTGAAAGGTTTTGATGGAACACGCGGGTGGTTTAACCAGTTTGAATTAAATAAAGAATCCATCGACATTTGGGACTTAATCAACACCCTAACAGTACGTGGACATGAACATCACTTCGCAGTCGGGATCGGTGACGTAACCGATGCCTTGATGGAATTCGCGGCATGGAAAAACTTACGTTTAATTGAAAAAGTGCCCTATGCGAATTACCTCCAACTTGAAGGGGTGAATGTGTGACGGATGCTCTAACCACGCAACAACGTCAATGGGTTGTCGTAGCATGGTTAACGTATGCCGGATTTTATCTGGGGCGTTTTAATCTTAGTCCAGCGGTGCCAACTATTGCAGAAGACCTAAATGTATCACTGGGTACGGTGGGGATTTTAGGGAGCGTGTTCTTCTGGTGTTATGCTGTTGGGCAAATCATCAGTGGACAACTTGGCAATATTATACGTCCTAGAATCATGATCTCTGCCGGAATGCTTTTGGTAATTATTGCCAATCTGCTTTTCGCCTTTGGTTCAATCTTGTGGGTGTTGACGCTGATTTGGGCGATCAACGGGTTTGGACAATCAGCAGGTTGGGGGCCCATGTTGCGTATTTTGAATACTCGTTTATCAGTTTCCCAGCAAAAACGGTTGTCCCCTATATTCTCAATGACGTTTCAAATTGGAACCGCTGCGGCATGGGCATTAGCAACGGTAATGATTTATTTCATGGGGTGGCGTAGTGCCTTCTGGATGCCCGCCATCATCCTTTTAGGTTGGTTAGTCGTTTGGTGGTGGTATGGTTTAGATGCCGACGTTGCTACAACGCAGACCGCTTATGAATTTAGATTTTCCGACCTGATAACCGATCTACGTCAATTTGCTTTTCCCCTGATTGCCGCCTCATGTACAGGCTTTGTCTATATTAGTTTTCAGCTATGGTTGCCCACCTTATTGGATGCAACGGACTTTTTGCCCGAATTGGTTGTACTCAGCATTACCGCCATTATCCCTCTGATTGGTATACTGGGGATGCAACTAACCAGTATTTTACTTGGCAGGGGTTGGAACGTTTTCGACATCAACCGCATATTGCTGATCTTGATGGCCGTGGCGTTATTGGCGGCTGGCTTTACACGCGACATCGTTCAACTCGTTTTGATAACGGTAGGGGTTCTCTTGGGTAGTGGGCTAATTGGTTTGTTTTTGAGCACGCTGCCCATTCTAATTGGTGAACAAAGGGTGTCGTCAGCGGCGGGGTTATTTACGGCAAGTTGGAGTATCGCGGGTGGTTTCTCTAGTATTGTCGTTGGCACTATCGTAGACCGTCAAGGGTGGGGCGGGGTTTATCCGCTGTGGGTAGGGTTGCTTGTTGCCGCCCTTATTGCAATTGTGATTACACAGAATCAACATAAACAACAGGAGCGTATCGCATGAATCAAGGACCGTTAGCAGGTTTACGCGTAATCGACCAAACCCAAGCTCTCGCTGGACCCTATTGCACCATGATGTTGGGGGATATGGGAGCGGATGTTATTAAGATCGAACGTCCCGGAGTGGGCGATCAATCCCGCCAATGGGGGCCACCTTACCTCGGAGATCAAAGCACGTATTATTTGGCAGCCAATCGTAATAAACGGGGCATTGCCCTGAACATTGCCAAGCCCGAAGGACAGGATATTCTGCATCGCTTAATTGCTGATGCCGACATATTTGTGACCAATCTTTCGACCCGTGCATCTCTCAAAAAATATGCAATGGACTATGACACGCTACACGAAATTAACCCACGTTTGATCTATGCATCCATTAGTGGCTATGGACGTTCGGGCCCACGCGCTGACCAACCCGGTTATGATCTTGTGGCACAAGCTGAGTCCGGCACGATGTCGCTGACTGGTGAAGTAGATGGCGCACCAATGCGTTTTCCCACCCCAATGGCTGACCTAACGTGTGGACTATTTACCTTGATCGGGATTTTAGCGGCACTCAATGTACGTCATCAAACGGGCGAAGGACAGTGTATTGATCAGTCACTCCAAGAAGGACAGCTTACTTGGCTAGATAATTATGCGGGTGAATATTTTGGAACAGGGACACCACCGCAACGGATGGGGAATCGTCATCCTCAAATTGCGCCTTATGAAGCCGTTCAAGGTTCAGATGGCGAATGGTTTATTCTAGGGGTTGGGTCTGACAATGTGTGGCGTTCATTCTGCGAGTTAGTCGGTCAGTCTGAGCTAGCGACCGATGAACGCTTCGCCACAAACGTAGACCGCATCTACAATTATGCGAATCTCATGCCCATCGTGCGGGACATTATTAAGCAACGCCCGGTTGAGGAATGGCTTAATGTTTTGCGACAAGGAGGTGTTCCCGCGGGTCGTATCAATTCAATTGACGAGGCATTGGATGATGCACATTTACGAGAGCGTGGAATGATTGTCCAATTAGAACACCCTCTATTGGGTATGGTGCGGTCAATTGCAACTCCAGTGCATATGTCTGAAACACCCCTCCAATATTTTCGACACCCGCCCCAACTTGGTGAACACACTGATGAAGTGATTTCGGAGCTTGGTTTCGATACAACACAACTTATGCAACTCAGATCGGGCGAGGTAATTGCATAATCAAAGAATTTCCAATTGGTAAAATGTAGGTGCTTACTATGGTTTAATCATTCACAATTTGATGTACCCGAGCAATGGACAGACCATAGCTATCGGCTAACTGTGCCAGCGTGTAACCAGTTTGATATTCCAGCAGGATCGACTGGTTGCGTGTTTGCCGAGCGATGACATCGGCATCCTTTTGTGGTTGATTATGGTATATTCGATACAGCGAGTAGGCGGTAGCGACTTCAAGCGTGCAACATCCCCTGATTTCGAGGCCGTTGGGGGCATAGGACGCTGTACTGACCCCTGAGAATGGACACGATGCTAAATGCAGTATCATAGTCCATGAAAGGGAGTAGTCAGATGAGTATGAGACGTAAGTTTACCGCAGAGTTCACGAGCTAGGTCGTGCTGCAACTGCTGTCAGGCGAGAAGAGCATGGTGGAGCTGTGCCGCGAACATCAGCCCACATCGCAGATGGTTGGTAACTGGAAACAGCAGTTTCTGGCCGCCGCGCCGCAGGTCTTTGAGCAGGGCAGCGCAGACAACGAGGAGCAAGCACGCATCGCCGAACTGGAGCGGATGGTCGGGCGACTGACAATGGAGCTGGAAATCGCAAAAAAAAGCCTCCAGCTTGCTGGATGGGATGCGGCGCAGAAACGGACAGCAGCCATGACCATGCAGGCGGATTACCCGGTGAAAACCATCTGTGAGGTGCTGGACTTGCCGCGCAGCAGTTTCTATCACCGTGCGAGTGAAGGCGATGATCCCGACCTGCGAGATGCGCTGCTCGACCTGGCAGGTCAGTATCCGACCTATGGCTATCGGCGCCTGACAGCCCTGCTGAAGCGAGCGGGCTGGTCGGTCAATCACAAGCGCATCCAGCGCATGATGGCGCAAATGGGGTTGCAGCGCCCGGTCAAACGGCGTAAAATGCACACCACTGACAGCCAGCACGACTTTCCGCGCTATCCCAACCGGGTTGGCGGGTTGGAAATCAGCCGTCCGGATCAGGTGTGGGTGGCAGACATCACCTACATCCGCCTAGAACGCGATTTCGTCTATCTGGTCGTCATCATGGATGTCCATACGCGGGCAGTGCGCGGCTGGCATCTGAGCCGCTCGCTGGATCGGGAACTGACGCTGATGGCGCTGCGGCGCGCATTGGCGGATCGTGTGCCCGACATCCATCACAGCGACCAAGGCGTGCAATATGCCTGCGGTGACTACACCGACCTGTTGCGCGAACATGGTGTGCAGATCAGCATGGCGGCGGTGGGCAAGCCAGAGGACAACGGCTACGCTGAACGGCTGATGCGGACAATTAAAGAGGAGGAGGTCGATTTGTCGGAATACGAGGATTTCCACGACGCTTACCGCTCTATCGGGCGCTTACTGGATGAGCTTTATACCCAGAAACGCATTCACTCGGCGCTGGGTTATCTCACCCCGGCTGAATACGAGGCAGATTGGTTAACTCGCCAACCAGAACCCGTGTTAGCACAAGCGCAGGCACTTTTGTGTCCAGCTTTTGGGGGTCACTACAAGGATTTGCGGTGAGGTTCACAAAGGTTTCAACTTTTATTTTATTTCCTCCGCCTATGGATAATCTGGTGAATTCGCGCATTTGACAGATCATATAGACTAGCGAGTTCTGGAATACTGAACCCCTCTAAATACTGCTGGCGAACTCGCTCATTACGTTCTGTATTCGTTAAGGTGATTGTCACCTCAACACGTCCGCGATAGAATGCTCCTAAGAAGAACCAGGCGGCTTGTGCCAAATCTTGCAAAACGTGGCGAGGTGTGTGTCGGAATCCCGTTGGGGGCAACAACACTCAAGAGTTTCTCTTGAGTGTTTTTTATTTCTGGGGGTGGGTGGGGCGAATTCACTCCGAATGGTGCCAACTGCTGTCCGACGGTAATCCACTATAGATCAATTACAATCTTGACAATCCCATCGGCATAGTTGGCATTCTGATCAAATGCATGAGGGGTTTGCTCAAGGGTAAAATGATGGGAGATTAGCCCATCTAGGTCTACTCTTTTTGTGGTAGCAAGGGCGATCGCTCGAGGGTAGGTATGTTTCATGCGGCGGGTCATGACCAGTGTTAGTCCCTTGCGCCTTGCGGTAGAGTGTTGCAAGGTGAGGATGTCATTACCGGGAATGCCCACCAGTACCACGCGCCCTCCAATTCGCACAAGGTCTGCTGCAAGCTGGACGGTTGCATCTGCCCATGCAACCTCAAAAACGACATCCGTTCCTCGCCCATTAGTTGCGGTTTGGATCGCATTGCGCGGGTCTATTTCTTCAACATTCCATGCGACTGCCCCAAGTTGACGTGCTTTTTCAACCCGCCAATTTAGCTTGTCCAAGGCATACACAGCAGACGCACCCTGTTGAATTGCCAACTGTGTGATGAGCAATCCCACGGGGCCACAACCAATTACAGCGACCGTGCTGGCAATTTTTAGCTTACCCAAATCAAGAGAGTGTATCGCCACCCCTAGCGTCTCCAACAAGGTTCCTGCGCCATCACTTATGGAATCCGATATGGGAAAACAATTGCGTGAACCCACTATCATGCGTTCTTGTAACGCTCCATTGGTTGGATAAACGCCATAAAAGTGATGGTTTGGGCACAAGTTAGGATGTCCATTCTCGCAAAGTTCGCAATGCCAACACGGACAAGCTGGATCTACCGCAACTCGTTGACCGACTACGAGTGGTTGATGGTTGCCGTCTAAAGCATGTTCACCTAGTGCAACCACTTCACCCATAAATTCATGCCCCAACACCAGGGGATCATCGTAGACCGTATCTCCGATGCGCCCATCTGTATACATGTGCAAATCTGAGCCACAAATCCCAACCGCTCGCACACGCACAAGCACTTCCCCATACTTTGGGGTAGGTGGCTCGCTCACGTTTTCAAGGCGCAAATCACGCGCACCATTCAATCGAACCGCCTTCATGCAGGGCTTACTCCTCTATACTCAACGCAACAATAGATGCAGCTGGAAGATCAACCATCAAAGTAGATTGCTCAGATTGGTAAAATCCCGTAAAGGCACACGGAACTACCTGTTGAGGGTTCTCAAATGTATTATGCGACTGTAGGGTTTGGGCTTGAAGGATTTTACCACTTACCTGCTTAACTATCCTGCCCTCAAACTGACAGGGAAGTGTGATTGCCTGCCTTGGATGGAGGTTACATAATGTTAGTAAGATGGTTCCCTGAGCACTCAAGGAAGCATTGACGCTCAACATTGGCAGGGATTTTTCCCCATGGGTGTAGGATGGGCAACTTAAGTCTATCGTCAAGTAGGTGGCATCTTGATGCCCCTTGAAGAGGTCGAACACATGATAAGTAGGGGTGAGAATCATCTTGTCATCTTGAGTCAAGAACAAAGATTGAATCACATTGACTGTTTGAGCAAGGTTTGCCATTTGAACACGTTCGCCATGATTTTGAAAGATGTGCAAGGTGTGGGCAGCAACCAATGCGTCTCGTAGCGTGTTTTGCTGATATAGAAAAGCGGGAGGCGTTCCTTTTTCAACCGGATACCATGCCCCCCACTCATCCACGATCAACCATATCTTTTTTTCAGGATCATACTGATCTAATACCATGGCGTTCTGATGGATCACGTGGTCAATGCGATTTGCCTCATGCAGTACAAAAAACCACTCCTCATCGCCAAATTCTGTGGCGGAATGTTTAGCTTCGTGGGGCAAAAAGATATAGTAGTGGATACTAACGCCTTCTAGCTGCACAGGATGACGACGCTTCACCACGCTTTCCATAAAACGTTGAATGTCCTCCCCATTGTGATCAGTTCCCCCTAAGCCAGAGGCGATCTTCATCATATTAACGTCGCCATAATTACGAACAAACGTGTCATACTGACAATACAAATCGGCATAGTGCTCTGGGGTCATGTGCCCCCCACATCCCCAATTCTCATTGCCTATGCCCCAGAATGGAATCGCCCAGGCAGTTTCTCGTCCATTTTGTTTGCGCAATCTTGACAAATTACTATCATAATTGGACGTTAAATACTCCACCCAGTCACGCATTTCCTGCACTGTACCACTTCCTACGTTGCCCCCAAAGTAGGGTGCACAGTTCAATAGTTCACATAAATCTAAAAATTCATGCGTGCCAACCGCGTTAGTTTCTGGAGCATTGCCCCAAAAATTGAGCCGTAGCGGGCGTTCTGCTTTCGGACCGATGCCGTCACGCCAATGATATTCATCGGCGAAGCATCCACCGGGCCAACGCAAGTTGGGGATGTTGATTGCCTTCAAGGCGTCTATTATGTCCTGCCGAAAGCCTCGTACCTGTGCAACCTTGGAGGACTCTCCCACATACAAACCATCATAGATACAACGACCAAGATGTTCTGCAAAATGCCCATAAATATGGCGGTTGATATTGTGTTGTTTAGATTGAGTGTGAATCGTCAAATGATTCATTCACCATGCTCCGTGAATCTCTAAGGGCAATTGTGGTCGATCAAAGCGACGTGTAACAATGGAATGGAATCTGGCGAGAGGGGATAATTAAACACTCCCCTCTCTGGATGTGTGCTAGTATTAGTAGCCACGCCCTAGCAAATAAAACATTTCGTTCCAACGAAGTTCATTTTTGAATTGATGTAAAGTTGTATCCTGTGTAATGTGTAGCAATTCGATTTGGGCAATTTCCGCATAATCCATCATATGTTCAGCGGTGAGAGCTTGACTGAAGACAGTGTGATGCGCTCCACCGGCATAAATCCATGCCGCAGCTCCAACTTTGAGGCTAGGTTGGGGAATCCACATCACACGTGCCACTGGCAGCTTGGGCATGGGTTCATCTGCAACAACCACATCTACATCATTTACCACCATTCTTAGGCGATTTCCCATATCGATGATAGAGGCGTTAATGGCGTTTCCTGTGGGGGCATCAAAAACCAACCTGACGGGGTCTGCTTTTCCACCGATTCCAAGCGGATGGACTTCTAACTTGGGTTGACTGTCTGCAATGGAGGGGCAAATTTCAAGCATATGGGACCCCAAGACCTTCATTCCTGTTGGCTTCAGATGATAGGTATAATCCTCCATAAAGGAGGTTCCACCCGCTAACCCACTCGCCATCACTTTCATCGTTCGCAATAAGGCGGAAGTTCGCCAATCCCCCTCAGCACCAAAGCCATAACCATCTGCCATCAACCGTTGGGCAGCGATGCCGGGAAGCTGCACCAAGCCGTGTAGATTTTCGAAGGTGGTGGTGAATGCCTTAAAATTCCCATTGACCAAAAAACTCCGTAGCCCTAACTCAATACGGGCGGCTTCTCGCACAGAATCATGATGCTCACCACCTGTTTGTAAGTCGTCTGCAACGAGGTACTGTGCCTGATATAGTTCTAACAACTGACGCAAATCACCTTCGGATACCGCTTGTATATGCTCGACCAGGTCGCCCAACCCATAGCCATAAACTTGATAACCCAAACGTAATTGTGCCTCTACTTTATCTCCCTCGGTGACGGCAACCGAGCGCATGTTATCGCCAAAACGAACGACCCGCATCCCTTGCGCATCCGCCCATGCGCAAGCAACCCTTATCCATGCGCCGAGTCGTGCTTGTACCTCTTGATCTTGCCAATGCCCAACGACGACTTTCCGCTGAAGTCGCATGCGTGTTGCCATAAACCCAAACTCGCGATCGCCATGAGCAGCTTGGTTCAGGTTCATGAAATCCATATCTATTTCCGACCATGGAATATCCTGATTAAACTGGGTGTGTAAGTGTGCCAAAGGTTTCTGTAGAGCACTTAACCCAGCGATCCAATTCTTTGCTGGCGAAAAAGTATGCATCCAAGCGATTACACCCACGCAACGATCATCATTGTTAGACGCTCGTACTATCTGGGTAATCTCTTCTGGGGTGGTCAAAACAGGTTTGAAGATAATTTTTGTAGGAATGCTTGCACAATCACTCAGTGTGGCAACAATCTTTTGTGAGTGTTGGGCAACTTGCTCCAATGTTTCTTTTCCGTATAAATGTTGGCTACCTGTTAAAAACCAAATTTCGTACTGATCTAGGCGAATCATGGTTACATTATCCTTTATTGTCCGTATACATTTTGATAACGGTCATACAAGCTATCTATATCTGTTGGGTCGATCACCAAGGGCGTGCCGATCTGTAAGGCAGTCCACACAATTGCAGCATTATCCTCCGTCATGATCGCCGCCTTTACTGCGAGTTCTGCCGTTACCCCTGTGGCGAAAACGCCATGGCTCTGTAACAAGCATGCGGGGCTACGGTGTCCTCGCAAGGTTTCCACCACCACGCGCCCAATTGCTTCTCCACCGATCAAAGCGAACCCACCACATGGAATCACCCCTCCAAACTCATCTCCCATCGCCGTGGTGACGCATGGAATCTCTCTCCCCAGCGTAGCGAACGCAGTGGCATAGCGCGAGTGAGTATGAACAATCCCCATCAGGTGGGGCATGTGTCGATAGATGTAACAATGGGAGGCAGTATCGGATGATGCTTTATAGTCCCCTTCGATGATCTCGCCATCTAGGTTCACCACCACCATCTTTTGTGGGGTCAGCTGATTAAACTTGACTCCGCTCGGCTTAATAACTACCCAGTTGGTTTGTGGGTCGCGTGCACTAATGTTACCACTTGTCCAGGCAACCAGATTATTTTTGGGTAGCTCATCATGCAGATCACACACCAATTGTCGCAAGTCGGGTAAAAGCATCCTATCCCCCTTTAGCCCGATGGCGAATTTTCTTGAGGCGTTTCATCACATCGTTTTCTCCGCGCCCAAAATAATCATAGAGGGTTGTATATTCGGCGTAGAGTTGTTCATAAACCGCCTGATTTTCTGGAATGGGGTAGACGATTTCATCCTTCAGTTTGCCCATCTGTTGGGCGGCAACATTGATATTGGGATAAATGCCCCCCGCTACCGCGGCATGGATGGCGGCACCGAGCGCAGGGGCTTGGGAAGAGCCTCCCAGGCGTAGGATACGCCCTGTGACATCGGCATAGATTTGGCGCAGAAGCGCGTTTTTATCTGGCAATCCCCCTGCTGCCACCAACTCCTTCACTTCAACCCCTTGTGCCTCAAATGCCTCGATAATGGTGCGCGTACCATACGCGGTTGCCTCAATGAGGGCACGGTAAATATCGGGGGCACGTGTCGCTAAGGTTGCCCCCACCAACATGCCAGACAAGTCCACGTCCACCAATGTAGAGCGGTTTCCATTCCACCAATCCAAAGCGATTAGCCCATGCTCCCCCACTTGCTGTTGACCGGCAAGATGCTCCAAATATTGATGAAGGCTCATGTTGGCTTGCTGTGCTGCCTCGTGATATTCTGTTGGGACGGCGTGGTCAACAAACCAAGCGAAGATGTCGCCTACACCGGATTGTCCTGCTTCGTAGCCATACAGACCATCAACGATGCCCCCATCCACCACCCCACACATGCCATCCACCTCTTGTAGGCGATCGCTGGACATAATATGACAGGTGGACGTTCCCATAATCATGACCATCACGCCGGGTTGGGTTGCCTTCACAGCAGGGGCGGTGACATGTGCGTCAACATTACCAATTGCCACCGCCACAGTCGAAGATAGATTGAGTTTTTGCGCCCATTCAGGGGTGAGCGTGCCGGCTTTGCCAGCTAACGGAGCAAACTCCCCTTGAACTTTCTCGGCGATAACCTTTCCAAAAGCGGGGTGAAGAGCTTCAAAGTAGGCTTCTGATGGATATGCCCCATCTTGAACCAGCATCTTATAGCCGGCGGTACAGGTATTGCGCGTTAGCACATTCGATAGTTGCCAAATGACCCAGTCCGCCGCCTCAATGAAAACATCAATATCAGCATATACGGCGGGAGCTTCTTCAAGAATTTGGAGTAACTTACTAAAGAACCATTCTGACGAATACTTGCCGCCATAGCGTTTCAGCCATGTTTCACCCCGTTGACGGGCGACCTCGTTGATGCGGTCTGCCTGTGCTTGGGCAGCGTGGTGTTTCCATAGTTTGACGTAGGCGTGCGGTTCATCCGCGTAACCGTCCACCATACAGAGGGGCGTGCCATCCGCTTTGGTGGGCATGGGACTGCTGGCGGTGAAGTCAATCCCAATGCCCACCACTTCATTAGGATCAATTCCGCTTTGTTGTAGTACGGCAGGGATCGTCTCTATCAACACATCCAGATAATCTTGGGGGTGTTGCAACGCCCACTCAGGGGGCAACCCTTTGCCAGAAGGTAAGCGTTCATCCATGACAGCATGCCGATACTGGCAAACAGCAGTTGCCACCTCGCGCCCATCCCGAACATC
>Ga0172376_10001424_pt1 | contig 30641 bp, 20 predicted proteins | sample Lak35m_FD_121114 | JGI IMG/M metagenome (GOLD analysis project Ga0172376, IMG submission 121114) | Freshwater microbial communities from Kabuno Bay, South-Kivu, Congo - kab_092012_35m | ecosystem: Environmental > Aquatic > Freshwater > Lake | place: Democratic Republic of the Congo: South-Kivu...
CGTCCGGCTCCGCGCGCGCGGGGATCCGCACGGCGAAGGCAAAGGCTCCCTCGGCGTCGCTCACGGCCAGGCGGCCCTCCGCCCGCTCGGATTCGCTCGCGAGCACCGCGCCCGGGATCGGACGGCGCGTGAGGAGCTCCACGACCTCGCCGCGGAACTCGCGGCGCGGGCCGAGCTCGAGATCGAACACGAGCGCACCGGGCTCGGTCGGCTCGAGCGCGAAGGGAATCGGCGCAGCGTCGGCCGGCACGAGCTCGAAACGCGTCGGGCGCCCGAGCGCGAGCCCGTCGGCCGACCAGCGACCCGCGCCGTCGTCCACGCGCTCGGGCGCGGCCTCGGAGAGGCGGAACACGCGCGCCCGCTCGGCGCCCTCGCCCAGGATGCGGCCGTGGGCCCGCACCTCCGGCACGAGCTCGAACGGCACGTCGACGCCGGGGCTCTGATCGCGGCTGCGCGGCGCGAAACCGGCGGCGGTGACGCTCACGCCGAAGCGCCCCTCGCGCTCGGGCGCGGGAAAGTGGAAGCGGCCGTCGTCGCCGCTGACGGCGGTGCTGCGAGCGCGTGGCGGGCCGGATCGACCGGCGTCGTACAGCGGTCCGTCGTGGAGCGTGACCTGCGCGCCCGCGATCGGTCTGCCCTCGGGGTCGACCAGCGTCCCGAGCAACCAGGACTCGCTCGCCGGGGGGACCTCCGTGCGTTCTCCGACGGCCGGCGCGGAGCCTTCCTCGACGGCCTCGAGCGCCCGCTCCATGTGCTCGTGGTCCCGCTCCAGTGCGGAATCGAGCCCGGGTTCCTCTGCCGTGCGAGCGCTCGACTCACGCTTCGCGCCGCCCTCCGCCACGTCACCTCCCCGCGCGAAGCCACGCACCAGCCACACGCTCGCGAGCGCGGCGAGCCCAGCGCCGATCAGCGCAACACGGCCATTCATCGACGTGCGAGGCTCGCGGCGCCCCGCACCGGGGACCAGTCAAGCCTCGGTCAAGCCGGGGAAGCTATGATCTCGGGACGATGCCGCCGACCTCGCAGGCCGACGACGAGCTCCTGCGCCCGACCCTGGCCGCCTCCGACGATCCTGCGCACATGCGCGCGGCCTGGAATCCCTGGACGCTGGCGGTGCTGGCCTTCCTGGGCGGGCCGCTGACGGCCGGCGTCCTGTACGGCGAGAACTTCCGGCGCCTCGGGCAGAAGGAGCGCCTGGCGCCGGTGCTCGGCGCGGCGCTCCTCGCCTGCGCGCTGGCCGGGTTCGCGGCCGCGCGCGTGCTGGCCTTCGAACGCTTCGCCGAGCTCGACGAGACCCGCACGCTGCGCTTCGCCTGCCGCATCGCCTCCGCGCTGCTCGCAGCCCTCCTGGCCAGCCTGCAAGCGCGGCGCTTCCGCGTCTTCACGGGCGGCGGCGGCGAGGAGGGCTCGCTGTGGAAGTTCGGGCTCGCCGCACTCTTCCTCGCCGGCCCCCTCGGCAACTTCCTGGCCTTCGGGGTGCAGCGTTGGACGAGCTAGAGGACGACGAGCGCCCCACGGCCGAGACCCGCTCGGCGCCCTCGCATCACCTGCTGGTGCAACGCGCGGCCGAGCTGAACACGGCTGGACGCCACGACCTGGCCGAGGACTATGCGCGGCGCGCCCTGACGCAGAGCCCCGGCGATGTCGGCGCGCACGTGCAGCTGGCGCTGGCACGCCACGGACGCGGAGAGACGCGCGAAGGTGAGGCGCTGCTCGGCGAGGCGCTCGCGCTCGACCCTCAGTCGCCGCTCGCGCTCGGCATGCGCGCGCTCTTGCGGGCCGAGCTCGGGCGCTACAGCGAGGCCGAGGCCGACGTGCTCGAGGCCCTGCGCCTCGCGCCCGAGGACGCCTTCCTGTTCCGCATCTACGGACAGCTGCTCTTCAAGGCCGGCCAGAGCGAGAAGGCCGAGCGGCTCCTGCGGCGCTCGCTCGAGCTCGATCCGGAGAACGAATCGGCCGAGGCGCTGCTCGCGCTGGTGCTCTCCGAGGGCAAGCAGAAGGCGCGCGCGCTGCACCACGGGCGCCGCAGCCTGGCGCGCGCGCCCGAGGACGACTTCGGGCACGTAGCGCTGGGCATCGCGCTCCTGCGTGCGGGGCGCCCGTTCGCCGCGCGGCGCGCCCTGCGCGAAGCCCTGCGTCTCGACCCCGACGCCGACACGGAACAGCTCTTCCTCGAGGCCGATCGCTGCGCGCGCATCGTGTTCCTGCCGATGTACTACTGGAGCCTCGTGCTCGACCACCTGCCCGGCAAGAACATCGGCGCCTGGGCGCTGTTCATGCTGTTCCTGTTCGGCGGGCCGGCCGTGGGGCTGCCGCCGCTCGTGGTCAACCTCGGCGCGTTCCTCTACATCGGACTGTGCGTGTACTCGTGGATCGCGGGCTTCCTGGTGCGCCAGTGGGTCCGCTGGTTTCCGGCCAAGTTCTAGCGCGTCATGGATGATCCCGTCCTCTCTGCCCTGATGGAACTGCTCGTGCGCGAGCCCGGCAACGGGCCACTGTGGCTGCACTACGCCGAGCTGCTCGAGCGCGGCGGGCAGCGCGACGCGGCCCTCGCGGCCCTGCGGCGCGCGCTCGAGCTGCCGGCCGTCGCACCGCAGGCCGAGCGGCGCATGGTCCCGCTGCTGCGGCAGACCGGTGCGCTGGACGAGGCCCTGATCCGCGCCGAGGCGCTGCTCGCGCGCGGCGAGGACGCGGGCCTGCGGGCTGAGCTCGTCGCGATCCAGGTCGCGCGCGGGCACGCGGGCGAGCTGCCGGTCGAGGCCGGAGGCGACGCCGACAGGCCGAAGGGACGCGAGCCGAAGGCGCGCGAGCCGATGGCGGCCGAGGTCGGCGGCGACGGCGAGAAGGACGACGAGTGGGCCGCGCAGTTCGACTGGGGCGATCTCGTCGTGCGCCTGGCGGACGTGGTCGGCCTCGCCGACGTGAAGCGCCAGATCGAGCTGCGCATCCTGGCCCCCTACCGGAATCCAGCGATCTACGAGGCCTTCCGGCGCGAGGGCGGCGGCGGATTGCTGCTCTACGGTCCGCCCGGTTGCGGCAAGACCTACGTCGCGCGCGCCACGGCCGGCGAGCTCGGCGCGCGCTTCCTCGCGGTCGGGATCCACGACATCCTCGACAAGTTCTGGGGCGAGAGCGAGAAGGCGATCCATGCGCTCTTCGAGCACGCACGCGAGCACAGCCCGACGGTGCTCTTCTTCGACGAGTTCGACGCGCTCGGCGCCTCGCGCGCGCGCGGCGACTCGACCTTCTACCGCGCCCTCGTCGACCAGCTGCTGCAGGAGATGGACGGCGTGGGCGGCAAGAACCGCGACGTGCTCGTGTTCGCGGCCACGAACTCGCCCTGGAGCGTCGATGCCGCCTTCCGTCGCCCGGGACGCTTCGACCACGTCCTGTTCGTGCCGCCGCCGGACGCGCCGGCGCGTGGCGAACTCTTGAAACGGCACTCCGAGAAGCTGCCCGGCGCGGCCGGACTCGCGCTCGAACCGCTCGTGAAGCGCACCGAGCTCTTCACCGGCGCCGACCTCTGCGCCCTGTGTGAGCGCGGCGCCGAGCGCGCCCTCGAGCGCTCGCTGGCGAGCGGCAAGGTCGAGCCCGTGCGCACGGCCGACCTCGAGGCGGCACTCGCCGGCCTGCGCTCGAGCGCCCTCGAGTGGCTCGCCACCGCGCGCAACCACGCGCGCTACGCCAACGTCGCCGGCCAGTACGACGAGCTCGAGGCCTACCTGAAGGCCGTCAAGCGCTGGTAGCGCGCCCGAGCCGGAAGACGCACTCCTGGTGCGGCGTGTGCGGGAACAGATCCACCGGCTGCACGGCCTCGATCTGATAGCCGCGCGCCTGCAGGTAGGCGAGGTCCTCGACGCCCGTGCGCGGGTTGCAGGAGACGTAGACGATGCGCGCGGGCTCGAGCAAGGCCAGCGACTCGCGCACCTTCGGATGCATGCCGGCGCGCGGCGGATCGACCACGCACACCGACGGGCGCGGCAGGCCACGCAGGGCGAGCGACTCGGGCAGGAGCGTCTGGGCCAGATCGCCGGCCACGAAGCGCACGCCGGCGAGGCCGTTGCGCTCGGCGTTGGCGCGCGCATCGACGATGGCGGCTTCGACCAGCTCGAAGCCGACCACGCGCTCGGGCCCGAGGGCGCGCGCGAGGGACAGCGCGAACGAGCCGCAGCCGCAGTAGAGGTCGAAGAGCGTCTCGCCCTCCGCGACGGCACTCCACTCGCGCACGAGCCGCGCCAGCACCTCGGCCTGGGGCGTGTTCGTCTGGAAGAAGCTCTCGGCCGAGATAGAGTACGCGAGGCCATCGAGGCGCTCCTCGATGCGCCCCGTGCCGCGGAAGACGCGCACGAGCTCGCCCACCGCGATCGTCGCCGGACGCTCGTTCACGTGCTGCACGAGGGTCGTGAGCTCCGGGTGGCGCGCGAGCAGCTCCTCGGCGAAGGGCTCGATCGTCGCGGGGCTCGCCGCGCGCGTCACGAGGTCGGCCAGGATCTCGCCCGTGGCCCAGCTCTTGCGCAGCACGAGGTGCCGCAGGAGCCCCGTGTGCGTGCGCACGTCCCAGGGCGTGAGGCCGTGCGCCCGGGCCAGCGCGCGCACGCTCGCCACGAGCGCGTCCGCGCCCGCGAAGGCGATCTCGCAGGCCTCTACGTCGAGCACCTTCTGGTAGTGCCCGCGCGCGTGCAGCCCGAGCGCGAAGTCGCGCGGCGCGCCCTCGGGCTCGCCCACCTCGACCCAGCGCGCGCTGCCGAACGAGAAGTCCATCTTGTTGCGGTAGTGCCAGGGCTCGGCGCAGGCGAGGGGGGCCGGCACGTCGTGCACGCCGAGCGGCGCGAGCAGCTCGGCGAGCAGCGCGCGCTTCGCCGCGAGCTGGGCCGGATAGTCGAGCGCCTGGAAGCTGCAGCCGCCGCAGCTCGCCACGTGCCGGCAGCGCGGCGCGACCGCGTGCGGCGCGGGCACGAGCACCTCGTCGAGCTCGGCCTCGATCCCGTTGCGCCGGCGCTTCTCGACCCGCGCGCGCACGCGCGCTCCGAGCACGCCACCGCGCACGGCCACCACGTACTCGTCGAGCGCGCCCAGGGTGCGCCCGCGCTCGTCGAGCCGATCGAGCGTGAGCTCGAGCAGGTCACCGCGCGCCGGTTTCCTCGTCTGCGGGCCGCTCAAGGTGCTCTCCGGGCCACGTCGGCCGGCCACACGTCCTCGTCGGCGCGCGCGTCGGGCGCGTAGGCGCCGTCGTTCTCGGGCAGCGCGCAGCCGGCCGCGAAGAGCGCCGTGTAGGCCGCGATCGAGACCGCGTTGGCGAGGTTGAGCGAGCGCACGCAGGGCCGGATCGGGATGTAGACGCGGCGCGCGGAATGGCGCGCGAGGAGCTCGGCCGGCAGCCCCTTCGACTCGCTGCCGAAGACGAGCACGTCGTCCGCCTCGAAAGGCGCGCCGAAGAGCGACACCCCGCCACGCGCGGTGAAGAGCCGCACGCGCTCGTCGAAGGGCCGCGCGGAGCCCGGCGCGAGCGCCGCCACGAGCGCCGCCCAGTCGCGGTGCACGACGAGCTCGACCGCCGGCCAGTAGTCGAGCCCGGCGCGCTTCAGGTAGCGGTCCTCGAGCGAGAAGCCGAGCGGCTCCACCAGGTGCAGTCGCAGCCCGAGGGCCGCCGAGAGCCGCGCCGCGCAGCCGGAGTTGTGCGGAATCTCGGGGTGAACGAGGACGAGCTCCATCGCGGGGCGGAGATTCTGCCCGCCCGGCACGCGGCCGTCGATGAACTTCGGACCGCGCGCACGCGCGAGTAGGATCGGAGTGCCGCGTGTCGCTCCTCCGCACCCTCCTCGCCCTGGCGCTGCTCGCCCTCGCCCCGCACGCCCAGGAGCCGGCCCCGGCCCCCACCCTCGTCACGCCCGCGCGACGCTGGGCCCTGGTCGTCGGCGCGGGGCGCTACGAGCACCTCGGCACCCTGCACCACGCCGCGGCCGACGCAGAGCTCTTCGCCGCGGCCCTGGTCGAGCGCCTCGGCTTCGAGCGCGACACGATCCGGCTCCTCACCGACGACGCGCCCGAGCCCGAGCTGCGCCCGACGGCCGGGCATCTGCTCGGCGAGCTCGAGGCGCTGCTGAAGGACCGGCGCCGCACGCGCTCGGATCTCTTCGTCTTCTACTTCTGCGGGCACGGCGTCGGCCACGCGACGGGCGACCTGTTGCTGCCGACCGACGCGCGGCGCGAGACGGTCGCGCGCGTGGGCTTGCCGGTGCGCGAGGTGATCGAGCGCCTCGCAGCGGCCGGCATGCGCAACGTGCTGGTCGTGGTCGATGCTTGCCGCACGGGCGCCGAGCATCCCTTCGGGAGCGAGCTGTGGCAGCTGGCCGAGCAAGCGCGCCTCGCGCTCGTGCTCGGCTGCGCACCCGGCGAGCAGTCCTACGAGGACGCCTTCCTCGGGCACGGGCTCTTCACGCATGCGCTGGTCGAGGCCCTCGCCGAGCCCGAGCTGTTCGACGCCGCGGGCAGCCTGTGGGCCTCGCGCGTGGCGGCGCGCGCGCGCGAACGCGTGCAGGCCGCCACGGCCCGGCGCGAACCGCCGCAGACGCCGGCCGTGTGGAGCGATCCGACGCGCGACATCCTGCTCGCGCTCGCGCCGGAGCGCGCGGCGACGGCCGAGTTCCAGGCCTCGGTCGCCGCCCTCGCACCCGAGGCGCGCCTGCTTGCCTACCGGGCCTGGGCCAGCGAGCTCTACGGCGCAGGCCGCGCCGCCGAGTGCATCGACTTCCTGCGCCCGCTGGCCGAGCTCGGCCCGCTCGAAGCCGAGCTCGGGCTGATGCTCGGCTTCTCGCTGCAGGCGCTGGGGCGCTCGATCGAGGCCGGGCGCGCGTTCCAGGCCGTGCGCCAGGCCGCGCCGGAGAGTTTCGAGGCCGACCAGGCGACGCTCTTCGACCAGACCGGACTCGCCGCGGCGAGCGAGCGCGCCGAGGCGGCCGAGCGGCTCTACACGCACGGGCCGCCGATGCCGCTCCAGGCGCTGCTCGCGGTGCTGGAGGCGCTCGACGCGGGCGGACGCGGCGCCCTCGCGACCGAGGTCGCGCGCGCGGCCCTGGCGCAGACCCCGGACGGCTCGCGCGATCAGGCCTTCCTCACGGCGAGCGTGCTCGGCCGCGCAGGCGAGCTCGAGGCCGCACTCGCGGCGCTGGCGGCGGCCGAGCAGCGCCCCGGCGACTACCCCACGCTCGGCGTGCTGCGCGAGCAACGCGTGCGCCTGACGCAGGCGCTGCGTGGTCCCGCCGCGGTGCGCGCCCTGCTCGACGAGACGATCGCGCTCGCGCCCGAGGAAGGCGCCTGGTACGCCTGGCGCGCCTGGCTCGCGCGCCACGCCGCGCGCGGGCCGGCGGACCTGCCGCCCATCCACGCTGACGTGCGCCAGGCACTCGCTCGGCCGCTCGACCCGGAGTATCTCCTGATGGCGACGCGTGCGGCCGGCATGGAGGCGCTCGCGCTGCGGGCCGAGATCCAGGCCCAGGCCGCGCGCCATCCGCTCGCCTGGCAGGCGCAGATCGCCGCGACCTTCGTGGAGCCGGGCGAGGACAAGCGCGAGGCGGTGGCGAGCGTGGCGCGCCTCGCCGGTCGCCCGGCGCTGGTCTACGCGGCCTTCGCCAGCATGATCCTCGACGCCACGCAGGAGGACGCCGACCGGCTGCTGACCGAGCGCCCCGCCGAGACCGAGGTGCGCGCCGCGCTCGAGCGCCAGCTCTCGGGCCAGTACCTGCAGATGGTCGCGGTCCTGACGCCGCGCGCGGCGGGCCTCGGCAGCGATCTCGACGCCTGGAACTTCCTCGCGGATCTGTACCGCGAGCTCGACCTGTGCGAAGCGCGCGCGCGCCTCTTCGAGCGCGTGCTCGGCCCCGACGCGCGCGCCGGTCGCCTGCCCGAGGCGCTGGTCGTGACGCTGATCCAGGTGGCGCTCGACGCCGGACGCGAGGAGCTCGCCGACGCGCTGCTCGCCACGCTCGAGCCGCGCGGGCGCGCGGCCGACGCGATGCGCGGCCTGTGCGCGGCGGCCGCGGTGGCGCGCGGTGAGGCCGCGCGCGCCGCGGCGCTGCTCGCGGAGCACGTGGAACTCCACGACCCCGAGCACGCCAGCGTGCGCCGCGCCGTGACGGCCCTGCAGCTCGCGCTGCAGGGCGAGCCCGAGCGCGCGCGCGCCGAGCTGGCCGAGGTCGAGCTCACCTCACCCCTCGAGCGCGCCCTCGGGAAGCTCGCCTGGCACGCGCTCGGCGAGCGCGAGCGCCTGGCCGCTCTCGCCGCCGCCGATTCTCCGGCCGACCGGCGCGCGCCCTTCTTCGCGCGCGCGGCGCTGCTCTGCGCCAGCGACGACCCGCACACGGCGGCCCTGGCGGCGGCCCTTTCCAGCCCGGGCAATCCGCTGACGCGCGCGCTCGGCTTCGCCCACGGACTCACGGCCTTCGCGGGCCTGCACGAGTACAGGCTCGAGATCGCGCCCACTCCGCTCGAGGCCGTGGGCGCGACCCTGACGCTGACGGTCAAGGCCGACGGACGCGTGGTGGGCACGCTGGAGCTCGCGGACGCCACGCTCGTGCCCGTCACGGGCCAGCTGGACGAGCACGGCAACCTGGAGGCGACCCTGCGCACGCCTGACGGTCCCCTGGCCGCGCTCGCCAAGCTGGCGCCTGCCGGCTTCGAGCGCGGGTACGAGCCGCTCGCGCGCCAGGGCCAGTACCTGCACGTGCTCGACGCCGACGGCACGCCCCACCTCTGGCTGGCGCGCCCAAGGGAGTAGAAGATCACGGCGTTCGTCCCGCGTCCCTGGCCGCCGTCCCCCGCCCGTTGCCTCGCATGTCCCTTCGCCGCCGCGCGTCCGTCCTCGCCTCGCTGCTCCTCCTCGTCGCGCCGCGCGCGGCCCAGGACCCGGTGGCCGACTTCACCCAGGCCGACCTCGAGCGCCTGGTGGCCGAGGTCATGACGGTCGCCCCCGAGTACCCGCACTACACCTACCCGATCCGGTGCACGTACCTCACCGGCGTGACGCCCGAGGGCCTGGACCAGGACAGGATCCTGAACGCCTACAGCTACGCCGACGAGAACGGCCAGACGCACGTGGCGCTGTACCGCGGCCTGGTCGCGGCCTGCGGCGGCGACGAGCGCGAGATCCGCGCGGTGCTCGCGCACGAGGTCGCGCACCTCGCGCAGGGCCACAGCGTCGAGCGCCTCGGCCCGCGCCGCGACCTGGTGCAGCTCTACGGGCGCCAGCAGGAGCGCGAGGCCGACGAGCACGGCGCGCGCTACCTCGAGGCCCTCGGTCACCCGCGCCAGGACATGGTCGACATGCTGCACGTGCTGCAGCGCCAGGCGGTGAGCGACAACTCCTGGCTGACGCACGTCGCGAGCGACCACGCCTCGCCGATGATGCGCGCGCTGGCGCTCACGGGCGACGACGAGCTCGTGCGCGCCGCGAGCCTGTTCGAGCTCGGCACGGCCTACATGGAGTGCCGCCGCTACCGCGAGGCGATCCCCTTCTTCGAAGCGGCCGCGAAGGCCTCGTCCCTGTGCCTCGAGGCGGGCCTCAACGCGGCCAGCGCGGCCCTGCAGGACTACTACGACCGGCTGCCGGCCGCGGTGCAGGAGGAATGGCTGCGACCGGAATTCGGCGCGCACCTGACCGATCTCATCCTGCTGCGCGGGCGCGCGATCGAGATCACCGACCAGGACCTCGCGCGCTACCTGGAGGCGCGCACGCGCATCGAGGACACGCTCGATCCGTTCCACGATCCGCTGCAAGCCTTCCTGCGCGGCACGGCCAAGGTGCTGCACCCGCTCGGCGACGAGGCCGAGCTACGCGCCGGCGTGGCCGAGCTGCGCGCGTTGCTGGCGGTCACGCCCGGTGGTGGCTGGGCGCCGCAGGACTACGCGCTGCGCGTGACGAACAACCTGGCCGTGGGTCTCGCACGCCTCGGCGAGGAAGAAGAGGCCGCGCGGCTCCTCTGCGGCGCGATGATCGCGGCGCCGGTGTACCTCGTGAGCGTGGGCGAGAACCTGGCGCGCCTGCCGCTCGGCACGCTGGTCGAGAGCGAGGCGGTCGAGGTGCTGGACCTCTTCTACTTCTTCCTGCAGTGGTCGCCGGCCGACGCGCCCGGGACGCGCGCCGCCGGACGCGCGGCCGAGCAGCTGCTCGCACGCTTCGGCAAGGAGTTCACGACGCCGCCCGTGCCCGCGCCGCTCGCGCTGTGCTCGGCCGTGACGATGACGCTCCAGGGCCACGAGCTCGGGCTCTTCGAGCCGATGGTGAACGTGTCGCTGACCCTCGGCGAGCTGGGCGAGGCGCGCGTGGCCGAGGAGCGCTTCCCCGGCCTCTTGATTGCGCGCTGGGCCGACGGCGAGGTGCTGGCCCTCGTCGAGGACGGGCGCCTCGTCAAGCTGACGAGCTACCTGGCGGATTCCTCGGTCGAGCTGCGCCCGACGCGCGACTCGGGCCAGCGCGCGGGCTTCCGCGTGAAGATCGGCATGCCCTTCGACGAGTTCGAGCGCCTGCTCGCGCCGGCCGGCGGCAGCGCCGGCCAGAAGATGCGCCAGGTGCAGCTCGTCTCGCGCCTCTCGCACGATGCGCCGGTCGTGCTGAAGCCCGAGTCGAGCGCCGACGAGGAGCTCGCGGCCATGCTGACCAGCGCGCTCGACGAGACCTGGAGCTACTACCCGTTCCTGAACCTCGGCCTCCTGGTCGAGGAGGGCGTCATCACCGGCCTCACCGTGACCCCGGCGCGCTTCTACGACGGCGAACTCGACACCCTGGCCCCGGGCCGGGCGCGCTGAAGGCCCGCGCCTCGCCATTCGGTATCTGTTAGGGTGTGGCGGTGTTCCACCGCGACCTCGCCCTGCCGCCGCGCACGCGGCGCATCCTGCACCTCGACTGCGATGCCTTCCTGGCCTCGGTCGAGCAGGCCGTGCATCCCGAGCTCGCGGGGAAGCCGGTGGTCGTGGGCGGCTCGCCCGACTCGCGCAACCTGGTGATGTCGTGCTCCTACGAGGCGCGCGCCTTCGGCGTGCGCGCGGGCATGCACCTCTCCGAGGCGCGCCGGCGCTGTCCGCGCGCGCTCTTCCGCCTGGGCGACGCGCAGGCCGCGAACCGCCTGCGCGACGAGGCGACGCGCGTCCTGCTCGGCTTCACGCCGACGGTCGAGGTGGCCTCGATCGACGATTTCTACCTCGATCTCACCGGCACCGCGCGCGCACTCGGCGCGGCCTTCGACGCGGCCTTCGCGATCCGCAACGCGGTGCGCGCGCGCACGCAGCTCCCGCTCACGATCGGCGTCGGCACGAACCGGCTCGTCGCGCGCCTGGCGGGCAAGCTCGGCAAGCCCGGCGGCGTGGCCGAGGTCTTCCCGGGCGGCGAGCGGAGCTTCGTGGGCGCGCTACCGATCGATCACCTGCCCGGCGTCGGCCACGCGATCGGAGCCGAGCTCGAGCGCTTCGGACTGCGGCACGTGCGCGAGCTGACGCTCGTCTCGCGCGAGGTCCTGTACGCGACCTTCGGTGGAGCCGGGCTCGTGCTGTGGGAGCGCGCGCAGGGGCGCGACGACGCGCCGGTCGAGGCCACGCACGTCCTCTGCGAGGACGGCACGCTCGTCGCGCGCCCGCCGAAGAGCCTGCAGCGCGAGACGACATTCGAGCCGGAGGAGGGACGCGCGGCGGTGGTCGAGGCGATGCTCTCGTACCTCGTGGAGCGCGCCGCCGCGCGCCTGCGCACGCAGGACCTGAAGGCGCGCGCGCTCGAGGTGCGCGTGCGCTACGTCGACACGAACCCGCGCCGCGGCGCCCACGAAGACGACGGGCTCTCCGTGCACCGCCGGCGCGCGCTCGGTGCACCGAGCGACGCGACCGCCGAGCTCACCGCCCTGGCGCTCGAGCTCTACCGCTCGTTCCCGCGCCGCCGCGCGCTCTTGAAGCGCATCGGCCTCACGCTGCACGGCCTCTCCGCCGCCCCCGGCTGGCAAGGCCGACTCTTTTCCGACGCCGAGCCCGTCCATGAGCCCGTCCACGACGCCTCGCGCGCCGACCGCCACCGCCGCCTCGACCGCGCCCTGGACGAATTGCGCGCCAAGCACGGCTTCGGCCGCATCCTGCGCGGCACGAGCACGCCGCTCGCCGCGACCCACCCGCTCGAGAAGGACGGTTTCCGCCTGCGCACGCCGTCCCTGAATCAGTGAAGGAAGCTTCCGCGGCGCGGTAGAGTCGCGCCATGGACCAGCAGAACCAACGGGCTCTCCTCACGCTCGCGCTGCTCGCTTCGAAGGCGGACGGGATGCGTGCGCCGAGCGAGGGCGAGGCGATCCGGCAGTCCCTCGACCGGCTGCGCGGTGAGGGACTCGACCCCGAGGCCGTGTGGGACGAGGTCGAGCGCGGTGAGGGCGACCGCGCGCGCGCGGCGCGCGAGCTCACGACGCCGGAAGCGCGCGAGCTCGCCTACGCGCTGGCCGTGAGCGTGTGCGACGCCGACGGAGCCACGAACGCGCAGGAGCGCGCCTTCCTGGACGAACTCGGGCGCGAGCTCGGGCTACCGCGCGCGTCGAGCGAACGTGTCCGGCAGGAGGCCGATGCGCTGGCGGCGGCGCCGCTCGCGCTCGGCGCCACGCCCGCGAGCGAGGCCGAGCTGGACGAACACATCCTGCGCCAGGCGATCCTGTGCGGCGGGCTCGAGCTCCTGCCGCAGAAGCTCGCCACGCTGGCGATCCTGCCGCTGCAGATGCGCCTCGTGTACCAGGTCGGGAAGCGCCACGGCTACGAGCTCGACCGCGGCCACATCACCGAGTTCCTCGGCGTGCTCGGGCTCGGGATGGCCTCGCAGGTGATCGAGGGCTTCGCGCGCCAGCTCGTGGGCGGCCTGTTCGGCAAGCTCGGCGGCGGGCTGCTCGGCGGACTCGGGAAGAGCGTCGGCACGCGCGCGACCGGAGTCGGGCTGTCCTTCGCGACCACCTACGCGCTCGGCCAGGCGGCAAAGCGCTACTACGCTGGCGGACGCAAGCTCTCGTCGATCGAGCTGAAGGAGCTCTTCGCGTCGCTGCTCGGCCGCGCGCGCGAGCTCGAAGGCCGGCACGCCGACGCGATCACCGCGAGCGCGCGCTCGCTCGATCTGGGCACGCTGTCGCGGCTCGTGAAGGGCTGACCCGCCCGCGGGCCCATGCCCGCGGGCCTGGAGGAGGCTACTTGGCGGCCTTGCCGGCCTTGGCGGGCTTGGCGGTCGCCTTGACGGCGTTGCGGGCCCGGGGCCGGCGCTTGCCGTAGGTACCACGCCAGATCTTGCCGCGCCGGGATTTCTTGTCGCCTCTGCCCATGGGTTACGTCGTTCTAGGTCCGGGAAAAACGAGCGGCGCATTGTGGGGAGCGCAGGGTGAGGCGTCCAGCCTTGCCACCCGATTCGGAGTCTGTTAGGGTCTTCCGCGTGGGGGGCGTTGCACGCCCATGTCCGCTCCCTACGTCCCACTCCGCGTCCACGGCTGGCACTCGCTCCTGACCGGAGTCGATGCACCCGCAGAGCTCCTCGCACGTGCAGCCGAGCTCGGCCTCGACGCGCTGGCTCTGACCGACGTCGACACGCTCGGCGGCCTGGTGGACTTCCTGCGCGCGAGCGAGCGCGCGGGCGTGCGCCCGATCGTGGGTGCGGAACTGTCCGAGCCCGATGGCCGCCCGGGACGCGCACTCGCGCTGGTCGAGGACGAGGTCGGCTACCGGAACCTCCTGAAGCTCGTCTCCGCGCGCCAGCTGGGCGACGACCCGGGCGCGCGCACGGCCGAGCTCGTGCCGGAGCACTTCGAGCTCGTCGAGGCCCTGACGCGCTTCCAGGGTGGCCTCACCGTGCTGGTCGACCATCCGCGCCTCGCCTTCGCGCTGCGCGAGCGCCTGCCGCGCCGTCAGCTGCTGGTGGCCATCTCCCCCGCCGCGCTCGAGGTGCGCGCGCCGCGCATGCGCGCGCGCCGGCCGCTCGATCCGGACGAGCGCTGGCCGACGCTCGCCGCGCCGAAGGTCCCGCCGCCCGCGCGCGCGGTGCCGGTCGAGGACCTGCTGGCCTGCGCCGAGGTGCTCGAGCTCGCCACGCTGGCCGTGCCCGACGTGTACTGCGCGCGCGCCACGGGCCAGGAAGCCCAGCGCGTGCGCACGGCGATCAAGCACAACGCGCTCCTGTGCGACCTGCCGGTGGAATGGCTCGCGCCGGCGCCCATGCATCTGCTCGACGACGGCGAGCTCGGACGCCGCTACGCCGATCTGCCCGAGCGGCGCGGCCCGTTCCGCGCGCCGCGCCGCGGCCGCCCGGGGCTCGTCGCTCGCACGCGCGAGGTGGCCGAGCGCTGCACCTTCGTGCCGCGCCTCGGCGGCGTCGTGTTCCCCGACGTGAAGCTCCCGCCGGAGACGACGCCCTACTCGGCCCTGTGCGAGCTCGCCTTCGACGGCGCGCGCGCGCGCTACCGGCCGCTGCGGCCCGAGGTCGTGCGGCGCCTCGAGCACGAGCTCGCCGCGATCGAGGGTCTCGGTTTCGCGCCCTACTTCCTGCTCGTGAAGCAGCTGGCCGACTTCGCGCGCTCGGCCGGCATCCCCTGCGTCGGACGCGGCTCGGCGGCCGACAGCCTGGTGGCCTACTGTCTCGCGCTGACCGACGCGGACCCGCTGCGCTACCGCCTGCCGTTCGAGCGCTTCCTGAATCCCGCGCGCAAGGATCGGCCCGACATCGACCTCGACTTCTGCTGGCGGCGCCGCGACGAGGTCCTGGCGCACGTCGCGACGGCCTTCGGGCGCGAGCGCTCGGCGATGATCTCGACGCTGAACACCTTCGGCTTGCGCGCGGCCTTCCGCGAGGTGGCCCTGGCCGTCGGCCTGCCGCCGGTCGAGGTCAACCGCTGGTCGCGGCGCCTGCCGGGCCTGGGCGCGGCCGAGGACGACGGCGGCGAGGTGCCGGACGGCACGGACGAGGCCGACGAGCGCGCCGAGGAGCGCGAGCCCGCGGAGGACGAGACGCCGCTCGCTCCCGCGGCACTCGCGCACCTGCCGCCCGCGCTGGCGACGAATCCCCTGGCGCGCACCCTCGCGGCCACACCCGAGTGCCGCGGATTCCCCTTCGCGGACGAGCGTCACGCCTTCGCGCTGGCGCGCGCGGCCGAGCTGCTCGGCGCCCCGCGCCACCTCGGACTGCATCCGGGCGGCGTGGTCGTGACGCCCGGACCGCTGACCGATTTCGTGGCCTGCCAGCGCGCCGCCAAGGGTGTCGTCGTGACACAGCTCGACAAGGACGGCGTCGAGGCGATCGGGCTGGTGAAGATGGACCTGCTCGGGAACCGCGTGCTGACGGTGATCGACGACTGCCTGACGGCGCTCGGGAAGAGCCACGCCGAGCTCGCCGCGGTGGCCGAGGACGATGCGCGCACGGGCGAGCTGCTGCGCCACGGGCGCACGCTGGGCTGCTTCCAGGTCGAGTCGCCCGGCATGCGCAACCTCCTGCAGCAGATCGGCTCGAGCGACATGGACGACGTGATCCAGGCCGTGGCGCTGATCCGTCCGGGCCCGGCCGGCTCGGGCATGAAGGACGCCTTCATCCGGCGCTACCGCGGGCTCGAGGAGGCGCGCCCGCCGCACGCGCGCCTCTCCGCGCTCCTGTGGGACACGCACGGCGTGATGCTCTACCAGGAAGACGTGATGCAGGCCGTGGTGCTGCTCGCGGGCTTCGAGCTCGGCGAGGCCGACCAGCTGCGGCGCGCGCTGGCGAAGCAGCGCGGCGGCGAGCTCGGGGAGCTGCGCGCGCGCTTCCTGGCGGGCTGCGCGCGCGAGGGCGTCGCGCGCGCCGACGGTGAACGCATCTGGGAGCTCGTGGCGAACTTCTCGGCCTTCGGCTTCTGCAAGGCGCACGCGGTCACCTACGGGCGCATCGCCTGGCGCACCGTGTACCTGAAGGCGCACCATCCGGCCGCGTTCCTGGTGGCCTTCCTGAACAGCGACACGGGCTACTACGACGCGCGCGTGTACGTCGAGGAGGCGCGGCGCCTCGGCGTCGCGATCCTGCCGCCGGACGTGAACAAGAGCGCGCGCGACTTCACGCTCGAGCCGCCCGTGGCGCGCGAGCCGGGCGCGATCCGCGTCGGCCTCGGACGCGTGAAGGGCCTGGCGGAGGGCGCGCTCGCACGGCTGCTGGCCGCGCGCGAGCGCGGCGGGCCGTTCCTGTCGCTGCCGGAGCTGCTCGAGCGGGCGGGCCTGCGCGCGGACGAGGCCGAGCGCCTGATCCTGGTGGGCGCGCTGGACGGCTTCGACCGCACGCGGCCCGAGATGCTGTGGCGCCTGCGCCTCTTGACCGGCGCCGCGCGCGACACGGCCGCGGGCCTACGCGCCGGCCTCGACCCGGACGCGCTCGCGGCCTGCCGCGCGACTCCGGCCGCGCGCGAGCGCTCCAGCGCCGACGGCTGGTCACGCTCGTCGCTCGGACCGCTCGTGGGTGGCACGCAGCGCCTCGCACCGGGCGAGGAAGCACCGCTCTTCCCGGCCCCACCGCTGCCATCCGTGGCCTTGCCCTCGGTGCCGGAGTTCCCGCTCGCACGGCGCGGCCGCCTCGAGCTCGAGCTGCTCGGGCTCACGGTGTGCGCGCATCCGACCGCGCTCTTCCCGCGCGCCGACGCGGCGCGCCCGGCGCTCGCCTGCGCCGAGCTCGCGCGTCAGCGCGACGCACGCGTGGAACTCGTCGGCTGGCTGGCGGCCTCGCGCCCGGTGCGCACGCGGGAGGGCGAGTGGATGCGCTTCCTGACGCTCGAGGATGCGAGCGGCATCGCCGAGGTGGTCGTGTTCCCCGACGTCTACCGGCGCGACGGTCACCGCCTGGTCGGGCACGGACCGTTCCGCATCACGGGGCGCGTCGAGGAACACCTCGGCGCCTGCACGCTGCGCGCCGAGCGACTCGCGTGAGGGCGCGAACGCGGAGAGGCGCTACGAAGCGCCCGCTTCGCCCGGGGCGCCGGCCTCGGCCGGCTCGTCGCGCTCGTCCTGGTAGCGCAGGCTGACGTTCTCGCGCCCCATCGTGCGCAGGCGTTCCTCGGACTTCTTCAGGCCGAGGTGGTGGGCCTTGGAGACGACGCTCTTGACCGAACGGCCGAGGGTGCGCGCCAGCTCGAGGTTCGAGAGCACCGGATAATCGCGCGCCAGGAGCTCGAGTTCGTCCGCGCGCCAGCGCGGCATGCGCGTGGCGGCCTCGCCCACGAGCTTGCGCACGAAGGCCTTGTCCTTCGCCAGCGCGAGTTCCTCGGCCACCTTGCGCAGCTCGCTGACGGGGCGGCTGAAGACGCGCGAGAGGTCCTCGTCCGTGCGCGTCCCGTAGACACGCTTGAGCTCGGCCAGCTCGTCGCGCGTCCATTCACCGTGCTTCTGGATGCGGCCGAGCTCGAGGATGCGCTCCTGGACCTCGTTCTCCGCCCGCCCCAGGATGCGCGCGATCACCTCGGGCGAGGTCGCGCCGAGATAGCGGCGCAGCTCGAGCACCTCGCTGGCGGTCCACGGCCCGCTGCGCGGCGCGCCGGTGAAGAGCTTCTCGGCCATGCGCCGGATGCTCGCCACGGGACGCTTGAGCTCGCGCGCGATCGCCGCGTCGTCGCGCAGGCCGTAGAGCTCCTTCAGACGAGCTTGCTCGGCCTGGGACCAGCGGCCTCGCCGCGGTGCGACGGCTCTTGCAAGGCTGACGTGGATGGGTCTGGGCTTGGCCACGGTTCGGTGTGTTCGGTGGACCTTCCGCACACCGCGCGCCACACGCGCGAAAAAAACGCGCGTCCGCGCCGCAGCGGAGGTCGAGGTCGGATTCTAGCGAGCGCTTTCCGGCGAAGGAAAGCAACAGTTCTGTCCCCGCCTTGCGCAACTTCGTGCGCCGAAGATCCGCAGCGCGCGTGAGCTCCTAGCTACTTCCAAAAGGTGGAAGCGCTTCTGGACTCGATTCCAACTTCCTGACGAGATCAGCGCTTCTGCGCCAGGTCGCGGGCCAGGCGCTCGAGCTCGAGACGCACGCCGCGCGCGGTGTCCTGCGCGAGCAAGCTGCGCGCGAAAGTGGTGAGGTCGGCGTGCGACCAGCGCCGCACGGCGAACTTGATCGCCGGCACGAACTGCGGTGCGACGCTGACGGAGTCGTAGCCGAGCCCGGTCAAGAGCAACGCCACGGAAGGATCGCTGGCCATCTCGCCGCACACCGAGCACGACTTACCGGCCACGCGCGCCACGTCGGCCACGTGGCGCAAGGCGCGGATCACCGCGGGATGGTGCGGGTCGTAGAGCCCGGCAACCCACGGGTTGTCACGGTCAGCAGCGAGCAGGTACTGCACGAGGTCGTTGGTACCGACGCTCACGAAGTCGACCTCGCGCACGATGCGCTCGAGCTCGAGGAGAGCGGACGGCACCTCGATCATCGCCCCGACGGGGACGTCGTCGGCGATCGGGTAGCCCTGTTCGGAAAGCTGGGTGCGGATCTCTGAGAAGAGCTGGTGGACTTCGCGGACCTCCTCCAGCGAGCTGATCATGGGCATCAGGATGCGGAGGTCGCCGGCCGTGCTGGCCCGGAGCATGGCTCAGAGCTGCACGCGCAGGAGGTCGCGCCAGCGCAGCGTGATGCGAATGCCGCGCCAGCCCAGGGCGGGATTGGTCTCCGAGGGGGTCTGGAAGTAAGGCAGCGGCTTGTCGCCCCCGATGTCCAGGAGCCGGAGGGTCGTCGGACGGCCCTCCAGGCGCTCCAGAACGCGGCGGTAGAGCCGGTACTGCTCCTCCTCGGAGGGGAACTCGGTGCGCTCGAGATAAAGGAATTCTGTTCGCAGGAGCCCCACCCCGTCGGTGTGCCCGAGCTCGAAAGTGTCCAGATCCCGGACGCTTTCGATGTTGACCTGGACGCGCAAGGAAACCCCGTCCGGGGTCCGGGCCGGCTGGTCGGCCTCCCCGCGCAAAACTTCGCGGCGGCTGTCGAGCACGCGCTTGCGCTCGAGGAACTCGCCGACCTGCTCGTCCCCGGGGGCCATCTGGACCACGCCGTGGTCGCCGTCCACCGCCAGGCGCATGCCCTGCTCGAGGCGCGCCAGCAGGTTAGGCAGGCCGACCACGCAGGGCAGACCGAGCGAGCGCGCCAGCACGGCCCCGTGCGAGAAGCGCCCGCCCGTCTCGGCCACGATCGCCAGCACGCGCTCGCGCGCCAGGAAGCTGACCAGGGCCGGCGTGAGCTCGGCCGCGGCCAGCACGACCGGACGCTCGGCCTCCTGCACCTGCTCGCGTTCACGCTCGAGCAGCACGTTGAGCACGTAGCGCCAGGGATCGGACACGTCCGAGGCGAAGTCGCGCACGTTCTCGCCGTCGAGCTTGCCGAAGGTCTCCTGGTAACGCTCGATCAGCTGCTGGATCGCGGCCTCGGCGTTGATGCGCTGCTCGGCGATCGCGCGCTCGATGTCGCTCATCGCGCGCGGATCCTTCAGGATCATGCGGTGCACGGCGAAGATCTCGGCGTCCTTCGCGCCGGCCGAGGCCGCCACTGCGCGCTGTCGCTCCTCGAGCCGCTCGGCCGCGGTGTTGATGGCCGAGGCGAGGCGCGCGATCTCGAAGGGCACGTCCTCGCGCTTCACCGACCAGGTCGGGATGTCGGTCGGCCCGGTCAGGACGATGTGCACGGGACCGAGGGCCAGCCCGGGCGCCACGGCGACGCCCTGGACCTTGCCGCGCGTGGGGCGCGGCGCGGGAAGAGGCGGAGGGAAAGCCATTCCGGTGGCCAGACGATAGCGGCGCAGCCCCCCCGCGGGCGAGCGCCGCGCGGCGAGAAGAGTGCGCTCGGCTCAAGAACGTGAGCGTGGCGGCCCGACGAGGAGGTTCGAACTCGCGCCGTCGCGCCCGGAGAGGATCCGGCGCGCCCGCCACGCGCCATGGGGAGGCGCGCGCGGAGAACGGGGGCGAGGGGTCCCCTCCACCCAGAGAGACTCACCATGGCCACTTCCGATCAAGCGAGCTCGAAGACCTCCGGCGCCGGCGTCCTTTTCTTCGCTGGCACCACCCTGATGGCCTCGGGGGCGAGCTTCGCCTTCGCGCCGCACTTCTCCTGGCAGGTCGTGAAGATCGCGCGCGAGGCCCAGGCCCTCGGCCTCGAGAACGGCATGCTCTTCGTCGGCGGCCTCGTGCTGTTCGGCCTCGGCCTGGTGGCGCGCGCCGCGGCCACGAGCAGCGCTCCGCGCGACCACTCCGCGGAGCTGCAGGGGCTGCAGTCCGAGCTGAGCCTCTCGAACGAGCAGCTCGCCAACAAGCTCGCCCAGCTGCGCGCGGGTCTGAATCAGGTCGGCGAGAGCGTCCACGCGGTCGCCGCGCAGCAGGCGGCGCAGGCCCAGCAGCCCTCCGGCGCGAGCAGCGATGCCGAGGCCGTGCGCGAGGCGGTCTTCCGCCTGGCGGCCAGCCTCGACAAGCTGCACGCGCACTTCGACGAGCGCCTCCATGCGGTCGACCTGCAGCTGCGCTCCGGCTTCGAGACGCTGCTCGGTGTGAGCACCGAGCTGCGCCGCACGCTCGAGAGCGCCGCGCCGACGCGCTCGGCTCCGCACGCCGTGGCCCACGCACCGGCGCTGGATCCGAGCAACCCGTTCGCGCCGGTGGCCGAGCCCGAGCCCGCGGGCGCGATCGACTTCTACCAGACGATGCAGAAGCTCGACGCAATCGCGGGCGAGAGCCCGGCTCCGCGCGGCCGCCAGCCGCAGGCGCCGTTCCCGAGCTCGGCCCAGGGCCAGTCGCTCGACGCGCTGCTGCCGGAAGAGTACCGCAACCGCTACTAGCACGAGCAGCTCCGGAGCGCGCGTCCGTTCCGACGGAGTCGCGCGCAGAAAAAACACCAAGGGCTCCCGCCGCGAGTGCGCTCGCGACGGGAGCCCTTGGGCTTGATCCAGGCCTGCTCAGGTCGCGGGCGGAGCCTCGCCCGCGTCGTCGGAGCCCTTGGCCTTGAAGAAGTTCGCGAAGGGGTTGTAGCTCGTGCTGGAGCGGCTCGCCTTGCGGATCGCATCGGCGTCGTACTCCTCGCGCGGGCGATCGCTGCGCTTGCCGCCGCCCGGGCCGCGGCTGTCGCCACGCCCGCCGCCACCACCACCGCCACCCCGTCCGCCGCGACGCTCGTCCTTGCCCTTGCCGCCGGTCACGAGGCCGTCGCGACGCGTGCGCGCCGCGCGCAGCACGGGCTGGTTCTCGTTCCAACCCTCGCCACCGCGCTCACGGCGCGGACCCCGCCGGCCACGGCCGTGGGACTCGCCCCCACCCTCGCCCGAGCCTTGCCCGTCGCCCTCGGGACGCGGACCGCGCTCGGGGCGCGGACCGCGCTTGAACTCGGGCACGTTCTTGAGCGAGAGCTCGACACGCGGTGCGCTCGCGTCGGTCACGCGCGCACGCACGAACTGCCCGACGGAGAGCTGCACGCGCGCGTCGCGCACGTAGTGGTTCGAGACCTCGCTGACGTGGATCATCGCGTCCTTGGCGAGACCGATGTCGACGAAGGCCCCGAAGCTCGCCACGGCGGAGATGACGCCCTCGACGACCTGGTCCTTCTGCAGCGTCTTCGGATCCGTGTCCGGCGCCAGGAAGCGCGGCAGGAACTGCCGCAGGCGCGGATCCCGTCCGGGATGGGCGATCTCGCGCACGAGGTCACGCCAGGTGTACTCGTCGAGCTGGAAGTCCGCGCGTCGCAGACCACGCGCGGCATCGCGCTGACCGAGCAGCTCGTCCACGCTGCCGCCGCCCTGGTGGACGATGCGGCGCACGAGGTCGTACAGCTCGGGGTGCAGCGCGGTGGCGTCGAGCGGCTCGCTCGAACCGTTGACGCGCAGGAAGCCGATCGCGTTGACCCAGGCGAGGTCGTCCAGCAGGCCCGGTGAGCGCAGCTCCTCGCGCGAGGCGAAAGGCTGCTGCGTGCGGCGCTCGACGAGCTTCTTCGCCAGCTCGAAGTTGAGCCCGGGCACGTGGCGCAGGAACGGCACGCCGACCTGGTTCACGTCGCAGCCGATGAAGGCCGTGCAGGACTCGAGCGCGTCGTGCACGATGCGCCGCATGCCGGCCTTGCCGACCACGAGCTGCTCGCGGCCGAGGCCGAGGTGCCGGGCCTCGATCTTGAGGAACTCCGGTAGCGGATCCTGCCAGCGACGGGCGAGCGAGATCGCCTCGCGCGCGGGCACGCTGAAGCTCTCGAGCTCGCCGCGCGCGAGTTCCGAGTTCGCGTAGCCGGACAGGCCCGCGTCGTTGACGGGCAGGACCGGCGCGTCCACGCCCAGCAGACGCACGACCTCGCGCAGCTTCTGCAGCCCGGGTCGCGCGCCCTTGGCGCTGCTGACGACGAGCGCGACCGCCTGGCTGCCCTTCATCGTCTCGGCCAGCTTGGTCCCGAGGTCGGGCAGGGGCAGGGTCGAGGCCTCGAGCTTCGCCTCGGGGCCGAGCGGCTGACCGTCGCCGTCGACCTGCACCAGCACCCAGTCGCCGCGTGCGTCGATGTGCACGCCGGCCACGGCTCGCGTGCCGCCCGGCGGCGTGAGCAGGATCTGGCGCAGGTGCTGGGCCACGAGGCGCGTGGCCTCCTCGTCGGCCCGCTCGCGCAGCTCGTTGCGCACGTCGTCCTCGATCATCGGCAGCAGACGCAGGTGCAGCGCGGCCCGCGCGACCTCGTTCGCCACGCTGGCGTAATCGGGATGGATGCGCCGGCCGAGGGCCTCGCGCACGCGCGGCAGGACGAGCTTCTCGTCGATCGAGACGAGCAGCGCGACCTGACGCTGGGCCTGGGCCAGACGCAGGCCGATCAGGCGGTGGCCCTGGAGCTGCTTGAGCGGCAGGTTCGTGCGCACCAGCGAGCGGTTCTTGCCGAGGCGCGCCTCGTCGACGATGGCGCGCACGCTGACGCGGCCGTGCTTGCGCAGCTGGCGCCGCAGCTGCGTGCGCAGCGCGGGATTGCGCCCGAGACGATCGGCCAGGATGCGCATCGCACCCTCGAGGGCCTGCTCTTCGGTGTGCACGCCCCGGTCCGGCGAAACGTGCTGCGCGCACAGGCGCGCGAGCTGCGGCGTCAGATCGATGCGCGCCGGATGGAACGCGGGCCGCGCGGGAGACGGCTCGGGCGCGGCGGGCGCGGCAGCTTCACTGCCCGCAGCTTCACCGCTCTCGGCGGCCTCGCCGGCCTCGCTCGACTCGGGCTCCTCGGCCGCCGGCTCCTCGCCGTGGGCCTCGCCCTCGAGTTCGACGGAGGGCTCGGCAGCGGCGTGCGCCTCGCCGGAGGCGCCCGCCTCGGGGCTGCCCTCAACGGGCGCAGCGCCGGCCTCGGCGGAGACCTCCACGGGCGTCTCGAGCGCGGGCGCTTCGGCCACGACCGCCTCGGCTGCCGCTTCGGGCTCACCCACGCCACGCGGCGCGGGCGCAACCAGCGCATCGGCCAGGGCCTCGAGGCCGCGATCGAAGGCGAGCTGGACCTCGGGCTCGGGCCGGCGCAGCGGCAGGAAGTAATCCTCGAGCTCGAAGCGGTCCATGCAGGACTCGACCTCGCTCGGCAGCGTGAAGGTCAGGCCGGCCGCCTTGCACTGCTCCTCGATGATGGCGACGAGCGTCCCGCGACGCTTGTCGAGTTCCTCGAGCTGCTTCACGCGCCGCGCGAAACGGCGGATGGAGCCATCGGTGAAGTCACCGATCTCGGCACGGCGGAAACGGGCAATGTAGGGGGCCTTGTTGCCCGCCTGGAGGAGTTCGAGCACGCGCTGGGCGTGCTCGACTCCGACGGCGAACTCTTTGGCCAGCGTCTCGACGATCGCTGCAGCGCTCACGTTTGAACCCTTGGGTCCGGCCAGATGCCGGAGAATGGGTGGTAGGAAGGCGGGAGCCGAAAGGATACCCGCCCCGGGGGGAAAGGAGATAGCGGACCGCCGGGCGGACCGTGGAGGTGTGGGCCTAGATGCGTACGACCTGCACCAGGGCCTTGCCGAAACGGAAGCCCGAGGCGTCGTCGAGTCCGGTGACGAGCTTGCCATCGCGCTCGATCTGCGTGCCGGTATAGCGCGCACCGGCGGCCTCCAGGGCGGCCTTCAGACTGCGCTCGCCCGTGACGCGCTTGCGCTTCACGACGCCCGCGCGGGCCAGGGCCCCCACCGCGAGTCCCCAGGCCGCGATCAGCTTGTCGGCCGCCGCCGCCTCGCGCAGGAGACGTTGCACGTCGGCCTGCTCGGCGTGCCAGCCCGCGGCGATCCCACCGCACAGCAGCAGCCCCGAGTAGTCGTCCATGCGCTGCTCGGCGAGCGAGCCGTCGACCTGCAGCTCGTCCTGCAGATCGCCCTTCACGAAGGCTCCGTCGCTGGCCGTCACCACGCGCGTGCCGACGTGGACGTTGAAGAGCGACGAGCGCGCATAGCGCATCGTGACCTCGTCGAAGCCGCTCGGCGGCACGACCACGAGCACGGTGGAGAGGTACGTGTGGACGACGAGGCCCTGGGCATCGACCTCGGCCTTGGCTTCCTTCTTCGACATGGCGGGCTCACCCAGCTTCAGACGGGGAGTTCGAAGACCGTGGCGCGCGTCTCTTCGGCCAGCAGACCGGCCCCCTGCGCGACCTTCCAGGACACGCGCTCGTCGAGCCCGGGCACGGTCAGGTCACCGAGCGCGCGCCCGGAGAGGCCGTCGCGCACCTCGAGCATCGCACCACGCGCGACGTAGAGCTTGCCCGAATCGAAGGACACGCTGACGTCGGGCAGCTCGTCGCTCTCGTCGCCGAGGACCTCGTTCCACAGCGGATACGCGCCGGACTCGGCCACGCGGAAGGCTTCGAGGCGCATCTCCTCGGAGCCGCTGGCCTGGCCCGGCCGCGAGGGCACGCGGTTGCCGACCAGCGCGATCACGAGGTCGCCGCCGGTCACGAGGTCGTGGATGACCGGGTACTCGGGATCGAGGAAGAAGTCGAGCGCCTCGCCGCTCTCGAGGTCGAGCCGCAGCACGCCCTGACGCTTGCGCGCCGTGTCCGTGTACACGACGTAGGCATGCGGACCGATGCGCGCGGCCAGGTGATAGCGTTCGCCATCACGCTGGTACTTCCACACCTCGAGCATGGCCGAGGTCAGGATCCCGGTCACGCGCTGGGGCGTCACCGTCAGACACATGTCCCCGTAGACGAGCGCCTGGTCGAAGGCGCCGATCTCGCTCGCGCCGAGCAGCTCGCCCGTGGCGAGCGACATGCGCGCGATGCGGTGCGTGCGGTTCGAAGGCCCGAGGATCACGACGTCGTTCTCCTCGCCGAGGCCGCAGCCGAAACCGCGTCCATAACCGACCTCGCAGGGCGACACCCACAGCTCCTGCCCGCTGGCGCGGTCGTAGGCGCCGAGCTTGCCGGGGATCACGTTGTCGATCCACTTGCCGCCCGCCGGCTCGTCGTAGCCGTGCAGGATCACCGGACCCGAGTCGCCGAGTGCGATGCCGTCGATTTCGCCCTGGAACTCCCGGCTCCAGCGCCGTTTTGCCGTGCGCGTCATGGGGGCGGAAGGATACCCGCGCCCCCCCGGAGGAAACCAGGGTGGCGCGGGAGCACGGACCCTACTTCTCGGGGTTCAGGATCTTCTCGGCGATGTTCGGCGGCACCGCGCGGTACTCGTGCAGTTCCATCGCGAACGAGCCGCGGCCCTGGGTCGCACCGCGCAGCGCGGACGAGTAGGCGAACATCTCGGCGATCGGCACGAGGCCTCGCACGACCCGCAGGTCGCCCACCGACTCGACGTCCGAGACCTCGCCCCGGCGCGAGTTCAGGTCACCGACCACGCCGCCCAGGTACTCCTCGGGCGCGCGCACCTCGATCTTCATGATCGGCTCGAGCAGCGTCGTGTTGCCGTCGGCCGCCTGACGGAAGGCCTGGATGCCGCAGGCGTGGAAGGCCTGCTCGCTGGAGTCGACGTCGTGGTACTTGCCGTCGTAGAGGATGGCCTTGACGTTGACGTAGGGGAAGCCGTTACGGCCGCCGCCACGCACAGCCTCCTCGACGCCGCCCTCGACGGCCGGGATGAACTCGCGCGGGATCGAGCCACCCTTGATGTCGTTCTCGAACTCGAACACGCCGTCCTCGGGCGTGCCGACCTCGAACTTGAGGTAGGCGACGGCGTACTGACCGCGGCCACCCGACTGCTTGATGTAGCGCGACTCGATGTCCTTCGGCTTGTTGAGGCGCTGCTTGTAGGCGACCTTGGGCCGGCCGGTCTGGACCTCGACGCCGTAGTCGCTCTTGATGCGGTTGCAGATGACCTCGAGGTGCAGCTCGCCCATGCCCGAGATGACGAGGTCACCGGTGGCCTCGTTGGTCTGGGCGCGGAAGGTCGGGTCCTCGCGCATCATCTTGCCGATGACCTCCGAGAGCTTGTCGCGGTCGGCCGACTTCTTGGGCTCGACCGACATCGCGATCACGGCCTCGGGGAAGACGATCTTCGAGAGCGCGATCGGCTTGTCCGGGTCGCACAGGGTGTCGCCCGTGATCGTGTTCTTGAGGCCGAGGATCGCGCCGATGCTGCCGGCCGGGATCGTGTCGACGGCCTCGCGCTTGTTGGCGTGCACGAGCACGAGGCGGCTGATGCGCTCCTCCTTGCCGGTGCGCGGGTTGAGCAGGGCCGTGCCCTTCGCGAGCACGCCCGAGTAGACGCGCACGAAGGTCAGGTCGCCGGTCGATTCGGCAATGGTCTTGAAGGCCATCAGGCACACGGGCTCCGCGTCGTCCGGCCGGCGCGAGGTGCGCTCGTCCTTCGAGCGCGGCACGTCGCCCACCACGGCCGGGATGTCGAGCGGGCCCGGCAGATAGGCCAGGACCGCGTCGAGCAGGTAGGGGATGCCCTTGTCCTTGAGCGCGGCGCCGCACAGCACCGGCGTGATCTGCATCGCGAGGCAACCCTTGCGCACGGCCGCGCGCAGCAGCTCGGCCGGGATCGGCTCGTCCTCGACGAAGAGATCGAGCAGCTTCTCGTCGCACTCGGCCGCGATCTCGCACAGCTCGTGCCGACGCAGCTCGTACTCGTCCTTGAGCTCCTCGGGCATCGGGATCTCGTGCGTGATCTTCCCGTTCTCCTCGTCGAAGCGGTACGCCTTGCCCGTGATCAGGTCGATCAGCCCGGCAAAGGCCTTCTCGCGGCCGATCGGGATCTGCAGCGGCGCCGGATGGGCGCCCAGGCGGTCGATGATCGTCTGGATCGAGCGGTAGTAGTCCGCGCCGATCCGGTCCATCTTGTTGATGAAGCAGATGCGCGGGACCTTGTAGCGGTCCGCCTGGCGCCAGACGGTCTCGGACTGGGCCTCGACGCCCTGCACGGCATCGAACACCGCCACGGCGCCGTCCAGCACGCGCAGCGAGCGCTCGACCTCGGCCGTGAAGTCCACGTGTCCGGGCGTGTCGATGATGTTGATCCAGTGGTTTTGCCACTCGACCTGGGTCGCGGCCGACTGGATCGTGATGCCGCGCTTGCGCTCCTCCTCGAGGAAGTCCATGGTCGCCGCGCCGTCGTGGACCTCGCCGATCTTGTGGATCTTCTGGGTCGCGAACAGGATGCGCTCGGTCACGGTCGTCTTGCCCGCATCGATGTGGGCCATGATGCCGATGTTGCGGCCGCGCTTGAGGCGTTCGGCGACCTTGTCGGAGCTCGGTTTCTGTTCCACGGCGGAGGTCATGGGAAAGGGTCCTGCGAAGAAATGAGGCGGCCGGCCGGGAGATCGTTCCGGCCTGTCTCGTGCCCCCTCCGCGCCTGGTGCGCGGGGGGAAGCGTTCCGGGTCGCCGGCGGCGAAAACCCGGAAATCGAAGCGAACCAGGGTAGCGAGGGGCCCCCGGCTGTCAACCGTCCGCGGGCCGCGCCTCGAGTTCCTGGCCGGCCACGGGCAGGCCGAGTTCGACCTCTCGCCCACCCAGCCGGTAGTCGCGGAAGCGCACCGGAATGCCCTCGCCCCGGCCAGGGCCGGGACGGTCCGCCAGGTACAGGACCAGCCGCGCCGAGGCGCGGCCGAGGACCTGGCCCTGCGCCAGGGCCGCCCCCACCGCCAGCGGCACCGGAGCGTCCAGCCCCTCGAGCGTGCAGTACTCCTCGGCCCCGCTGCGCAGCACCAGCCCGGCCCCGTTGCGCCCCTCGAAGACCGCCACGAGCTCACCCGCGCAGGGCGCGACCACCGGCAGGGTACCTGCCGCCGCCAGCGGCTCGAAGCACACCCCGAAGCGGCGCGAGGGGTCGAAGAGCAGCGGGTTCGAGCGCCCTTCCTCGCCGCCGAAGCGCACCCGCGCCGGACCCTCGAACGGCAGGCGGAAGGCCTGCGGGCTGTACTTGCCCTCGTGGGCCGACGGGTAGGCGATCGGCAGCGAGCAGAACCACAGGCTCACTCCGAGGGCCGCCAGCGGCCAGGTGCGCCGGCGCTGCAGCACGGGTCGCCGCCGCAGGCAGTGGATCAGCGCTCCGAGCAGGAACACCGCGGCCGCGCCGCCCCCCACCAGCGGGCCATAGCGGTAGGCCAGGCGCGCCGCCTCGCCGCCCGGACGCGAGCCGAGGTACAGGAACAGGCCCAGGGTGGCGAGCGCGAGCGCGAAGGCGAACCAGGCCCAGGGCTCGAAGCGCTCGGACGCGCGCGCGCTCACCGCGCGGCCTCCGGGCGGTTGCGCCCCAGACGCTCGTGAGCCGCCACGAACTCGTGCGTGCAGAACGAGGCCATCAGCGAGAGATCGCCGGCCAGGACCGTCGCCGCGAGCACCTCGGCCAGCAGGTCCGCGCCGCCATCGGTGCGCACGCCGAGCAGATCGAGGCACTCGGCCGCCGTGCCCTGGGCCGTGCCCCCTCCGACCGTGCCGACCAGCAAGGCCGGCAGATGTGCGCTCGCGAGCAGATCGCCGGCCGCGTCGACCTCGAGTTCGAGGAAGCCCTGCGCGCTCTCGCCCACGTAGGCCACGTCCTGGCCGCAGGCGAGGTACACGGCCGCGAGCCCGTTGGCCGCCTGCACGAGCCAGTTGTGCGTGCCGAGACGCGCGAACCCGAGGCGGTAGCTGGCCTGGATCGCGGCCAGGGCCGCGGGCGTCACGCGCAGGTGCTCGAACAGCAGCGCGCGCGGGATGCGCGCCTCGCACAGCGTGTTGCGCCCGCGTCCACCGGCGAGCGCGCGCGCGCTGGTGCGCTTCTCGACGTCCTCACCGTGCACGTAGCGCTCGCACGCGCCGCTCGCCTCGGCCACGCGCGCCGAGAGGAGTTCGGCCGCGTGCGCGGCCATGTTGATCCCGAGCGCGTCGCCGGTCGCGAACACGAGGCGCAGAACGAGCCGCCGACCGACCTGCTCGGGCTCGACCGCCACGAGCTTGCCGTGCCGCGTGATCGAGGCCGTCAAGCGCTCGAGCTCCGCGCGCAGCCCGGGCACGAGCTCGGCCGCGCGCGTGGCTGCCGCGGCGTCGGCGTAGACCAGCATCGGGTGCTGGCTCAGACCGTGGCCGAGGACCCGCGCGCGCGCCGTCCCGGCCGCGCTCAGGAGCTTCATGCCGCGCCCGTAGGAGGCCACCATCGCGCCCTCGGTGGTGGCCATAGGCACCAGGAACTCGCGCACACCGCGGTGCGTGTCGAGCACGAGCGGACCGGCGATCCCCAGCGGAACCTGCACGAAACCGCTCAGGTTCTCGATCTTGCCGCGCGCGCTGGCCGGCGGAACCGGCTCTCCGGCGAGGTGCGGCAGGGCGCGCCCGGCCACGCGTTCGCACAGCGCGTGACGCGTCGCCACGGCAGCGGGCGAGTGGTCGTCCGCGCGGTCGCGCGGGATCTTCGGGAGCGTCATGTCCCGAGGGTAGTGCCCCGCCGGTCCCGAGGGAATCGGCGCCGTGGAGAGGCGGGCCCGGCGGTCTCCATCCCTGGGAGGCCATCACGAAGAACCGGGGCATCGGGCCGCTCTCGTCGTTCGGGTTCCCGGCCTGAGGAGGAGGCGAGGACCCGCGGTCCGATGCCACGCGTCATTTTCCGCCGGACCCGCAGGGCCCTACTGGGACGACGCGCGAGCACTTCAACCGCGCGCCTCGCGAAAACGTCGCCGGCTTCAGCGCGGCGCAGGCGCGGCGCCACCACGTCGGTGCGCCACGCCCTGCTCGTCCCACAGCGTCCACTCCCCCACGCGCAGGCCGCGCGCGTAGAGGCCCTCGGCCTCGGGCGTCCCGTCCGCGCGGAAGAAGCTCCACGCCCCCTCGCGCACGCCGCCGCGGTACGTCCCGCGCCGCAGGAGGGTGCCGTGCTCGTCGAGGTAGCTCCACTCGCCCTCGCGCACGCCGGCCAGCGTCCGGCCCTCGGCCGCGAGACGTCCGTTCGCGTGCCAGTAACGGCTGGAGAGGAGCGTGGCGGAGCCCGGCTCACCGAGCTCGACCTCCGAGCGCGGCGTGCCGTCGCGGTACCACTCGCGCCAGGTACCGACCGGCACGTCGCGCGCGAAGCTGCGCTCGGCGAGCAGGCGTCCATCAGAGCCGAACTCGCGCTCGAGACCGTCCCGCTCGCTGTGTCCGTCGGCATACACGAGCAGCTCGCGCGTGCTACGCGTCGTGCCGCCCGGGTGCTGGCTCGTGCGCACCTCGCGCAGCGGCGGGGCCTCGACCACGGGCGGCAAGCGCGGCGTCGCGCAGGCGCCGAGCAGCGCGAGCCACGCGACGGCGCGC
>Ga0172376_10001425_pt1 | contig 30633 bp, 23 predicted proteins | sample Lak35m_FD_121114 | JGI IMG/M metagenome (GOLD analysis project Ga0172376, IMG submission 121114) | Freshwater microbial communities from Kabuno Bay, South-Kivu, Congo - kab_092012_35m | ecosystem: Environmental > Aquatic > Freshwater > Lake | place: Democratic Republic of the Congo: South-Kivu...
CTTTGGCCTCGGATGGCTCTATCTGGTTCTGTTTGTTATGAACCTCGCTTGGACCATTCGTAGCTATAAGAAAGACGGGTACACCCACCTTCCCGAACTGTTCGGTGGCGGCCATGTACCAGTTGCCATGTGGTGGGGGCTCTATACGGCTTTCCTTTCGATGGTCGCGGCAGCCCATTTGACGGGTTCTAGCACGCCGAGTCTCTTCCAAATTGGCATGCCGGAGTTTCTAAAACCGATTATTGACTGGTTTGTTGCAAATCCTGTCCGCTATTTCGCAATAACTGTCGGTGGATATGTGGCCGTCGTGAAATTTAGGCATGTGCTGGCACTGCCTACGCCAGGTTGGCTTTTGCTCAATGCTTCGTTGTTGTTTTTGACACTGAGCATGACCGATTACGATTTCCGGCAGATCGTCGGTAAGCCCGATAACGTTCCAATCGTGGCAATGTTGTTCATTGTGGGCTATTTCACGTGGCTATACTTCAATCGAGCCAACGAAAACGATCGGCGAATTGCAGAGAGGCGTCCAGTTCGAGAAGCAGAAAACAATGAGAAGGTGCTCACTTGGCCGGACTTGGTTTACTCCGAGTTGATCTGCATGATCGCTCTGACTGCATTCCTGTTTATTTGGGGAGTATGCCTGCAGGCTCCGCTGGAAGAACCGGCTTCGGCTGTGAAAACTCCTAATCCGTCGAAAGCGCCTTGGTACTTTCTTGGACTGCAGGAAATGCTGGTGTACTACGACCCATGGCTCGCTGGCGTCGTTTTTCCGAGTGTTATCCTCGGCGGCTTGATGGCTTTGCCATACATTGATTTCAACAAGAAGGGCAATGGCTATTACACCTACAACGAACGCAAGTTCTCGATCAACGTCTTCATGTTTGGCTTCTTACCCTTGTGGGTCGGGATGATCATTCTCGGTACGTTCTTGCGTGGCCCCAACTGGAATATTTTTGGGATCTATGAATATTGGGATGTGCATAAACTTGAGGCATTAAACAATGTCGATCTCTCTGAGTATCTATGGTACGGATTGAATCAAGCCCGTCCTATGCCAACACCAGGTATGAGTTTAGTCGATATTGCGATGACAATTCTCAAGCGCGAATGGCTTGGTATCGTACTAACGCTAGGATATCTGATCTTTTTGCCATCGGTTATGGCGTCAACTATTTTCAAGACGTTTGCAACTCGAATGGGATTCTTGCGATACATGGTATTCGCGAATCTTGTCCTAATGATGGCAGCCCTTCCCATTAAGATGGTGCTTCGCTGGGCGTTTAACCTGAAGTACATCATTGCCATTCCAGAATGGTTCCTAAACGTATAATTGTCCGACAGCGATGTCGTTGCAGTTTGTAAATATTCGTCCTGACATTTTCCCATCGAGCCAAGTCGCATGCCCGCCAACGAGCAATATCTAAGAGATATCAAGAAGAGCCATCTCGCCTTCCTGGGGTCGGTGATTGCGTTCGCTTTTGCGACAGTCTTGATCCTGTATCGCGACCACGACGATGAATGGCGAGGATTCCAACGTGAGTTCTTGCGCTTGGAGGCTCAGAATCTTCGTGGAGATGAGGCGGAGATCGTCTCCGCTGCGGGTGGCATTGAGTCCTATCAAGCGGAACTCAACAAGTTGGAGTCCGAGCTTGAGTCTGCTCAGGCATCTCTCGCCCCAATTCAAGAGCAGGTGAAAGCGGCAAAACAAACCGCAGCCGAAGCCAAGAAGGACGCCGATCTGAAGGGTCGTGAAGTTCGATTCGCTCGAGCTCATCGAGATGTAGCACGTGCTAATTACGACCTTGGGGTTCGGGATGCTCTACCCACAGATCAGCTACAGCCGTTATTCACTCAGTTTGATGACCATCAGAAGACGGTTCTGTCGCTTGAAGCTGAATGGGAGGAACTCACAACGAAATCCAAAGCAGCATCAGCTCAGTCTGCGCTAGTCACTGCCGAACTTGATAAGGTCAATGACAAGATCAAAAAGTTTCACGCTGAGGCCACTCGGATTCAGGATGCACTTCGGGAAATTGCTCCTGAAGGCGGTTTGCAGGGCTTGAAGCGTGCCTTTATGGAGTGGCCTATTATCGATGGCTTTAACGGCCATTTGGAAGTGAAGCAGGATTGGCTGCCTGAGTTGCGAATTCGTCTAGGCATGGCAACTCCGGCTCGATTTGATCGATGTCGCACATGCCACCTCGGCATAGACCGATTTGGTAATGGTAATGTCCCGACATTCCCCGCTCTGACATCAGAAGGTGGATATGCTCAGCCATTCAGTAGTCATCCTCGTCCTGATGTCTATTTGACAGCGACAAGTCCGCACCCGATCGCCAGTTTTGGCTGTACAGTTTGCCACGAAGGTCAAGGTTCGGCGACGAGTTTCCACAACGCGCAACATGGAGCGAATGATCCTCAGCAAGATCATGATTGGAACCACAAGTACGGCCACTTTCACAACCATTTTTGGGAATACCCGATGTTCCCATCTCGCCTTCGTGAAGCAGCTTGCTTGAAGTGTCACCATGACGTTGTTGAACTAGGGACGAATCCAACCTATGGGGCGACGGCTCCAAAGGCTGTGGAGGGGTGGAATCTCATTCGTAAGTACGGCTGCTTTGGTTGCCACGAGATCAATGGTTTCGATGGTAAAAAGCGAATTGGGCCTGACTTGAGATTAGAACCCACCGAGGAAGAAGAGCCAAAATACGAATCCGATCCGAATCTTGTTCGCGGAGCCGAGCGGAAGGTTGGTCCTAGCCTGAAGCACGTTGCGCAAAAGACGGGAACAAATTGGATCGCGGCTTGGACTCGTGAGCCGAAATCGTTCCGGGTATCAACACGAATGCCGCAGTTTTTTGGCCTTACAAATCTCCAAGACGCTCACGGCAAAAGTCTCTCTGACGTGGAGATTGCTGGTGTCGCAAGTTTCATCACCAAGCAGAGTACACCGGTGGAGCTAGATAAGCCCAAGGCGGGCTATATTCCAGATAACAGTGAAGAAGGTCAACAGCGAAGGAAGTTGCTGATTGAGTCTGGGAAAAAGTTATTCGCCGAGCGAGGTTGTTTGGCTTGCCATACCCACAACGATGAGTCCTTCAAGGGTATGAATGCCGACTTTGGTCCGGATCTCTCAAATGTCGGGGCTAAATTGTTGACAGGCGAGGCTGGCCTTAATTGGATCTACACCTGGATTCGCGAACCTGAGCGGCATCATCCGCGAACCAAGATGCCGAATCTGTTCCTGACCCCGTATCAAGACAGCGATCGCGAGGTCGACCCCGCCGCAGACATTGCGCTGTTCTTAATTGGTGATGGCCCGAAAGAGTATGCCGCCCCCTCTGTTAGCACAGAGGCAGTGAAGGCGCTCGCTCAGGTTCATCTTTCAGGTAAGGCGATGACTGGTCCTCAATTTGAGGAGTTTTGGTCGACCCATACGCTTCCAAATACAGTGAATCCAAAGCTCTTGAAGGGCGATGATATTGAATTGGCTTCGTTGACCACGAAACCCACGGAGGATGGGTGGAACAGTACGATCCTCAACTATCTCGGTCGTCGAGCAGTGTCGCGATATGGTTGCTATGGCTGCCATGACATTAATGGTTTTGGCAGCGGTCGCCCGATCGGAACTGGTCTGGCAGACTGGGGTCGTAAGGACACCGGACGCTTAGCACTTGAACACATCGAAGAGTTCTTACACCATCATGGCGAAGTTGACGGGAGCTCGACTCATACGCGAGTTGAAAAGGCTCTCGCAAAGGCGGCGTCTGACAGTTTTGACTCCGCCGAGGACAAAAAGTCAGGACTGCGTGCGGCCTACTTCTACGAGGATCTCGCTCACCACGGTCGTGCCGGCTTCATTTATCAGAAGCTCCGTGATCCTCGCAGTTACGACTATCAAAAGGTCGAGACGAAGGGTTATGTCGAGCGTCTTGTGATGCCGAAATTCCCGTTCTCAGAAAGTCAGGTAGAGGCCATTGCGGCCTTCGTGCTCGGTCTCGTGGCTGATCCACCTGCTAGTAATTATGTCTACCAGCCCAAAGGTGCCAAAGCAGATCGGAATCGGGGCGAGTACCTATTGGAAAAGTTTAACTGCGTGTCTTGCCACATGACATCGCTACACCAATTTGAGTTTGGGGCGAAGGAAGGTGAACTTGAGCCGACTGTTGCTGATGCCAAGGAACATGCTGCCGGGCGGAAAGCTTTATTGGCTCTGCGACCAGCAAAGCCAGCTGTGCTAGGCAAATCCTCAAATTCAAAGCTGGGTGACTTCCATGCAAGGATTGTTGGCATCCCCTACGCGAACCCGAATCCCGATGACGATCCGGAAGATCGCGAGTACGCAATTGATCTCTGGGAACCTGCGCTGACCACAGATGCGGCGACTGCTGACGAACTCCGTAGGAAAGGTCAAGAACCTGGAGTCATGCTGCCTGGCACTCGCCTGCTGGTTAAAGAGGCGAACTTGATTCGCCATACGCCGGCGCGCGGTGGCCACTTCGCTGAATGGCTCGTCGAGCGGTTCTCAGAGGAGAAGACGCGCGGTAACAAGTACCTCGCTTGGCAGATGGTTCCGCCGCCACTGCACCTTGAAGGCCAGAAAGTACAAACACCGTGGCTCTATCGATTCCTACGGGAACCCGAACAAATTCGCTATACTCCAGCCTTACGGATGCCTCGCTTCAACATCTCGGAGCAGGAAGCTGCTGCATTGGCGAACTATTTCGCCGCTGCGGATGGGGTCACATACCCTTATGAACAAAACGTGTTTGTTGAGCCGCTGACATTGAGTGAAGGTAAGTCAAAATTCTTAGAGAAGCATGCAGGCCGGGCGGCAGACTACCCCCAGAGCCAGAATCCACAGCTCGACGAGTCGTGGAAGATGTTGACGACTACACTCTGTATCAAGTGCCATGCGGTGGGCGGACGTCCGTTCCTGGCGGCGCCGAACGACCCGAATGTCATGCGAGGCCCGAATCTTGATCGCGTCTCGCAAAGACTGCGTCCGGATTGGGTCAAAGTTTGGTTGTTCAAGCCTTCCTGGATTACTCCCTACACGTCAATGCCCCTGCCTTTCCCGGCAGACAAAAAGGACTTTGCTCCGTTGTTCGATGGCGACGCCCTCGATCAGACAACAGGAGTGCATGCCGCTTTGATGAACTACCAACGGCTCATCGAACTTCATGGCAAGGCATCAGCCGACGTGAAGCCCACTGACCCGAATGCAGGGAAGTAGGTATTTGTAGTATGAGAATTGAAACAACACTTATTGGAGTTTTGGGACTCAGCCTCGTTGGCTGTGGCTCTGAGACATTGAACTCAATCGACCCCGGTGGAGGCGCTTCGACGGCCACTGTTGTATCACTTCGAAAAGAAAGCAGTACTACGGGAAACGACACTAATGCCGAGAAAACCGGAGCAGAAGTAGCGATTCAAGGCGGTGGTGATCCGGCAAGTGTTCTCGGTCGGATCGTGTTGGACGGAACCGCCCCGCAGTTGCCCGCTTTGTTTTCAAAAGGCGGGGCCAAAGCAGACCCAACGGTCTGCGCCAAAGATGCTGCTATTCCCGATGAGAGTCTCGTGTTGGGTGGCGGTGGTGAGATAGCGAATGTCTTCATTTACTTGGACAAAGCGCCTGCTGGTGCTCCGACGGTCGAACCGAAGGACAACTCGCTGCTCGATCAAGTAGCATGTGTTTTCAAGCCGCATGCGCTGTTCGTCCAAACTGGCAAGCCGTTCGTGTTGAAGAACTCGGATCCGGTTCCACACAACGTTCAGACGACTCCCCAGAAGAACGCTGCTGAGAACAACAATATGAATCCCGGTTCGACAATGGAGCTGAAATTCAAAAAGCCTGAAAAACAACCGTTTGAGTCAAAGTGTGCAATTCATGCATGGATGAAGTTTTATACGCTGGTCTTAGACCATCCTTATGCCGCAGTTACTGACACGACAGGCAAGTTCGAGATCCCCAATCTCCCGGCTGGCGAACATCAACTTCGCATCTGGCACGAGCGGGCCGGTATGATCAGTCAGAAGGTGAAGATCGCTGGCGGTAAGCCGACCGATCTTGGTGACATTAAGATCCCCGTCGCGAAGATGGGCTTCAAATAAGTTCGATCAACGACATTCAGTCGCAGTAAGAGGCAGCTCGTGAGATCGTATTCACACGCATTGTTGGTGGTGGCCGTGCTGATGGCTGGCGGGTGTCAGTCGCAGCGTGCGCCGGAGTTCGTTTTGAACTCACAGACAAAAGCTCTGGTTCCAGCCGCCCAAGACGCTGTTCGAAATGAGTTGCAGTCCGCCTTTGGTACTCCGACGAAGCTCACAGTTTGGGAGTCGCTGCCTGTCGATTTTGGAAAATTCGAAGGCAAAGTGACGTCAGTGTCAGATGGCAGGGCCTTCGTGAAGCTAGCAGTTGCGAGTCCGAATGCTGCAGCTCGTCGACTCCCTGAAATGAAGGGTGCTGCGGTTAAGATCAAGGGTGCTGATAGCGGTTTGGTGGTGGCATCCTACAACGCTGAGACTGGTGCCTTGGGAACGACAGGATCAGATGCCGCGGTGCTAACTGCGGATGCCGACGTGTCGGTTATTGGAGACGGACTTCAGTTTGGTCGCGATCTCTATCTTCGTCATTGTATGCACTGTCATGGTGTTTCAGGTGACGGCGACGGACCGACCGCGAAGTATTTTGCTGTTCGCCCCCGCGACTACCGCAAGGGTACTTTTAAATTCACATCGACGAAGCCCACCATTCGGCCATCGCGTGATGACATCAAACGCATTATCAAGCTGGGTGTACCCGGCACCTATATGCCGTCCTTCATGCTACTACCCGATGATGAAGTAATTGCCATTGGCGAGTATGTCCGTTGGTTAGCGATGCGCGGCGAACTTGAAAACAAACTTGATGTCGAATTGGGGAATGATTATTCCCCTGATGCAGCTAAAGATAGACAACTGAAAGAAGTCAAGCAGGAGATCGAAAGCAAGCTTTCTGGCAAAGTGACGGAATTTGGGACCGAACTTACAGAGGATTGGAACAACGCCGAAGACGAAGGAAATGTGGTGACACCGGTCACAGCACGAGTCCCGAGTGACGCTGATTCGATCGAGCGTGGTCGCAAGTTATTCATCAGTGATAAGGTAAAGTGCTTTTCTTGTCACGGTGAGACCGGACGAGGGAATGGAGTCTCCACGGAGGACTTCAATGATATTCCTGGTGGTAAGCCGGGCGAGAAATCGAAAGTCGCAGGCCTGTTTGACATTTGGGGCAACGTAGTCAAGCCGCGAGATCTTACGACCGGGATCTATCGAGGCGGTCGTCGTCCAGTGGACATCTACCGTCGGATCGCCGCCGGCATTAAAGGCACCCCAATGCAAGCCTTCGGCGGATCACTGAAAGACGAGGAGATTTGGGACATCACCAATTATGTGTTCTCGTTGCCATATCAGAATAAACCAGCAGCGAAGCACCACTAATCGCAATTGTTTCGAAGCGGAATTCGAGGAATCCTGCAGTGAATAAGTTTTGGCCCTGCTTCTTCATGTTCTGGCCAATCGTGGCGATCGTAGTACTTGCGATATCGCCGGCGATGGGTTGGTGGTTCCCAACTGAGGCGTTTAGCCCGCTTGGGAAGCAGATTGACAATCTCTTTTACATGATTCTGATTATCGTCGGGATCACGTTCATTGGCACACATATCGGTCTCGGATATGTGTTGTGGAAGGGCGTGGATAACAAAGCGCCGAAAGCATGGTTCAGCCACGGCAGCCACAATCTAGAAATGCTGTGGTCGATCGCCCCGGCCGGCATTTTAATGTTCATCAGCTTATATCAATTAGATGTTTGGACGAAGTACCGAGTTCAATCGAAGTTTCCAAAGGACATGATCACAGTTGCTGAAGTGACTGCTCGTCAGTTCGAATGGCGTATCCGGTATCCGGCGCCTGGTAAAAAGTTGCAACCAACCCCCCAGCCGGATGATCTATACACCGTCAACGACTTACACGTGCCGGTCAATCAAAGAATCTTAATTCGTTTGCGTAGCGGTGATGTACAGCACTCGTTCTTCGTCCCTGGTCTAAGAATCAAGCAGGACGCTGTCCCTGGCACTATTATCCCGGTGTGGTTTGAGACGTTGGCTGAAGGGGATTATGACCTTACATGTGCCGAACTTTGCGGCTGGGGTCACTATAAAATGCGAGGTCGTGTGTTAGCTCAACGTGAATCGGAATATCACGCCTACCTAAAACAGTTGGCGGCAGATCAGGCTTATGACGGTCACGGCGATGCACGCACGGGCGGGGCAGACGTTGTGAAAGTCGAGAAGGCGACTGACAAGAAATAGGTGTGGAATGTCGAATTCTCATGCGGTAGCGGTGCAAGAGCACCAAGATCATCACGCCGGACATCATGAACCCGGCTTCATTGGGAAGTATGTCTTCTCGAAGGATCACAAAATCATCGGGATTCAGTTTCTGATGACGACGCTCTTAATGCTGTTGGTTGGCGGGGCGTTAGCGCTTGGTGTGCGGTTCCAGCTTGCATGGCCGTGGCGTGCGATGCCACTTATTCACACGTTGACTGGAGGGCTATTTGGCTCGGAAGGTGGTCAGATCAGCCCCGAGTTTTACACAATGCTCTTCACGATGCATGCGTCGGTAATGATCTTCTTGGTCATCATACCGATCCTCGCCGGGGCATTCGGGAACTTTCTGATTCCGCTGATGATCGGTGCGGACGATATGGCATTTCCAACCCTCAATATGCTCAGCTACTGGTTTATGTGGCCGGCCATTTTTTGCTTTGGGCTCAGTTTCACAATCGGCGGATTAAACGCTGCGCCAGCTAACGGATGGACTTCGTACCCCGTGCTTTCGGCTGTTGTCGATGCTTCTCCCAGTGCCGGAGCCCCTCAGACTTGGTGGTTGATTGGCCTCACGTTCGTCGGAGTCTCTTCGATGATGGGATCAGTTAACTATATGACTACCATTATCAACATGAGAGCGCCTGGCATGACACTTTTCCGCATGCCACTAACAATTTGGTCGATGTTCATCACCGCAATTTTACAGGCTTTTGCGTTACCGGTGCTGACCGCAGCAGGGTTCATGCTAGTTGCCGAGCGAACCTTGGGATTCAAGTTTTTTGTTCCAGGCAATTTAGTAATCAACGACGGTGCTCCGACCATCGGTGGAGGTCAGCCGTTGTTGTGGCAGCATCTATTCTGGTTCTACTCTCACCCAGCCGTCTATATCATGTTGCTCCCTGCAATGGGCATGGTATCGGACATGCTGGCATGCAAGGTTCGCAAGCCGATTTTTGGATACAAGCCAATGGTGTATTCCATGGCTGCGATTGCTGGTCTTGGCTTCATCGTCTGGGGACATCACATGTTCACAAGCGGCATGAATCCGGCTCTCGGCATGACCTTCATGATTTCAACGATGATGATCGCACTTCCCTCTGCGGTTAAGGTTTTCAATTGGATCGGAACAATTTGGGGCGGAAAAATCAGCTTCGATACAGTTACCCTGAATTGCGTGGCATTCATCAGCATGTTCATCGTTGGTGGCTTAAGTGGCATCTGGATGGCTTCCGTCCCAACAGACATCTACTTCCACGATACATATTACATCGTCGCTCATTTTCATTACGTCCTGTTTGGCGCAACTCTATTCGGCTGCTTTGGAGCCATCCCATTCTGGTATCCGAAAATGTTTGGGCGAAAAATGAATGACACTCTTGGAAAACTGCATTTCCTTCTGACCTTTATTGGATTTAACGGAACATTTTTCCCCATGCACATGCTTGGAATTGCTGGATTCCCGCGACGCTATGCCGACCCATATATTCACCCCTATATGGAGCATCTTCTCCCCATGAATCGATTCATGACATTGTGTGCGATCCTAATGGGACTCGCTCAGCTAATCTTGATCTACAATTTCGTCTCCAGCTGGTTTATTGGAGAGCGGGCTTCACGCAATCCTTGGAATGCGAATGGACTAGAATGGACTGCTCCTTCTCCGCCTGGCCATGGTAACTTTGATATCGCTCCGATTTGTTATCGAGGACCTTATGAGTATTCTTCCCCTCTAAACCCTTCTGACGATTTCCTTATGCAAACCGATCAGATCGTTGCTCGATAAGTTTCGAACTGGCAGATCCGCATGAGCCGCCAAAAATGTTACGAGCGTCATCTAAGTATTGAGCGGGCTGGGAGTATAATCCGTGACTACTCTCTCCTAACGAAGCCCAGAATTGTTGTGTTAGCGGTGGCTACGGTAGCTGTTGGATTTATGGCAGGATCAGATGACAGTCTGAGCCTCTTCCGTGGTGGTCTGTGTGTCGCAGTGATGGGCTGTCTTGCCGCAGCTTGTGGCATTTTGAATCAGGCTATCGAGTCTCGATTTGACGCTGAAATGAGAAGGACGATAGATCGGCCAATTTGCGATGGGCGAGTTTCTGGTAATCGCGCACAGCAAATCGGCCTAGCACTGTCTTTTGCTGCCATCTTTACCTCGTCGGCCTTCGGATGGCTGACGATGTTGGCCTCAATTGCAGTGTTAGTATTCTATATCGGAATCTACACCCCTTTAAAACGACGGTCGTTTTTGGGAACTATTGGAGGTGCCGTTTCTGGTTCTTTACCTCCCTTCTTGGGATGGACAGCATCAGGAAGAGGCCTAGATGATTCTATTGGTTGGTTGATCGCCTTTTTGTTCGCTTGGCAATTTCCGCATTTCCTTGCAATTTCTGCCGTTTATGAAAAAGATTATTCTACGGCAGGCTTCCACATGGTGCCCATTGCTCCATCCGGACAGAAGCTGCTGGGTCTGGTTGCGACACTCTATTCGTTAGTCGGCATCCCACTTTTTGGGATGCTAAGTGAAACCGGGCTCATGAGCTCATCAGCCAGCGCGGCTGGTGTCTGGTTAAGCATGATTTATTTGTGGTTATCGCTATTGTTGTGGCGATTCGATGATATCAAGTCAGCTCGTCGACTAATGTTGTATTCCTTATTTTTTGTGACGTACGTGTTTGTGGCAATTGCGCATCGACACATCGCAGGCATTTAGAGTGACCAATCGGTCTTAATAATTTAGGAAGTTGAGATGTCGCACTCGTTGTCAGTCACGCATCAAACTCCAATGAAGATGGGATTAGCGATCCCGAATTCAAAGTTGTGCATGTGGCTATTTCTCGGCACCGAGATCATGTTTTTCACAGCGTTTATTGGGTCGTATTTGGTACTTCGACTAGGATCGCCTGGCTGGCCTTCGGATGTCCGTGATACACATATCAATGTGAGACTCGGCGGCATCAATACTTTCGTTTTGATTCTGTCGAGCTACCTGGTAGTCGTCGCTCACGAGTCAATGATCAAGACAGATTTCAAGAAGGCATGGAAGTCGATGCTAGCCGTGCTGGTGCTTGGGTTTGTGTTCTTGGGCATCAAGGGAGTTGAATATTACGGCAAATTCTCGCACGATATCTTGCCAGGCCATATCGCCGAAAACGACAGCCAAGCTGTTGCAAAGTTAATTCGAGAGTCCACACAGGCTCGTGATGCCATGGCGGCAGACCTGATTCCAGGCACAGAGACAATCGCTCAGAAAATAAGCCAGATTCGGAACAAGGGAACTTCGGCATCCGATGCTGAGACGGCATTTGTGAAATTCGACGACGACTTGCAGTTATTCCGAACTGCGGCCCGCAGAGAGGAACTGAAGCTTTTCAGCGAAGGGCACACGCTTTCAGAATCCATCACTCGGTACCTGTCTCGCTGGCGAGAAGACATCGCCGTGTCCGGCTATTTTCTCGTGCATGATCCTCATCCTATTGTTTTCGGAAATGTTTTTGCATCCATTTATTTTATAATGACCGGATTTCATGCAATTCACGTTATAGTTGGCATGATCCTTTGGGTATTTCCAATCCTTAAGGGCCGCAAGCTGGATGCGAGCTATACTGATTGGGTGGAGAATAGTGGACTATATTGGCACTTCGTAGATCTGGTTTGGATTTTTTTATTCCCTTTGATTTATATCGTTCAATTCGGCCCTGGGCCGGTTGTATGAACGATGCTATCTGGAGATATTAATGTCTGCACACACACACGGTGGCGACCACAGCGGGCTTTATCGGATAGTTTTCGGCGCGCTTTGTATTTTTACAGGCCTGTCATGGGCAGCGGACGAGTTGCCTAAGGATCTATTCCCAGGCATGACCTTAGCTATCGTCGTGTTGGGAGTAGCAACACTCAAAGCGTTGGCCGTCATGCTGTTTTTTATGCATTTGAAATTTGAACGAGCTTGGAAGTATGTGCTGCTTGGTCCAACGGTGATCTTGGCCATAGGATTACCGTTAGCCCTGTTGCCGGACATCGGCGTTCACTACTACGACATGGATGTTCCTCAGGACCCAATACGAGCTAATGCTTACGAAGCTCTCGACAGAGTTAGTGCACACACGCCTAGCTCTCATTAGCTTGACTGACTCCCAAGCCCGGCCCAGTGGTCGGGCTTCTTCGTTTTCAATGATTAACTTCGAGCTAACTAATTCGCTTCCCCGGTTGCACATGAGCACAAGACGAGTTCTCTTTTTTCTCACAGGAACACTACTGTGGGCTGGAGTTCTTGTGGCTCTATTTTTTACAGGCCGTAGTCGCATCAATACAGATGAGGGTGGCACAGGCGAGAGTGTGAGCACGAGAAGTGCTGGCGAGAGCATCGCTCCACAAGTGACATTACCCATGTGGTCGGCTGATGGGTTGCCTGATTTCACGTTGTTAAATCAGGATAATGCGAAAGTCTGTAAGGCGGATTTGATTGGCAAACCCTGGATTGCGTCGTTTATTTTTACGAGATGTGCCGGCAGTTGCCCTAGAGTTGCGAGTCAACTGCGAATTCTTCAGGACAGACTGTCCGATGTGCCTGTGCTACTCGTCTCGCTTAGCGTTCAGCCGGAAATCGATACGCCGGAAGTGCTTGCTCGCTACGCAAAGAACCTCGGCGCCGATACTACGAAGTGGCTTTTTTTGACAGGCAACAAGGACGAGATCCATAGTTTAATAGCGACAGGATTTTTGCAGTACGTAGCCCCTTCTCGATCACCGAATCCAGAGCCTGGATGGGAAGTGGAGCACTCCAACAATTTGTGTCTCGTCAACAAACACGGAATTGTTGTAGGCAAGTACAATTCGACCATAGAGACTGAAGTTGCCATGTTGCGAAGAGATGCGACTCAATTGGCAGCAACGAATTCGTTGGATGGCAACAGCGAGCAACCCAAGGCTTCCCGGTCTGGCTCAGAACCGTGATTGTGAGAGGATGTCAGGCGTGACTGCGTCGGAGTTACCTGAATGGTGTGCTCGATTGCCGGCAATCAACGCCGGGTTGAATAGCCTGGCCACAGTATTGCTCGCTACTGGGTGGTATGCAATTCGAGGCGGACACAAAAGGAGCCACCAGGTTCTCATGCTGGCTGCGTTCACCGCCTCTATCCTGTTCCTCGGCTGTTATGTGACCTATCACGCCGGTTTGCATGTTTACACAGGAAGTCACGGCAAGCCCTTCGCTGGTACTGGCTGGATTCGCCTGTTTTATTTTGCAATGTTAATTAGCCACGTGGTTTTAGCAGCGACCGTCCCATTCCTGGCCGTGACTGCGATCTATCATGGGGTGCGTAAAAACTGGGACGTGCATCGGCGAATTGGCAGAATAGCTTTGCCAATTTGGCTTTATGTATCCATAACCGGCGTTGGAATTTATTGCATGCTTTACTTAAGGTAATCTCAACCCCAGGATTCATTGGCAGGCAATCCATCTTACTTAGCTATTAATCGACTGAAATGTCTGCGAGCGTCCACTATCGACATTAGCTAAAGTTGAAACACACTTCTTCCTTATTTCTCTCGACAAGTCAGCATTTCCTACATGAATGCGGCTCCTGAAGCGGTTGTGGTCAACATCTTGAACGGAACGAATGAGTGATGCGGACTACAGTGCTCGTAACCGGTGGATTTGGCTTTATCGGTAGTTGGGTACTGCGAGAGTTACTAGTCAGAGGTTATCGGGCAATCGTTATTGATACACAGAAGTCGACTCAGCGCTGTCAACGGATTCTCGGTTCGCAACCCATCGATGTAACATTCGTTAATACGGACTTAATCGACCCCAGTTCTGTACAAAATGTGCTTGACGAGCACAACGTAACCCATGTGATCCACTTAGCGGCAGTTTTGACTCCCCAGTGCCAACAGGATCCATGGCGAGGTTGTCAGGTTAATGTCCTCGGCAGCACCAGCGTGTTTGAGGCTGCTCGGCGTTCAGGTCGAGTGAAATCAATTTCTTATGCGAGTTCCTTTGCTGTCTACGGTCCCGAGACCGTCGAGCATTTTTCAGAACCGAACCGCCCCCCAATGTTTTATGGAGCCTTCAAGCAGGCGGTCGATCTAATCGCCGAGCAGTACTGGCGGCATTTCGAGATTGCATCAGTCGCTATTCGTCCGCATGTGGTCTACGGCCCCGAACGTGATCAAGGTTTGACGGCGGGACCATCCCTCGCGTGTAAAGCGGCAGCGCTCGGCACAGCGTATGAAATTGGCTTCCATGGACTTGTCGGATATGACTATGTCGAGGATGTCGCACGGGCGTTTGTACGCGGAGCCATTGAGTGCCCGAGAGGAGCAACGGTGGTAGACCTTCCCGGCGAGCAAGCAACCAGCGAGAAGTTTCTGCAAACGATTATTGAGGTCGTGCCAAGCGCTATCGATCTCTTGCATGTCAGTGGACCTGCAATCCCGGCCAATATCCCACCGCAGGCAAATTATATCTCTAACCTATTCCCCGATTGGCAGACAACTACGCTTAAAGATGGAGTGCAAAGAACCATCGACTTCTACCGACAGTCGTGATGCGTTGGGCAGCGTTAACATGACTATCCAAAGTAGCATCATGCCGAATTAACCTGGGATAACTCCGAAGAGTTCTCACAAGGGTGCAATTCTGGAGTGAGTCATTCGAAACTCATGTTGGGGCGCTGGCCGCTTGGACGGCGTGGTCCGCGACCATTCTGACCGTCTTGAGGTGGACCGAAGTTCTCAGGACCGCGCTGCCCCCTCCCGTCAGGGCCATCGGGCGGTGGACCGAAGTCTTGGTTGTCGCGTGAGTTGAACGGGTCATTTCTGGGACGCAGCAGTTCATCGGAAGATTCACGAACGCGGCTGCCGAGATCTGGCGAGAGCTTTCGGATATGCGACATTGCCAGATGGCGATCCCGTAGCAATTTGGGCATCTGGTCAAAATGGAGTCGCGCGTCGCGCGGAGTCTCTTTAAACAGCAACTCGCGAAAGCTGTTGTCTTTGTCAATCACTGACACACCTTCAAACAAGAGTCCGCGTGCAATGAGACCGAAGGCGGTATCGCGATTGCTCGGTAAGCGTTCTTTCAGCTCCTTAGGCAGTTTATCCCCAACAGCGGACTGAATGATCTCGCGCGGCGAGCGTTCTCCGTCCTCAGGGAGTTCCCTAAACGCTCGGTCGGAAATACGAATGTGATGTTCCCATAGCGCGAGGTCGCTAGATTGTTCCGGCTTCTCCGGCATGCCGAGTTGTTTTGCGAGCTCCTTCATGGCAGCTTCAAAGAGTATCGGTCGTTCGATGTTCATTCCCATGCGAGATATGAAATCGTGTCCGAATTGACCAGGCCCCTTACCGGGAAAGGGGCGCTCGGATGGATTGCGCCCCATCTCACCGCCAGCGCTACCTTTTGCCTCTCGTGCTTCGCGAATTGCAGTCAAACGCTTCTGAGGATCGGGCTCGGCGTTGATCTTGTCGCGACGGTCTTTCGGCAAGCGTTCAAGCCACCGATGATACTCGGATAGCGTCTCATCGAGTTCTGGTTGTTGCTGCACGAGGTCATGCACTTGCCGGGCGAGAGCTTGTTGCCCGGCATCCAATTGTCGAAACGCGACTGCCTGGAGTTGCAACTCTTTCTGTTCGTCGGCAGAGAGCGCAGAAATCTCATCACGGTAGCGCTTGAGTTCGTCGGCTTCCGGTCGACGTCCTTCTGCTGTCGCAAATACAACGGCTAAGAAGCCTCCGACACAAAGCCAACCATGTTCGCGAAAGAAGTCACCTGCTCGTTCCTTGAAGGACGGTGCGGAGTCAATCGGCTTTGCGATCTTGACGCTCATCGTTCTGTCCTTTGCGGCCAAATGTCTTGCGTTCATGTAACTCTTTGAGGAACTGTGGATCACGAATCTCGCGGTACTCGTCTAACCGCCGGATGACGGGATAGTTCCGTAACAGCTCTTCTTGGTGACGGGCTCCAAAGTCATAAGTGCTATGGAAACCAGCCGCTGCGACGAATAGCAGTCCAAAGAACGCCAAGATGCGCACACCGCTGCGACGCCATTTGTCTGAACTTGGGCGCGGTGCAGAAACAACGTTAATCCGAGTCGATACTTCTTCGTCCACGGCGTCAGAGTCGGACGTCGGAGCTTTTGTCCGTACTGCAGTTAGTGTGCGATTCGTAAACTCCTGAGATGCACGGGGGCTCGGCAAGAGATCCAGCAAGTCCCACGTTCGCGAAAGTTTCTCAACTTGATGCCTTACTTCCGGATTGCTCGCCAAGAGCTGCTCCACCTGCACGGCGGCAGCATCATCAAGCTCACCATCAAGGTAAGCGACGAGCCGCTCGTCATCGTCTTGGGGAGTTGTGTCGGGCATCTTGGCAACTGGGTTGGGCTGATTGAGGGGTTTGGAAAGCAGTGACGCACATCTCATCGAGGCGAGCACCGTGCCCACCTCAATCTACGAATCAATCCTTTAAATGTACGGTTCGAGGTACCCCTTTAAGTTTTCTCGGGCTCTCATCAGTAAGGACTTCACGGCCTTCTCAGTCATGTCCATCGTTGTGGCGATGTCGGCATAACTCATGTGCTCAAACTTATTGAGCAGCAGGGCCATGCGCTGTCGCTCGTTAAGCATGCCTAACGCCTGCTGAATGAGAGCTCGCATCTCGCTCTTATCGAGCTGCCGACCGGGCATGAAGGCAGACTTCGAGGTCGCGAGTTGTTCTTCAGGACGAAGACCAAGCGGACCTGACTCAGAACCCGCAAGGGAGATCTCCCGACGACGGGCAACAGAGACTCGCCGATTGACCGCGAGGTTGTTGGCGATGTGAAACAACCAGGTACCAAACTTCGCCGAAGGCTGATAGCGATGTCGCGCGCGGTACACTCGCAAAAAGACATCCTGAGCTAAGTCTTCGGCAGCAGAGGGATCATTTAAGAGGTGTGAAAAAATACCGACGATGCGGTCTTGGTAGGCCGCGACCAATTCAGCGAACGCACCTTCGTCGCCCTCCTTCACGCGCAGCATGCGCTGAACGTCGGGGTCACGCAGGTAGATCGAGTAATCGGAGCCCGTGCTTGTCACGCGGTCGCTTCCGCTGAAGTAATGAGTCGAGATCGTGGTCTATCCAACCGCGCAGGGCTTTAACCCTCGGGTGGCCCAAAAGTTTCGAGCAGGATGATAGAGACAGCGACGATCGCTGGTAGTCGCGGCGGTCAGGCAACGATGGAATCGAGCTAATCGATCTGTCGCATTCCAGAAAACCCTGGGGCAGGCATCAAACCTAAGACTACTCACTGAGAAGTTACGAAGATGTGGATGAGTGCCTGTCGAAAACTGTTATCGCCGCAATTGACGATTCGAGAAACAATCAGTTCTACGCTCGGAGCCGTTCACAACGACTGACATCAACAAACGCGGCCCACGCCACGAAACGAAAGACTCAAACTGGCGAGCGGCCAGACACAGACTGCATTCGTTTTTGCCGTGACATTCAGCCAACACAGCATTCGTCACCACGCCTTAAGACCATCCACAACGAGTAAGGAGACTCACCATGAAAAAGACGATCTTGTTACTCGGAGCTGGGAAGATTGGACGGATGATCGCACGCCTGTTGGATGACTCGGGTGACTACGTCGTACGTGTCGCCGACGCATTCGAGACGGCATTGTCTCGCCTGCGTGAGCGAGTGCCTTCCGTGGAAACATGTGTTGTGGATGCGGGCTCACTGACTGATCTCAAGCAAGCCATGGCCGGCTGCGAAGCCGTGATCTCGGCACTTAGCTTCCGTCTGAATGCGACTGTCGCTCAGGCCGCATTGGAAAGTGGGATTAGCTATTTCGATCTCACGGAGGACGTCGCGACCACGAAAGCGGTCAAAACGATTGCCGCGCAGGCGCAAGCGGGGCAAGTTTTCGTGCCGCAGTGCGGACTTGCACCCGGCTTTGTGGGCATTGTCGCGAGCGATCTGGCGAGTTGGTTCGACGAACTCGAGGCCGTGCGCATGCGAGTCGGTGCATTGCCGGAGTTTCCAACGAATGCATTGACTTACAACCTCACTTGGTCAACCGACGGACTGATCAATGAATACTGCAATCCGTGTGAGGCGATTTATGAGGGACGGCGCTTCGACTTGCTGCCACTCGAAGGGCTCGAACACTTCGCACTCGACGGTGTGCATTACGAGGCGTTCAACACCTCGGGCGGACTAGGCAGTCTGTGCGAGACCTTCAATGGCAAGCTCAACGAGCTGAACTACAAGACGATCCGCTATCCCGGCCATCAAGCGTTGATGCAATTTTTGTTGCGCGACTTGCGGCTTGATCGGCGTCGTGAGTTGTTGAAGGACGTACTCGAAGCGGCGATCCCGCTGACGTTTCAAGATGTGGTGATCGTGTTCTGCACGGTCACTGGCAGACGCCGAGGCCAATTCGTCCAGAAGAGCGATGCTCGAAAAATCTATCCTCAAACAATCGGCGGCGAGATCTGGAGCGCGATTCAGCTCACGACCGCCAGCGCTGTTTGCGCAGTGATGGACCTACTGCTGTCCGAGGCCAACCCGCGCCAGGGCTTTGTACGGCAAGAAGAGATCGGCTTAGAGCCGTTCCTGCTGAATCGATTCGGAAAGCTCTATGAGTCGGCTCATCAGCCACTCAGCTGATCCATCCAACAACCAACGACTCACGCCAGGATCTCATGGACCACTCGGCTTGGTTCAACACCCGTCAGACGGAAGTCGAGTCCTTGATAGCGATAGGTAAAACGTTCGTGCTCGATGCCGAGCAAGTGCAACACCGTCGCGTGCAGGTCGCGGACATGCACAGGATTCTCAGCGACGTTGTAACTGAATTCGTCTGTCGCTCCGTATGTCAGACCCGGCTTCACACCACCGCCAGCGGCCCACATCGTGAAGCAGCGCGGGTGATGATCGCGGCCACCATCAGGACTCTTCCAATCGCCTTGCCCGGCGACTCCGCGTCCGAATTCCCCGCCCCACAGCACGAGCGTCTCGTCGAGCAACCCGCGCTGCTTAAGATCCTTCACGAGCGCCGCACTCGCTTGATCCGTGTCGCGACAACGAGCGATGCACCATGAGCTCAAGCGACTGTGATGATCCCAGTCCGGATGAAAGAGTTGCACAAACCGCACGCCGCGCTCGATCAATCTCCGCGCGAGTATGCAGTTCGCGGCATAGCTTCCCGGTCGGCGCGAGTCCGGGCCATAGAGTTCAAACACAGACTCGGGCTCGTCGCTAAGATCGGTCAATTCAGGGATGCTCGTCTGCATGCGATAAGCCATCTCGTATTGGCTGATGCGAGTCACGATCTCTGGATCGCGCGTCTGTTCGTAGCGTTGCTGATTAAGTTCCTTCAGGCCGTCGAGCATCCCGCGCCGCAACTCGCGAGGCAGTCCGTCGGGATCTCTTAAGTAAAGCACGGGTTCTTGCGCATTCCTCAGCTTCACGCCTTGATAACGCGAGGGCAAAAAGCCACTGCCCCAGTAATGGTCATAAAGTGGTTGATCGCTGGGGCGTTTCATCTTCGAGATCAGCACGAGGTAATCCGGCAAGTTGCGGTTCTCGCTGCCGAGTCCGTAACTGACCCAAGCGCCCATACTCGGTCGTCCGGCCAACTGATGACCAGTCAAGAATTTTGTCATCGCGGGCGCGTGATTGATTTCGTCCGTACGCATCGACTTGATGAAGCACAGTTCGTCGGCGACCTCCTGCAAGTGCGGTAGCCATTCACTGATCGTCGCGCCGCTGTCTCCGCAATGACGGAACTTGGTCCGCGCGGGCATGACCAGTTGCTTCTGATTGGCGGTCATCGTCGTTAGTCGCTGGCCTTGCCGAATGCTCTCGGGCAACTCTTTTCCAGCCCAATTGATGAGCCCTGTTTTTTCGTCGTAGAGCTCGATCTGCGATGGTCCTCCGCTTTGAGTCAGAAAGACCACATGCTTCGCACGCGGCGTTTGATGCGGTCGATTCAGTTGGCCGAGTCGGCTCGAAGCCTCACTCGCACGAGCCTGTTCCAGCAGACCGAGACTCAGCGCACCAAGACTGATGCCGGTACAGCGACCGAGGAAGTAGCGACGTGTGGTGTCGAGTTCTGGATCGAAATCGGTGTAGATCATATGAGTCAATCGTCAACAAGAGTTCGTCGCCACTGAGGCACTACGTAGGGGGTGTCGAGATAGCGTTCGAGTCCCAAACTGGAGTCAATCACTGTAGTCTTCGCACCCCGGCAAGAAGACCGTCGAGCGGCGCGGCTGACAAAATCATCCTGAGCATGGCGTTGCTCAGCGGAATCAAGAATGACATCCGCTCAACCCTCCGCGAGTTCTTTGTCGGCTCGGCAGTGATGTGTCAAAACGGCTTGGCCATCGAGACATCACGAAGGTAGCGAAGCGAGATGGCGGCTGCGTTAACGGCAATCAACGTAGCGAGGCGTGGATCAGCGAAGTGCAATTGATTCTTTCGGAGAACGTGATGATGCGTGCGTGGTTGGGATTAACGATGTTGTTGACGGCCAGCGTGACACTCGCCGCCGAGCGAGTGCTTGTTGAAGCCGAGAGCTTTCAGCAGCACGGCGGATGGGTGCTCGATACTCAGTTCATTCAAGAGATGGGCTCGCCGTACTTGCTCGCTCATGGCATTGGCCGAGCAGTGAAGGATGCGACGACCGACGTCGACTTCCCGGCGACCGGCAAGTACCGCGTTTGGGTGCGGACGAAGGATTGGGTCGCGCGCTGGGATGCAAAGGGGCAACCCGGTCGGTTTCAAGTGCTCGTTAATGGGCAAGCTCTGAAGACGACGTTCGGCACTGAGGGCAAAGAGTGGCAGTGGCAAGACGGCGGCAGCGTCGAGATCAAAGACAAGAAGACGACGCTCGCGCTGAATGACCTCACGGGGTTTGATGGCCGCTGCGATGCAATTCTCTTTACACAGGATGAAGCCGCTCCGCCGAACGATTCTGCGATCCTCGCGGACTGGCGCCGCAAGCTGCTGAATCTGCCCGAGAAGCCGATCGAGCAAGCGAACTATGACCTCGTTGTTGTCGGCGGCGGTTATGCGGGAATGGGATCAGCGATCTCGGCCGCGCGCATGGGTTGCAAGGTCGCGCTGATTCAGGATCGACCGGTGCTCGGCGGCAATGGGTCGAGCGAAGTTCGAGTTTGGGCGATGGGACTCATTCGTCGCGGCGAGTACCCGCGCGTCGGCGAGATCATCGAAGAGTTCGCTGATCGCGCGACGAAGTCTCCCGGTCGCGAAGAGGAGTTCGAAGACGCGAAGAAGGAAGCGGTCGTTCGAGCTGAGAAGAACATCGACCTCTTCCTCAATCATCATGCTCACAAAGTTGAGATGCGGGATAAGCGAGTTGTCGCAGTGCATGCTTTCGATACTCGGACGAGTGCGCAGCGACGCTTCACCGGCAAGCTGTTTGCCGACTGCACGGGGCACGGCACGATCGGGGCGCTCGCTGAAGCTGAGTGGGACATGACCGAAAAGGGCCGCATGGGCATGAGCAACATGTGGCGCTGGGACGAAGCCGAGAAGCCGACCGAGTTCCCCGACACCAATTGGGCACTCGATATGAAGATGGCCGACTTCCCCTATCCGCGCGAGGGGCACGGCCAATGGTTTTGGGAGAGCGGCTTCGACAAAGACCCGCTCAAGGATGCGGAAGGCATTCGCGATTGGAACCTGCGATCGGTCTACGGGGCCTTCAACGCGATGAAGAATCGGGACGGTAAGGAAAAGCACAGGAACGCAATTCTGACATGGGTCGCTTACGTCGGCGGTCCGCGCGAGTCGCGGCGGTTGATCGGCGATGTGCTGCTCACTCAAGACGACATCGTTAGCAAGCGCAAGTTCGAAGACGGCTGCGTGCCGAGCACATGGTCGATCGACCTGCATTACCCGAAGAAGGAGTTCGCGAAGAAGTTCTCGGACAATCCTTTCATCTCGATCGCCGAGCACGATCAACGCATCGACCGCACGTTCGGCTATCCGGTCCCGTATCGCTGCTTCTATTCGAAGAACATCAGCAACCTCTTCATGGCCGGTCGCAACATCAGCGTGACACATGAGGCACTCGGCACCGTGCGCGTCATGAAGACGTGCGGCATGATGGGCGAAGTCGTCGGCAAGGCAGCGTCGATCTGCACGTTGCAGTCGTGCGAGCCGCGCGATGTCTACTCGCGCTATTGGAAGGACATGAAGGTCTTGCTCGAACTGCCGGGCAAGGCGAGCCGCGAGACGGTGAGCTCCGAGATCATCCTGCCGAAGGACGTGCCGGTTGCGAGCAAGAGTGGTCCGCCGACGGGCGTTGATGCCGCAAGCTTAGGCGGAGTCGTTGTCGACGATCGCGATGCCGAGAAGGTCGGCAATTGGACTGAGGGCACGGGACTCAAAGGCTACATCGGGCACGGTTATGTCTATGCCGGAGCGAACTCGAACTCGTCGATCCGCTTCAAGTTGAAGGCTCCGAAGGCCGGCACTTACGACCTGCGGATCGCGTATCAGCCGCATGAGAATCGCGGCAAGCGCGTGCCCGTCAGTTGGGCGACCGCTGCCGGAGAGAAGTCCGCCGTCATCGACATGACGAAGCCGGCGCCACTGGAGCACGGCTTCTATTCGCTCGGCAAAGTGCAGCTTGTTGAAGGCGAAGAGTGCGTTGTGATCCTCGGCACGAAAGACGCCGGAGGCAACGCCCATGCGGATGCCGTGCAGTTGAAGTAAGAGAGTTCGTTGTCGGTCAATTGAAGGAGATCAAAGCATGCGGAACTGGGGACGGTGTTTGTTGGCGGCAGTCGCTGTCATGACTGTTACATCGCAACTCTCGGCGGATGAGCCGCTCGGTGAGAAGCACGTCGAACTGCTGAAGACGTTCGCCTCCGAGTTCGTCGAGATCACTCCAGGTAAGAATAAATACCAGAAATCATTCCGCATGGGATCGGAAAACGGAGCCGAGAACGAGAAGCCTGTCAGAGAAGTTACCTTCAAGCATGACTTCGCAATGGCGAAGTACGAGGTGCCTCAGAACCTTTATCAGGCGGTGATGGGCAGCAATCCGAGCAAGTGGAAGGGTCCGCGTAACTCGGTCGAGATGTTTGACTTCAAAGAGGCTGTCGAATTCTGTGAACGCATCACGGTGCAGATGCAGCAAGCGAAGTTGCTTGAGGGAGACGAAATCATTCGCCTACCGAGCGAAGCCGAGTGGGAATATTGCTGCCGCGCAGGTACGACGACACGCTACAGCTTCGGTGATGAGGCTCAAGCGGAAGGCGATGTCGCACCGAAGGCGACGAAGTTGAATGCGTATGGCTGGCATACGGGAAATGCGGCAGGCAACGACCCTCCGGTCGGCGCCTTGAAGCCCAATGCCTGGGGGCTATATGACTTCCACGGTTATTTGTGGGAATTCGTGACCGACGATTGGCACGACACCTATCAGGGTGCTCCTTCAGATGGCACCGCTTGGCATCGCGTATCGCGCGAGCCAGCTTTACGAGTCATTCGCAGTGGCTCGTGGCGGGAACGGTTCGAGCAGCTAACGTCATCCGCTCGACGCTCTGTCCCCGCTGGTTTCAAACGTGACGATCTTGGTCTGCGTTGCGTGCGAGCCAAGAAACCCTCGATGTAGTTGTGGACCTGTCAGGATTGATCAATGAGTTCCGAACCCCAGTTGAATGCCGAGTCTTCTACGCCCACTCTCGAAACTGCTCCCGTCGCACCGGCACCGGCTGCTACCGAGGAACTTCATCCAGCGATGGTCGATGCCTCGCATTTAAGAGCGGCCCTGCTCGCGACCAGTGAAGCGGCGGCTCCGTCACAACCTCAAACCCCTGCTGAGCAAGCAGCCGTGACAGATGGAGGTTTGCTCGGACAACTCGCTCCGAACGAGATCAAGATTCCCGAAGCTCCAGAATTAGGTGATCTCGAAGCTGAGATCGCCGCTGCGATGCAGGCTGATGTCGCAAAGGCTGAGACCGCTAAAAAACTCAAGGCTGAGAAGCCGGACATGCCGGAAGAGAACGCGCGACTGAATGCTGTCGTGCAATCGATTCATGGCGATGATGTCTTTGTTGATTTGGGCTTTCGCTTGCCCGGAGTTGTGCAACTCAAGCAGTTCGAAGGTCTGGAGCCACCGACGATCGGTCAGCAGCTGCAAGTCGTCGTTCGTAAAGTTGATGAGAATGAAGGCTTGATCGCGGTCAGCTTGCCGAAGGCGAAGAATAAGAGCGCGGGCAACTGGGATGTGATCGAAGAAGGTCAACTCGTCGACTGCACGGTCACCAAGACCAATAAAGGTGGCCTGGAAGTGATGGTCGGCAACCTGCGCGGCTTCTTGCCGTCGGGCCAAGTTGAACTCGGTTTCAATCCAAACTTGGAGTCGTATGTCGGTCAGAAGCTGACCGTGCGAATTCTCGAAGCCAACAAACAGAAGCGCAATCTGGTTCTCAGTCGCAAGCAAGTGCTGCAAGATGAACGACGCGAACTTGAAGGTGAGTTCTGGAACAAGTTGGCTGAAAACCAGCAATATGTAGGCAAAGTAAAGACGCTTAAGGAATACGGTGCGTTCATTGACTTGGGTGGCGTCGATGGGTTCTGCCATATCGGCCAAATGTCTTGGCAGCACATTCGGCATCCAAGCCAACTCTTGCAGGAAGGCCAAGAAGTCAACGTCCTTGTGACATCACTCGATCGCGAGAAGAAGAAGATCAGCTTGAGCATGAAGGCGCTCTCGCAGAATCCGTGGGCGGTCGCCGCAGAGAAGTACACTCCGGGTGCTCAAGTCCGCGGCAAGGTCACGCGCGTGACGGAGTTCGGCGCATTTGTAGAACTTGAACCGCAAGTTGAAGGCATGGTCCATATCAGCGAATTGGACCATCGCCGTGTCAAGCATGTCACCGACGTGGTCCAAGTCGAGCAAGAAGTCGAAGTGAAGGTGCTCGACTTCGATGGTCATAAAAAACGCATCGCATTGTCGATCAAGGCCCTCAAGGCTGCTCCGGAATCCGAAAAGAAATCCGAAGCCGATGAAGCGCCTGCTCCTGCGGTGAAGCGTCTCCCGCGCGAGTCGTTGCGCGGCGGAACCGGTTCACCGGGCGGTAGTGGCGGTGGACTGTTCGGCAACCCGAACGATTTCCGTTAGTCGATCGAACTCAGCACGCCCTTCAAAGCGTGGATCACTGGCGCATGCCTCCTGTGTTCCGAAGAACATAGGGATAAAGTCACATGCAGCACCGCGTTGAGAGTCCCAAACGTGATCGAGTATCGGACGTTTCGAAACTTTGATCCTCCTGAACTAGTGCGGTTGTGGAACCAAGCCCAACTCGGACGCGGGGCGGTGCAACGAGTCTCCAATGACGAGTCATTTGACCCGGCGAACTTCTCGCAGCAGTACTTCGATCCGCGCGGTCTCATCATCGCAACGGACAATCGACGGCAAGTGGGTTTTGTGCATGCCGGCTTTGGGTGTGATGCCGCAGGAGCAAATTTGTCTCGCGAACGCGGTGTGATCTGCGCGGTTGTTGTACATCCCAACTACCGGCGACAAGGAATCGGTCGTGAGCTAGTACGGCGCGCCGAGACTTATCTGCGAACAGCAGGAGCAACTGACATCACCGCCGGGCCTGCGCCGCAGCGAGATCCATTTTATTGTGGGTTGTACGGTGGTGCTCAGCCTGTGGGATTCTTGGACTCCGACCCGAATGCGGCTCCCTTCTTTTCAAAGTTGGGATATCGGCCAGGCGAGCAGTTCCTTGTGACACAGCGTTCGATGGACGATCGCGATCCTGTGAACTTTCGCTTGTCAATGATTCGTCGCAAGTGGGAACTGGCTCTTGCCGAAAAGCCTGATCCATGCCCGTGGTGGTGGTCAGTGAGATATGGTCGGCTCGATGGTTTGTATTGCGTCCTCGTACCCAAAGGCGGAGGGCAACCCGTGGCGGGATTGACCGTCGTTGGACTCGATCTCTACGCCCGCGTGTGGAACGAACAAGCGATTGGTATCTGCGACTTATGGGTCAAAGAGACTCAACGACGACAGGGCTTCGGACAAACACTACTTGTTGAGGTCATCAAACGTCTGCGACAAGAAACAATCTCCTGTGTGACCGCGAACATTCCAGAAACAGACGAGCCAGCTTATGCGGTCTTCAAGTCGGCAGGCTTTGTGTCGATTGATCGCGGCGTTGTTTTTCATGCTCCAGCAGTGTGAGGACAAGCGGGGTGGTCGTGCCCTCATCGTGTTCCCTCGGTGAGAGGGAAGAAAACGCACCAGGGACGATCACTGCGTCTTCTTCCCATCAATCTCGATGTCAGAACTCCGCACCTCAGAGGTCAAAACATGCCGAATTCGGTCGTCGAGTTGTTGCGAGATTTAGTTGCGATCCCAAGCGTGAATCCGATGGGTCGTGAGGTGTCAGGGCCGGAGTTTTATGAAGGACGGATGTCGGACTATCTCGTCAGGTTCTTTCAGCAACTTGGCGTGCCCTACGAACGCATCGAGATCGTACCTGGTCGAGCGAATGTGATTGCTCGCTATGACACGCCAGACGCGACGACGACTCTGTTACTAGATGCTCATCAAGACACGGTGCCCGTCGAAGGTATGACTATTCCGCCCTTTGAACCAACTGTGCAAGACGGACGCGTTTATGGCCGCGGCTCGTGTGATGTGAAGGGTGGTATGGCGTCAATGCTGTGGGCCTTCAAACGGCTTGTGGAAGAACGACCAGCGGGCGCGGCGAACGTTGTCATGAGTTGCACATGCGACGAAGAACAGACTTCAATCGGCATTCATGATCTCACCAAGCTTTGGACGGAACCATCAGGGCGCTCGAAGTTGCTGACTCAGCAACCTGATGCTGCGATCGTCGCCGAGCCAACCTTGTTGCATGTCGTCGTCGCCCATCGCGGAGCGACTCGGTTTCGAATTCGAACACGCGGCCGAGCGTGTCACAGCTCGAATCCTTCACTCGGTACAAACGCGATCTATCGCATGGCGCGAGTCCTCGCGGCACTTGAAGAGTATGCCACTGTCTTGCCGAGCAAGATCGCGCCTCATCCACTATGCGGATCGGCAACGCTCAGCGTTGGCCGCATTTATGGCGGCACGAGCGTGAATGTCGTGCCGGATGACTGTGCGATCGAGATTGATCGCCGTGTGGTACCGGGTGAATCGTCATCCGAAGTGATCGCCGACATCCATCGCTTTTTGAAGAGTCAGCTCGACTTTGACTTCGAGTTCGAGCCACCGTGGATCGAGGCCTGCACGTTGAACAACGATCAGAATGCTTGGCTCGCGAACTCACTGCTGTCGCAAGTCAGACAGGTTGCAGGGAAACGCGAGGCGATCGGGGTGTTCTACGGCACACACGCGTCGCGGATCGCGGCAAAGGGAGTGCCGTCAGTCGTCTTCGGCCCCGGCAGCATTGATCAAGCTCATACGAAGGATGAGTGGATCGCGATCGACGAACTTGAGAAGGCGGCAGAGATCTACTTCCGTGCGTGTGTGAATCCGCCGCAACGCTGAGAGGATGAGCGATGCTCGAACATGAAACTGCAATGCTGACGTTCGCCCATCTTGCCAGACTGTCATTTGAGAAACGGCAGGCGATCGGCGCACATCGCTTCTTGCTCTTAGCCGGAGCAGCCGCTTGCCGATCAGGTTGGCTCGACGTCGCCGAGCGATGCCGCGACATCATCGTCACTCAGAATCCTCAGCACTTCTTGTCGCACTCAACAAGCTTTGCCGACGCGTTACGTCAGCCGGACAACGCTGGATACTTCCAGCAACTCGAACGATTTTGCTCATTCGAGCAAGCTGAGCATCTCGCCAATCGTAACGGTGGCCCCATCAGTATCACGCCGGGATTAACTGCCGGCTTAACGGCATTAAGCGAACTACGTTCGATGTCAACACCGTCAATTGCGGGAACACAGAGCAGTAGGCCGCCCGATAGAAACTCGTAGCCCAAATACCCTCTTGGTCATTCAGATGACCGCCGATGAAACGTGCGAAGTCAAAGCACGCGCTCTTTGCGGAGCGACTTACTTCGATGTCTGCTGCTTGATGACGTCCCGCAAAGCGGCGGCTTGTTTCTGGCGTGTCGCAGCAGGAGCAAAGGCCGAATACGGCAGTTCAATCTTTAAGCTCGCTCGCAAAATCTGTGAACTCCGCACGCGAATTACGGTTATCTCAGAATCGAGTAAATCTCCAAGTGCGAAGAGAGCCTCGGGCGTCGCCGACTTCACCAATTGCTCCGCCGCTAATAAGCGTACGTTCTCGTCTTCGTCTTTGAGCAGCTTAATTAAGTCAGGCTTCGCGTCGTCACCGAGCAACTTGCCGAACACCGTGGCAGCAGCCGAACGCGTCGTCGGATCATTCGCAATCAATCCCTGACGCAAGGCCGGAACATCGCCAACAACCGCAGTGGCTTCCAGAGCCCGAATCATTGACTGCTTAAGATGATCGCTACTGCAAACCGGAGCACAGCCGAGAATCTCCGGAGTAAGTCCGGCGATACGCTGATTGTGGATCACGACAAACGCTGCATACAACAGGTCGCTCTTGGGCTTACTGGTTTGCTCCAACACCATCTTGGCGCGCCATCGAACTTCGGGGTCCTGACTTTTTGCCGCCGCTTCCAGTGACGACATCTCTCGCGCTGTTGCTCGCATGAGCTTCTGCATCGCAGTCTCACGTACCAAAAAATCATCGTCGCCGAGTTGCTTGATGAGTTCTGCAGACGGAGTCTTCCCGAGCGGCGACGGATGATGTTGACGCAAGTACGCACCAAGCTCCTCTTTCGTCGCAGCGATACCGCCCTGCTTTAGCAAAGTCAGATACTGCCCGATGAACGGGTTCTCTTGAGCAGATACCAACGAGCTGCATGCGGTCATAAACGTGACCACACTGAAAACGCCAATCCAGGAAAGCCCCGAGTGATGATGATCACCGACCTGATGGATGCCCTTTTTTCCCATCATTTCGAAGCCCCCTCAACTTTCGCTGCCTCAAGGGTCAAAGCGAACACAACCCCAGGTCCAGTCACCAACAACCGCTTGCCGTCCGTCGTCAAATTACCCATCGGCAAATCATCGATTGTCGAAGTCTTGATGCGATTCAATTCCTGTCCCGTTGTCGGATGCAACCGTGTGATTGATCCGGAATGCGGAATGTAGATGGCATTCTCGGTCACCAAACCACGACCGGTAATTGGCGACAGCAAACGTTCCCACCGCAGACGGCCGCTGGCCATCGAATACGCTCGTACGACCTCAGGGCCACTCATAATGAGCATGTCATGAAGCCCACCCAGCACATCTCGGCATGGTTGCTGATTGTTCGGCGCGAGTGGAGCTTCCCAGGACAACATACCGGTGTGACGATCAAACGCGATTAAGTGATCCGAGTCCGCTCCGATCGCCAACACGAAGCCATTCCATGAACGAATGAAGTTCGCTTGCGGTGCCGCAACATTGAGTGTTGCCTGTGGCAAGGGCCCAGCGTGCCCCATCATCAACTGCATATTGAGATCTGCTTCGGTCCTCTTCCGAGGATATGTACTCGCCCACTCAATCTGACCCGTTCTTAGTTGCAACGAGAAAACCGCGCCATAACCGGTCGAGACAAACACAGAGCCACTATCGTTCTCCAATCCAAGCGGCGCCCAAACCTCGAAGTCTGATGGAATTCCGTCAAGCAGCACGCTGCGCCAGAGAGTCGAGCCATTCACGGGATCGAGCAGAATGATCTCCAGCTTCTTGTTGACAATCGCAGCAACGACGAGTCCCAGCTTAGTCACCAATGGCGCACCAACTGCCCCTGACTCAGCATCCCCATTTTCACTGAGTCCACGATGCCAGCGCAATTTGCCGTTTCGCAGGCCATAAGCGGCTAAAGAGTTTTTCCGCTGCAGACTATTCGCAGCGGGATTACCGCCTCCCAAAACCACGATGTTGCCCTGATTATCAGCAGCCTGAACCTTCGATGGCACATCGAGGTCGCCCTCCACACTAATGATAAGATCATTGGACGCCGCAAACGCGTGCGCGATGCGATCGCCGAAAAGTTGTGCCTCGACAATTCCGCGCGGACGATGCGGTGCATTCGCAGCAATACGCCAACCAATCATCTCGTAGATCTGACTCAGCTCAGAACGTTGATCCAACGGGAACTTCGATTTGCGGCCCATCCACTGGACTTGGCCAGACTCGATATCGCAGCACACCAGTCGTTCTTGCGAC
>Ga0172376_10001431_pt1 | contig 30489 bp, 16 predicted proteins | sample Lak35m_FD_121114 | JGI IMG/M metagenome (GOLD analysis project Ga0172376, IMG submission 121114) | Freshwater microbial communities from Kabuno Bay, South-Kivu, Congo - kab_092012_35m | ecosystem: Environmental > Aquatic > Freshwater > Lake | place: Democratic Republic of the Congo: South-Kivu...
CCGTGATCAACTCTTTCATCCTTTGTCACCAACTCATCTATTTCATTATGGCACACCTGAACCACTAATGTCAACTACTAAGTTAACTCTCGGGAGTGAGGACACAATGGAGGGGTGGGGAAAAGTAGACAGAAAGGCTATAATTAATATATAGGATAGAATTTATATTTATGACTAATTTAGGCGAGTTAATAGTAGAACTAAAGCTAGACTCAGTACAATTCACTGCTGATCTTAATAAATTTAAAGCTGATGCCACAAAGGTTGCTGGCGATATTGAGCAAAAAATAAATAATATTTTATCTAAAACCATATCTATAAAAGTAGACGATAAAAGCTTAACTAAGTTAAATGAGCATTTAGATAAAAAGAAGAAACATTTAGACGAAGTAAAAAAGCATTACGAGAGTAACCCTATAGTCGTAAAAGTAGACAACAAAGAATCAGAAAAAAGTTTAAAAAATTTCAATACTAAATTAGAACAAGAATTAAAGAAAAATAAAAAATATACAATAGATTACCAGTCCGGCAAAGGATTAAACGATGTAACAAAAATCGTAAAAGATGCTGTAACAAAAGGCATACAAGAAGCATTTACTAGTGTTAAAGCAGAAATTAATGTATCTGCAAGCAGACAGTCAACTAACCAGGTTACTAGCAATACTAGCTCTAATGCAGTAAGCGACAAAAATAGTCAGTATATAGTAGAAGAGTTAAAAGTATCTAACAAATTATTAAATAAACTTATTGATAGACAAGAAACCCTAATAACAAAAGTTCAGGCTTTAAGATTTGATGGATCCGGAGGAAGGACTCCAGTTGTAACACAAGAAACACAACAACAAAATAATGTTTCCGTAAGGTCAAGCTCAACAAAACAAGTAATTAATCAACCAGTACAACCTTCACCTACTCCGCCTCAATTACCAACTCAACAAATTGACGTAACACAATTAAACGCTAGTGTCAATAATCTTATTAATGCTAACGCAAACCTTGGTGCCACTATTTCAAGCATAGCTACTGCTGCTACAGGCATGGGAAATGAAGCAGCAGTAGCTAACACTCAGATAACTCAATCTGCTATAAAAGCAAAAGAAATAAGCGATGAACTAAAAGTAGCAGCTTTAGAAGCATTAAGCATTACCAATCATATTGGAGCAGCACAAACATCAAGCGAAATTATTAAAAAGAATCTTAGCGATGCATCTGGTTATAGCGATGATATTCCAAATAATCTTGCTATTGCAGCTACTGAGTCTGAACAAGTAAAAAATAACTTTAATGAATCAAATAAATTAGTTGCTGCTATAAATCAAGATTTTAAAGATAGCAGGATTAGCGTAAAAGCTATTGAGGCTTTGTTTGCTGGTATTGTTACATCACTAGGAACGGTTGCCAATGATTTAAATAATGTAGCGGGAAAAGTTTCCTCTAATACTAGTGGTAGTAATTCTACTGTTGAAGACATAAAGAAAGCTATAGAACAAAGTCTTGCTAGTGCTATAATAGCAGCAAATAATAATATTGAAGTTGCAATAAAATCATCTGCTAACCAAATAACAGGCAGTAAAAACTTAGGTGATGTAGTATCTGAGCTAACAAAAATAATTGGAATTATAAATTCTTTAGATTCATCTATAAAAGCTAGTAAAGCAGATCCTACTAAAATAGATATAGACACAACAAATTTACAAACTTCTTTAACTGGTGCTAGTGAGCAGTTAAATAATTTTAAGGAACTTGTAGATAACAAGTTTATCCATAGTACAAATGTAGCATCAAATCAACTAGAAGAGTTAGGTAATGAGTTACAAAAAGTTATAACTAAGTTAAAAACGGAAGTTACTTCACCAGCTGAAACTAGTAAATTACCTAAATCAGTAGAAACTGATTTACAACAAATATCTAATAATTGCGAATGCGAAATAAAAGTAGTAAAGTCTGTTGAAACCGGGACTGATAAAGTCGCAGAGCAGGTTAAAAAGTCAGGAGAAAACCTTGAAAAAGGAATAAAAGATTTAGCAGAAAATTTTAAGGTAGAATTAGAGGATAACGTTTTAGGGCAGTTTAATGCAGTAGCAACAGAAATTAATAATTTTGTAACAGAAGCAAAAGATTTACAAAAAAAAGTATCCGATATTAATACTGGATTAGACGGCAATCTTAACGAATTAAACGATAATAACGAAAATCTTAAAAAAACTGCGGCAGATTTGCGAACCAAATTAAATGGTATTGGAAGCTTAATAGATGATATTGTTGATGAAGCTAAAAAACATTTTAATGGACAGCCTATATCTGATGAAATAAATGAGTTCGCCAATAAAATAAAAAAATCAACTAGCTATCTTGAAGATAATATTAAAACTATTCCAAATACTTTGGATGTTAATATTAAAGCCAAAATGGCACAACAGGCACAAGAATTAATAGAAAAAATATCAGAAAGCACAAAAAAAATTGATTTAGACCCAGTTATAAAAACAGTTGTTGAAAAAGCTGCAACAAGCTTAAATAGTTTTGGAGATGATTCTTCTAAGCTTTTTGATAGTTTAACAAAATCTGTAGAGTTTAACACAAAAAAAATAGAACAAACTTTTGAAACTTTTGCAACAAAAATAAATCAAACAATAGATGCTAGTGCCAATGAAATAACTGCTTCTGCAACCAAACAGCAAACAAATAAACTTGGTAATGAAACTACAACACCCCCAGAATCAGAAACGCAAAAACAAGTTAACATGTCGTTATCTGAGTTTAATTCAGCTGTTGTTGCTACAAGAAATGAATTATTAAGTATTTTAAATGGATTAAATACTGAATCAACGTCTGCTACTAAAAACATTGAATCGCTTAAAGATTCATTAGATAAATTAACTGAAGAAACAGATCGGTTAGAAACAAAGTTTAAAGACGTAGCAAATAATAAAGATATTGATAAATTGTTTGAATCAATAGGTAAGCTAAACGACGAATACGATAATTTAAATCCAAAAGTAAAAGAAAATGTAAATAAGCAAACTGATTTAATAGCAAAACTTAACAATATAGTAGATGAACTTACTACAATTAACTCGTTAACCAAAGAAGGACAACAAAATAAATTAAAAGAAATAGAAGATCTTAAAAAGACTGCTACTGAATTGCAAACTAGTGGGTCTGGTCTTAACGATGCAATACTTAATATAACAGAAAAAGTATCAACTTCTACTAATACTATAAACGCTTTAAACGCACAAAACTTAACTCAAGTTAAAGCAGCAGAGCAAATTCACCAAAAATTAACACAAGTCTTAACTAAAATAGATGAAACAGCAGATGAGGCACAAAAAATATCTAATAAATTTAAAAAAGAAGCAAACACGCCTATAGCTTTACCTGAAATAGACACCAGCTCATTAAATAAAATTACAGCATATTTAAACAGTATAGCAAATTCGATAAAAATTCAAAGTGAAAAAATTAATGATATTAGTAGTGTTTTATCGTCTTTTAATTCTGAAGAATTAAAAAATAATGTAACTAACATAGAATTAGCAGGAAAAAATATAGCAAATGCTGTTCCTAGTATAGTAACTCAAATAGAATCCGTAGCTGCACAAATAGAAGACGCTGGCAAAGTATTTACAGGTAAAGCCAATACTTTCAATTTAGATCAATTAAGTTCACAATTAAATAATTTAAAAGACGTTGCCAGTAATCTAGGATCTGAGCTATCAGGATTAAAAGTTGTAGAAATGCAACAAAAAATAGATAGTGTTGAAACTGATGTAGATTCCTTTAATAAATCTATACAAGATTCTCACACTAATCTCGTTGAGATAAACCATTTAATTAATGATGTAAAAAATGCTGTAAAAAATTATGAAGGTATCGTTCAAAAATCAAATAGCACAGCAGAAGAAGTAATTACAGCACAATCAAAAGTAGTTAAATCATTAGATGATTTAAACGCAAAATATAAATTAAATGAAACAACAATAGATAACATTAATAATAAACACAATGAATTATTTAATAACATATCTAATCTAACTTCTGAAATTGGTAAAAACGAAAATGCCATAAAAGCATTTAGCGACAATCTTCATAACGTAGACTTTAACAGTGTAGTTGATGGGCTAAAAGAATTAAGTGGTGGATTTGAAGAAAGTGGTAAAACCTTTTTCCAAAATTTAACTACTAAGTTTAATGAAGCAATTAATGTTTTTACAACTAAAAAAGAAACAGACACTAAATCTAAAAATGAAACTCCTAAACAATTACCTGAGTTAATTCAACTCGAAGAAAATTTAAATGACCCTAGCTTGTCTGACGCTATTAAAGAAGTTATAAAAAAAACAATAGAAAAAATTGAGAAAGATATAGAAATTGATATAAGCGAATCAAGCATTGGGGAAAAAATAAAAGAAAAACTAGTTAACGAACTAGATAATTTGTTATCTAAGATAGAACCAATTAAATTATCAGAATCACAATTAAAACAATATGTTGAAATCTTAGAAAATGCTGCATCAAATTTTGGAGCTAATTTAAAAGAAATTGGTACAAACCACGCAGAAGTAATGCGGAATGTTTCTGGTGAATTAGCTGAATTTAGCAATAAAATTAAAGCAACTACAACAGAACTAGAAAGATTTGATGCTGTTGTAAAAAATGCTGTCACAAAACCTCCAGAACCAAAAGAAAAAGCAGCACTTGAAAAAGCAACAGATTCATCAGACAAGTTAAAAGAATCATTAGAAGGTTTAACAGTAATAACCAACGATGTTTCTAGATCTGTACAAAATTTAGGACAAAAATTTACTAAACTTGAAGAATTTGAAAATCTAAAACAATCTATTACAGGCTTAGACGTAGAAACCAAAAAATTTAGCTCACAAATAAAACTCGCTAATACGTATTTAGAAGGCTTAGATTTTAAGGCAAAACAAACAGAAAGCAGTAAGTTCAAATCTATTGCAGAATCATTTGAATCTACACTAAAAGCATTAACAAGTGTTGCTGATAATTTAAAACAAGCAAACACTAGTTTTGTTGCGGAAGTTAATGTGTTAAAAACAAGTGTTGCAGGAATTGACGTTAATACGTTTAATGACAAAGCAAAAGAATTAGCCAGCGTAGTCAATGGCTTAAAAGATAAATTAAATGAAATTAATCAACAATTATTAAGTGGTAAAGATATAGGAGCATCTTTAACTAAGTTTAACAGTGAATTAAAAGAAGCGCAACAACAATACAAAAATTTAGCTAGTTTGCAAAGCTCCATAAATACAGAACACGCAAAATTACAAACTGGAATTCAAGGATTTATAAATTATTTAGATAATAACAAGGAAAATATAGTGGCACCATTAAAAGAAATGGTGCAAACCTTTAAATCTGATTTAGCTGGATTACCAGATGCCACTCAAGAGTCTGTAAAAGAATCTTTAACACAACTAGAAGCAAGGGTTACTAGCCTAGACACTATTTTTGGTAACTTCTCTAATAAAATTGAAAGCTTTACTTTAGATAATATTGAGGAGAATTTTGAAGAAGTTACAGAAGAAATTAAACGTGAAACGAAAGGTGTTTTTGATTTAATTAAACAGTATATAAATCAACAATTTCCATCAAAGCCTAAAGACGAATTTATATCAGGATTAGACCAAGAATCATTTGATAGACAACGACAAGGATTAGAAGCAAGTTTATCATCAATAGTAGATGCAATAACAACATCTGGTAATAATTATGCTAATCAAATAATAGAAGCTACTGTTGCAGCCCAAAAAATAAAAGAAACTAATCTAGAAATAAGTCAAACAAACAGGGAATTAGTTACGACTACTAAAAATTTAGTAACAGAACTAGGAAACAGCGCAGCTGAAATAAAAAAAGCTACAAATGATTTAGTAAAAGCAAAACAAGATGAGTTAGACGCTGTTTTAAAAGCAAATAAAGCAACACTAGATGCAGCTACTAATAAATCAAAAGAAAACGTAACGTATTATGACAACGTTAAACAAGAGTTAAATAATGCAGTTGTTGTTGCAGTAAGTATAAAGGAAAGTGTAATTAAAATAAAAACACAGTTTGATGAGTTAGTAAAAGAAACATTAAACAGCAAAAAGAAAGAGATAACAGATGATGTTAAAACACTTGTTGAAACGCAAAAACAAGAATTAAAAGACAATCAAAATCAAATTACAAAAGATGTAAATAGTATAGTTAAAAATCTAGAAGCGTTTAATACTTCTTTGTCTAGCAATAATAGTAATACAACTAATCTTGTAAAAGTTAACAAAACACAAGTTGACACTCTTGCAAAAATTTCTACTGAATTTGAAAGTATATTAAATAAATATAAAACGTTTAGCAATCAAGTTGATAGTCAAGTTAAAAGCTTAACTAATTTACCTAATTTTGAAGAGGCTGGAATTGCGTTTCAAGTTAAAATAAACGAATTTAAACAAGCATCCGCTAAGCAAATCGAAGATTTACAAACAGCATTAAAAGGTGTTATTGGTAGATTAGATTTGTCTGGAACAGAGTTAGCTAACAAAATTAGCAATGTTCAAATTAATTTAGATAGTACAGGTAATGAAATTAAAAAGCTAGGAAATGTTGCTGAAAAAGCTAGTCAAAATTTAGAAAGATTTGTAGAGCTTAAGTTAGGGGTTAAACAACAACCTGAACTTGAACCAGTTTATGTTACACAACAACAGCCAACTTCAAAAGCTTCAGTTCATGTTACACAACAACAGCCAACTTCAAAAGCTTCAACTCCTGAAACTCCACCTACTTCAAAAGGTTTAGATCCAAAAAAATTAAATGAACCTACTTTTCCTCTTGATAAAGATGTTACATCAATAACATCTTTTGAACAACCTTCCGTTGTAGATGCAAAAATTGTAGCAAACAATATAAATGAAGTGCAAAAAGAATATCAAGAAAAATTTGTAAATAAAGTATGGATTCCATTACTTAAAATATTAAATACAATATATTCTGAAACTCCTTTTTCAGATGATGATATATTAGAAAAAACTCAAAAGGGAGAAGCATTTCCTCCAGTAAATGAAAAATTTGACAACGCAATTATACGACAAATAAAAAACTTACTAAATGAATATGAAAAAGTTTTAACAGATGCGGGTGCGTCTAATTTAGAAAGTGTTACTCCTAAAGCTAGAGAAATAGCTAAAGAAATGGGAGAAACGCTATTAAACCTTGCACAAAAAACCGCAGAAGAGATTCGAGAAAAAATTGGAGAAAAAATTGCCTTTGATCTAATTTTAGCAAACCAAGACACTAATCTTGAAGACAATAAAGAATTAGCAAAATACGCTAAAGATGGGGATTTAGCTAAAGAAATAAAAGTTTTAACCGATGCATTGTATGCAATTAAAAATGCAGCTAAAGAAGTTGGAACGTATTTTCGTTCGTTATATAAAACAACATCAGGACAAACACAAGGACAATTTGTTGGTGAGTCAGTTGAAATAATGAATGATGTAGCGAAAACAAAAAGTTATAATGCTGCAAATAACCAACTTATATCAGAAATTCAGCAAACAGAAAAAAATATCAAAAAACTTATTGCAGAGTCAGACAAAGCAGCAAAAAACGTTGCAGATACAGGATCTGAAACAATAGAAGCTAAAACAAAAGAAAACCTTAAAAAAAGTTATAATTTATTTTATGATTTTGTTAATCAGATTAAACGAGCTTTACAAATTAAATCACCATCTCAAGTTGCTATATATATAGGTGAAATGTTTGGAGAAGGTTTATCAATTGGAATTGAAAAAAGAGCAGATAAAGTAATTAAAACTGCCAATGAAATGGCAAAAGATCTTGTTAAAACTGTTAAAAAACAATTAGGAATTAACTCAAAGTCAAGAATATTTTTTGAAATAGGTATACGTTTGCTAGAAGGATTTGAGTCAGGAATACAAATGAAAATGCCTGGAGTTCAAAATTTAATTAATCCACTTTTTCATGCAATATTAGCGCAAACTCCTGGAGTAGTAGGAGCTGAAATAGGAACTGCAATTATAATATCATTAGCACTATCAATTCAAAAAGGTGATAGCATTATATCAAAAGCATTTAGAAAAATAGTTAATAATATTCTTTTTGTTGTTGATATAATGCAAAATAGTTTAGATGTGTATTCAGGACCATCTGGACTATTTCCAAATTTAGCGCCAGCTGTTCACCCAGGTATTGGTTTAACAATATATGCCCTTAAAACAACTTTACAATTACTTAAAGAAATTGGAGAAGAACACAAATTAAATAATAAAAGATTATTACCTTCTTTACTTTATTCTGCTAAAAACCGATTTGATAAAATACGAAACGATAAATCATTAAATGTTGCAAGAGAAGGTGTTGAGCATGTAGGAAATCTTGTTAGAGGTGGAGAAATGGTTCAATATGGTGCAAAATCTCCAATCATAGCAGTTATTAACGCAGCGCAAAGTGGAGCAACAGTTATACTAAGAAGTATTCGGATTATTGAATCTATGTATAAAGCCTATCAAGACACTGTGGCAAAAATACAAAGTAATCCATCCATTGACTTCTCAGCTACATTCCAAAACACCCTTGTTGATTATTTAAGAAGTTTCAATATAACTAAAAAAGATATTTTACAAGCATTAGCTAGTATAGGGCAGGTAGTACCAAAAATAGATTCTACTGGAACAGGAAAAATAGTATCAGATCCTACTGTTGGAGGTGCGGCAGTTGGCGCTGCTGTTGCCATAGAAGTAATGGATATGATAAAAAAAGCCATTATTGACAAAACTAAAGAAAAAATGGCACAAGGTATAGATTTTAAAGATGCGTTTAAAACCAGCTTAGAAGACATTCAATCGCCAGAAGCAATAACAAAAATATTAACGAATGTTGCTGATTCTTTAAAACCTCAAATAAAACATCTTACTAATGCGGGTGAAGACATTATTGACGGTTTAATTAAAGGTATTTTAAATAGAATGGGAATGGTAGCTCGTGTTATATATTTAACAAGTAAAGCTATTGAAGACCAAATTAAAGAAAATATGGGCATTACATCACCTTCAAAAGTGATGATAGAAGTAGGTTTGATGATTACAGAAGGATTAGCAATTGGAATTAAAAAAGGAACCAACAAAGTATTAAACGCTATAGAATTTGTAGGTAATGCAATAAAACAAAAAGAATTACCTCAATTAACTGACAAAGAAACAAAACAAAATATAAATACTGATGTAACTAGAAGATTAAAACATATTGGTAAGCAAACATCACAAGGGTTTACACAAGGCTTACGTAGTAATAGCATGGCAGAAGAAACTGGAGAAGAAGTAAGAAAAGTAATTAAGAAATTTAGAACTATATTAAAAATAGCGTCTCCTTCTCAGGTAACTAGGCAATTTGGTATAAACTCCGGAGAGGGTTATGGCATTGGTTTTGTGGAAGCACTAAATAACTCTAATAAAGAAATACAAAACGCTTTAAAACAAATAATTCAAAGTTTAAAGACTGAATTTAGCGCTGTTGGTGTTAGCACAGGTTTTTCAGACGATCTTCAAAAAGTTTTAAGAGAAATGGATGATATTGAGAAAAAACAAGAAAGAATTATAGAATTACGTAACAAAGGATTAATAACAGAAAAAGAAGCAAGACAAGAATTACAAAGATATAATGATGAACTATTAAAGCAATCACAATTAGTTAACAAAATTAAACGAGATGCACAAAAAGAATTAGACCAAACAGCAGCACCCGGAACTACAGCTTATAAACTAACGACAGCAAATGTTGTAAATGATGATTTTGCAAATAAAGAATTAGAAAATCAAATGATGCTTGAAAGAAGACAAAGAAGAATTAAACCAGTGGACATAAGAAATGTAGATGTACCTGAATCAATACATAAAGGAGATGACAATATTAGATATGCTTACGATAGAAGCATAGAATTACAAAAAGAATTAAAAAGACAACAGAAAGATCCAGCAATAAAACAGTTAAAAAAAGACCTTGAAAGAAACCGAAACCTAATTATTGAAGAATACAAAAAAAACGACATAACACTAAGAGAAGCTTTAGAGAGGCTAAACCAACAAAATGAAAACACAATACAAGAATTTTATGCAGCAGGTGGAAGTCCAATAGATTTAACTCAAGATAATATAAGACGCAATTCTAAAACATTTGGACAAAACGCGCAAGATTTAGGAGAAGGTATAGCAGATGTAACGGAGCAGGCTCAGGCGCAAGCTAATAGATTTGGTGACTTTACCGATGTAGTTAGAGACTTTTATTTTGAAGCGGCACAAAAATTATTAGATTTAGTAAAAGCCATGGAGGAGATAGAACCGATTCAACGGCGATTCCTAGTGGCTATGAATGAAAATAAACAAAAAGCTGACAGAGCATTTAAACTAGCTCAATCTACAGCAGAGCAAAACCGAATACCAATTATGTCTGGTTTAGAAGGTTACAGCCAAATGCTAGAAGCGGCTAAAGGCACAAGACTAGAAGGCGCAGATGTGCAAAACCTATTTGAAGGTATATCTGCTGCATTGTCTAGTATGTCTATCACTGGACGAGACGCAGATTTAGTATTTCTAGCGTTTACTCAGATGATTGCACGTGGTAAAGTGTCAATGGAAGAATTAAGACAACAGTTGTCTGAGAAATTCCCACCTGCCATGCGGATTTTTGCAAAAGCCTTAGGAACCACTGTGTCTGGCTTAACAGAGACAGTATCCCAAGGTTTGGTAATGTCGGATAACGCGTTATCAAAAGTTGCCAAAACATTAAACGAAGAATATGGTAATACAGCTAGAGGCGCAAAAGGTATTGGATTGGCGTTAACAGAACTATCTAATACTGGCGTTGCTATGCTCATAAAAATTACTGAATCTTTTAGTGATTTAGTTATAGTAGTCGCACAAAGCCTAAGTGCTATTGGTAATTTAATAAAAGATAACATTACTATAATAGCACCAATAGCAGCCGGTGTAATAGCATTGTTTAGCGCAGCATTGTTAGCTGGCATAATTACAATATTTAATAGCACTGGATTAACAACTGCTATATTAGCATTAAGTGGTAAATTTGTAACTACTTTTGCTAGTGGTATAGTAACAATGGCTCCGGTAATTGCATTAGCAATAGGAGAGGGATTGGCATCTGCTATAGGCGCAAAAACAATAACTGAAATGATATCTAATAAAATAAAAGAAGGTGTAGATGGAGTAATGATATCGTTTAATACTAGTGGTACACTAGGGTTTATTACTAATTTATTAAATCCTATAGCGCTTTTAATTAATGCAGTTCAGTTTTTAGTAAAAGTAATTAAAGAAATTCCTAAAGCAGTTGAAAAACTTCGCAATGATAGTGGCGCAATTGCAGGCATATTAAATTATCTAATACGTTTTATAGAAAGAGTTAAAGTAGGAATTGAGGCATTAATTGGCTCTATAACTGGTTTAGCGCAAATATTTGGACTAGCTGCGATAAATGTAACTATTTTTAAAAGTATAATAGTGAGTAGTTTAACAGCGATAAAAGTGGCAACACTTGCGCTCGGTGTTGTATGGAACTCAGTTTTTGGTAAAGGTGTTGTTATAGTTGGAATAATGCTTGCAGTAGTTGCAGCTATATCTGCTATTGATAATAACCTTGATGAGTTTAAAAACCAGATAAACAATGTTTTAGCTTACATGGGAGCAGCTATTTATGGTTTTATGTTAATACTTAAATTAGTCAAAAAAGATATTGTAGGATTTATTGGATTATTAGCTGTTATACCTACAATGATGTATTTACAAGGTGACTTTAGTAGTCCTGCGCTAGAGGCAATGAAAAACCTTAGTAAATCAATGAAAGACGGATTAGATAGATTAAAAGATGCCGTTAATAGTTTTAGTAAAGCAACAAATACATCAACAACCAAAGTTGAACAATCAGTTAAAGGATTTGAATTAAATATTCTTAAATTTTTTAATCCTAATTTACAATCCTTTAAATCTGATACCCTTGTATTACAGCAAAGAGAAAGATTAAATAAAAATTTAAAAGACGATATTGAACGAAAACCTGATAATTTACTTCATGAATTTGCATTATCTCTTTTAGGAATAGATGTCCATGCTCAATCTCAAATCAAACGTCATAGAGACAGCTTAGACAACGACTTTAAAGATACAAGTGGAAATAAAGTAAAAGTTCCAAATGATGTAGAAAATTTTTCTAGAAGAGAATATTTTGATTATGTAGACAGAAATAAAATAGACTACAACAATTGGTGGAACCCAGCTCCAAGTATAACTGCTTTTGGAAACACTTTGTTAGATTTAGACAAAGAAACAGAAGAGATATTAGCAACACGTTTTAAAAGTTATTTTGAAACGCTTAAAAAAGAAGCTAGAGGTAACTTAACAGTTAGTGACCGAACAATTATTGAATCATTAACAAGTTTTTCCAAAGAAGTAGAATCTGCAATGAAGGAAATAACTAAACTTACAAACAAAGAATTGAGTGAAAGCGAACGACAAAGAATTAAAAAAGAATTAGAAGGCATAGATAAAGAAATACAAGCAAAACAGGTTGAAAGAGCTAAAGCAGACAAAGACCATAAGACAGAAGAAGTAGCCAAAATAGACAATGACATAGCAAAATTAGAAAAACAAAAAAATGAAAAGTTAAGCCCAATTAAAGCAGGTTTAAATGCTTTAGAAAAAATGAAAAGCTCTATACAGTCTGCTGGAGAAATGTTAATAAAAGAAGTTTCTGATGAAAAAGTTAAAAAAACAATTAAAAAAGATATAGAAAGAATAACAGAAAATTTTGAAAAATTAAGCGGTTTATTTAAAGATTTAGTAAAAGGAGACTTTGACGAAAGTTATAATAAAGCATTAAAAGCTTTTAATGCTTTTGAAAAAGCTTATGAAGATTTTAAAAATAATTTAGAAACAGAAATAAATGTGTTAACCGCTAGTTTATACAAAGGTAATTACAATTCAGCAACAATAGCTAGAGGAGAAAAGATTTTAGAAATAAAACAAGCTGATGCAAATATTAAAGCTTTAAACCAAAAAATAGCATTAGATATAAAAATGCTGGCTTTAACACAAGGTCATACAAGAGCAAATAGTGATGAAGAAATTAAAAGCAAAATAGAAGAGCTTAAACAAGGATTAATGGAAAACAGAAATGCTTTAACTGCAGAACAGCTTAAAAAGTTAAAACTTAGTAAAGAGCTTAAAGAAGAAATTGAAGAAAATAAAAAAGCGTTAGAAGATTATCAGCTTGAGCAACTGATACAAATAAAACAAATGCAGATAGAGCTAGAGAAAGCTAAAGCAGAATTAGAAAATTTAAGATTAGACAATAAACTAAAAGTATTATTAAAAGATATTAAAAGCTCAAACTTTAAAAGCTTTATGGAGTCGGCGTTTAATTTAATAAAGAGTATAAATGAAATTATAGCTAAAAAACTAGAAAATGATAAAAAACAATTAGAAGATCAAAAAAGATTAAGAGAAGAAGCAGAAAAACGAAAACAGATAGAAGATCAAAAAATAAATGAAAAAGCGTTTGAAAATTTGGTAATTCAATCAAATTTAGATTTAACTAACGCTTTTAATACTACTTTTAAAACATTAACAGAAGTAACCAAACAAGCTGGAAATGCAATAAAAGACCTTACAGGATTAATAGAGGGAATATTTAACAGATTTAACATACAAATAAATAAATCTAACAATGAAATAAGCAAAACAAATGCAGCAGCTCAAAAAGTAAGTTTAAATATAGAACAAAGTGGATTAAGCTTATCTAAATTTAATAACAGGATAACAATTGCAAACAACTCATTAGGTAAAACAGTTAATGCGTTTCAGTATATAAATAATATATTAGAGAAAATGCCGCAAACTCCTGTTGTTACAATTAATTATGGTAGCGGTGGCAATCAACCATCAAACCAGCTTCCTTTTTCTAATATTGGTACAACTACAACTTCAAGCGGTTCTAACGGTAATAATGCAACTAATGTAGCTACTGCGTCAAATAACAATAATGATGTAGCCAAAACTAATGTAACTACTGTAGCTACTAACGGTAATAATGCAACTAATGTAGCTTATGCATCAAAACCAAACTTTACTAATCATCTGCAAGCAGCTTTAAATCTGTTTCCTAGTACAAAAGGTAGTGATAAAATTGCAGATAATCTAGGAGTGCAAAGAACAACACAAGTGGCTAAAGGCAACCCAGGAACAAATGTTGGTAAAGGAAAAAACAGAGAGTTGTTACGCAGTAACAGTAACAAACCTGACCTTTTAAGAGAATTGCTTGGAAATGTATTCGGAGGAATAGGTGTAAGCACCAATGAAATTAAATGGTTTCAAGGGCAAATGAATTTTAACTCCGAAGACGAATTTAATAGATTCGCAAATCCACTTATTTTAATAGATAAAATAAATAAAACAATAGAATCTGCTGAAAAAAATAAAGTTAATCTTGATCCCGAACTAGGAAAAGCGGCAGAATTTGTAATAGATAATTTATTACCTTATATTCCGCAAAAAGGAAGAGATTTTATATCAAAAGCTATACAAGACAGAAGATCTAAATCTAAAATAAAGTTTAAATATAATCCTAATGACCAAAATGAAATAGAAACAATAACAAATATTGCAGAAAATTATTTAGTACCAAATAGTCTTCAATCACATATAGATCGTGTACAAGCTGTTAAAACTTATATGAATATTGTAGTACAAGAATTAACAGCTAAAGGCAGCCTTAAAGACAGCAACATACCGAGTCCAAATTTAAAAGAAAAAGCAAATTTTGCTTTACGTAATATAGATAAAATAGCTTCACCGGATTTGATAAAAAGAAACGCATTACAAGCCAATTATCAATTAATAAAAGACATAGTCGAGAGAGACCGACTTACTACAGATAGTGGAATGACAGCTCGCAGTCTTATAGAGCAAGAGAAGCTAAGAAATCCTGGAAACACTAATAACCAAAACCCTGTAAACCCTAGAAACCCTGTAAACCCTAGAAACCCTGTAAACCCTAGAAATTCTGTAAACCCTAGAAACCCTGTAAACCCTGTAAACCCTGTAAACCCTAGAAACCTTGTAAACCCTAGAAACCTTGTAAACCCTGGAAACACTAATAACCAAAATCCTGTAAACCCTACAATCCCAGGAGCTAATACACGCAAAGCAATTCCTGTAACTACTACACCCATAACAACCCCTGTAGCTAATACACCCACAACAATCCCAGGAGCTACTACACCCACAACAATCCCAGGAGCTACTACACCCAAGGCAACCCCTGTAGTCCTTCCAGTTATACCCCCAATAGATTTTTCAGGTCTTTTCCCAAAACCTAATAATTCTAGACAAGGTGTATTAGGTATTCAAACGGTTAGCCAGGCTTCTAATGCATCTCGTCAAATGACATTTAATGTGGGAACAGTTTTAATCAATGCACAATTAGTTAAACTTGTAGCATCTGGCGGATTGCCTGTTGGTAATCAAGCTGTACAAGTTTCTAGGAATTCCAAACAATCAATTCCTTCTAAAACTTCTCCTCCAAATTCTTCTAAAACTCCTTCTATTGATTTGACAAATTCAGAGTCAATAAGAGAACTAAACGAAGTAAATAGACAAATAGAACAAGCAAAACTTGACTCATTAATACTAGACTTTGGAATACAATTTGATAATATAAGAAACACAAACCCGGGTTCAGAAAGAAATGAAGCTACAAAAGCTAGAACCGCAGCACGTAATAGCCTTCTAAAACTTTCAGGAAATCTTACCAATAGAGAAGAAGCAACAATTACCAAAGCTGAAAGAGAAGCTGACATTAAACAACAACAATCAACGTTTACAGATCAAATAAAAGAATTAGGAAAACAAATTGAAGGCTACAATAAGTTAATTACAGGAATAAACAATGCTATACAAGAAATTCAAAACTCTCCTCTTGACGATACAACAAAAAGCAGTTATATTAACAGACTTAAGCCGATTTTAGAAAAAGTTAGAAGCGGATTAGAAACAGCAACAACAGATAAAGAAAAGATAGAAGAAGAGTACAAACTAGCAAAACCTTTAATTGATAAAGCACTAGGTGATTTACCAAATTTTCTAGAGACCGTACTAACTACGCTTAATTTAGGTGATCAGTTACGTGCAACTGAAGCTCAAATTCAAGTATTTGAAACTAGAAAAGATAATCTTGAAAAAATTAAACAACAAATAAGAAATTTAACAAAAGAAGAACAACTTGAATTAGACTCAATATTAACTGTAAATATTCCATTTTTAGAGAATATAAGAGAATATACTCAGTTAAGACTAGCATATTTACAGGCTCTTAAAGAAAATTCAACTGAAGCCAACAAATTAAAAGCAAGACTTGATCTATCAAGTAAAAGACTACAAGAATTGTATAATTTTAATATAGGGTCAAAAGAAATAAGTGAAGCAACAAAAGACATTGAACAACTAATTGCAGACAGCCCAAACACTGCTATAATAGAAGCAAAAAAAGGAAGAGTAAAAGAAGTATCAGGCATCAACTATGAAATAGGTGTTCTAGGATCTAATAAAGAAGTTTTGGAATTAGCTGGATTACCAATAGACTCAATAGAACAAAAATTAGTTGAATTAGGCGAAACATTAAAAATACTAGAAAACATTAAATTGAGTCCAGAGATGGTAGAACTCCTTAAAGGCAGGGTGTCTACTTTAAGTAAAAGAGCAGAAGATGAAAAAACACAAGCAAGAGAAAATACTATATCTGAAGCAACTATCCAATCGTTAGAGTTACAAGGATTAACTTCAGAATTTCAGCTAAATGCAATAAAGCGTGATAGACTTATACAAAATGCAACTTTTGACAGAGATAAAGCAAACGATGATAATGCTCTTAGACTTAAACTATTAAACGAACAAGCAATACATAACTACGAAACTGCTATAAAAGCTTTTCAAGAAGCTAGAGACAATGAAATAGCAAAACTAAATACAACTGATGAGCCAATTAATCAAGCTGATAAAACTGACGAAATTAGTAGAATTGATGATACTTATTCCACTCAAGAAAAACAAGCATCAGCCGTTAAAGACGCTGCAATTAAAACGGCACAAGAAGAACAAACAAAACAAGCTACTGAAATTAATCAAGATCATGCAAGAGCAATTGAAGCAGCTAATCTTGCGCACAAAGATTTTTTAGCAACATTAAAAGATAGTATTGTAGTTACAGCTAAACAAAATATTGGTAGCGAACTATCCACCTATGTAATGAATGATTTAGTAATGGGTGTAGATGCAGTAACTGGAGAAGCTAGAGACCTTAGTAATGAATTAAAAGGATTAGAAAGAGTATTATACAATGTCACTAAAGCTATTCTAAACTCAATCATTCAATTAGCTACAAAAACAGTAGTTGATAGCGCTCTTAACTGGTTTGTTGGGCTATTTACACCAAAAGTAGGAGGCAAAGCATTAGGTGGTGTTATAACAAACTATGCAGAAGGTGGATTAGTACCATCTATAGACGCAGCATTTACTAAAGAGCGTTCGTTAAACGGTGGTATACAACCTGTATTAGCAGTATTAACTCCAGGCGAACGAGTGTTAACAGTTAGTCAAAATAAAAGGTTTGAGGAATTACAATTAAATAAAGTATTAAACTACGCTAATGGCGGCATAGTGTCTCCAACAGAAAGACAATATCATCAAACTATAAATAACGAAAAACCTAAAAACACACCTAATATACCAACTACCATAGAATTAAATAGTAGTAAAGATGAATCTAATGTAGACTCAGTTCAATTGCGTAACGGAACACAAAATGATTTAGTAATGGATGTAGATGCAGTAACTGGAGAAGCTAGAGACCTTAGTAATGAATTAAAAACAGTAGTTGATAGCGCTCTTAACTCGTTAAACGCAGCATTTACTAAAGAGCGTTCGTTAAACGGTGGTATGCAGCCTGTATTAGCAGTATTAACTCCAGGCGAACGAGTGTTAACAGTTAATCAAAATAAAAGGTTTGAGGAATTACAATTAAATAAAGTATTAAACTACGCTAATGGCGGTATGGTATCTCCCATGGATAGCAAAGTATTAAACTACGCTAATGGCGGTATGGTATCTCCCATGGATAGCAAAGTATTAAACTACGCTAATGGTGGTATGGTATCTCCCATGGATAGCAGAGTATTAGCTTATGCAAATGGCGGTATGGTATCTCCAGCAGAAAGACAATATCATCAAACTATGAATTACGTAAACGGTGGCTATGTAGCACCACCTATAAATAACGGAGAAGCTAATAACAGTCAAAAACCTGAAAATACATTTAATATACCAATTACCATAGAATCAAATAGTGGTAAAGATGAATCTAATATAGACCCAATTCAATTACGTAACGCAATACAAAGCGCTGTATTAACAGAAATCCAAAGACAGCAAAGACAAGGAGGAATTTTACCTAGAAAATAGTCAACTATATTAATAAGGAGGATATAATTATGAAAAGCTATATAGCTAAAATCGAACCATCGCAACAACAAAACTCTCCTTATTTTGAAGTGGCAACGCAGGTAGCTATTGGACTTTTGGTAGATTTAATACCAGTCATAGCCTCCACCATCTTTGCCTGGCTATTTTTTAAATTTAAAAACCAGCTTTTTGTTATACTTTCTAAACTGGAAGCCATAACTCATTCCCATTTGCCAGAAATTGATGTAGAAGAAGAAGCTATTATACAAAATTATTTTAAAGAGTTAAGTCAAAACGGATTTAATCGTATAACTTTTTTTATGTTAGATAATTTTCATAAAAAAAATAAGTTTATTTACGCTAAAACATTTTATAGCTTTATTGATTATAGCACAGAAAAAGCAATCTTAGAAGAAAATAAATATAATTATTCTTTTGTCAGTTTAGAAATAAACAACTTAATAAAACAAGATAGAGTGTTAGCAATATATAATAATTACACTAAAGGATTTATAAACACTGCATGGTTAAAACATAGAAAAATTAAATCCTATGCAATCTATTTAATTAATAAAAAATACACAGGATTTATTTTATTAGAAAAAACTCAATGTCATTTTACTTGCCCAGTAAATACTCAAAAAATCCAAGAAATACTACAAAAAATTGATGAAATTATAAACAACTAAACAACCGGTAATGTAATCTGCTCCAATTGATTTTGGTATTTACCTAGCCTATCCTGATAACTAGTTCTACACATATCACCTTCAAAAAACAACAACTGCGCCACCCCCTCATTTGCATATATACGACAATCTGCGCTAGACGAATTACTGAACTCTAACGTTAAATAACCAGACCAAGCAGCTTCAACAGGTGTTAAATTAGCTATTATACCAACCCTGGCATACGTGCTTTTGCCAATACATATTGCAGTAACATTTACAGGCATCACTATCTTCTCTAAAGACACACCTAATCCATAAGAATTAGCCGGAATAACAAAATAATCACCCCACTGGTCAGACTGTAAATCTACAACCTCTAAACTTTTGTCATTAAAACTTTTAGGATTTATTACTAATGCAGGTATACGTTTAAATACCTTAAACTCTTTTGGTGACAGCCTAATGTCATAACCATAAGAAGATACACCGTAACTAATACAACTTAATTCATCACTGCCCCTCTTATACCTACGCACAAGTGATGATTCATAAGGAGAAATCATGCCTCTACTACATTGCTGTAAAATCCATTTATCATTCTTAATCATTACCAGCAACTACTCCAATAACAAAAACACTGTACACAAAGATAACATAAAAAAATCTTTTATTCAACTCTTGACAAAGGTAAAAAATGTGTTATATTTTGCTTATTGTCATTCTTTCGATATATACCACTATGCAGACTATCTCAAAGGGAGCTATGTTTGTCTCCCGATTCCTAGAAGATTTAGAACTACTCCCAGAAGTTTATAGGGTGTTGGGTCGCATATATAGCCGCATAGGTGGCGGTAATGGATGCTTTGAATCTTTAAAAAATATTGCAAAAGGAACAAAGATTGCATTATCTATAGTGCGTCGGTCTATACGCATATTATTGGAGTCTAATATTATTAAGGTAGTACAAGAATTACCTGGTCGTACTGTTGTTTACGATATCAACCCTATAGAGCAGTGGGCAACCGCTAATGATATTGCTAACATACAACAATCTGCTAAACAAAAAATTAAAAAGGAGCAGGTTAAACCAGCTCTCCCAAAAACTGTTCAACCTACTCCTTTGACGGAGGATGTCGATAGAATATACGCAATGGCGGCAGAGCGTATAGACAAAGATTATGCAGCGTGGCGCAGGCAGACTAAAACCGCGCCACAAATTAATAATAACACTGACGCTATAGATTGTCAAGTGGGTTTTGAAATTAATTTAGCCCCTATCGAAAATGACGTTCCGGAAACTGCGCAGCCCATCAAATCTGATATACCTACCCCTATCAGATTTGATATACTAAATAATAAAACTTTAAATAATAAAGAAAGAAAGAAGAAAGAGAAGAATCCCCCTACCCCCATAATTAAGGGTGAGACTGGTTTGGACAACAACCAAGAAGTAAACAATAATTTTTCCTTGGTATCCAACATTCCTCAAACTCCACAGGACGAATCCCCCGCGCTTAAACCAATCAAGTTGAAAAGCGAAAGAGTAAAACCAGTGGATGATACAGTGACCGTTGAAGCAACAGTTAATAATTTGCCTAAAACAGGCTTAGGAGGTAGTGTAATGACGGAAGATATTAAACAGGAAAATGACGGCGTTCTAGCGCCAAAAAACAGCCAATCTGGCTTATCTGTTAAACCTAGTGGATTAGTCAGTTACGGGCAATCAGTTAATCCTTATAGTGAAGACGTATTGAAGAGGGTGGAAAGTTATCGAACCGCTTGGTATCACGGGGTGAGCAATTTTAATCCTTTTCAGTTACAAGAGTGGGCGGCTGTGGAAGGCATGCTGCCTATTATTGAGTCTTATAGAAAATCTGGACGTATTTGCAACTACGCTCCTAATGATATAGATTTTAAGTTTGTTTGTTGGCTTAATGCATTACATTCTAGGGGTTCTAAAAAGAAAGATGACGCTTATGGAATGAATTACATTAAATCTATGGAGCGTAATCCAGAGAAATGGGAATCATTAACTGCATTGGTTACTCAATGGCAAGGCTCTAAGAATCTTGGTTCCGGTTTTGAAAGTGTTTCTCAGGAAATAGAGTACGCTGAGCAAAAAAATCAATTAAAACAGACTATGGATCAAATGGGTGAGTTGAGGAATTTACTTCGATTTTAGTTATTGACACTTGTAACTAACTATGTTATTCTAGTTGTTAGTTATTAGAAAACGATTATGCAATATCAACTTAATGGACACAGTGACGACCAAGATAAATCTGATTTACGTCCAGAGCTACGACGCGTTTTACAGAACCTTGAAATTAGGTTTGAAACTAAGTTTAAAGACTTAGTATTGATGGCTTGGGTAGAAACATTATCTAATATACCAGACAAGTATTTACTTGTTACTTGTGTTTATGTTTCTAGTGTTTGTACGCATTTACCTACGCCTTTACAGTTTTTGGAAATGTATCGAGAAAAGCTTAAGCAGGCAGAAGATTTAAATCGATTAGACCAAAGGCTAATTCAGCCTGGTAAAGACAACTCTCTGGAAGCTCAAAAGGAGAAGTTGATAGGTAGATTGTTTTTAAAGCTGAGAGATAACGTTATGGAGGGGTGTACTGGTAAGGATTTTGATGAGCGAATTCACAAGCAAAGGCATGCTGAATTTTTTCAAGATTTTCGTAAATTGTCTTTGGAGACCCTTCAAGATTTAGACATGCAACTACCTCCTTTTAGTAAAAAGGTTCAATGGTCTAAATCTTTGTTTAAATAGTTATTTGTTGATTAACTTAGTTGTTTTTTGGAATTTTTTAGACAATTGAATGTTAAATGGAATTAAATAAGTATTGAGTAATTCTCCTATAGAGTTATTAAACTTATTTAATTCTATAAATTCTTTAACATTATTAACTTCTGAGTTTAATAATGCTTGTTCCCATGCTTTAAATATAGGATTGTTTTTAACATTTTCCCATACTTTTTGAGTAACATAAATACTTTGTTTTTTAAGGTCTCTGTCAATGCCAGAGTAGTTAGTTAGTTTAGGCATTGGCAACCATTTTTCTTGAAAGCAATATGCTCTTTGTACTGGAGATTCTTGTCTAAGTTTTTCTAGCTCTTCTAAACTAATTGGAGGAATTGGCAATGCTTTACCCCATTGTCTTAATTGGTTGCTTTCTCCAACTAAAGTAATCCAAGGAATTTGAGAGGTTTGACTAAGATTTAACCCTACAGCACCTACATAAGGTGTTTGAGTGATTAACCATAGCTTTCTACCAGACACGTCACCTAATGAAGCAATTGAAATAATTAAACTACCAATTCTTGTGTATTTTTGTTCTTTAGAGTAATGCCCAAGTATTAATAATTCATCAATAATTAATAATACTCTATTTCCGTTTATTTCCTGCTCTGTTGCAAAGGATTGATATTGGTTTAAACAGCTATCTAACCAAGTTATAACTTCTTCTGATGTCATGTTTGCCACTTGATTTTTTAATATTAAATCTGCTGCACTCCAATATCCAGCTTCATTTTCATTGCCTTTTGGATCTATTACAAATACTTTTAAGAAAGGGTCAAATTGTTTTGCCTTTCTTAAAGCATTTGATATTAAAATTCCTTTTCCGCTACCGCCAACTCCTAATACAAATAAATTAGAAACTGGCGCAGCAATTTGGTCTAACAAATTAAATTCACTAACTTGTTGTTTTTGGTCTAATGTTGAATCAAAAAAAAACTCTTGAGTTTTTTGTTCGCTGTTTTGTTCAGCTGGTAATTCTATTTTTTTGAATTCTGAGCTAAACTTTCTTTCTATGTTTTTTTCTGGAGTTTCAGGTGGTAAAACCCTAGGTTTGATAGACCGGTAAAACTCCCATGCTGCTTTTGAAAATGGTAAGTTTCTTCTAAACGCTTCCTCTATTTCCTCTTTAGTTTTTTGGTAACCAATTTCTCTTGAATATTCTTTAAAATCATCTCCTTCTAAAGCGTGAGCTATGCATTCTCCTTGAATAATTGATTCATAGCTACGTCCACTAGATTTAGCATTTTTGACACAACGATAGAATACCAAAACAGCAATAGCTAATCCGACTACTGGAGTAGTGGCTGATGCCATTACAACAGCTGCTCCTAATCCAAAAATTATCTTATACTGTAAGTTTCCATTGTCAGCCCGCAATGCTTGCTTTTGATACTCTATCATTTTGTCCATTTAAATTAAACCTCTACTTTGTTTATACAAAAGAACCAATTTGTTGCTGTAAATTATTAAAAGAGCGATTATCTCGCATGCAAACAAAGTAATTATACTAAGTGCAAAATTTAATCCATTAATTACAGCATAATTTCCAGTTGCTATAGCAAATAAAAAATCCGCTAAACCACCTTGAATTGGAGGGTATATGGTAATTACCAACATAAAATCAAATACGTAGGTAAAAATCTGAGCGTATTTAAGGTTTCTGATTACAGCTAAAGGAAGTCGGTTATAAATTTTTTTAGCTGCTTTCATGATTGGATCATCGTTATCATTGATGTCAAATTTGTTTTTACCACCCGAACGGATAATGGTTTCTAACAGCAAATCATCAGAAAAGATAACAATTGGTAGAGTTTCAATTATTTGAATAACAGCCCACGTGATAGCGCCCATTACCCAAATAGCTGTTTTACCAATAAATCCTGCAATATCCTTAATTATAGGAACATTGGAAAAAACATTAATCCATAAAGTATCTTGCATTGTTGCAGATAAAGCAGCTATAACTCTTTCATAAGGAACTATATTAAGAAAGGCAAAATATATTCCTAACAAAATTAAAAGAAAATAAAGGTAATCTATCCAAATCCACTTGGATCTAACTGGCATTGTTTGTTTCATTTTGATGTTACTGGTTGGCTAAACATTCCGCCCCTAAAAGTTTTTAATCGAGACTCTATTACGCTTCTATTGTTAGTTACGGCTAAAGACCCAATACTACCATCTCCTTGAATCACTGCTGTAGCTCCTTGAGAGTCACAAACAATAGTACCCTGTACCAAAGGTTTATTTGTGTGTCTATCGGTAGGTATTTCTCCTACAGCTAAATTAGAGTAAAACAAATTAGGATGAGTTCCTTTTACTAATACTAAACAACCAGTTTTATAACGGTTATTAGCAACTTTTGCCTGTTGTTGAAGGCTTTTTTCTTCTTGGTTTAACAAATTAATAGTATTAGTAGATTGCAGGTTTTTAGTTTTAAGCTCATCAAATTGATTAAATGTTTTACCAACATTACTTAAAGACCCAACTACTGCTAATCCAATAATTCCCATTATGACTGCTTCGACTTTATCAAATACCATACTTTGCCCCTATATCAATTGTTTTGGTTCTGTTGTATTGTGTTGCAGAAATGCTATTTCTAACCTTTTGTAATTCAAATTCAATTAAATCAGCAAAAGCCTCTGCATCCAAATCTGGAACTCCTAGACTAGTCATAAATTTACGTTGTTTTTCTCCAGAATTTCCAAAAGTTTTAAGCCATTCATTGTCTTCTTGCTCCTGCTCTACAAAACTTTTGTTCAGTTGAGCAGCAGTTTGTTGATAACTTTGCACCGTTAAATCGTGAGCTAATTGCGCAAGATTTACTCCTTTTTGTACAGCTACACTTGCTAACAAAACAGTTACACCTTGTGTTCCTAAAATTTCTGTAAATTCTTTAAACTGAGTAGCTTTGTTGTTACTTTGCGCTACTGACTCTATATTTTTGTTAGAGTCAATTGCTTTTAATGCAATTCCATTTAAACTTTTAGCAGCTGTAAAAAACTCATCTAATTTTTCCGCAATATTATCCGGAAAGCTATCATTGTCAAAATCACAATTTCCATATTTGTTGTGATACAAATTAATTGCCTGGTCTATTATTCCATTGTCTTCATTAAATAACTCGTGCAATTCATTTCGTTTATACATATTTCAACATCTCCTTAAATACACTTCGTCTTACATTTTTAGTGTTTTTTCGTAGTAATGATACTACAATTTTGTCACTACCCTTTTTAAATCCTTCGTATTCTTTTATGCAGGTTATTAAAGCAATTAAGAATCGTTGGTAATGGTCAATGTTAGAGCTTCTGGGGTTATCTTGAAAATAATCATTATATAAACACGGTATTTGTTTAATAATGTTATGTTCCCAATTTCTGATAGTGTTTCTATCAATTTTTAGTAGCACTGCCCAGTGTTCTCTACTAGTAACAACATCATGCACAAGTAAATCAAAAAAAGTTGTGTTTTTTAATTTACACCATATATTGTCAATACATAAATTATGGTCTACATCAAAAGGCGAGTAATTCGCCTGCTCTGTCATTAATCCTCCTTTTTCTACAGCAATGCTAATTTTTAACATTCTACAGCATTGCTAAAATGCTTAACTAATTAATAACTTAATTGATTAAGTGTTGTCAAGGGTTATTTAATTGATTTTGTACTGAATTTTTTAAAGTAGTATTATATATTAGTGTGCTAAGAATAAGTATTGAGTCCTGGAAATCCACCAAACGGTAACGTCTTAAATTGTCCAAATCTTGTTTCACATGCTTTAAGTGTTTTAGCGCATATATCTTTAGCTGCGTCGTCAGTTGTTTTATTGTTTATGTCGTATTTTTGTGCTTCTAGTGGATATCCACATTCTCCACCGTGATATATCCAGGGACAGCTGCGCGACATTATTCTAGCCGGTAAAGTAATTCCGTCTGTATCGAAAGGTGTAGTTAGCTTAAATTTTACTGTTTGGTAATTTTCTTCTTGTAGTTGCTCAATTACGTATACCTGGAAAGGTAGCTCTTTTATGCTATCTCCAGCATTAGATTCTCCGTCTAAAAATCGTTTTTGAGTAACACGACGCTTTACGTAAGTGCCTTCTAGTCTGTAATTATCGTTAATACGTGTTTCTCTAAGCCAACTAGTTAAAATACCACCAACGTTGCTTACGGTTATTGTTGGAGTTGGTACAGCACCTTGTCCTATTAGGTCAAACCCTTCTCCTTGTATACCTAACGCATAATACAAATTATTTTCAAAAGATAGCCCAGGTATGCTATTATCTTCTTTAACAAAGTTACATATCCTAATAACTGTATTGTCATCCCATTTGTTAGTTCCGGGGTTGCTTGTATTCCAATAAAATTTATAGAACTCGTATAGCTCAACAAAGCTGTCTGGATTTAAACTAAGTAGATTAATCATATAATATATCTAGAATAGTGGTAATTATGCTATAGAAATGTTCAGCAATTGCAATCCAAATTAAATTAATTTTACTTTTTCTTTCAATTTTTTTACGTTTTTTAAATATGTTTTCTTTGATTTCTTTTGTGTTTTCTATCTCTTCTACTATTTCCTGCCCGTTTTCTAGTATGTTTACCTCAAATGTAATAAACCAATCTTCGTGTTCTGTTGATAAAATTTTTACTGTTTTTACAAATTCGTAATTTTCTAATATTATTTCAAATAGTAACTCATAGTTATCAGTAAGTTTTTTGCAATCTTCTGTACAGCAACTAATTAAAATATCTTGTAACTGATAATCGTTTTCTTCATAATCGTAAAAACTTAAACTGCATTGTTCCATTGTCTCTAGTATCGACTCTAGATTCTCCATAATTTTCAAACTCCTTATGTCTGCATACGTAGCGTGTCACAGATTTCCAATATTCACCTTGATAGACAAACAATTCGCTAAGTCGCTTACCTCCTATTGTGTGTAAAGATTTACTGGTTTTACTGTCTACCATTATAGCAACATGATGAGTTTGAGTACCTTGTAAATTCATTAAAATTGCGTCATTATTCTGTATTGGTTCGTCGTATTCTAGTTTCCTAAATCCAGCTTTACTAAAGTTATTTTCAAATAAATCCCAGTCTGGTGACAAGGTTTCCTCCACTGCTACACCTCTTACAAATTCTGGTATCTCTATACCTAAATAATAGCCATAATAAGCCCTAAACAAAGAATAACAATCTGACCGGTTGTACGCAAAAGGCCACTTTAAGTAGTAGTCTAAATCTTTTGGACTGTATTTATTTGGCACTAACGGAAAAGGATATAAATTGCTAGGGTCAAACCCGTCCCACCCATCAAACTCAGTGTGATATAACAAATAAGCCGTTTTAGATGCTTTACTGTTGGCAATGTCTATAGCACCTAATATGCTAGGTTGCGTATCGCTCCAGTGTGAATGATAAACCGCTTTAATGATTGCATCTTCGTGTGTATCTAAAATAGAGTCTACTTCGTCTGGGCTAATAACAAAACTCTCGGTAGGATTTTCGGCAGCGTTTAAACATGGTATAACCAACTCTTGTTCATTATATAGCAGCACTAATCCACAAGACTCTTGTTTGGGAGTTTTCTGGCATTCGGTTTTTATAGTTTCTTTGGTTTCTGTGGTAATCATATAAACAATATAGATAGTGGCGGATTTACGTTATTATAAATGCTTAGTTCAAATGCTTTTTTACTAAGTGTGGCTGTTGGGTCTGTAAAAATAGTTTTGTCACCTACTAATGCAATTTCTATGGCATCAAATAATGTATTTTGACCTTGCGGAAAATTGATAAATCCGCTTGGAAACGCATTGCCTTGAAAATCACTAGCAACTGCTTTTGTAGCTCCGTTAATTTGACTTCCAGTAACAAACCATGGAATTAATCGTTGAGACGTATTTCCGTATCTAATGACATAAAATACGCATGTAGTCGTATTTGTAATACTAGAAAAATACGCAAACTGAAACCATACTGTTAAATCAGTAACTAGAGAGACATCTGTTCGTGGTACTGCCAAATTATTTCTAATCTTGCTAGTAACAATTTTATTAGATACAGACGAATATACCTGCCCGTTAAACACACCGCTAGGCGTAACAGTCCAATCGCTTACTAAAGAACATTGTTTTAAATTTTGTCCAGTAGGTGACCACAGAAAGTTAGTATTAACGTAATTACGTAAGTTAATTAATAAAGTGTCTAATTGACTTTTAGGCATTACTGGACTGCTAACATCCCATTCCGATATTGGCTCCAACCCTTTGTTTTGAACTTGAGTGTAGTTATCTCCTAATTGCGTGGTCAGTCTAGGTAAAAATGTGCGCTGACTCACATTCCAAAGCGGACTTAATTCTAATGTTGGTAGCCAATATGATTGTGTCATTATGCCGCTCCCGTATAATATCCGACTGAATATACTATAGCATTAGCGGTTGTAGCTTGTAGATTAAAGGCTGTGTTAGCGGTTAGTGCTAACTCTCGCCTTTCTGGAAAAGTTACGCTATAAACGCTGTTTTGCGGTAACACAATACTTAATATTGTAGTAGTTCCAGACCTAACGTTTATAGTAGTTGTAGTAGCGTCAATATTTTGAAAGATTAAATGCGTTATATATACAGCAGTGTTTGACGTTACTGGCGCAGCTACAATATCTGTTCCAGTAGTATTGGCTAAAGTTGCATTGCTGTAAACTATAGCCGGTCTAGTAAAGGCATTTAAAAACCGTTTAAACAAAGATATAAGGCTAAAAGAGCCAGTATTACTAGTGGCTGCGGTATCTGCTTGTAGTCCAACAGCACTCAATTCTGTGTTGACTACAGAAACCGTAAAAACATCTGGACTAGCTGTTGTACCTGCACTGCTTGCAGTTATATCCCTTTGCCTAACGTTACCCGTTCCGTCTACATAAGCAATTGAAGCCATATTAATCTCCTGTTCCCTATTTGATGGTGTGCCATTTGATTTTCCGGCACATCTATACAGATTGTCACCTTTCTGCTTACTCCCGGTTAAGAGAGTCTTTCTACTTGGACACCAAGTAATCCCGCCCGAACTGCGGTACAATGTTATTGTAGCACAGATTTCTGGTTTCGGAAATCCTTTCAAACATCTAAAAATCTATAGCAAATATTAACGAATTACTTCTATCAGAAAATACTAATGCACCTGAAACACCTTGTGCAAAAGACTCAACCCAATCAGAGGTAGTACCACCAAATACAACTGTTCTTATGCGCACAAAATAAGTTGAAAAAGCGATATTAGGAAAAGTCATAAAAGTATCTTTTACTCTTGTGCGTAAATTCCACTCTTGATTCTCTCCACTTTTAACTTCTAGATCATAACCGATAGTCCATGGGCTTTTGGTGGTAATTCCGTCTTGTGTAATAGTTGGAGCATCCCAATTTACATCTAAATTATATAACTTAACTGAATTTTGCGCAACAGCTGCGGTAAGTGTAGGTATATACCTACGCGAAGTTTTTATATTTGTAACTCCTAAACTTGGTGTTGGTGCAGCTATTCTTTCTGGTAGTGGATCAAATTCCCATGTCATTATAATAAACTCATTCCATCGATTAAATTATACTTGCTACTATTATACTCTACTGCTAGTATTTCGTGCATACCTTCTATAGAATCTTGTACTGGAGTCCGGTTAATTACTCTATAAATTGTATTAGACAATGTGCCACCTTGAATTATCCAATTAGACTCTGGTGGCGGAACATCAGCACTATTATTACCAAAGCCTGCTCCTGCTAAAAATACAGTAGTTAGATTATTACCACTGGTCATAATTTCTGCTTCTTTAACCTCAAATCTTAATTTCTGTTTTTGTGCAGGATCAGACAAGTTAGCACCTTGCTCTATTTGTGGTATTACTAACTTACTAGTTGTTACTGTAATTTTATAAGTTGTACCAGCTGCTAAATCTACTGGACTATCTAGTGTTACTGAATTTTGAGTTGCAGATTTAATAATGCCCGCATATCTAGCAGCTGTTCTTTTAGAATCGTATATACGTATTAAGTCACCTGGTTTTACGTAAGCTGCAAAGGCTCTAGCTTTAAAAGTTACAGATTCTTGCTCCATTCTATTAGTTAAAAGTGCTGCAACACCTGCTCGTCTAGCTTGTCCTCTAGAGCTACATGCTATAGCGTCTATTTCTAATTCTCTAACGCCCCATTTAGCCAGTCCAATTGGGTCTTCTACCACTTCTACAGCTTTTTTGTAAAAATCTAAAGGATTAAGATAACTCACTACTGCTACAGTTTTTCTAGACTTTAATCCACTTCTACTATACGTAAAAGAACCCTCTTCTATGTCTGCTTGTGTAAATTGATGCACCACACTACCACTAGCATCTGCCGCAAAAGACACTACTCCAGCTTGCCAGTAAGCAAAGCCTCTAAATATTGATACTAGGTTTTGTATAACCTGA
>Ga0172376_10001434_pt1 | contig 30467 bp, 23 predicted proteins | sample Lak35m_FD_121114 | JGI IMG/M metagenome (GOLD analysis project Ga0172376, IMG submission 121114) | Freshwater microbial communities from Kabuno Bay, South-Kivu, Congo - kab_092012_35m | ecosystem: Environmental > Aquatic > Freshwater > Lake | place: Democratic Republic of the Congo: South-Kivu...
CTAAAGCGGCCTTGCAATGATGCCAATGCGCTCCTTGCTGCTCGTTCCGAGCCCGCATTGATTAAATCAGCAACCGCTTCCGCCTGCGCGAGATCAAGCTTGTCATTTAAAAAAGCCCGCTGTGTAAACTCACCCGGCTGTGCAAGACGAACATGACCGCCCAACTCAACGCCAACATCAAGACAACGCTGCACGACAAGACGTTGAACACCCGGACCACCGTGGCCCTGAAGCTCCAAAACATCTTCGCCTGTATAGGAATGGGGGGCAGGAAAAAAGATCGCTAGACCATCGTCAATCGGGTCTCCTGAGGCGTCAAGAAAACTTAGATGCGTCGCATTACGCGCGATCAGAGCCCTTCCGCAGAGATGCTCAGCAATGCTCCGTGCAGCAGGCCCAGATACCCGGACTACCCCTATCGCCCCCCGGCCAGGTGCTGTAGCGATTGCAACAATCGTATCCAACAGGTCAACGATGTGTTGCAGCCTGTTTCTCGATATTCTTCATCACCATCCACTGTTGAGCTATCGAAAGAATATTATTGACTAACCAATACAAGACGAGGCCCGCAGGAAAAAAGAAAAAGAAGACCGAGAAGACGATCGGCATCGCCATCATGACTTTCGCTTGAATTGGATCTGGTGGTGGCGGATTCAGCTTCGTCTGAATAAACATTGTGATCGCCATCACGACCGGTAAGATGTAATAAGGATCTGGGGCGGACAAATCTGTAACCCAGCCCAGCCAAGGTGCATTGCGCATCTCGACACTTGCGAGCAACACCCAATAGAGTGCGATAAACACCGGGATCTGAACCAAGATCGGTAGACAACCTCCGAGTGGATTTATTTTTTCTGTTTTGTATAACTCCATCATTGCCTGATTTAACTTAGGCTTATCGTTCGCATAGAGCTCGCGTAACTTCATCAACCGGGGGGTCACGGCTTTCATCTTCGCCATTGATTTATAGCTCGCTGCCGACAGTGGATAAAACACTAGTTTGATAATCACTGTAAGCAAGACAATCGCCCAGCCCCAGTTGGCGACAACCCCGTACAGCTGGTCAAGTAACCAATAAATTGGTTTTGCAAGAAAGGTCAGCCAGCCATAATCCACGACCAATTCGAGTCCCGGGGCAAGCTTTTCGAGTACGTCTTGTAGTTGTGGCCCGGAAAATAGTATCGCCTCATGGGTCTGCTGAGCGCCTGGCGCCATTGTTGGCAGCGCTTGAATTAAGCCAACACTATAGAGATTGTGATCAATACGTTTTGTATAAAACTCTCGTGGTGCCTCGTTTCTCGGAACCCAAGCACTAACAAAATAATGCTGGACGATACCCAACCACCCATCGCTCGCATTTTTTACGTGAGAGGCTTTATTTTTTTCGATATCCGAGAAATCGATCTTCTGAAACTTTCCCTCGTTGGTATAGACCGTAGGCCCAATAAATGTCTGATAGAACTGGCTCTCGCCGGGCGGGCGATCACCCGTTCGCATGAGTTGCAGATAGACCATAGGCGCAACCGAATCAGCCCCTGTGTTTTGGAGGCTATGGGCTACTCTCACAACGTACCCTGAAGGATCAATCGAGTAGGTTTTGGTGAGCTTTATGCCTCCAAGCTCCGAAACGAGGGATAGGTTCTGATCTACGGCGAGACCCTCACGAATGGGGGACTTCTTGAAGGGCGACGTATGGTTGGGAAACGATACCTGATTGCTTGCCTGTCCGATTAGCCCAGTCTGCGCCTCGTACCGACGCTCGGGTGCCTGATCAAAAATTACGACCCGTTTCCCCTCGTAAGCATCTGATGCTTGATTCAAGAGGGTTGCCCGAACAATTCGGGCGCCCTGTGAGTCGATTTCAAGTTCTATATCGCTATTTCTGAGGGTAAATCGTTCGCCTGGAGTGCCTGATGTCTGGCTAACAGCAGTTCCACTTGTCGCCGCTCCGCTGACTAGTGATTTGTGAGGCGTCGGGGCAGGTATTGCGGCATTGTTTGTTTTTGCCTGCGGGGTTCCAGTCGTAGAGGGGCTTTGTCCGCCCGATGTCGCAGAAGCGCTAGTGTTTGAAGCAGTTACACTTTTTGCTGCCTGCTCTTGTCCGACTGGTCCCGCAAACATCGACCCCTGACCTGTGTGCCGCATATAGGCATCCCAGAGCATCAAAAGCGATAGCGAAAAAATAACCCACAACACAGCACGACGAGTATCCATAGGATTTAATCAATCATAGTTTGTTGAGATAACAGCTTGTTATGAGATTTCAGTGCCACAGGGACCGGATCAATGCCCCCCTGACACCAGGGGTGGCAGCGCCCTAAACGTTTTGCCGTCAACCAAGATCCAGAAAAGAGCCCATGGCGTTTAAATGATTCAATTGCGTACTCTGAACAGTGAGGCAAAAACCTACAGTGTGGCCCGATTATTGGGCGAATAGTCCACTGATAGAGTCGCACGATCCCAATAGGCAGAAACACAAACCATTGAACAGACCCACCAATCGACGAAAAACGTCGTGGTTTTTGAACGCTGTTCTTTGTACCTATATGACTAAGCATCAGACTTTTTTAACCTGATTATGTCTTCGATCACTTTTACCAAGTCTGCTCGAATTAGATGGCGCCCCGATCGCAGCCCTTTAGATCTCAAACCCTCCGGCTGCCGCATCCATGTGTCTTTGGGTAGGGCAGTATTAATTCTTAACACCAAAGAGAACGGCGCGGTTTTTGACCAGTCAATCCGATGAAGCAACGCTTTTGTCCAGCGCTTCACCTGATTGCGTTGCACCGCATTTCGAATGAGTCGCTTCGGCAAAACAAATCCGAGTTCGTGGCTCTTTTCGCTTGCTAACTCATAGACCAAAACCCCCCCCGCACGTGCTACAGGTCTGGTCATTAAAAGCTCTTTAAATCTAGCGGGATCCGATATCCGATCAAACTGTCGCTTTGTTTGACGACAAGCCCGAACACCTAAAACCTGTTTAATCAGTTCCAGACAGCCGTACGACTAGACTGCAAGGCGCTTGCGGCCCTTCGCGCGTCGGGCGCGAATAACAGCACGACCACCCCGGGTTTTCATGCGAACCAGAAAGCCATGGGTTCTTTTTCGGCGAACGACCGATGGTTGAAATGTACGTTTCATAACGAAATTCCTAAACTCAATAGAAGAGACTTAAATAACCCGACAGTATACGGTTTTTCGTTAATTTCGGGGTCTATTAGGAAAAACCTGGCCTGTGGATAACTCCTGTTCTCGGGTAAAATTCAGCCCATGGAATCTCTTTGGCAAGACTGTCTTCTCCACTTTGAACGCGAGCTCCCTAGCCAACAATTTCAGACTTGGTTTAAGCCTCTAGAACTGCTGCGAATTGACCTAAATGGGGAAAACAGCCGGGTGGTCTTGTCCGCTCCCACCCGTTTTAAGCAAAACTGGGCCAAAAACCAATTTTCTGAGACCTTGGGAAGCTGGTGGGCCCAGGCGTTAGGCACGGCCGTAGAGCTTGAAATTGAAGTTTCTCAGTCCGCCGATCTCTATGAAACCAGCCTCCCGGACCAAAAGCCGAAGGGCGAACATTCGACTCAGAGCGGCTCACAAATTCCAACCTCCTTAGATACGCCTCAAGATCATAGAGTCCCAGCCGAAGCAAAGTCATCGTCAGGCCACAGCTCAGCGACAGCGCAACAGCAGAGCCGACTGAACCAGGACTGGACATTCGAAACCTTTGTTCCTGGTAAGGCGAATCAACTGGCTCGAGCCGCTGCGTTACAGGTCGCAGAGAATCCCGGAAAGGGCTACAACCCTTTATTTTTATATGGTGGTGTTGGTCTTGGCAAAAGCCACTTGATTCACGCGGTTGGTAATAGTCTTTCTCAGCATAACCAGACGGCTCGGGTTCGCTACATTCACGCAGAAGCTTATGTTAGTGACGTCGTGAAAGCGTACCAACGAAAATCATTTGATGAGTTCAAGCGTTACTACCACTCTCTAGATCTCTTGCTCATTGACGACATTCAGTTCTTTGCAGGAAAACAGCGAACTCAAGAAGAGTTTTTCTATGCATTTGAAGCGCTGATTGCAGCACAGAAACAGATCATTATTACGAGTGACACCTATCCCACTGAGCTCGGTGAGATTAACCCCCGCTTATTAACGCGTTTTTCTTCTGGTCTAACGGTTGCTATTGAACCTCCAGAGCTTGAGATGAGAGTCGCCATCTTGATGAGAAAAGCAGAAGCAGAGGGATTTCCGCTTCAAGAGGAGGAGGCCTTTTTTATTGCAAAGCAATTGCGATCGAACGTACGAGAACTTGAAGGGGCTTTGAAAAAAATTATTGCTTTCTGTGGTTTTCATCAACGCTCGCCGTCTTTAGAGGTCGTAAAAGAAGCGCTGAAAGACCTGTTGTCGCTTCAGAAGACTCTTATTTCTGTTGAAAACATCCAAAAGTCTGTTGCCGATTTCTACAATATCAAAGTGGCTGACATGTACAGCAAACGGCGCCCCGCAAACATTGCGATGCCCCGTCAAATCGCAATGTATCTAGCGAAAGAACTCACCCAAAAGAGCTTTCCAGACATTGGTGATCTTTTTGGTGGTCGAGACCACACGACTGTTCTACATGCCGTGAAAAAGATAACTGAACAAAGGACCAAAAACGCAGAGTTAAATCATCAGTTACACATCTTGGAACAACAACTTCGCGGGTGATTACTCACTAGAGCCCTGAATAACCTAAATAACAAACTGTGAATACCCAGGTATGAAATTAGCACAACAATTTTTATGAAATATTTTTTTGATACTTCTCAACAATCACATCCACTTATTCAAGCGATATTCACAGGCTTGTTAAGGCGCCCATCCCTAGCGTTGATAACCTAATTACGATCTTATCCACAGAATACTCTGCCTTTAACTATGACTACTATTCTTTGAAAGACCTAAATAATGAACCTCATCAAAGCACAACGAGATGCGCTGTTAAGGCCGTTACAAACTGTTACTGGTATCGTAGAGCGCCGACATACCCTTCCAATTCTGTCAAACGTACTGATTAACAAGTCAGGAGCAACCGTCTCTTTTTGTTCAACAGATATTGAAATGCAAATAAAGACTCAAGCTGAAATGGGTCATGGTGACGAGTCAATTGCTACAACAGTTGCTGCGCGAAAGCTTCTCGATATCTTACGAGCCCTGTCCGATCAACAAGAAATTTCGTTGTCCTATTCAAATAAAAAGCTAGTACTAGCCCAAGGAAAATCAAAATTCAGTTTACAAACACTAGCTGCAGAGGAATTCCCAACGGTATCTCCAGCTGATAACTATCCTGCCAAGGTGGTTTTAACTCAGAAGGCATTAAAGAATCTTCTTCATCTTGTTCATTTTTCCATGGCTCAGCAGGATATTCGTTACTATCTAAATGGGCTACTCTTAGTCATCGATCAAGTTAGTCTGAAAGCAGTTGCGACAGATGGACACCGTCTGGCTTTTTCCGCAGTAAAGTCGAGTGAACAAGGGGTAGATATTGATGTTGGATCTGACCGACAAGAGGTCATTATTCCAAGGAAGGCAATCCTTGAACTTCAACGACTATTATCCGATTCTGAATCACCGGTAACCATTGAGTTTGCGGCGAATCAGGCCCGGTTTACATTTGATCAGATCGAGCTACTCTCCAAATTAATTGAAGGGAAGTTTCCCGATTATCAACGGGTTATTCCAACCGGACACAGCAAACATATATCAATGGAACGGGAAGTACTATTAGGCTCCTTACAACGAGCAGCAATTCTAACAACTGATAAATTTAAAGGGGTTCGTCTCACCCTATCTTCGGGTTGTCTACGAGTCTCCTCAACCAACGCCGAACAGGAAGAAGCCTCTGAGGATCTAGGCGTGGAGTACCAGGGGGACCCTGTTGATATCGGCTTTAATGTCCAATACTTGTTAGACGTTTTATCTAACCTAAAAAACAAAACAATAGAAATTGCCTTACAAGATCCAAACGCGAGCGCTCTAATTACCACAGCGCAGGATAGCGAGTTTAAGTATGTTGTAATGCCCATGCGTATTTAATCGGAACACGAAAAAGGAGTAATCGTTTGTTTGCGGCACACTTTATAAAGTCACAGAACCTGACCGACCCTGAGTTAGAACAGGGTTATGGCGCCTCGTCGATCAAAATGCTCAAGGGGCTTGAGGCGGTTCGAAAGCGACCTGGAATGTATATCGGCGACACACATGATGGGAGTGGCCTACATCATATGGTTTTCGAAGTGGTCGACAATGCAATTGACGAGGCCTTGGCAGGACATTGCGATGAGATTGTCATTACGATCCACACTGACAACTCTATATCAGTTACAGATAACGGTCGGGGTATTCCTACGGATATTCATGCAGACGATGAGTTTGGTCGTTCAGCTGCCGAAATTGTAATGACCGAATTACACGCAGGAGGAAAGTTTGATCAAAACAGCTATAAGGTTTCTGGGGGATTACATGGCGTAGGTGTATCTGTCGTCAATGCGTTATCGGATTGGTTACGGTTAACGATCCGTCGCGATGGACAAACCTACTCTATGGAGTTTCGAGCGGGAGATCGAGTAGAGCCGTTAAAGATCACCGGGTCAACAGACCGACGGGGAACAGAAGTTCATTTTTTAGCAAGTGTTGAAATTTTTCAAAATATAGATTTTCATTTCGATATTCTTGCCAAGCGGCTCAGAGAGCTAAGCTTTCTAAATAACGGCGTAAAGATTCGGCTTCTGGATCAGCGGGAAGGAAAAGAAGAGAATTTTGAGTTTTCAGGCGGTGTTCGGGGTTTTGTGCAATACATTAATCGTGCGAAAACCAACCTGCACCCAAATGTTTTTTATATCTCTGGAGAAAAAGACAACGTAACCGTTGAGGCTGCCCTTCAGTGGAATGATAGCTATAACGAAAACGTATTATGTTTTACCAACAACATTCCACAGCGTGATGGCGGCACGCATCTTACGGGCCTTCGCGCTGCGATGACCCGTGTGCTCAATAAATATATTTCAGAATCCGATCTCGCAAAAAAAGCAAAGGTTGAAACCGCCGGGGATGATATGCGTGAGGGGTTAACTTGTGTCCTATCAGTCAAGGTGCCGGAACCCAAGTTTTCCTCACAAACCAAAGATAAGCTCGTCTCTAGTGAGGTACGTCAGCCCGTAGAAGATATCCTTGGAAAGGCCCTTGAAGAATTTCTTTTAGAACATCCCGCTGACGCAAAAATTATTTGTAGCAAAATTGTGGATGCTGCCCGTGCACGAGAGGCCGCCCGTCGGGCAAGAGAAATGACACGACGCAAAGGCGTCTTGGACTCTTTTGGCCTATCGGGGAAGTTGGCAGACTGTCAAGAACGTGACCCCGCCAAGGCAGAGCTCTATCTTGTAGAGGGAGACTCAGCTGGGGGCTCAGCTAAACAAGGCCGCGACAGGAAATTTCAAGCAATCTTGCCGCTTAAAGGAAAAATTCTTAATGTTGAAAAGGCACGATTTGACAAGCTGATTACATCTCAGGAGATTATTACACTGATTCAGACGCTGGGAACAGGGATCGGAAAAGAAGAATACAACCCCGAAAAACTTCGTTATCACCGCATCATCATCATGACAGATGCGGATGTTGATGGCTCACACATACGAACCCTTCTTCTGACATTCTTCTATCGACAGATGCCCGAACTGATTGAACGAGGCTATATCTACATCGCACAGCCGCCGCTTTATAAAGTAAAGCACGGTAAAGAAGAGCGCTATATTAAAGATGATGCACACATGCAAGAGTATTTGCTCTCCTTAGCGTTACAGGAGGCTCAAATCCAGTTACCCGCTGGTCAGACAGGGTTAACACAAGATCTCAACAATCTTGCAAAAACCTATCTTGCTGCAAACAGCATTATTGCGCGACTTTCAAAGATAATCGATGAGCAGGCACTGAGAGCAATTCTTGACGGGTTAACCCTTGATTTTGGTTCTAATGATGCCGCGGTTTTAACAGCCGAAACGTTACAGAAACGAATGAACCAACAGCAAGCAATTGGAGCTGCCACCCAAGATCAATTAGTTCGAGTTTTCGCTGAATTTAATAGTCAGACTGAGCGCTGGAAATTGAGGATTGAACGACCCCATCATGGGAATATTCGCCTCTCTACCCTAGATGCGGATTTTATTAATACAGAGGATTATCGGACTCTCGTTTTAGCTGCCCAGACCCTAAAGAGCGCGGTGCCTGCCGGGACAACGGTATCTCGAGGTAAGGGTGAGCAGGTGAAGGCCGCTCAGGTCAGAAATTTCGGTGAGGCAATGGATTGGCTCTTGTCAGAGGCAGACCGTGGATTGTCAAAACAGCGTTATAAAGGTCTTGGTGAAATGAACCCAGAGCAACTCTGGGAGACAACGATGAATATTGAAAGTCGAACCCTGCTTCAGGTAAAGATCGAAGATGCTATTTCTGCGGACGCCATCTTTACAACACTGATGGGTGAAGAGGTTGAGCCCCGCCGTCAATTTATCGAAGATAACGCGCTACGGGTTGCCAACTTAGATGTCTAGCGTCTAGATGTCTAACGTTGAACCAATGTTAATACTCTGGTATGGCAACTGATCTTTCGGATCAGTTGGTCGTCGCCCTTTCGTCCCGGGCGCTCTTTGACTTTGAAGAAGAAAACCGTATTTTTGAAGAGTCAGATGATCGGGCGTATATGCTGCTCCAGAGTGAGCGGATGCAGACACCAGCAAACCCTGGAGTCGCCTTCCCATTAGTTAGAAAGCTTTTGTCGTTTAACAGTCGAGAGCGGCATCGAGTCGAGATCGTTGTGCTGTCGAGAAACGACCCCGTTTCAGGCCTTCGTGTCTACCACTCTGCACAATCACACGGCCTTCCCATTCAGCGTGGCGTGTTTACCCGCGGAAGATCGCCTTATCGCTATCTAAAATCTCTGGGCGCACATCTTTTTTTGTCTGCGAATGGTACCGATGTAGAGCAGGCATTGCAGTCAGGATATCCGGCTGCACACGTTTATCCTCATTCGGTGAAGACAGCCGAAAATTTTCCAAATGAATTGCGTATCGCTTTTGATGGAGATGCAGTTCTATTTAGTGATGAGGCCGAGCGGGTTTATCAAGATCAGGGGCTAGATGCATTTGTCGCCCATGAAACCCAACGGCGCGAAACCCCGCTACCACCCGGGCCATTTAAGCCGCTATTGCTTGCCCTACATCAGCTTCAGCAAGACACCCGAGACCGCCCTGGAATGCGGCTACGAACTGCCTTGGTTACGGCACGATCTGCACCAGCACATGAACGAGCCGTACGCACCTTGATGGACTGGAATATTGAGATTGATGAGGCTATGTTTCTAGGTGGTCTCGACAAGGGAGACTTCTTAAAAGAATTTGAGCCGGATTTCTTTTTTGATGATCAGACCAGACACTGTGAATCAGGAGCTGCAGCCGGGCCTACGGGCCATGTGCCATCGGGCGTAAAGAACCAGGTCTAAGCGGCTACTTTTTTTCTTTTATTAGCGCTGGTAGCAGGCTTTTCGCGAGCGGACACCTTCGACTTGGCGGTAGTCTTGGTCGATTTGGGTGCTCGAGCCTCGAATTCGAAGCCAATCTTTCCTTCGGGAGTTTTTACTAAGTAGGCTTTGAACTTTCTTCTTGTTCGGGCGGAGACAAAGCCGTCAAGCAGATCGGTTTTCCCTTCTGCCAGAAGTTTTTTAAGCTGTTCTGATGAAATCGTCTGCTGTAAGATCATCATTCCTGCCCGGAAAGTACAACTGGGTTCTGGCCCCACACTTTTTTCACATACGTATGAATTTCCGTGGGTATAAACCGCCCCCCCACATTTTGGGCAACCACCCAAAGAGGTCTGGGTGCTGAAGTCAATCGGCTCACCACCGGCATCTCCATCGGTGTTGCCGAAATCAAATTCAAGCTTATGTTCTGCAGTGATCTTAACGCTGGCAACAAAGGGCCGACCCATTTTGCTGCGAAATCCATCGACAGGACCAAAGGCCTTAGTCGATAGCAGGGTCTCGACCTCAGAAAGCTCGAAGGCGCGCCCACCGGGGATCTTGGAAATGGAAAAATCGCAGGCCTGGCAGGCAAATCGGCGGTAGTTCTCTTTAACGATTCCCCCACATTTCGGGCAGGGTGTTGTGAGGGTCGCATAATCACCGGGGATGGTGTCGTTATCGTAGTTCTTTGCCTGACCCACAAGGTGCTCGGTCATTTTGGCAATTTCTCGCATAAAGTCATCGCGAGATAGATGGCCCTCTTCGATCTGCTTGAGCTTATATTCCCACTCACCGGTTAGCTCAGGAAGAGATAACTCTTTAACATCAAGACCCCTTAGCAGGGTCATTAGTTGGAAGGCCTTAGCGGTTGGAATGAGTTCACGACCATCACGAATAAGATACTTTTCCGCCAGCAGGCCCTCAATAATTGCTGCGCGAGTTGCGGGTGTCCCAAGGCCCTTTCCTGCCATTGCCTCGCGTAGATCGTCGTCGTCGACAAGCTTACCCGCGCCCTCCATCGCCGATAATAGTGTTGCCTCGCTGTATCGTGCGGGGGGCTTGGTCTTTAACGGCTCAACACTGACTGACGATGCAAGCGGATTTTCGTTTTTTTCTACTCGAACAAGAGTCGCGTCTTCACCGGCAATTTCTTTTCCATAGACGGCCAACCAGCCAGGGTTGACCAGGATCTTTCCTTCGGTTTTGAATTGATGGGGTGTAATCGTGCTGATTCTTGTTGTAACCAAGAACTCTGCGGCAGGATAGAATACAGCTAGAAATCGACGAACAACCAGCTCAAACATCTTTTGTTCTGGTTCAGAGAGCGCTTTCGGCAAGACACCGGTTGGAATAATGGCGAAGTGATCAGAGACTTTGCTGTTGTCGAAAATTCGCTTGTTTGGTTTTATCCATTTCTGCTTCAGAATCTCTCTGGCTAGGCTCGAGAAACTCGCCGCCTGTGCCAAGGCCTCTATGGTTGACGTAACGGTTCCAATGTAGTCTTCAGGCAATGCTTTAGAGTCTGTCCTTGGATAGGTCAGAACCTTGTGTTTCTCGTAGAGGGCCTGCGCAAGCCCCAGGGAATTCTTGGCAGAGAAACCAAACCGGGCATTAGCCTCGCGCTGGAGGCTTGTAAGGTCAAAAAGTGCGGGTGCTGCTTGCGAGGAGGGCTTACTCTCCTCGGTCACAATGGCGGGCTGATTAGAGCAGGCCCTCGCGATTGACTCGGCATCGGCCAGAGTCCATAGGCGCTCAGCTTTGAGTTCGGGATCGAGGTCGTTTTTCTTAAACTCTGGTGAAAACCAGCGGCCACGATATTGACCCGCCTTCGCATCAAAATCTGCATGGATTTCAAAATATTCACGGGAAACGAATTTCCGAATTTTTTCTTCCCGTTCGACAACGACAGCAAGTGTTGGCGTCTGGACTCGGCCAACTGTGGTGAGAAAAAACCCGCCCTCTTTCGAATTAAATGCGGTCATGGCACGCGTGCCATTAATTCCGACGAGCCAATCTGCTTCCGAGCGACAGCGGGCCGCATCAGCAAGCGGCTTCATGGCGGTGTCGGTTCTCAGGTGATCGAAGGCATCGCGGATAGCAGTCGCTGTCATCGACTGAAGCCAGAGACGTTCGATGGGGTGCTTCGATTTGGTGTGTTGAACGATATAGCGAAAAATGAGTTCACCCTCGCGCCCCGCATCACACGCATTGATGAGGCGGGACACCTCTTTATTTTTTAAGAGTCGGGAGAGGGTTTTAAGCTTGGCCTCGCTCTTGGCAATCGGCTGCAAGTCAAAGTTTGGCGGAATTACCGGTAGGTTCGCAAAAGACCATTTGCCCCTTTTGACGTCGTACTTTTCAGGAACGATGATTTCTAAAAGATGGCCAACCGCCGAGGCGACCAACATGTCGTCGCGTTCGAAGTAATCATCATGCTTCGTGAACCCCCCCAGGGCCTTGGCAATGTCCGAGGCAACCGAGGGCTTTTCTGCGATAACCAGTGCTTTACTCATAGAGGCGCGGATCATAGGCGTACAAATGCCCAACCTGCAAACGATTTTTTTAGTAGAGTCGTTAGAACACAACAGTTAGTGAGCGATTGCTATAGATTATAGGCTGGTTTTTAGCCATCTGCCATCGTGTGTTCGAGTTGCCAGTCCATAGAGCTCAAGCATGAGAAGTCCGGCGTAAACGGCGCCATTGACGAGGCCGACTTGTTGAGCGAGGGTCTGCGCTGCCGTGGGGTGAAAGCTCAGGGCCTCGAGGATCTTGAGCGTGGGGTCGTCAAGATCACCAGATAGAGGCCGCTCTCTCGCCCCCGATGTCCGGGGACTGCGTGACGTCTTCTTTTGAACGACCAGACCAAGATCTTCAAGGAGTTGATCAGGGCTTTGTACTAGTTGTGCCCCTTGGCGAATTAAGCCATTGCATCCAACGCTCTGAGGCATGTGAATCGATCCGGGAAGCACATAGACATCGATCCCGAGTTCAAGCGCATGCCGCGCCGTGATGAGGGAGCCGCTTTGGGGCGTCGCCTCAATAACTAATACTGCCCGTGCCAATGCCGCAATGATTCGGTTTCGCTGAGGAAAGTGCCGTGCGATGGCCGGTGCATCGTCAGGGTATTCGGTCACGATTGCCCCGCCACTGCGCGAGATAAGAGCCGCGAGATCTCGGTGCTGGTTTGGATAGACCGTACCGCGCCCGTGTCCCAGTACGGCAATAGTCGACCCAATACCCTCAAGCCCGCCCCGGTGGGCCGATGCATCAATACCTTGAGCCAGGCCGCTAATGATCGTGAGACCTGCTTTTGAAGCCTCCCGAGCGAACCACTGGGCATCCGCGACACCCTGGGCGCTGGCCTGACGGCTCCCAACAATCGCAAGACCCGGAGAGGCCGCGATTCGTTCCACAAGGGATCTGTTGCCCAAGCCAAAAAGCATCGGTACCGGCGGGTGGGCGTGCTGAAGCGTGACAGGATAGTTAGACGCAGAGACTCTGAGTTCGAAATGTTCGATAGTCTTGTCGCTAGCGCTGGTGTGACTCGGGCGTTGGGTGTTTTGTGGGGGAGGTCTCATGATGTGACACCCTAAACAAAATCACCCGGGTCGAATATCGGACAAAAAGCCGCGAACGATTAGATAATAGAGCCCTGACTCCCGGAACCAGACTTATGGCACTGTTGAAACTTCTTCACTATCCCGATGAGCGATTGCGCACGATTGCTCGGCCAATCCCAGTCGTGGACGATCGCGTTCGGCAGATCGTAAAAGACATGGCACAAACAATGTATGCCGCCCCCGGCATTGGGCTTGCTGCAACACAGGTGAATATTCATGAACGACTAATCCTTGTTGACATCTCCGAGGACCAGTCTGATCTTCGTGTCCTTATCAATCCTGAAATAGTTGACCAAGGAAGTGACCTCAAGATCTTTCAAGAAGGGTGCCTCTCGGTGCCCGGAATCTTTGATGACGTTGAAAGGCCAGATCAAATCAGGGTCCGCGCACTAAATGAAAATGGCGAAACCCTAGAGTTTGATGCGCAGGGGCTTCTATCAGTCTGTATTCAGCACGAAATAGATCACCTCAATGGAAAAGTCTTTGTCGACTACCTATCGCGTTTAAAGCAGGGCCGGATCAAAACCAAAATGATCAAGGCTAAAGAGAGCGGCGCCCTTGAGATTGATGGCGAGTTTGCGCGTCGCCACGACCGCGCTACTGAGAAGATCTGACCCAGCTTTTTTTATTCAAGGCTCATTAATGCGTCTGATTTTTGCCGGCACGCCGGAGTTCGCGCGCACCGCTTTAAGCGCGCTTTATCATGCGGGCCACGAGATAGTCGCCGTTTTGACTCAGCCGGATCGCTCAAGCGGTCGCGGGCTTTCAATATCCGTGAGCCCCGTGAAGGAGGAGGCGGTCTGCCTAGGCCTGCCCATCCTGCAACCCGTTTCACTAAAGGCTGATCGGCCGGACGTTGATCAGGCAAGGCGTACGCTTGAGGCGCTCAAGCCGGACCTGATGGTCGTGGCCGCCTACGGCCTGTTGTTGCCAAAGGCTGTCCTTGAGATACCGAAGTGGGGCTGCCTAAATATTCACGCTTCTTTGCTGCCGCGTTGGCGGGGTGCGGCTCCGATTCAAGCCGCAATTGCTGCGGGAGACAAAAAAACGGGTATCGCCCTAATGCAGATGGAAGAGGGCCTTGATACCGGCCCCATCTGGGCAAGCATCGAGACGGAGATTACCGAGGCCGACAACTTTCAGACCCTTCATGATCGGCTTGCCGAAATGGGCGCCAAGGCGTTAGTGGCATTGTTAGGGCAGTTTCCCCCGACTTCCCGGGCGGGGGAAACCATAAGGCCTCGCCCCCAAACCGAAACCGGAGCGGTCTACGCCCACAAGATCTCTAAAGCGCAGACCTGGCTAGACTGGCGTCAATCGGCAGTCCAATTAGCGGCTAAAGTTCGCGCTCTTGATCCAACACCCGGAGCCCTTGCCATACTTGATGGTGAGATGATCAAAGTTTTTCAGGCGCACGCCCAAGCCTTGTCCCCGCCTGAGGCCTTGAAAACCCTGGTGCCCGGCCAGATTATTGAAGTAGGCAAGCAGGCAATCAGGGTTGTCTGCGGCGAGGGCGTGCTGTCACTGACCGCCCTTCAGCGCCCTGGCGCAAAGCGCCTCGGCGTTCGGGAATTTTTAAACGGAAAACGGGTCTTAGCTGGCCAATCATTTACACCTCATTCGGAGTAAGCGCTTATGTTTAACTGGTTTAAAACGGCAATTCTGATGTCGGCTATCGTGGCCTTGTTCGGAATCATCGGCGCGTCCCTCGGGGGCTCCAGCGGCATGGTTCTCGCACTCGCTTTTGCTTTAATCATGAATGTGGGGGCCTATTGGTTCTCCGACAAACTTGTGCTCCGAATGTATAACGCCAAGGAGGTCGATGACACCACCGCGCCAGAGTTTTACAACATGGTGAAAGAACTCGCGGTTAAAGCCGACATGCCGATGCCGCGTGTTTATATTATTGATGAGCAAGCGCCCAACGCGTTTGCAACAGGCCGCAACCCCGAGAATTCAGCCGTTGCGGCGACGACAGGCTTGCTTCGAATGCTATCGGCGCGGGAGACCCGCGGCGTGATGGCCCATGAGCTCGCCCACGTCGCCCACCGGGACATTCTCATTTCAACTATCTCCGCGACAATGGCGGGTGCGATTTCTGCAATCGCGAACTTCGCGATGTTTTTTGGCGGACGAGACTCTTCCGGGCGGCCTGCGAACCCAATTATCAGTATTGCCGTCATGATCTTGGCGCCATTAGCCGCGAGCCTCATTCAAATGGCAATCTCTCGGGCTCGAGAGTTTGAGGCGGATCGTGGTGGCGCAGAGATGTCGGGCGACCCGCTTGCTTTGGCAAGCGCACTGGAAAAAATCGATCACTATGCTCGTGGTATTCCGTTTGAGGCCGCCGAACGTCACCCAGAAACCGCTCAGATGATGATTATGAACCCCCTCTCCGGACGGGGATTGGCTGGGCTTTTCTCTACACATCCCGCCACACAGGATCGAGTCGACCGACTCCGAGCGATAGCCCAGGCGATGAATGGCTGATGCGCAATCCCGGCCGCTCCGCGCAGATATTGCCCAAGCGGCCCGAGAGATTGCGGCAAATCTATCGGCTGATTCTTCAAATCAATTAGAGACTCGCGGGCCGATATCGCCAGCGGTTTCTGATTTGGTTTACCGTGGCACCCGTTTCTGGGGCCTTACCCAGATAAGACTCAAGCGACTCGCGAGCAAGCGCCCTGAGCCTCAGATTACAGCGCTTTTATCAATCGCCTGGGCCGCCCTTACCTGCCAAATGCGGCCAAGTCACCTAATTGTTGACGAGAGTGTCGCTGCGGCAAAGGCCTTAACAGACATCAAAGTTGGGGGTTTTGTGAACGCCCTTCTAAGAAAAACCCTGTCCGACCCAGGCGCCGCCCTTAAGGACTTTGAAGACCCAGTGGCGCGGTGGAACGCGCCGCAGTGGTGGATCGAAAAAATAAAGCAAGACTATGCGAACGACTATGAATTGATCCTAGATACTCTAGTGCAGCGAGCAGGTTTAACGGTGAGGCTCTGCGATGGTCGGGCGCCTTCAATGGAGGCCTACTGTCAACTCGCCAAAGCCTCCGGCCTTGAGGCAAGGCGTCTGGGCCCGGCTGCAGTGTCTCTCTCTCCCGCCGTAAGTGTGGAGAAAATACCAGGGTTTATGGAGGGCTGGGCCAGCGTTCAAGATGCCGCTGCGCAGCATGCCTGCAACATTTTCGATGACAAAAGAAGTCCTCCCAACCATCGATTACAAATACTCGATGCCTGTGCCGCCCCGGGCGGGAAAACCATTGGCCTGGCGCAACGGTATTCGGGGGTAATCTGGGCCGCGGATAGCTCGGCGGCAAGGCTTGCTCGATTAACGCGGGATCTCCCTCGAGTCCGTCACACGCTGCTGGCAGAAATCCGTCCGATTGCGATGAATATATTAGACGCGGATGCCTTTGAGGCCGCAGAAATGCCGGAGCTGTTCGACTTTATTTTGCTTGACGCACCCTGTTCCGCGTCTGGGGTAACCCGCCGCCACCCCGACATTGCCTGGAAGCGCACTCCGCTTAGTATTGCGTCTGTGGTTGATACCCAACGCCGGATGTTAGATATTCTGTGGCCAAAGCTTCGACCCGGTGGAGAATTGGTTTTTATTACATGTTCCCTGTTTTCAGAGGAAGGCGAAAAACAACAGCAGGCATTTCTTGATCGAACTCCTGGGGCCAGGCTTCTCGTCTCGCCCGGCCGTTGTCTGCCGCAGAGGCGTTCTGATGCAGATCAAGATGGGTTTTTCTTTGCAAAATTTCAAAAACTAATTGATGAGACTCCCCCGCTATCTCCTGTCCTTATTCCTTGTGATTCCTTTAACGGGATTCATCGCCCCCCCCGAGGTGCGGGCCGATGACATTGAATCGATTCGGCTGTCGCAGGCCACCTTGTCATCGACGAGTGACAATACATGGCTAATCGATGCAGGCGTTCAGGTCTCTCTGAGCGCGGTACTGGTCGACGCTGTGAAACGGGGTGTTCCGCTTCATTTTGTCTCTGAGTTTGAGGTGCTTAAGAAGCGTTGGTACTGGTTCGATGACAAGGTGTTATCGAAAACAAAATCGGTACGGATTAACTATCACGCACTAACACAGCAATATCGCGTGTCGATCAGCGGGCTTCATCAGATGGCCTATCCTGAACTCGATGAGGCGCTCGCTGCCGCCGTGAATCTGAGGGGTTGGCCCGTGGTTGGTAGTGCGGAGGTGCCGGCATCGGCCGTGCTCCAGGAGGCGAAGAGGTCTCCCAGGGCATTTGATGTTCGGCTGAGAGTCCGACTCGATAGTGCGCAGCTCCCCAAGCCGCTGCAGATCAATGCGCTTACGAATCAAGACTGGAATCTCTCGAGTGACTGGATATCACCGCAGATTGTGAGCGAGATAACGGGGGCCACACCGTGAGCCTCGCGCTCAGACTTGCCCTGGCCCTAGTCTTTGTCTCTGCGGCAGCCCTGATGCTACTTCTTGCTGCAGCAAGCTCAAGCAGCTCGGCGTTTGACCAGTTTTATCCCTGGCTCGTCGCAGCCAACTCGATGCTTGCCGCGATTATGGCGGGGCTTACGGGCTGGGTGGTGGTTAGAGTCTGGCGGCGATACCGACAAAAAATCTTTGGCGCCCGCATTATGGTGCGCCTTGCTCTTGCCTTCGCGCTGATCGGTGTGATCCCCGTTGCGCTAGTCTCTTTCATCTCGGCCCAGTTTCTTGCCAAGACGATTGACAGCTGGTTTAGCCAGGGCGTCAATGTCGCGCTGCAGTCAGGCATCTCTCTGGGCCGTGCCTCCCTCGATGCAATCCAGTCGGACGCCATGTCAAAAGCTAGGCGATTGGCAATTTCAATTGAAGAGGTTATGCCCTCTCAAATGATTGGTCATATTGAGAAAGTTGTGGATGGCCGAGAAGGTGTGGATGTCTTAATCCTGAGTGGTTCGGGCGCCGTGCTGGCGAGCCGAAGCGCCCAGCTGTCAACCCTTGTGCCAGAACTGCCCTCAAAGGAGGCGTTAAATCGGGCTCGGGCGGCTAGACAATTTGTCTCTGTTGAGCCTCAGACTGGCTCGACAGAGCGCACGCTTCAGGTGCGAGCGATCGCGATGACCACGAGGGTCTCCTCCCTTGGGGACGACTCCAGGTTTGTGCAGTGGGTTGAGCAGATTCCACCGGGGCTTACCAAGAACCTAGAGGCCCTGAATGATGGCGTGCGAGACTATGAGCAGCTTGCCCTGGGCAAGCAGGGCCTTCGAAAGATCTATGGCGTAACGCTCTTGCTAACGTTGCTCTTGGCATTTTTTGGCGCCTTATTGAGTGCGGTCTTATTGAGCGGTTGGCTGGCAGGCCCTCTACGACAGCTTGAGCGTGCCACCAAAGCAGTCGCCTCCGGCGACTACCGGCCACTGCGATTCGACCCCGCTTCGACCGATGAATTAAATGTCCTGGTGGGGTCATTTAATGAGATGACGGGACAGTTAAACGAGGCCCGCGAAATCGCCCAGAAAAGTAGGCTGCGGCTAGAGGAGTCAAATCTATTCTTACAGCAGGTGTTGGCGCACCTCTCTGCTGGAGTACTAATTCTTGATAATCAATGGCGGCTAATGGAGTTCAATACCAGCGCTGAACGAATCCTTGCTGCAAGTCTCTTGCCGAAAAAAACAAGCCCTCTTTCGAGCCTGCCGGGTCTCGGAGGATGCAGTGACCAGCTTATTCGGGGGTTGGCGGAGCATCCGGACACCCAGTTTCAGCACGAGGCGGCCCGCAGTGATGGCAGCGTTGTCACGCTTTTGGTGAGCGGTTCAAGATTGCCTGGAAAGGCGCCCCAATACGTCATCATCTTTGATGACATTGGAGAGTTGCTGTCCGCCCAACGCTCACGAGACTTCGCGGAAATGGCGCGCCGGCTCGCCCACGAGATAAAAAACCCGCTCACACCGATTCAATTATCTGCCGAGCGGCTTCAGCGTCGATTACTTGATAAGCTGGGTCACGACGACGCTGAGCTGCTGGGCCGTTCCACTGAAACAATTGTTGAGCAGGTTGCAGCCCTTAAGGCCATGGTCGACGAGTTTAGAAACTACGCCCGACTGCCTGCAGCCAACCCAGAGCCCGTAAACCTCGCACTGTTGCTACGAGAGATGCAGACCCTTTACGCGACGGATAAGCGAATTCATTGGCCTGATATCGGAGGCCATTTTTGGGTCTCTGTCGATCGAGCCCAGATGATTCAGGTCATTCATAACCTTATCCAGAACGCACAGGATGCAGTTGGCGACGACCCGCAGGCGAGAATTACGCTGATGCTCGAGACTCTTCAAACCCCGAGCGGAGCCGAGAAAATCCGATTTGCTGTGCTGGATAGCGGTCCGGGAATTTCGCCCGAGTCACGTGCTCGGCTCTTTGAGCCTTACTTTACGACGAAGGCCAAAGGTAGCGGTCTTGGTCTTGCAATCGTGAAAAAAATTGTTGAAGAAAATCAAGGAAGAGTCAATCTAACAAATCGAGTCGATCTCTGGCCATCGCATTCATCAGGGGCCGCAGCGACGGTTGAATTTGCGAAACTTGAGAATGCATCAGACAATCAGGCTGTGAGATCAAAACGGCGGGAAACTGGTAAGGCGCATGGCTGATATTTTAATCGTAGATGACGAAATCGGCGTTCGTGAATTACTGAGCGAAGTGCTTCAAGATGAAGGCTATACGGTCTCGTTGGCAGAAAATGCGGCCCAGGCGCGAAGTCTACACTCGAGCAAGCAACATGATCTCGTGTTGTTGGATATCTGGATGCCTGATATGGACGGGGTTTCTCTGCTAAAAGAATGGGCGACCCAACAATTACTCACTGCCCCGGTCATTATGATGTCGGGCCACGCAACAATCGAAACCGCAGTTGAGGCGACTCGTATTGGCGCAATCGATTTTTTAGAAAAACCAATCGCGCTTACAAAATTACTGCAAACGATAGAGTCTGCATTGGCCCGCAGCGTAAAAAAAACTGCAACGCCATACATTCCCTCGGCATACGCGCGTGATCAAGAGCCAGAAACCGAGTATCGCCCCCTTGAGTCAGTAAAGATTGAGCCTCTATTAGAAGCGGCGCTTCCGGTGATCGACCCGCCTAAGAGTGCCTATGAGCTTGCACAGCAAGCCCTATTAGAGATCAATCTGAATGCGCCGCTTCGCGAATCTCGAGACGCATTTGAAAGGGCCTACCTTATTTATCATTTAGAAAACGAAAATGGCAGCATGACGCGGATCGCAGAGAGCACTGGCCTTGAACGCACGCATCTCTATCGCAAACTGAAACAACTGGGCATTGATAAGCGGTAATGAAAATTCTTATTCTTGGCGCGGGGCGAGTTGGTGCAAGTCTTGCAGAGCAGCTAGTTTTAGAAAGAAATGATGTTACCGTGGTCGACACGGAGCCTGAGAACTTATCGGCGCTTCAAGAGCGTTTTGATCTTCGAACGCTGCAGGGGAACGCCACGTCGCTTACGGTGCTCGAAGAGGCCGGCGCTCAAGATGCCGACATCATGATTGCCGTTACCGCAAGCGATGAGGCCAACCTCGTCGCCTGTCTGCTCGGCCATCGGCGGTTTAATATCCCAAAACGAATTGCACGCTTTCGATCCAGCCAGTGGGTTCAAAACCCAGACCTACTTGGTCAGGATGCGTTTGCGGTTGATAAGGCAATTAGCCCAGAGCAGACCGTCACGGATTACCTCATAAAGTTAATTGAGATCCCAGAAGCTCTGCAGGTCATTGAATTCGCTCGCGGAATGGTGAGCCTCTTGGCCGTAAAGGCAGACTCAGCGAGTCCCTTGGTGGGCCACCCGGTTCGAGATTTAAAAGAGCACCTACCGCATATTGAATCCCGCATCGTTGCGGTATTCCGCGGCAGCAGTGCGATTACTCCCGACGGGGACACCCAGATTGAGGCGGGGGATGAGGTATTTTTTGTGGCTTCGACCCGGCACATTCGGCAAATCACGAAAGAGCTTCGCCAGGAAGAGCGAAGTGTAAAACGCATGATGATTGCGGGGGGTGGCAATATTGGGCTGCGGGTTGCCAAGGGGGTGTCAGGCCACATGACACCCAAGATCATCGAAGGCAATCGAACACGTTGTAATTTCCTGGCCCAAGAGCTCAATGGCCAGGCGCTTGTTTTGCACGGTGATACAACGGATGAAGAGCTTCTTGCTCAAGAAAATATTGGCAGCATGGATCTGTTTCTGGCCCTCACTAATGATGATGAAAACAACATCATGTCAGCCCTGCTTGCAAAAAAAATGGGGGCGCGGCGGGTGATCGCGCTCGTTAATCGTCGCGCCTATGCCGAGCTCATGGAGGGCGGACGTTTAGATGTCGCAATTACCCCTTCCCAGGCGACGATAGGCGAACTTCTTAAATACGTCCGGCGTGGCGATGTTGCTGCAGTGCACAGTTTGCGGCGGGGCGCGGCTGAGGTCCTAGAAATCGTTGCCCACGGTGATTCTTCGACCTCAAAGGTTGTTGGCCGACGGATCGAAGAGGTTGGGCTTCCCGCGGGGGCGATTATTGGTGCCCTGGTGCGGGGTATTGATACCAACTCTGCCCAGGTGCTCATGGCGCATCACGATATCGTGATTCAAAGCGATGACCACCTGATTGTTTTTGTGACCGATAAACGCATGATTACCAAGGTCGAAAAACTCTTCCAAGTGACGGCGGGTTTTTTCTAGAAACCCCCGTCGATATTGGGTTTCGGGGGTTTTCCCTAGCCGAGATTTCTGGGCGGCTGACCCATAATCTCGGAGCAAGTCCATTTTTACTAGGAGATCAAATGGAGCATTCCAAACAAGAACAGACTGCTGTAGCCAAAACGGCTGAGCAGGCAACACAACAGGGCCGTCGTAAGTTTTTCAGTAAGGCTGCAACCGCAGCCGTAGCCGCACCAATTGCTGGCTTTCCTATGATTTCGGTGGCTCAGTCACCAATCGTTTTGAAGATGCAGGGTGCTTGGGGTGCCAATGAGATTTTCTCTGAAATGGCCCAAGAATACGTTACCCGGGTTAATGAAATGTCGGGCGGCCGGCTGCGGATTGAATACCTGCCCACAGGCGCGGTAGTTAAGACGTTTGAGATTATGGATGCCGTCAGTAAGGGTGTCTTGGATGCCGGCCATCATGTGTCGGGCTACTGGTATGGCAAATCAAAGGTTGCATCACTCTTTGGTACCGGCCCCGTGAGTGGGGCAACACCAGAGATAGGGCTCTCATGGATTCACAAAGGCGGCGGCCAGCAGCTCTGGGATGAGTTGGTTGCCAAACTTAACCTGAACGTGGTGGGCTTTTTCTCCTTCCCGATGCCTTCACAGCCTCTTGGCTGGTTCAAGAATCCCCCGCCCAAAAAATCAGCCGAGCTTAAGGGATTCAAATATCGCACCATTGGTTTGGCGGCGGATCTCTTGCAAGAGATGGGTATGGCGGTTGCGCAGCTTCCAGGCGGCGAGATTGTGCCAGCCATGCAGCGCGGCGTGATTGATGCATTTGAGTTTAATAACCCAACCGCAGATATGCGCTTCGGTGCCCAAGACGTTGCTAAGTACTATTCGATGGGTTCCTACCACCAGGCTCAGGAATTTTTTGAGATTATTTTTAATAAGACCAAGTTCAACGCCCTGCCCGCTGACTTAAAGGCGATCCTGAAGTACGCTGCAGAGGCTGCATCAACCTCAAGCATTGCAACCGCGCACGACAACTATTCAAAAGATCTCCAAGAGTTGATCGTGAAGCATAAGGTTCGGGTATCGCGAACCACGACCGATGTGTACAAAGGTCAGCTGGCCGCTTGGGATAAAGTTACAGCAAAGTTAGAAAAAGAAGTGGATATGTTTAAAAAGGTTAACGATTCGTTCAAGGCCTGGTCTAAGCGTGTCGCCTTCTATCATTTCACCAACGAAGCGGATTACAAGCTCGCATACGAGCACGTGCAGAAAACCAAGCTGCCCCGATAATTGGGCGTGCTTATTAAGGGGCTGTCCGAGAGTTCTTGGGCAGCTCCTTTTTTAATTCTCTTATCTAAAATCTGAAGATAACTATGGAAGCCTTTATTCGGGTTGTTGATGTGTTCAGCAAATCAGTAGGCCACGTTTTTGGTTGGTGCGTTCTGATTCTAACGGCCAGTACATGTTTTGAAGTGTTTATGCGCTATGTCTTGAATAATCCTACGGTCTGGGCTTTTGACATGAGCTATATGCTCTATGGCGCACTCTTTATGATGTCTGGGGCCTACGCATTATCTCGAGGCTCTCATGTACGAGGCGATTTTATTTACCGCACCTGGAAACCACGGACCCAGGCCAAAGTTGATCTCGTTCTTTATTTTATTTTCTTCTTCCCCGCAATTTTTGCAATGGTATTCACGGGCGCGAAATACTCCTTTGAGGCCACACGAATTCTGGAGTCAAGCGTCAATAGCCCTGCGGGCGTTCCCGTTTGGCCACTCAAGCTGATTATTTTTGTAGCTGGACTCACCCTGTTAATTGCTGGAATCGCAGAGGTTTTTCGCTGCATCATCTGCATTCGAACTAATAAATGGCCCCCGCGCTCTGGTGACGTAGAAGAGCTGGAACTGGTACTCCAACAACAACATGCCCAACAAGAGAAATCATGAGTGATCCCGCCGTTGCCCTGCTGATGCTGGGCTCTTTTATCCTAATTATTTTTCTTGGATTTCCAATTGCTTTTACCTTAATGGCCATGGGCATCGGATTTGGTGCCTACGCCTATTTTGATGCAGGTCAGGCATTCTGGGATAACCGGATTTTCTATCTGTTTACCCAGAATACATTTAGTGTCATGAATAACGATGTATTGATATCAATACCGTTATTTCTATTCATGGGCTATATCATCGAGCGCGCCAATATCCTCGATAAGCTTTTTCTTAGCCTTCAGGTGGGCCTTAGATTTCTTCCGGGCTCAATGGCTGTCGCAGCGTTAGTCACTTGTGCGTTGTTTGCAACAGCAACGGGAATTGTAGGGGCAGTGGTAACCCTTATGGGCTTAATCGCGCTACCCTCTATGCTCAAAGCGGGTTATGACCAGAAATTGTCAGCGGGTGTCATAACGGCGGGTGGAACACTTGGAATTCTCATTCCGCCCTCTATCCTTCTAATCGTTTACGCAGCAACCGCCAGTGTTTCGGTGGTCAAGCTATATGCGGCAGCAATCATCCCTGGGTTTTTGTTGGCGGGACTCTATGTGGTTTACGTGATTGTAAGAGCCACCATTAACCCTGCCCTCTGCCCAAAGCCAAAAGATCTTCAACAGTACGGCTTTGTCGATTCCGCCCTGCTGGTACTAAAAGCGTTTGTTCCGCTAGCGGCCCTAATATTGGCGGTGTTGGGATCAATTCTTTTTGGTCTTGCAACGCCGAGTGAGGCGGCAGCAATGGGTTCGCTGGGCGGTATTATCCTGGCCATTATTTATCGGGCATTTAGCTGGGAGCGGCTGCGAGAGTCGGTATTTCTTACTGCCAGAACCTCGGCAATGGTCTGCTTCTTATTTGTTGGTGCCGCGACTTTTTCGTCCGTTTTCTCCTACCTTGGCGGTGAGCATATTATTAAAGATGCACTGACAGCGTTAAACCTTACGCCGCTGCAGTTTCTGATTATTGCTCAGCTCATCATCTTTATTCTGGGCTGGCCGCTGGAGTGGTCAGAGATCATCATCATTTTTGTGCCCATCTTTCTGCCGCTACTACCTGTCTACGGCATTGATCCAATTATCTTTGGAATCTTGATTGCCATTAATCTTCAGACATCCTTTCTAACGCCACCAATGGCGATGTCTGCCTATTACCTGAAAGGGGTCGCCCCCAAAAATCTTGCCTTATGGACAATTTTTAAAGGCTGTTTCCCCTTTGTGGGAATGGTAATCGTGACTTTGATACTCTCTTATGTAGAGCCAAGACTCATTACTTATCTGCCGGACCAGTTCTTTAGTCAGCCCCAGGAAATACCGTTCGACCCAGAAGATGAGTCTGTGGTAAACCCCGACGTTTTTAAAGACATGAAGTAGTCGTGTCGGAGAAATTAATTAATGAGATGACTGCCCTCGAGATTAAGGATTATCTGGTCTCGGGGAAGTCATCGATCTCGCAGTTTTATGCGCAACTCATGGAGTTCGTGTCGGAGGGTGACAAGAAGATCCATGCGTTCGTCAATTTCGATGCAAAGTGTGTTGAAGCTCAGACTCAGACACTAGCGGATGATCGTGATTTAGGACGAGAGCCGGGGCCGCTTTATGGTGTGCCGATTGGTCTGAAAGACATTATCGATACCTCTGATTTTCCAACTGAATATGGAAGTGTCATTCACCAAGGGCGGTATGCAATAAGCAACGCAACACTCGTGCGGCGCCTGAAAGAGGCCGGCGCCGTGATCTTGGGAAAAACCGCCACAACCGAGTTCGCCGCAATGCACCCGGCGGCCACCTGTAATCCGCACAATATTGAACACAGCCCTGGCGGCTCATCAAGCGGATCGGCCGCTGCAGTGGCGGCGGGCTTTGTTCCCGTCGCGATTGGATCCCAGACAAATGGCTCCTTGATACGGCCGGCCTCCTATTGCGGCGTCTATGGTTTTAAGCCCTCCCGCGGCCTGCTGCCCCGATCGGGCGTATTTGAGCAGTCGCCCTCGCTAGATCAGATGGGGGTTCTCGCCCGATCATTGGAAGACATCGCGCTTGTCACTGAGATCATGAGCGGAGACGATGGGTTTGACGAGGCGACTAAGGCTCTTGCCCCGATGCGGCTTTTCAAAACCTGCCAGTCAGAGCCGCCGGTTACGCCCAAATTCTGTTTTTTTAAGACACCCTGGTGGGATAAGATTGATCCTGAGGCGCAGGAGGCCTATGAGGCCTTTATTGCGCATCTGGGTCAGGATGTTGTCACGGTGCTCGAGATGCCGGAGGTCGTGAATAAGGCGGTGCAATGGCACAGGTCGGTTCACTTAGCTGAGCTCGCTTTTTCTTTGCAGAAAGAATATCGACATCACCCAGAGCAGCTAAGTCAGACACTAAGAGACCAGATTATGGCGGGCGCGGAGATACCACTCTTTGACTATCTTGCCGCAAAGGATCGTATCGTACATGTTGGAAACGCCTTCGACGAGTACTTCGATCATTTCGATGGCATTGTCTGCCCGGCAGCGCTTGGCACTGCACCAAGAGGGCTTAGCTCAACGGGAGATCCAATCATGCAGACGGTCTGGTCGTTTGCGGGGCTGCCGACACTGAATCTACCCTTATTGAATTCTTCAAATGGCCTACCATTGGGTGTGCAGATGGTAGGTGCTAATAAAAACGATGCCCGGCTGCTGCGTTCAGCGCGTTGGCTGGTCCAGCATTTCTTTTCAGAGGAAACCTCGCAATGAAACTCTCTAAAGCTACAGACCTAGTTGCTCTATTGATGCTGTTGGCATTTCTAGCGCCTTATATTTATAAGCTAAAACAGATCGATATCACGCTTGTTTTAATTGGCGGCGCTCTACTAGCAATCTACGACTTCATTAGCTCCAAGGACTAATCTTCTGAGCGGCTTTTAGCTTGGGCGTTTTGGTAGACGATCGTCTAGACACCACAATCCCGCTCTTTGCAGTGCTTCGTGTGCTGGGCATTGTCTTGGCACTTTTTTCAATCACGATGCTGCTTCCTCTGGGCTTTGCCTTTTTTGGTGAGGACCCTGCCCTCATCGCATACCAAGAAGCAATTCTAATTACCGCAGTTGTTGGGTTACTTCTCGCGGGACTTACCTGGTGGCATAAACGCGAGCTCTACGCGAGAGATGGCTTTTTATTGGTTGGGCTCGTCTGGGTTGTCGTTCCGATTTTCGCAGCCATTCCGTTTTATCGATTTATTCCCGAGATTACATTTATTCGGGCCTATTTTGAGGCGGTCTCGGGCCTGACCACAACCGGGGCAACCATTCTGACGGGGCTTGACGACCTACCGCGTTCAATTCTGATCTGGCGGGCCTTTCTGCAGTGGCTAGGCGGAATGGGCATTTTAATTTTAGCGCTCGCGATTCTGCCACTGCTGGGCGTTGGAGGCATGCAGATCTATCGGGCCGAGATGCCAGGCCCAATCAAAGACAGTAAACTCACGCCCCGCATTGCAGAGACTGCGAAGCTGCTCTATGGGGTCTATTTATTTTTCTCGATTGCATGCTTCCTGGCCTATTGGGCTGCGGGCATGAGCTGGTTCGATGCACTGGCCCATATGGGTTCCACAATGGCACTCGGCGGCCTCTCGACAAGGGATGCGAGCCTGGGCCACTTTGATAGCCTATTAATTGAGTCGATTGCAGTCGTTTTCATGCTGATTGCTGGCGTGAACTTTGCAATGCATGCTGTTGCCCTGCGAACATTATCAGTCAAGACCTATTTTTCTTGCATTCAGACACGTTGGTTCTGGATAGCGGCGCTTTCAGGCAGCGGTCTAATTGCCATGTTTCTTTATATCAATGGGATCTACCCAACGCTTGGCGAAGCCATTCGCCATGGGCTTTTCAACACTATATCTGTTGCAACAACAACCGGTTATGCAACTCAAGATTACAGTCTATGGCCGCCATTTGCGGCCTGGTTCATGATTTTTCTCAGTGCTTTTGCAACAAGCTCAGGATCGACCGGCAGCGGCATTAAGATGATCCGTTTGATTCTGCTCGTTAAACAAGGCGGCCGAGAACTTATGCGGATCATTCATCCACGCTTAATTAATCCGCTACAAATTGGCACGGCGGTTGTCAGCAACCAGGTTATCTTCGCCGTCCTTGCTTATATGTTGTTTTACGGCGCAACCATAATGGCGGCATCTTTTTTGTTGTTGATAAGCGGCCTTGAACCTATAACTGCCGTAAGCGCTGCATTGGCCAGCGTGAACAACCTGGGCCCCGGTCTGGGCTTAATTGGTCCGGCGGGTACCTATGCACCCTTGAGTGAATTTCAGCTGATGGTCTGTGCCCTGACCATGATTCTCGGTCGGCTTGAACTACTTACCTTATTGGTTGTGTTGCTTCCTGCCTTTTGGAAAGACTAATCGGATCTCGTGTTGCAATGAGCGAGACCAGCGTGAGTGCAATCCACAGGGCTGTCGCGGAAAAACCCCACTGGAAGGCTTGTGCATCGTAGCGACGCACTCCTTCAATCAGTAGTCCGCTCCATCTCCAATCTAAAATAGCCCCGAAAAGAGGCTGCAACCCAATTGCGCCGAGTGTGACCGAGAGATTGACACAGGCCGTAATCGTCGCTGTTTTCTGCCCACCAACGAGATCCTTTCCAAACGCAAACGACACAACCATTGATCCGGCCGCAACACCGATGAGAAGGAGGACTCCGCTAGTGACCCAGACTGATGTGAAGCTGAGCCCGCTGGCCAACAAAATAAATCCGAGCAACACGAGAGAGGTTCCGACTAGTAGGGGTTTTTTTCGTTGACGACTGCGGTCTGACCATGGGCCGAAGATGAGGCTACCGATTGCAAATCCAATCATTGTGAGGGAAGTGAGTGCGGTTGCCGAACGCGCGGTGATTCCAAATACGCTTGTTAGAAAAGGAACGCCCCAGAGGCCTGCCATCATGACCATACTGCCCGTAACGGCGGTCTGACCAATACACAGAAAGCAGAGATCTCTTAACGGTAGCGCTGCGAGAGACTCACGCAACGTACTAGGAGCTAGAGCATCAGTGGTTAGCGGCGTAGGTGACCAGCTTCGATAACCTCGATCCGCAGGGTCATCACGCAGAATGAAGACCATTCCAATCATGAGTAGAACTGCAAAACCAGCACTTGCGGCAACAACAATTCGCCAGCCAAATTCATCTGATAGAAAACGAAGCGGGAACCCCGCTAAGACTGCCCCAAGTGTTCCAACCGCAAGGGAGAGTCCAGACACCGAGGCAAACTTTTGAGGAGAGAACCAGTGGGCGGCAAGCTTCAGCATGCCGATCCATCCTACTGCGGCGGCGCCACCGATAATGCCGCGCCCGATAGCAGCAGTGGTAAATGATTGCGCTATTGCAAAAAGTAAGGTGCCGACGATTGCAGCAGCGGTTGCAGCAATAAACAATTTTCTTGGACCGAACCGATCAGCGAGTAGACCCGAGGGAAGCTGCATCACAGCGTAGCAGTAGAAATAAGTCGCAGAGAGCCAGCCCAGAGCCGTAGCGGTCGGCGCCAATTCCTTAGCAAGCTCGTGGGCGAGAGCGGCAGGGGTAACCCGTTGGAAAAACCCATAGAGATAAAAAGCCGCTGCAAGGCCCCACATCAGCAGTGAGAGCGCTAAAGGCGGGGCCGCACTGCGCAAGGCATCGATGCGGTCGCCCTGAGTAGACATTGACTTCAATAGGGGTAAAACCCTCGACCCGACTTACGGCCGAGATAGCCAGCATCAACCATCTCTTTAAGAAGCGGCGCTGCGCGATATTTTGGATCTTCAAAGGCCTTATAGAGAACATCCATAACTGCAAGCAAAACATCAAGTCCAATGAGGTCGGCTAAGGCCAAAGGGCCAATCGGATGGTTACAGCCGAGCTTCATTCCCTCATCGATCTCGGCCGCGGAGGCCAGGCCCTCAGAGTAGACAAAGATTGCCTCGTTAATCATCGGGCAGAGAATTCGGTTCACCACGAAGCCAGCGCTATTTTTTACCCCGATGGGTGTCTTACCCACCGCCTTTGCGAGTTCGGCAACCGCCTCGACGGTCGACTCTGAGGTCTGAAGGCCTCGAATGATCTCGACCAGGGCCATCATGGGCACTGGATTGAAGAAATGCATCCCGACCATCTTATCCGGCCGTTTTGTTGCGGCAGCAAGCTTGGTAATCGATAGAGACGAGGTGTTTGTTGCCATGATCGTGTCGGGCCGCAGCACTGCCTCAACCCCTTGAAGAATCTTTATCTTTACAGATTCATTTTCGGTGGCCGCCTCGATAACGAGATCAGCCTCTGCAAGATCTGTAACATTTGTTGTTGACGTGATGTGCTTGAGCGCCTGACCTTTTTCCGCAGAGGTGGCAGCCCCTTTCTTAATCAGACGATCAAGAGAACTAGAAACTGTTGCGATACTCTTCTCAAGAGCTGCCTCAGATATGTCCTGCAAAATTACATCAAACCCTTTTGTTGAAAAGGCCTGTGCAATCCCGCTTCCCATCGTCCCAGCACCGATCACGCCGATTATCTTAATTGCCATCAACAAACTCCTGTCTTCTTAGGGGTGTAAATACAAGCTTATTTCTTCTTAAATCGGTAGATTGCAAGCGTACTTCTCA